>Ga0126312_10003011_pt1 | contig 11332 bp, 15 predicted proteins | sample Plot104A_FD_92537 | JGI IMG/M metagenome (GOLD analysis project Ga0126312, IMG submission 92537) | Serpentine soil microbial communities from UC McLaughlin Reserve, CA, USA - Plot104A | ecosystem: Environmental > Terrestrial > Soil > Grasslands | place: USA: UC McLaughlin Reserve, Lake County... | reverse complement strand
TGGGAGGATAATCCAAACTGGAGTGGTGCCTGTGATGAGCTTGCAAAATTAGATAAACCTACTTTGGTCATAACTGGAATGGATGATAATATGTATGCGCCGCATGTTAATTCTTTAAAGATTGCAGAAAAGATTCCAGGAGCCTGGCTTGTACAGATCAAAAATGCTGGTCATGCAGTAATGGATCAATATCCAGAAGAGATGGGTAAAATAATAAACACATTTTTATCGACTACAGCACAAACTAACTAATAATATATTTATTATAATCTAGTCGTAATATGATTAGTTCTTAGTTGTATTCTTGGAGTCACTAAGTAATAGATTCAATAATAAAAGAACCCCGGTATTCTTAATGGATTCGAATCCCATTTTAGGTTTATTGTCTTATTTTGGGCCAAAAATATTGTGTCAATAACAATTCACACACCTCTGAGCCCGTGCTGTAAACAATATTAACCCCATTACGAATATAATATTGTGGAAGATAAACTAGCAGCATCAATAAAGTTACTAACAGAACAACAACAGCAAAAAGAAAATTTTAATGATAATAACATCAATAATCCACTTAAGCCGTTTCTATTTGCTTTAAAATCATTAGAGTCTAAAAGACAATATCCTAAAAGACTCAAGGTGTTTTTTGATTATGGCCTAGATAAAAAATTATCTTTAGATGAAGAAGCAAAAACCTTCATTGAGAAATTCAATAATGACAATGAAAATGGAAGAGGATCAGGAGAAAAACGGGCTGCCCAATACTTTATGAATTTTATAGAATATCAAAATGATAGAGTTAGAGCAAATGAGATATCACCATCTACTGTTCCGAACTATTACAAGGCTGCTAAACTTTTCTGTATAATGAATGATATTGTGTTGAATTGGCAAAAGATTGCTAAGGGGCTTCCCGAAAGAAACCAACATGCTGATGACAGACCACCTACTTTAGATGAGATTAAAAAAATAATTGAATACCCAGACAAAAGAGTTAGAATTATTGTTACTGTGATGGTTTCATCCGGCATTAGAGTTGGTGCTTGGGATTATATGAAATGGAAACATATTACACCATTAAAAGATGAAAATGGAAATATTGTTGCTGCAAAACTTTTAGTATATCTACAAGATAAAGAAGAATATTTTACATTTATTACATCAGAGGCTTACACTTTACTTAAAGAATGGATGGATTTTCGAGAGTCACATGGTGAAAAAATAACAGGTGAATCATGGGTTATGAGAGATGTATGGCTAACTTCAGAAAGAGCCTTCAAATATCATCATTATGGTCTTGCTGGAAATCCTAAACCATTAAAGAGTACCGGTATAAAGAGTCTAATAGAAAGAGCAATACAGTCACAGAAAATAAGGGAGAAAATAGATCCAAACAAAAGACATTATGAATTTAAAAGAATACATGGATTTCGCAAGTTCTTTAAAACTCGCTGTGAAAATGAAGGAATGAAATCAATTAACATAGAGATTTTAATGGGTCACAACATTGGAGTTTCAGGTTCCTATTATAAACCAACAGAAAAAGAGGTTTTAGTTGATTATCTCAGGATCATGCCTCAATTAATAATCAATGATGAGTTTAGACTTTCACAACAAGTTCAAGAACTAAAAGAAAAGAACCAAGATAAGGATTTGTTAATAAAAGCAAAATTTGCAGAAAAAGATAATGAAATCATAGAACTCCAACGTTCTATCAAATTTCTTACAGATACTGTAATAGAACATTATTGACAAATCCAGAAAATAAGATCATTACTGCTCCTGAAAGCAATGGAATGAAGATAGTTAAAGGGATTGAATTAAAGCCAGAAATAAAAAATAAAGTAATTGCTAAGGTTATTCCAAAAAATAGGTAGAGATTACTACTAATAATCAATAATACAAGAAAATATATATTTTTAATAATTTCAGTTTTGATTTTCTAATCTAAGTTTTTGTTTTTCATCTGTGAGTAAATTGCATTTCATACAAACATAATAGCCTCCATTTATTAGATCCATTTTTTGCCAATCATGTTTATGATCTATATGATCAGTCCTTCCAAATGCTTTAATCATATTGATATTTCGCGTCAATTCTTTTATTCTCTCATTAAGATAATGCTCTAAGGCTTCACACAAACCTGGATATACATTTCTAAAAGTTTCTTCAAGTGAATTATATTCTTTATAAGTTATATCAAAGAATAAAGAATCTATATTGTTGGGATCATATTTATTTTCATAATTACTTTTTATCTGTTTTGTTTCATACAATAAAGCATGAAAAATATGAAATAATAATTTCATGTCTATCGCTTTTTCCATAAAAAATTGAGGCAATATCTTCTTTCTTCTATTGATTTTTTTGTCTTTTAGTGAGTTTTCGTTAGATTTACATCAGATTCATTAACAAGCCTTAATTTCATTATTTTAATAAAAATAAATGTTATATAAACACCAAGTCTAGTAGAGAATTCTAATATATACCGCTCCTTGGATTTTTCTTCAGTATATTTTTTTTATCTTCTAGATTTTCTAATTCTTTTTGGAGTATTTTAGGGGAAATGGTTAGCCCCTTTGCAATATTGTAAAAATTATCTCTTATCGTTACATTTTGTTGTACTAGATCAGTAGTTGATATCCATAAAGATCTAGATTTATAATCATTATTAGAGGCACAGTCTATTAAATTAGGACTAAACATAAAAGACAATGTCTCTTTAAAGGTTTTTGCTAATCTAGAAATAGCAATATCATCTACATCTCTGGCAAAATATTTTCTTTTATATTTCGCTATTCTACCATCAGTTAATAATATTTTTAAATTTTCATTAAGTGACTGTCTTGAAGGGTTTAATAATTTGTCCTCTCCTGGTTTATTAATATATACATTTTTTTGAATATCTTTCAATATTTGACCTAGATTATCCATAATACATTCATAGATTTTATTTCTATTTATGTCACCTATGGTTGTTGTTTTGAAGTCTACATTGACATTTTTCATAAAATGTAAAGGTTACTTGACATATTTATAGATATTATAAAATATTATATTTTATGAATCAAGACAAAGATTCAAGACATTTTACAACGATCGCAATTTCAAATGAGAACTATAGAATTTTAAAACGATATGGTGAATTTGGTGAATCGTTCAACGATATTGTATCCAAGATCTTAAACCACTCAAAGCCACAAAAGAAGGGAGGTAACGAGTTAGTGCCTCGATTAGTTAATGCAGAAGAAAATGCTAACAAATTTTTTTGTTTCAGAACTGCACTGCAAGAACTTGAAGCAGAACGATTTAAGGATAAGGTCCTAAAGCCATGAACTATCACAGCGAAAAAAATAGGACCAAACACGAAAAGGATAAACTAAATATTTATAGTATAGATAACTTATTAAGTTTTACTTAAATTAATAACAGTAATCATGAACCTTTCAATATTGTAGCAGAAAATGGTGACTCAATAACAGCCTCATCAAAAGGTAGTGGTGAAGAATATGTTTCCTTAAGTCTAGTTATAGATCTTGTAAAAGAAATAGTACAACAGGAACTAGTAGCGGCAGGGGTGATTAGAAAAAAATGAGTTCTTCTGATATTATAGATATACCACTGAGAGACAAATTAAAAGAAAAAAATATTGTGACAAAGTACAAATATCATATTCCTAGTAAATCAATAGTTCTAAGCCTTAACCATAAACATATACCACCAATTAATACAATTTTTAAAATTAATATCGATGATTGGAGAAAAAATGCAGAACAAATTACTAAAATATTGAAACCAAGAGGTGTTGATATTGATGCTATTGAACAACTAGGAATGAGTCTTGATGATTTCTGGGAGCAAATATACGAAGCATATTGTAGTAGCGGTAACGATAACAATATTGGTGCTAGTGAAGAATCAGAGGAGGAGAATGAAAGTGGAAAAACCAAGAGGGAATTGGTTACTTACAAATATTCACAAAGAGGAAAAGGTACTTTACATGAAGCAGTAATTGTTAATGGTTTACCATATTTTATAAAATATGATAATGAGATAAATAAATTTGATCTATTCGAAAATATAGAAGAAAATAATAGGCTTCTGAGGCCTCCAAATATAGAAGAATATCCCTATACTCCATACGAGTTTGAATCAAATGAAGAGTTAAGTCATTTCATAGAGAAAGCAAAACAAATAACTTTAGATAAGATTTATAACAAATGCAAGTCTGTATTTTTGAGATATGTAGACCAGGATGATCCAATAATATCACTTCTAGCAGCAGATTCTATCTGGACCTATTTCCAAGATTTGTTTTCAGTAACTCATTATTTAGAAGGAATAGGAGATAATGATGTTGGAAAGAGTACAATAGGCTACACATTTGAATATACAGGTTATAGAGTTGTAAGAGGAGTTGCAATGAGTGGAACCAACTATTATAGACAATTAGGCAGCATTGAGCCAGGTCAATGCGTAATTATAGAGGATGAAGGCGATTCAATAAGTGAAGATACAGAAAAGGTCAAGATATTAAAATCTGGTTACGAGTATAATGGCAAAGTTCCTAAAATAAACATGAATGTAAGGGATCAGGATCAAAAATGGTGGAAGACTTATTGCTTTAAAATGATACTTGCAGAAAAGTCATTAAGTCAATTAAAGGCCAAAGGATTGTTAGATAGAACATTCTCGTTTCACTGTAGACCAGGTAAAGTAGAATGTTCGATTAAGGAAATAGTAAGCGAAAACATAAACAAGAATCCTAGGTTACAGAGATTATACAAAGAATTACTAGATTTTAGAAGATTGATGTTATGTTATAGGTTAGTACATTACAAAGATTTGTTACCAGAGATCCGTACAGGTCTAAAGAATAGAGATGCGGAATTGTGTAAGCCATTACTGCAGTTATTTTATGGAACTGAGGCATTAAAAAATGAGATAATCAATACTCTAGAAGTTTTTATTAGGCAAAGGAGAGATAGAAGATCAAGCAGTATAGAAGCAGCAATATTTCCAATTATTAGACAATTGCTAATAGATTCGGATGGTGTAAACGAATTAGATCAGGTTAAGACAAAGGAATTAAAATATTCCAAAATATGGGATAAAATAATTAGTGGTGAAATAGAAGGATATTATAACGATAAGAAACAAAACCAATACGAAACTATAAGTTATGGTATCATATATAATAATTATTTATCGAGATTTATTTCGAATAAATTCGGAGCACAACTTGATCCGAAAAGAGATGGCAGTACATTGACTTTTGATATCGAAAAACTAAAACTATTTGAAAATATCTATGGTGAAAGAGCGGAAAATGATGTTAAAATCAAGGCTGAAGTAAAAAATTCAGAAGACCAATATGAAGAAGGGAAGAAGGAGGAGGAGGAATAGAGAACATGATGAGATCAATGATGTCTATAACTAATAATTATAATAAGAATACAAGCCCTGTGAAGATATGTGAGGGTAGTGAGGGTAATAAAAGGTGTGTTACCTCTAATAATATAGATTTAGACAATAGAAATGAGCACGATTTTACTCGTAATACACATATAGAAATACCCTCACAGCCCTCACACGACTATACAATCAATGATGAAATAGAAACAGGATTGGATTTTATTTTGTCTCATTTCGTCTACGAGGAAGAACCATCATTATTTCCAAGAAAGATATCAACTTACAAGAGTCAGAATAGACAGTTTTCAGTTTCAAGTAAACAGGAAATTTTTAATGCATTCAGAGATTCTAAGTTTCTAGATTGTAGGATTAATGCTTTTCCCCCATTTACACATTATAAAGAGGTTCAAATATGTACACCAAATTTGTTATTTATTGATCTAGACAAAAACGATTTCAAATCTATTACGGCTTTGAACCTAGCATTATCCAATACATTAAAGAAAATCAAAGATAACTTAGATCCTCAATCATATCCTACAGTTCTTTTTAGTGGCAAAGGATATCATATAATACAACCTGTTTACTGTCCAACTGCTTTAGAAAATGTAACAGAATTTAATGGATTTGATAGGCCTTCAGAGCAATTCTTGAGATTCGCTAAAGATTATTTATTAAATGGTAAAGCAGACAAAAATAATAATCCATCTTTTAGATCATGTTTGCTTAGAATTCCAAATTCAATAAATTCTAAGAATAATAGTAAAGTTACAATTATTCAAAAATGGAATGGATATAGGCCACCAATAACTAAAGATCTGTTACTTGAGTTTAGAAGGTATTTAATACAAAAGAATATTGAAGCCGAAAATATTAGACAAAAAATGCTTAAAGCAAGACAGCAGAAGAACAGGAATAATAATATTAATAATATTAATAATTATGATTGGATAGAAAATAAAGTATTACAAACCAAATTTGAAGATTATAGGAAATTAATTGTTGGGCTTATATTAGTACCATATCTTGTAGTTATCAAAAAGTTATCTTGTGAGGAATTATACAAGATAATTTATGAATGGCTAATGAGGTGTGATTCACTAAGTGGAAGAAAATTAGATTTTGATGCCAAGTACTTGATAAATAATAATATAAAAACTTCGATGAAAAAGTTAATTCCTCCTATCTCTATATACAAGTTAGAAACGAACTACAGAAATTTGTATCTTTCATTATTACTACTAGATCGGAATAATAATAATAATAATAATAATAATAATAATAATAATCCGATAATAAGTAACCAAACCGAGAGGGAGAGAGGGAGGGTTTAAAAAATTATGAATTTTACAGTTATGAATTTATTAAAAAATAATAATAATACCAACTCTACTAAAAAAGAAAGAAAATTGAATGAAGAAAAAGAAGGAGTGATACTTTTAGTCTCATGTCAACCATGTTGAGCGATACTGATAAAGCAGTTTTAGAAACAATGAGGATGAGATTAACTACGGATCAGGCTTTACAGTATCTTAAAGATAATGAATTTCCTTTGTCTAGAGCATCCTATTTTAGATATAAGAAAAAATTGAGGAAAAAAAACTAAAACGTTTGTATGAAATAGGAAAAATAGGCTTCCAAGACCAACATTTAGAAACAATAGATCAGTATGAAATGGGATTTAAGATGATGTGGCAGAACGTATTAAGAGAAAGAGATCCGTATAAACAGAATTCAATGATCAAAGATATCTTGTTACTAAAGCCTTACTTGAGTAGTTACTATGAGGCTACGAAGTTAATTGTAGAGAAACAACAAGAACAACAAAACGAAATAGAATTGAATAATATGATATCGATAAATGATGATGATGAGATTCAAAACAATAGTAGTAACGCCAAATTCTAAATTTAGTAATACTAATTTTGTTTATATTTGTAAATAGATAAACGTAGAAAATGTCCTATTTTGACCTGTTTTACAAAAATACTAGGAGTTATCATCTTATTTATTGTCCTTTATAGTCCTGTTTTTACAAATAATAAGATGTATCATTTTTGAAAATGTCGTAAAGTGTCGTATTTTGTCGTGTTTTTCAAAAAATGATGATTATTATTATATTAGAAAATGTCATAAAATGACATGTTAATTAAAAAATAATAGATATCATCTTCATAAATGATGTAATATGACCTGTTTTTTAATAGTTAGGATTTCATTTATCTATCTCTCTTTTTAGAATTGTATTATTATTATTACTATTGTTATATTTATCATCTATTAATCGTTGTTCAATCCCCCAAAACTATTGCTGAACAACATAAGCATACCCCTTTCTAGATTAGATAAATCAGATTCGTACATTGCAACTCTTTGCAAATATTCCGGCATTATACTACTATATACTCTGGCTAAATTATTTCGTTTATCTTCATCTGATTTTGAATCCTTAATTGCTTTTTTTGTTTTATCTTTAAATTCTGAAGTTAGAACTATACTTGAAATCGCTTCATATCCTTTATCTCCATTTGTGTCTTTCCAAACAAACAACAAGTTGTCAATGGCTTCTGTTGCTTGTGCATCTAATTGCATTTCTTGATACCAAAAGAACATTGTAACTACTGTTGCAATTAGTCCGACTCCTACGATTAAAACAATATATTTTCCCTTTCTGAAGTCGTTACTCTTTGATGAATTGTCATTATTACTATAATATGGATTATTATTATTGTTATTATTCTCATCAAAATTTCTGATTGCCGCCATATCTTTTAGTTTCACTTCTTGATTTTTATTATTACTTAATAAATATTTTAGAACAGAAAAAGAGAAAGATTTCTAATAATTTATAGAAAAATATTTTTATATATTTTTTTACTTACATCTATACTATTAGCCATTTTCGGGCTAATAAGACATCTTTAAACAATTCTGGTATTTTTACAATTGTGTATACTCATCTGATGAGGAATCTAATTTAATTATTCGTCTATAAATATGGATCGACCTAAATACTTACGACTATATGTTTACAGAAAAAAATATTGAGAGAATACTAAACAATCCTTTCTTAGGATCAATCTTTGCCACAATAACTTGTAAGGGATATAGTATGCTACCAAATCCATCCCCTCAGTATCTTCTTAACTACAGAATCCATCATTATCAGATAGGACTTGGATTGCTATTACTGGGCATTATAAAGAACAAACCATTTTTAATTACCTTTGGGTCTGTATTGGTTTTAGATGATAAAGAGGACTTAATAAAAGACTTTAACAAATTCTTCAGAAATTAAATCGGCTAACTCCAGTAAAGTCGATATCTTTTCTGATACTCAAGATTAAGTGATACTGTTTCTGTGCCAAATGACATAAGTGGATCTGAAGAAGAAATAAAATTTAATTCGATAATATAAGATTTTGAGTTATATTAAGAAGATGATTCTATATTATTTTTATCCTTATAAAACACCATTACAAAATACTCATAGGTTAAATCAATTCTCTTCAGAATTCTTCTCATCAAATGAATACTCATTTCATTTGATTTTTCAAAACCTATTGTCTTTTTTGTCTCTTCATTGATAAAATATAAGAAGTCTTCAGGTACATCTACACTTCTAGAAGGAACTTGATGATAATCAATAGCCTCTAAAAAAGTTTTTAATTGATACCATTTGTGAGTTATTATCAAATAGTCTAACTAAGATAAATATGATATTGTTGAACTATAAATATATTGACAATAACTTTAAGAAATTTTTGTAATTTAATTTAATTTGTTATAGGGATTGTCATTAGACTTTTTCTTTTATTTATTTCGTCTTTTTTTTCTGGGAATGCTTTAAAATAACCGTTTACCCCTTTCTCCATCTTTATTTGTAATTCATCAAGTGTCTTTGCTTCTACAATTACAGGAACTTCTATGCATTCGGCTACTAAAGTTTCTGGATACTCAAATACTTCTGCATACAACTCAACTTTAGGTGGATTATTGGACATGTACTTATATTGTCCTGATTTGAATATATGTATTTTCCTTTTAAACCTTAGGTATAAACAAACAAAGAAGATAGTTAGGTATAAACAAAAATCTTATTCTTTTAGTAGTTAGATATTTCTATTTAAAACTAAATTTCTAGTATAGTTATCGAACTTCCTTTTTACTTCGTCTCGTTGTCCTAATGGAACTTCATAATAGACCAGTAAATCAATAAGACCAGTCTTTGGATCTCTATCCCTTTGACTACCATGAACCTTGCCATTATATTCTGTCACAATATCAGACAGAACTTCATATTTCTTTTGAATGTCTGCAACAGTTGGAGCAGTTAGCAACTCGAAGGAATTGGACATCTTTGGTTTTGCTTGTGAAAGCCAGGGTTTTTTGCTATAATATGTGGCTTTAGTATTACTAGTTGGTGTTGATGCTGTTGTGGGAATAATAGGTTTATTACTATTGTGAGGTATGTTTGGACATATATGGCGTTTTTGACTGAATACTTCAAAGTATACATTCTGGTTAACATCCCAATATATCCTAGTATTACATCCATAATTACATGGTTTTGGGTTAATATTAGAAGTTGAACTCATTTCTTGCAAATTCTATTATTGAAGTTTTATCTTTATTACCATTATTATTAATATTTATCTCATCATTAGCAACATATCCAACAATCAAGTCACTATTCCAATACAAATTTTTTATTAGCACATAACTTAGATTATAATAACAGTTTTTTTCCTTGTTATAAATTAGATAATCGCCTATTTGAAATCTATAACCTTTTGGTTTGTTTACTATCCTGCCATTATTTAATACAGTAATATTACTTTCAAATTTATAACTATTAGTTATTTTCAATAGGTAAAACCTTCCCTCCAAATATTACAAATTATTAATCAGCCATTTCGTATTGTGATAGTTTTATTTATTATATTAGTTTACCAGCAAATTCAAGGATTATGTATAATATATAATCAAGAGTGGTTTCTTCCAATCTATAACTTTCTATTTGGTCTCTTAATAGATCTTTATCATTTTTATTTATAGCAATTTTTCTTTTCCTGTCTAATTCATTGAAAATATTATTAATAATTATTAGTAATTCTTTTTCCTCTTCTTCATATTCATTCTGTTGTTGTTGTTGTTGTTGTTGTTGTGGAATATTATTTTCGTTATTTACTGCTTCCTTATACTTTTTTAATGTATGATCTATCATTTCAATAATTTTTTCATAACGTTCATTGTTGGAAATTGGATGATCTGAATTCAGTCTGATTTTTTGGTATTGATCTCTGATAGATAGTAGACAGTTTTCAAAATTGCTAATTGTAGTAGTAATATCTTCATTATTGTTATTTTGTTGATTAATCCATAAATCAAGGTTTGGCATATCTCAAACACAAAAACCATCTTTTATTAATTAGAAAGATACTTTGCTAGAGGGGGGGAGGAGAGGTATTTTCTGAATAACATTCTAGAAGAATCTTTCAATGTACCTGTTATTTTCATTTCGGGTTTAAACTAATTTCTAATTATAGCCATTCATCCTTCTTAAATCATTTTAATAAATTTTTATATTTTTTACTCATTTAGAATGTAAGTCAAAACAAGGATGAGTGGTATCTTGTCTTTTCAGCGTATGTTTACTATGCTTCGTTCGAGTTCTTGAATCACGGGCACTGTTTCTATTTTTCATTTGCTATCTCTGCAACTGCAGTTTTTAGTTTATTTTGGTAATTACCTACCAGATCTTTTATTTCATCCACGTCTTCATCTATTTTCTCACTTAGAGTCTGAATTTTTGCAGTCTTCCCTCTAATATCAGATGTATACTTTAGTAGTGCTCCAATGTCAGTGGCTACTTCCTGAATGACTTTGATGTTTATTTCATTGACAGTTTTTCTCTTCG
>Ga0126312_10003010_pt1 | contig 11333 bp, 16 predicted proteins | sample Plot104A_FD_92537 | JGI IMG/M metagenome (GOLD analysis project Ga0126312, IMG submission 92537) | Serpentine soil microbial communities from UC McLaughlin Reserve, CA, USA - Plot104A | ecosystem: Environmental > Terrestrial > Soil > Grasslands | place: USA: UC McLaughlin Reserve, Lake County... | reverse complement strand
TGCACGATCGCCGCGATCCCAACGGCGACGATCACGGCTCGCAGCGCCTGTGGGGACAGGCGGCGGCCGTAGCGGGCGGCCAGCTGGGCGCCGACCACCGACCCGGCCGCGATCAGGGCGGCGGGGCCCCAGGCCACGTCGGCGACCGCGATGAAGACGGCGGCGGCCACGCCGTTCACCACGCCCGCGAGGACGTTCTTGAGCGCGTTCACGCGCTGAAGGCCGTCCGGCAGCGCTAGACCGAGGATCGCGAGCAGCAGGATTCCCTGGGCGGCGCCGAAGTAGCCGCCGTAGACGCCGGCCAGGTACACGAGCACGCGCGGGAGGCCGGTCCCGTGGGCGTCGGGCGGCGGCCGGCGCTCCGCGACCAGCGCATCGAGCTTCGGCTGCAGCACGACGGAGACGAGGGCGATCGCGATGAAGACGGGCACGATCGCCTCGAAGGCGTCATCGGGAAGGACGAGCAGGAGGATCGCGCCGGTGATGCCGCCGAGCGCCGACGCAAGCGCGAACCGGAGCGCGCGCGTCCGCTGACCCTCGAGCTCGCGCCGGTAGCCGATCGCGCCGGCGACCGAGCCGGGCACGAGGCCCACGTTGTTCGACACGTTCGCCGTCACGGGCGAGTAGCCGAACGCGAGCAGGACCGGGAACGTGATGAGGGTGCCGCTGCCGACGAGGGTGTTGATCGCGCCGGCCGCCATGCCGGCCGCGGCGATGGCGGCGATCTCGGCTGCGCCCACGGGGCGGCGATCGTAACGCGCTCGCCCCGCGGTGCGCACCGACACCTCCCGACCCGGTCCGGGATCCGTCCCGGGCCGCATCCCGGATGTACCCGCAGTAGCCTGCTGTGATGCGCGTTATCGACTGCGAATGTGGCAAGACGCTCCAGGCCGCCAACGACGACGACCTGACCGCGGCGGTCCGTGAGCACGTGGCCGAGGACCATCCGGACATGGACCTCTCGGACGAGCAGGCCAGGGAGCTCGTGAGCTCCCGGGCGTACGACGCACAGGACTCCTAGGGCGCGGCGGGCAGCCGCGGGCGCCGGCGGCCGCAGGCGCTTAGCGGCCGGCGGCCGCGCGGATCGTCCGGAGGAGCTCCTCCGGCGGGCAGCCTTTCACGAGCGAGGTCCGCGCGCCCGCGCGAAGCGTGGCGCTCTCGGCGTCTGGCGCGTCCGGGGAGGTGAGCGCCACGATCTTCGTGTCTGGGCTGCGCGCCAGGATCTCGCGCGCGGCCACCTCGCCGCCCCCGCCGGGCATGACCCAGTCGAGCACGGCGACGTCGGGCTTGTGCTTGCCCGCGAGCTCGATCGCGCCCTCGGCGTCCTCGGCGGAGGCGACCAGCTCGAGCTCGCGATCGCGCTCCACGATCGCCTCGATCAGCGCGCGCGCCAGCGCGTCGTCGTCGGCGATGAGCAGCCGGAGGGTCATCCGGGCTCTTGTACCCCATCTGCGCGTGGCCCGCGAACGCTGAACGCTGCGCGTTCCTCGTTTTGGGTTGCCGCGCTTCAGAGCCCGCGCCAGCGGGTAAAGGAACGCGGAGGGAACCAAATTGGTACAGCAGGAAGCTGTGGTCGAGCAATTGCAGGATCAGGCGGTCGCGACAGTCGAGTGCGACGTGCCTGTCGGCTGGTCGCTCGACGACTGGCGCACGGTGCGGGGCCTGGCGCGCGAGGTCACCAGAGACCCTGGAGCGCGGTGGTGGCGCCGGCTACCACGAGCATCGCGCCGATCGCGCGCAGGAGCTGCCGCTCGCTGAGCCGGCCGGTCAGGCGGGCGCCGAGCAGAGCGCCCGGTACGGAGGCCGCCGAGCCGATCGCGAGCAGGTCCCAGTCCACGCCGTCGGGGGTGTGCCCGATCACGCCCGCGATGCCGACGCAGACGCCCACCGCCAGGTTGGTGCCCACTGCCCGCGTCGCTGTCTCGCCCACGTAGCGAAGGAGCGCGGGCATCCTCAGCGCGCCCAGGATGAGGCCGACGAGGCCGCCGAGCAGGCCGACGGCGGCGCCGGTCAGGACCGCGGCGCGGATGTCGAGCTCGGGCTCTCCGCCGGCGCTGCCGCTGCCGTTGCGGCGCGCGGGCCGCTCGCGTCCGCGCAGGAGGTCCGCGCCGAAGTAGAGGAGGAGCGCGCCGATCGTGACGAGGAGGACGTCGTCGGGCAGGCGGCCTGACAGGTAGCCGCCCGCCACGGCGCCGAGCATCGACGGCGGCGCCATCCAGGCGAACAGCCGCCAGTTGATCCGGCCGGCGCGCACGTGGACGATCGCGGCCGCGGTCGCCGCGACGCCGGAGATGCCGATGTTCGCGCCCGCGCCCGCCGCCGGATGGGACGCCACGAGCAGCACGGCCGGCAGGCGGATGTTGCCGAGCACCAGCCCGACGACGCCGCCCGCGAGGGCGACGGAGAAGCACCAGGCGCAAAAGGCGGTGAGCTCGAGCGCGTCCACAGGGCGCGGAAGTTAAGGGTCAGACCCCTTGAGGGTTGGTTGAGGGTTGGCCGAGGGTTTGAGAATCGTTCTCAGTACGATCCCGCTCGTGCGTCGGCTCGTCCTCTTCGCCCTGCTCGTCCTCGCCGCCGTCGTCACTGGCTGCGGCGGCGATTCGTCCTCCGGCGGCCGGACCGTCGTCGCCACGACGACCCAGGTCGCGGACCTCGTGCGGCAGGTCGCCGGCGGGCGGGTGACGGTCGACGGCATGCTCCGCCCGGGCGGCGACCCGCACGACTACGAGCCGCGCCCGAGTGACGTCGCGGCGGTGGCCAGAGCCGAGCTCGTCTTCCGCTCGGGCGGGGAGGTCGACGACTGGCTCGATGACGTGATCGACAACGCGGGCGGCGACGCGCAGGTCGTGTCGCTGATCGACTCGGTCGACCGCCTCGACGACGACCCGCACTGGTGGCAGGACCCCCGCAACGGTGCGCGGGCGGTCGAGGTCATCCGCGCGCGGCTGTCGAAGCTGGACCCGGGCGGCCGGCGCGCGTACCGCCGCAACGCCGACCGCGTCGAGGGCGAGCTCCGGCGGCTCGACCGGGGGATCGCCGCCTGCATCGCGCGCGTGCCGCCCGCGAAGCGCAAGATCGTCACGACCCACGACGCGCTCGGCTACTTCGCCCGCCGTTACGGGATCGAGGTGGTGGGGGCCGTGATCCCGTCGCTCTCGACACAGGCCCAGGCGTCCGCGGGTGACGTCCAGCGGCTGGTGGACCAGATCCGCCGCGAGGGGGTGGAGGCGGTCTTCCCCGAGACGTCCGTCAACCCCGACATTGAGCGAGCGATCGCGCGCGAGGCCGGAGCCCGGATCGGCGAGCCGCTGTACGCCGACTCGCTCGGTCCTGCTGGCAGCCCTGGGGAGACCTACGCCGGCGCGCTGGCGGCCGACGCCGGGGCCCTGGTGCGCGGCATGTCGGGCGGGCGCGTGGACTGCCGGCTCTAGCGGTGCCGGCAGGTGGGGCACTCGCCCCGGAGCGTCACGTCGTGGGCGTCGATCGCGTAGTCGACGCGATTCGCGAGGCGCTCGATCGCCCGCTCGAGCTCGGAGTCCTCGAAGGCCGAGACCTCGCCGCAGCTGTCGCAGACGATGTGATGATGGTGCTCGCCTCTCGGGCCGATCGGCTCGTAGCGCGCGACGCTCTCGGCGGCGTCCACGCGACGGGTCAGGCGCAGCTTGTCGAGCAGCTCGAGCGTCCTGTAGATGCTCGCCACGCCGATGTCCTGGCCGCGGTCGTGAAGCTGGTCCGCGATCTCCTTCGCCGTGACGCTGCAACCGAGGTCGTCGAGCGTCTCGACGACAGCCGAGCGCGGCCCGCTGAGGCGGTAGCCCTCACGCTCGAGCTCGCGCTGCGCGTGCTGGGTCCAGTCGGTCACGTGTTGAGCATAGGCTCCCCGCCGTGCGGGAAGCCGTGCATGACCTGAACAACCAGCTCGCCGTGATCCTGAACTACGCGAGCTTCGTGCTGGAGGACACCGCGCCCGACGATCCGCGGCGCGAGGACCTGCTCGAGATCCAGCGCGCCGCGGAGCGCGCCCGTGACGTGACGCTCCAGCTCCTGGCGCGGCCCGGGACTGACTAGCCGCTCACGGAGCTGAAGCCCTCCGCCACCTTCTGCCAGTTCACGACGTTCCACCAGGCGTCGATGTAGTCCGGGCGCTTGTTCTGGTACTTCAGGTAGTAGGCGTGCTCCCAGACGTCGACGCCGAGCAGCGGCGTCTTGCCGTCGGTGAGTGGGTTGTCCTGATTGGCCGTCGACACGACCGCGAGGCCGGAGCCGTCGTGCACCAGCCACGACCAGCCCGAGCCGAACTGGTTCACGCCCGCGTCCTTGAACTTGCCCTGGAAGTCGCTGAACGATCCGAAGGCCGACTCGATCGCAGAGGCCAGCTCGCCGTCGGGCTCGCCGCCGCCGTCGGGCGACATCCACTCCCAGAAGAGCGAGTGGTTGTAGTGGCCGCCGCCGTTGTTGCGGACCGCCGTCCGCTTGTCGTCGGGGATCTGCGAGAGGTTCGCGATCACGTCCTCGATCGGCTTGTCGGCCGAGTCGGTCCCCTCGAGCGCCGCGTTCACCTTGTCCACGTAGGCCTGGTGGTGCTTGTCGTGGTGAACCCGCATCGTCGCCTCGTCGATGTGAGGCTCGAGGGCGTCGTAGTCGTAGGGGAGGGCCGGAACCTCGTAAGCCATTTGATCTCTCCTTCAGTCGTTCGCGGGTAGGACAATACGCGTGCTCCTCGTGAGCTGGAACGTGGCCGGGCGGAAGAGCCGCCTGCAGGAGCAGGTGGACCGCGTGGTCGGGCTCTCCGCCGACGTCGTCTGCCTGCAGGAGGTGACGCCGGTGACCGCGGGGGCCTGGGCTAAGCGGCTCGCGGAGGTCGGGCTGACCGCCGCGCTCGCGCCGTTCCCGCGGTCGCGCGACGGCAGCCGGCCGCTGGCGGTGCTCACGGCGGCGCGCGAGCAGCCGGAGGCGCGTCCGGTGGAAGACGTGCCCTGGCCCGAGCGGGTGCTGGCCGTGCGGGCGGGCGCGCTCGAGGTCGTCAACGTCCACTCCCCGATCAGCCCGAAGCCCGGGCTGGCGAAGGTGCTGACGCACGAGGCGGTCTTCCGCCACCTGGCCGGCGGCTCCGGCCCCCGCGTCGTGCTGGGCGACCTGAACACGCCGCGGCGCGAGCACGCCGACGGCAGCGTCTGGACCTTCGCCCGCGACCGCTACGGCCGTCTCCGCGAGGACCGCGGCGAGCGCTGGGACGCCGCCGAGTCCGCGCTGATCCGCGGGCTCGAACGCCACGGCTTCCGCGACGCCTTCCGAGCCCTGAACGGATTCGAGTCGAAGGAGCCGAGCTGGGAATGGCCCCGCTGGGGCGGCGGCTGGCGCCTCGACCACCTGATCGCCTCCGCCGAGGTGGCCGTGACCGCCTGCTCATACCGCCACGACTGGCGCCGTGAAGAGCGGCTCTCGGACCACTCGGCGCTGGTGGCCGAGCTGTCCGTCCAGGCGCCCGCGCCACGCTAGAGTCTCTGCTCGCTCGCGGCTGTGGCGGAATTGGTAGACGCCCAGGCTTCAGGTGCCTGTGCTCCGAAAGGGGCGTGGAGGTTCGACTCCTCTCAGCCGCATCCCCGTCCGGAGGTCGTGCGAACATATGTTCGTATGACGCTCCCGATCGAACAGGCGAAGGCGCCTGAGACGCGCGAGCGGCGCGTCGCGAAGGCGATCGTGTTGCGCGACGGCCGGAAGCGCTGAGCCGGCGCGTAATTTCTGCCCCGCTGGCGGACATACTCGCTGTAGAGGCGACCTTTGGAGCCAACGCGCGGGCAAAGATTCGAAGACCTGTTCCGAGAGAACTAACCGCTCGTGCGGGCCTACGCTCTCCGCCGCGCGGCGCCCGAGGCGGCGCAGGACATCGTGGCCGACACCTTCCTCGTCGCCTGGCGCCGCTTCGACGACGTGCCGGAGGACGCGCTCCCCTGGCTGTACGGGATCGCGCGCCGGGTCCTCGCCAACCAGCGCCGGTCGGCCGACCGGAGCGCCGCGCTCGAGCGGCGCCTCGCCTTTGCCGGCGCCCCGGACGGACCGCGTGACGTGGGCGAGAACCTCGCCGAGGCCGAGCTCATTCGCGTCGCCATGGACCGTCTGTCGGATCGCGGCCGCGAGGCGCTCATGCTCGTCGCCTGGCACGGGCTCTCCGGTGCCCGCGCCGCGCGCGCCGCGGGCTGTCCAGGGCAGCCTTCGCCGTCCGGCTCCATCGCGCCCGCGCCCGGCTCGCCGCCGAGCTTGCCGCACTCGAGGGAGCGCCTCCCGCCGAACTGGAACCGAACTCGCTGGAGGTCATCTGATGCGCCCGCCACACGACCTGATGGAGAGGCTCGCCGCAGCCGACCCGATGCCCGAAGCCGAGCGGCTGAGCACTGAACAGCAGCGCGATGCGGACGCCCTGCTGGAGCGGCTGCTCGCGACTCCCGTCGAGCACGACCGCCGCCGCGCGCGCCGCTCCGCTGGGCGCCGCTCGCCGCTGCGACAGCGTGCGCCTTGGTGGCGGTGTTCGTCGCGCTGAACCTGTTCGGCGGCAGTGCGTCGACTCCGAACATTGTCGCCAGGGCGAGCGCCGCGCTCGCCAGCGAGGACGCCGTCTATCACGTGGTGGGGGACGTTCGGTTCACCGCGCCAGAGAGCATTGGTGGAAACGCGAGGCTGCGCTTCGAGTCGTGGAACACGATCGGCGGTCGCGTGCACCGCAAGTACTGGCGGGTGCGGAACGGGCAGAGGAGCCGGCGCTACGAGGACTTCGCCGGGCGCCGGCGGCCGGGGCGGCGGGGCGGGCCCGCGCTCGCATACAACCCGCTGACCAACCAGATCCTCCCGAGCGGGTTCGGCCGGGCGGCCGGACCCGGCGGGGCGCCCGCGGCCGATCCGTTCGACCCCAGCGGGGGGTTGAGAGAGCTCGAGGCACAGGGGCGGCTGAAGCACACCGGCAGCGCGCGCGCGGAAGGCCGGCGCGGGTACCGCCTCGTCTCGGCGCCCGAGTCCGGTGGCAACGGCGCCGTCGAGCGCAGCGTGTTCGTCGTCGATTCCGAGACGTACCTCCCGCTGTCGGCGCGCTACTCGCGGCGTGAGCGAGACGGGTCTACCGCGATCGTGTACGAGCGCTTCCTCACCTACGAGCGGCTGCCGTTGAACGACCGGACGGAGGAGGACCTCGACCTCGACCCGCACCCCGGCGCGAAGTGCGACCGTTTCGCGGCCGAGATGCCCGCCAAGCGCGACCTGGGGTTCCCGAATCCGTGCAAGCGCTGACGATGTCGGCTCAGCCGCGTCGCATGAGGCGGCCGACCGCGGCCATCAGCTCCTCGGTGCGCTCTTCCTTCTTCGCCGCCGGGCCGCGCACCACGCAGTGGTGCGCGTGGTCGTCGAGCAGGCCGAGCGCGACCTTGTCGAGCGCGGCCTGCACGGCGGAGATCTGGGTCAGCACGTCGATGCAGTAGCGGTCGTCCTCGACCATCCGCTCGACTCCGCCCACCTGCCCCTCGATGCGGCGGAGTCGAGTGAGGAGCTGGTCCTTGGTCGCGGTGTAGCCGCGCGTCTCCGTTGTCGGCGCCATGCCGCCTAATATACCCTAGGGGGGTATGCAGCAGGAGCATCTCGAGCTGCCGATCGCCGGCATGACCTGCGCGTCGTGCGCGAACACGGTCGAGCGCAGCCTCAACGACGTCGAGGGCGTGGTCGCGACGGTGAACTACGCCACCGAGAGGGCGAGCGTCGACTACGACCCGTCCTCGGTGGAGCCGGACCGCCTGGTCGCCGCCGTCGAGTCGGCCGGGTACACCGCCGTCCTGCCGGCCGACGACGAGAATCGGCCCCTGCGCCGCCGGCTCCTCGTCTCCGCCGGCCTGTCGGTTCCCGTTCTCCTTCTCTCCATGATCGGCCCGCTCCAGTTCGACGGCTGGGGCTGGCTCGCGTTCGCGCTCGCCACGCCGGTGGTCCTGTGGGGCGCCTGGCCGTTCCACGCCGCGGCCTGGGCGAACGCGCGGCACCGCGCGGCGACGATGGACACGCTCGTCTCGGTCGGCGTCCTGGCCGCCTGGCTCTGGTCGGTCTACGCGCTGTTCGCGGACGACACCGAGATGTACTTCGAGACCGCCGCGGTCATCACCACCCTGATCCTCGCGGGCCGCTTCTTCGAGGCGCGCGCGAAACGCCGCGCCGGCAGCGCGCTGAAGGCGCTGCTCGAGCTCGGCGCAAAGGACGTCGCGCTGCTCGACGAGCACGGCGTCGAGCAGCGCGTGCCCGTGGAGCGGCTCGTGCCGGGCGACCGCTTCGTCGTGCGCCCAGGAGAGAAGGTCGCAACGGACGGCGTCGTGGAGCAGGGCTCCTCGGCCGTCGACATGAGCATGCTCACCGGCGAGTCCGTGCCGGTGGAGGTCGGTCCCGGCGCCGAGGTCGCCGGGGCGACCGTGAACGCGGGCGGGCGGATCGTCGTGCGCACCACCAGGGTGGGGGCGGAGACCGCCGTCGCGCAGATCGCGCGGCTCGTCACGGCCGCCCAGTCCGGGAAGGCGCCGGTCCAGCGGCTCGCCGACCGCGTCTCGGGCGTGTTCGTCCCCGTCGTGATCGCGCTGTCGGTCGCGACGCTCGCCGTCTGGCTCGCGGCGGGAGGGAGCGCCACCGACGCGTTCACCGCCGCCGTGGCCGTGCTGATCATCGCGTGCCCGTGCGCGCTCGGCCTCGCCACCCCGACCGCGCTCATGGTCGGCACCGGCCGCGGCGCGCAGCTCGGCGTGCTGATCAAGGGGCCGGAGGTGCTCGAGTCGACGCGGACCGTCGACACCGTCGTCCTCGACAAGACCGGCACGGTGACGACCGGCGAGATGAGCCTGGTCGTCGTCGTGACGGCGGGTGGCGTGAGCCGCGCCGATGCGCTCCGCCGGGCCGGAGCCGTGGAGGACGCGTCGGAGCACCCGGTCGCGCGGGCGATCGCGCGCGCGGCGAGGACGAGCGACGGTCCGCTGCCGCACGCCGAGGAGTTCGCGAACCGTGAGGGCCTGGGGGTGGAGGGGACCGTCGAGGGCGTCCGGGTCCTCGTCGGCCGCCCCGCGCTGATCGCCGGGAGCGGCATCGCGCTGCCTCCCGAGCTCGACGCCGCCCGCGCCGCGGCCGAGGCGCGCGGCCAGACGGCAGTCGCAGCCGCATGGGGCGGCGCGGCGCGCGCGGTCCTCACGGTCGCCGACACCGTGAAGCCCTCGTCGGCCGAGGCGGTCGCTCTGCTCGAGCGGCTCGGCCTGCGGCCCGTGCTGCTCACGGGCGACAACGGCACGACCGCGCGCGCGGTGGCGGCGGAGGTCGGGATCGACGAGGTGGTGGCCGAGGTGCTGCCCGCCGACAAGGCCGGCGTGGTGAAGCGCCTCCAGGACGAGGGGCGCGTGGTCGCCATGGTCGGCGACGGCGTGAACGACGCTCCCGCGCTCGCCCAAGCCGACCTCGGCCTCGCGATCGGGACCGGAACGGACGTGGCGATCGAGGCGTCCGACCTCACGCTCGTGAGCGGCGACCCGCGCGCGGCGGCGGACGCGATCCGACTCAGCCGCGCGACGCTCCGGACGATCAAGCAGAACCTGGCCTGGGCGTTTGGCTACAACGTCGCGGCGATCCCGCTCGCGGCTGCCGGCCTGCTCAACCCGGCGATCGCGGCGGGCGCGATGGCGCTGTCGAGCGTATCGGTCGTCGCCAACGCGCTCCGGCTGCGGCGCTTCAGCCCCGCGCGCTAGCCGCGCCGGCCCTGCGGCGTGCCGAACACGTAGTCCCAGAACGGCGCGCTGACGCCGAAGCCCTTCGTGTCGTCCTGGAAGTGATGGCGCATGTGGAGCTCGCGCACGAGCTTGCCGAGCCGCGTCCGCGGGCGGTGGTGGTGCACGTGGTAGTGGGTCATGTCGTACACCAGGTAGCCGGACAGGAACCCGGCCGCGAACACGTGCGCCCACGGCGTGCCGAGCACGAGCACGAACAGGCCCCAGAAGCCGAGCGCGAGCGGGATGCTCACCGACGGCGGCATCACGAGCCGGAGCGGGTCGTTCGGGTGGTCGTGATGGACGCCGTGGATGATCCAGTGGAGCCGCGCCCCGATGCCCTCCTCGGGCTCGAAGTGGAAGATCAGCCTGTGCATCCAGTACTCGGTCAGCGTCCAGAAGACGTAGCCGGCGAGGACGAGCCCGACGACCTGGAGCGTCGTCGGCTCTCCGCGAGCGCCCGCGACGAACAGGGCGACGATCGCCGGGAGGAAGATGACCACCGGCACAACGGGGTGCACGCGCGAGAGCCGGTCCAGCAGATCCGACTCGAACATCCGCGGTGAGGCCTTCAGCACATCTGTCCGGCGGGCGTCCACACGCCGAATTTAGCGCACCGCCGGGCCGCTTGAAAGAAAAAGTTCGGGTTCCCTAACTCGCTGCCCAGAGCGAGCGCCACGACGCGATCAGGAAGTCGAGCCCGAAGGCCGCCGTGCCGGCGTAGACGACGGTCTCGGGATGGGTCGTCTCGCCCGTGAAGACGCGTCCGAGGAGGTAGCAGGTGACCATGGCGATGAACAGCAGCCTGCCCGCAGCTTGCATGTGATCAGTGTCGGACGCGGACGCTGTGGCCCTGTGAATCGCAGGTGAACTGCTCGTGAACGTCCCGTTGCCGAGTTCTGAGAGCCTTTGTCGGCGTGAGGTACGCCGCCTTCCTGCGAGCCGTGAACCTCGGGCGCAATCGCCGCGTCACGAGCGCTCGGCTGAAGTCGCTGTTCGAGGAGGCCGGGGCGGAGGAGGTGGCGACGTTCCGGACCAGCGGCAACGTCGTCTTCGAGGCGCCGCGTGACCTGGCTCGCGGGCTCGAGAAGCAGCTCGAGAAGGCGCTGGGCCACGAGGTGGTGATCTTCCTGCGCACGACGAAGGAGTTGAAGGAGATCGCGGCCCACGAGCCGTTTCCGCCCAAGCAGGTCGAGGCGTCCAAGGGCAAGCTCCAGGTGTCGATGCTCGACAAGAAGCCCACGGCGCCGACCCGCAAGAAGGTGCTCGCCCTCGCGACCGAGCAGGACCCGCTCGCGTTCGGCGAGCGCGAGCTCTACTGGCTTCCAAGCGGCGGGACGATCGAGTCGGAGCTCGACCGCAAGGCGATCGAGAAGCTGCTCGGCCCGACGACGATGCGCACCAAGGGCACCGTCGAGCTGCTCGCCGCGAAGTTCTTCGACTAGAGGCGAACCCAGCAGAGCCAGCGTTCGAGCGTCCTGAAGCCGAGCGCCTCGTAGATCCGGTAGCCCGAGGGGCTCGACTGGAGCCATGCCCACTCGGCCCCGGCGCCGAACCCGTCCAAGACCG
>Ga0126312_10003009_pt1 | contig 11333 bp, 15 predicted proteins | sample Plot104A_FD_92537 | JGI IMG/M metagenome (GOLD analysis project Ga0126312, IMG submission 92537) | Serpentine soil microbial communities from UC McLaughlin Reserve, CA, USA - Plot104A | ecosystem: Environmental > Terrestrial > Soil > Grasslands | place: USA: UC McLaughlin Reserve, Lake County... | reverse complement strand
TTACATAGTTTTCATCCTGCAGTATCTTAGCCAATTCCTCTGGCAATCTCCTTTCCTCTACTTCTATGGCCTCTTCGAATGTGAGCGTGTCGTGACCATCTCCGTCACCGCGCAGCACTTGATGTTGATAGTGAGAGTAGGCCCTATCGATCGGGTTTCGCAATAATACAATCAACTTGACTCTAGGTAAGACGGCCGAAGCTCTCCGGGGGGCGTGTGGATGAAACAGGTAATAGGGGCTCGCCTCTCCTGTAATATATCTTCGGTTCTTCCGCATTTGCAGAGGGAAGTGGGAGCGGTACCAGTTATCACCTCTTCTAAAGTTGAGATCAAAGTAATGTATCTCTTTACCGAATGCAGGCTTGACCATAGGATGCTGTATTAGGAGCTGGTACAGAAAAGAAGTCCCGCACTTTTGCGCCCCAATTATGAGAAAGTCGGGCAGCGTCCGCATCAATGCAGTGCCAAGCCTGTAAGCGTGCCTGGCAGCATAAGCCTTCTTGGTTCTTTGCTTCATTTGCTGTCTAACCTCCAAAAACCTATGTTAGCAGGACTTTGAATTCCAGAGCGTACGCCAACAGGTGAGTAGCCCATGCAGCAAGACACGGTGTGAAGGCTGTTCGGTTGCCATGAGAGCCGCCAAGTTCAAGAGATGCCCGCCTATTGACGCGGCCACTTAGCCTTCCAAAGACATCTGTGCGAGTGGTCGTCACAGATATCCATACCTCCTCAGATGATCCCCGAGAACGTCTTCTAGATCGCTTTGCTGTTTGGCGGTGAGGTCCTGCTGAACCTTATAGTTCGTGTTCCTCACCTCGAACGTTCGAAGTTTATGCTCAAAGTCTTCCGCCCAATCAAGCTCACAAAACACAATTAGCTTTCTAAGTGTGTTGAGCGGATCAGAACAAAGATGCTCGTACTTGAGTTCTAGGAAATTGTCACCGCCGAGCGGTGTCTTCGCGTTTTCCATCGCATCCATCAGGATTTTCCAGTGAATAGCCGCGAGCACGACAAATGACTGATCATACCTAGCCCACTCTTCCTCTTGGACAGGAGATAACTCGCCCCACCCCCAGTTCTCGGGGCCTTTCCAACCCGACCAGAAATAGACGTGGAGGAAGGAGTTGGCAACAGCTCTACCGTCCCTCACCACGTGGATGAATTTCGCATCCCTGAAGATATCTGAGAGAAAGCCAATCCGTGGCCATCCGGTGATCTTGATTAGTAGTCGATGCCTTTTCCGCGTCGGAATCTTGGACATTGCGTCTTGGATTCGCTTTTTTGTTCTTTCTGTTACGTCACTCGCGGTGAGGTCCCTGTAGGGTGCACTGAAGCCCCTACAATGGTATTCCCAGAATGGATAACATTCGGCCGGGCCAATCCCTTCAAGGTGCTTCCCCAGTATGGGATAGTCGAGTCCTTGCAGGAAGAGCCTATACAATTCCGGGTTCTTTGGGAATCTCCTGCATAGCGCTCCGGGCAACCACGCGAGGTTAGGGTGTTTACAGAGCATGCGGTGCAAAAGAGTACTACCGCTTCTTCCTGCTCCAACTAGAATGATCGGGCGGTTATGGTTCACAGCTCACACCCCCATATTTCCTCGCGGCGCGATATTGGTCGACCTCTGCAGGTCATCAACGTACTCTTAGCTAGAGTACGGAATGCGCAGTCATGGGCAAGGCGAGCCGTCAAGAAGTGCTCATACAAGCCATCCTGAAAGATCACGACGCATAAGCTCTTGAAGCTTCAAGATATCCTCCCGGTATGTCTCGATCAGATGTCTCCGAACTGTGGGTTCTACCGGTGGAGGTTTAACGAGATTTCGGCTCTTGAGCTTATCGTGAACCTTGGAGAGGCGCCAGCGCAACTCGGCCGGAAGATATAGTTTCAGGGCATGCGTGACCGGGCCTAGTGTTAGGAGCTTGTCCAATACTCGGCTCTTTGGGTAGCCGGACACGTTATGCTTGACGGAGACGTCCGGAACGAACGAATCGTCCACTCCCAAGAACCGGAAGGCATCTTGCAGCGTGTCGATGGGTGTGCTATTCAGGTCATCGTATAGATAGATCTTGATCCGGTCCGGAGGGAAGTTATCGAAGTATCTCTTGAGTTGTACGTAGTAGAATCCCCTGCCGATGTAGTCTTGAGGGGTCCGATTCCGATGTGATCCGCTCTCGTCTTCCTGGAGCGCTTGAGTGAAGTCGGCGAAGGGCTCGGTGCCGTTGCGGACCATGTGCAGAAAGTGCGCATATGCTCTGTCGACCGGGTTCCGAAGGATCGCAATGAATTTTGCCTCGGGTACGTAGTACTTGATGCGTTCGATCGCTTCTGCCTTATAGAGGTAGCAATGAGATGCTTCACCAAGTGCTCGTTCGCCAGAGGCACTCTTGAACAAACGGCGGTATGTTTCGCTGTCACTAGTCGACTTGGGGTCCGGATTCTCCTGACCTTCGACGCAAAAAAAGTTGGGCTCCTTGACGGGACTCATATAGATCTGGGGGTGTTGCTCCAGGTAATAATAGAGGGCGGTCGTTCCGGATTTCATTGCACCTATGATTAAGAAGTTGGGCATCGTCATGAGTCACCCTCCTTATTGGCTCACCTGAGGGAGGACAATATAACCTTCGAGCGTTAGTTGCCTCACATCCTCACGGCTTCCGGGTATAGGCTAGAGGCTGAGATCTTACAATAATCGCTCTATACAGCTTTTCGTAGGCCTCAACCATCACTCTCAGGTCGAAACGCTCGATGGCTTTTGTGGCAGAAGCCTTTCCCATAGTGTTTCTAACCTCACGATGCTCCAATAGATACTGCATGGCCTTCGCCAGGGCGTTCACATCTCCTGGTGGCACCAGCAACCCAGACACCTCGCCGTCACCGACCAACTCTGGTACCCCGCCCACGGCAGTACAGATCACTGGTTTGCCGGCGGCCATCGCCTCCATAACCGAGAGTGGATTACCCTCCCAATCGGAACTCAGTACGAAAACGTCGGTTGCGTTGAGTGTCTCGGGAACATCAGAGCGCACCCCTACCAGGCTAACCCTTTCTTGTAGGCCCAGAGCGCCGATACGTCTCTCGAGACGGGGTCTCAATTTCCCTTCTCCAACAAGAAGGAGGCGTGCCCGAGGATTCGATGCGGCTCCCAGAGCAAACGACTCCAAGAGCAGCGTGGGATTCTTCTGTGGCCTTAACCCAGCCACACAGGCGAAAAGGACGTCCGTGGGAGCGAATCCCTCTTTCCTCCGCCACGCGTCACGACCGATCTGTGGTTGACGAAAGGCGCCGATCGGAATACCGTTCGGAATCAGAGGAAAGCCATCGATTCTGTAGCAGCGGCGGAGACTGTCGGCCACTTCCGTCGCGATCGCGACCGGGAGCACACCTCGTTTGAAAGCCATCCGGTGTACCAAGCGCCCTGACCAGTCCACCTCCCTTTTCGCGAGGTTATGGACCGTATGTACCATAGCCGGTAGTCGGCGGCGGAGCATATACGGAAGAACATAGCGGAGTACACCAAGATGGGTGTGTACCACGTGGGGTCGCACACGCTCCAGGGTGCGGGCCACCCGCACGAACATTCGTGGGTCGAAGCCCCGACGCTTGCCAAGATACGACACAGGTATGCCATCTTGCGCGAGGGTAGCCTCTAGCTCCGTGCCCGATGGGTCGAATAAGCTGATCGCGCCCACTTCGAATTGCTCCCGGTCCAAGGTACGCATCAGGTTTGCGGCCATCAATTCGGCTCCGGCCGGACCGATGCGAGGGAGTATGTGCAACACCCTTATCATCGCCGGGTACCGCGCTCACCCACTGGTACGTGTTTGCCTGACCGTTGCAGCTCCTCACCGGATTCGGTAGTGCTTCCGAGAACGAATGTCGGATATCCGACCGCAGCTTTCCTAAGGTTCTCCGCGCCAACCATAGCGATCGAATTAGAGGTGATGACCTGCAATGCTCTCTGCCAGATGGAACACCAACCCGACCAAGTATGCTCCTCCTGGTACTGGACGAGGGCCTCACATCGTTCCAACACGTACTCTCTGACCTCGGGAATCGCGAGAGTACCCTTCACAATAACAGCGATCCCGACAGTGAACATGAGCAGGGTACGAGCCCCCGAAAGTTGATCGCGAGGATCTGGCAAAGATACTTATCAAGCTCACGCACAGCCCACCTTCGCACCTAAAGTCTATTTTCGGTGGCCCATCATCGACCGATTTGGCAACGAGTCTGTTCCTGTCTGGCCGGAGTCTATACCATCCGCTGACCAACCAAAAGGGGCCGGACGCAGGATACCAGCGGCCGCACTTCCCACATGCGGCGCCTCGTGGGCTTGGAGCCGGGGTAGGCCATTAGGCGAAGCTGATGCCCACCTTGCAGACCTCTCGGGTTGTATAGTAGCGTTTATGCACTCGCTGCTGGTACCCAGGGGTGTGGGCTTGGCCCAGGGAACGGAGAGGGACGTGCCTTTACCCAAGGCTCAGGATGTGGCCTTCCGCCATGCTCGTCGAGAGAGGTATTCCGTGCTGGAGCCCGTAGGGTTTGGAGTTCGGTCCGGCGGCATAGAGAGTTCTAGACCAGGAGGCATGGAGGGTAGAGAATGAAGACCGATCCTGCAGGGTTGCTTGAAACATCCGTCCTCAGAGGCACCCGTGACTTCGCGGCCCTAGAGGGGGAGTGGCAAGACCTCTACCATCACAGCTCGACCGTCACGCCGTTCCAATCATGGGCCTGGCTGTACTCTTGGTGGGAAGTTTATGGGAACGACTACGAGCTGTGCCTGGTTACGGTACGGTGCGACGGTGTGCTGGAGGGTCTCCTGCCGTTTATGTTAAGGCGTAGGTTCGGGCCGAAACGACTCCTTTTTGTGGGCACCGGTCAGAGCATCTACCTCGATATAATTGCGAGGAGGGGATGTGAAAACCGGGTCGCACAAGCCGGTAGCGAGGTCCTCGGACGAATTGGATTCGAGGAGCTCGCCGACCTCCAGCAGATACGTCCGGAAGCCGCCACGTGGAGCATGGTTCACGGTTGGACGGCGCCCAAGACGTACGTCTGGCAAACAAGCTGCCCGGTGATGGAGGCCAAACCTTGGGACGACCTGCTCGCACTACTAAGCCAAAAGCAGCGCAGCAACACACGTCGGGCTCTCCGAAGAGCGGAGGAAGACGGAGTACGCGGCGTGTTGGCAGAGGCGAACGAGGCGGAGCGGGCGGCAAGCAGACTCGTGGCCTTGCACCGAGAATCGTGGCAAGGCCGCCATATCAACCCGGAGCATCTGACCGGGAGGTTCGAGTGCCTCTTGCGAGGCGCGGCCAGGAGGATGACTGCCAGCGGCGTTGGTGTCATCTCCGAGTTCTGGCGCGGCGAGGAGGTACTAGCCTCACATTTCTTGGTCATCGGTCACGACTTCGTTGGAGGGTACTTGGGTGGAGCCACCAGCGAGGCACTTCGCCGATACTCGATCAGCCCTCTCTTCATCCGAGACGGGGTGAGCGTTGCGCGGGGTAATAACATACCCTACTTCGATCTGATGTGGGGATCAGAGTCACATAAGCTCCAGTGGCAGCCCGAGCTGAAAACGAACCGCCGCGTGATCCTGAGCCGAAATCCGGTTCTTTGGGCTTGGTACGCTGGCTATCAACTTCTGCGACTCCGTGCGAAGAGGTACACAGATTCCGAGTCGGCTCCTTCCTTGATCAAGGCCACCGCAGATAGATACCGGACGCTGCGCTCCAGGTTCACCCGTTAACCAAATACGGTAACCTGGTTAGAGACGTGAAAGGGCCGTATGCGCCTGACGTTACTCGTAAGCTAGAATCGCTCGATTGTGGCGGCCCGCCATCTATTGATCGCCCACCAGCGGCGAGTATTGAGGTAGGAAGCCGTATAAGGGCCCTGTAGCAGGACGGGAGCGGTCGGTACAGCACACCAAAGTCGGGCCTTTCTGCGACCCGACTTACTACGCCTAAGGAGGTAGGTATTCGGTGAAGAACAACATCGGCTCGTCGTGACCTACGGCATTGACTGCCTCGCTGGCGCTGTCGCACAATGAGACCTTCGACCGCCGGTTACCGGGCGTCATCGCAGGATTACCGAAGGTGATGAGGTACGGTTGTCTGTTGCAGGTTCTGCCTCTCAAGAGCGCCGTCTGTTAAGATGCGAGGACGTGTATGCTGGCTGATGTGGACATCGAGAAGGTCCCCTAACCTTTGAGCAAGGAAGATAGTACTCGTTTGCCCAGGGCACTAATGTATCACTCCATCTCCCCACCTCAATGGGCTCATCCCGCACTGTATACTTCGCCCGGACGGTTTCAGGCACAGATGCTCTACCTCAAGCGGCGCAATCTACGAGGGGTCTCTATGAGAGACTTGTATCGGGCGATGAATGCAGGAGATGCCAGAGGTCTAGTAGGACTGACGTTTGACGACGGGTATGAGGATTTCTTGCACACTGCCTTGCCGATCCTGGAGAAGCTTGCCTTTTCCGCCACGGTGTTCGTAGTCGCCGGCATGCTGGGACAGGAAAATAGTTGGGAGCACCGCGGCGGACCGAAACCACGATTGAGGCTCCTCGGGGTCAGGGGCGTGCGCGAGGTCCAAGAGCGGGGCATGGAGATCGGCTCCCACACCCTGACTCATCCGCGACTCTCCAGGTTGGACCGGAGAGTACTGGTTCGCGAGGTAAGTGAGAGCAGGCAGATCCTCAGTGGGATCTTGGGCACGCCGGTAGACGGCTTCTGTCACCCGTACGGAGACTTAGACAGTGCTGCTGTCCAAGTCGTGCGGGAGACCGGGTATGCCTACGCCTGCGCTACGAAGAAGCGAGTGGAGAACACCGTCTACGACTGGCCTCGGATCTATGTGGGAGACAAGGATTCTTCGCTCAGGCTTGGGATCAAACTCAGAGTAAATCCTGTATCCGTCCGTAGCGGAAAGATCAGGTAGCGCTCCTTAGTGCACGATCAGGCGACCTCCTGGGGAATGGATAGATGCTCGTAGTGCGGACAACCGAAAACCCCGCAGACCCTATCTGCGAGCTGATAAGCGCCAAGCAATCTCTCGGGCTCTGTGACCTTGCGTTTGCCGTGGATCCAGCTGGGCTCGATTGCGTTGAGCCACGGGCTCTTGGCGGGCAGAGCAGGCACGCTACTATCCGAACCCCATGGCTGCTTGCTTTGACCCGGCGGTTGTGGGCGTCGATCCAACCTCTCACCTCATGGCTTTTGTGCCAGCTTGCGTTGTTCCAGATCAAAAGTAGGGCCGCGTCGCCCGGATGGTCTCGCCACTGAGCTGTCTTTCGGTCATGCCTTCCTTGAAGCGCACTTCGGTAGCCATCGCAAGCGTCCAGAAGATGTGAGCCACATCCGAGATTTTGATGGAACCTGCCGTCTACTGGGGAGCTTGGTATAGGCTAAAATCGGAAAGAGATCTTCAAGACGGTTTGGAGGATTAGGCGGAGATGTGTAGATGATCGACTTGTTGCTTGCCGGGGTCCTTCTGGTCGGCGTTGCGACCCTGGCCGTCGCGATCAGCGCCTTATGGAGCTCGCGGAGGTCGGAGGAGCTTGGCGAGGACCGCTACGAGTTGCTGCGCGACCAGCAGGAGCGCTTGGAGCTGCTGCGCGAAGAACGGCGGACGTTTATAGAAGAGCTGGAGCGAGAGTCTCGAGAGCGCCGGGAGTTAATGGAATATCTGGAGGAGATAGATCCACGATTGATGGAAAACCTCAAGCGAAGGCGACAAACGCGTACAGAAAGCGAACGCGAGGCCCAACGCTTGGAGGAAGAACGGCAACGGCTGGAGCACGAGCACCGGCGACTAGGGGAGGAGCTGGAGCAGGAGCGTTTGAAGCTCTCGGAGGTGCAGCAGCGGGCCGAACAGCTCGAGCAAGAACGCGAGGAGAGATCGAGAGTTCAACAAGATGCAGAGCGGTTAGGGCAGGAGCACCAGCGACTAACAGAAGACCTCGAAACAGAACGAGAGCAGCGCCTTGCAACTCAGCAGCAAGCCGAGAGCTTGGAGGAAGAACTGCGACGTCTGCAGCGGGAGCACCAGCGAGTTATGGAGGAGCTGGAGCGTCAGGAACGCCAAGAAATCTTGCGGACCGAGGTGCTGGAGCAAGAGCAGGAGCAGCGCTCAGATGTACAGCAGGAAGCGGAACGCTTGAAGCAGGAGCGCCAACGGTTGGCCGAAGACCTCGAGAGGGAGCGCGAGGAGCGAGTGGAGGTGCAACGGCGGGCCGAGCGGCAAGAGCAGGAACGGGCGCGCTTGGAGCAGGAGGTTCGGCGGTCGCAGGCAGAGCTGGACCGCCCTAGGCGAGCGGGCACCCGCGACCGGGACGATAAACCTAGTACAAGCCGTCCCTGGACGCGCAGGCCTCTCCTGGTGGTCGGCTTGCTCATCGGGGCCTTGGTCGCGTGGTTCACCTCCCTTGTGGTCGCCCTTAACGTGCTGGCGTCCTGAGCACCCGGACGGTGCGGTAGCGCCGTAAAGCCGGACGCCCGACCGGAGTATCGCGAAGAACGATAATGTGCTCGGCACCCGCGCCGATCGTATGCGGGGCGACAATGGCATAGCCTAACACCTTAGTGCTACGTTGGAACATCATCGGAACAGCCTTATGATCGGTTAACGGGCACCTTTGGTTCGCTTGGTCCGGCGCGGTCTTTCGCCGAGTCTCTTGTTTGTCGACAATATAGAGCCTACTAGTAGGTAATGAACGAGGAGTGGCACTTTCTCTGCCGCGGGAAGCCGAACTCTTGATGCAGGATGCCGGTGCACATCGAGCGCGTGGGGTTGGCCCCGGTTACCGGCGTGAACGCTACGGGGACTTGCGGGCGCACGGGGTGGAAAAGGGGCGGCCTTCTGGCTCGCAAAGTGCCCCTTCGGTCCGACGGGCGGGACGGTGATGATCGGCGCACGGGTCCGGGTGGCCAACGAAGATAGTAGCTTTACCACCGTGGTCTTCGCCGAGAGCCTCAGGGAGGTCGAAGAGACCGCGAAGGCCCGCTACCCCAAGAGCGTTGTCGAGATCGCCTTCCCGATAGAGCCAGAGTGTTTCTTTGCCAGCGGTCCCGATAGCGGCGTGCACGCGGGTCTGGAGGCGACAGAAGGGTTGACCGACCCGGTTAGGCTATCGTAATGTGGCATACCGACGATGCCCTTGAGGCAGGCCCCGCTTGGCATGATACAAAGATTTCAACGACTTCCGATTCCTCTCAGGATACTGGCATACGCCGGAGCGGCGGCGGCGCTGCTGGGCCTGGCGGCGGGCGTGGGAGTGATAGCCGCCCTCACGCTGGGTCCAGATGGAGATTCCCCGCAAGGGGCAAAGCCCGAGCGGGTTGGAGAAGTGAAACCCAAGGAGGCGAGCCCCGAGCAGGATGGTAGGTCGAAGGAGGATACTAAGGCAAGAGCTTCCGATGCATCGAGCGAAGACACGTACTTAAGCAGCGTCGACAGCATTCAGAACAGATCCGTGGAGGCCACCCTCCGGAGCAACGACAAGCTGCTGCGCTACGATGCTCTGACCGCTGACGATGTCGAGGAAATAAAGGCCAACTACGTTGCTCTGAAGGGCTATGTTCACCGAGCCAAAGACCTCGCTCCTGCCGCAGCGCATGAGGACCAATACAGAGTATTCGTTCTCGCCCTCAGCGAACTCCGCGCTGCCGATGGACTAGCTTACCACCTGGCGGCCAACCCCTCCTCCGCCACCCAGACGGATTTCGAGGCGTACGACCGCCACGTGGATAGAGCTACCGCTTACCTGAAGAGGTCTAACGAACTGCTGGGCAAAGACTACAAGACAACCAGAGCGGCGCAAGAGGTCAGTCTTGGGTGAGGGGGATGCAGTGATCGTCAATTACGTAGGGGACGGTTCGAGTGGTGCGGGTACCTGCGTCGTGTGCGGCGTCCCCGATGAACGTATAGCGGCAGGTGAATGATAGAAGGAGGATGATGTACCGAGCGAGAAGGCTTGGCGGAGCGGCCTTGGCGATCACGAGTTTGCGGCTCTGGCGGTAGCCCTGTCGGCAAGCGTAGGGGCCAAGGAAGACCAGACCGTGAAAGTGAAGCTTACCCAGAACCGCGACTCCGGGGTGAGCGAGACCGCGACCCTCGAGGACGTCAAGGGCGGCGTTAAGGTCACGCTCGAGATGCGTGACCTGCCCGAGCCCGGCATCAAGCACATAAACCACATCCACGCGGGCGGTACCTGCGCCGACGATCGGGCCGGAAGGACCGCCCCGTGACGATTCCTCTCAAGACCATTACGGCCCAGAAAGACGGCACGGGATCTGCCACCACCATCATCAAGGACGTCTCGGTGGCCGATCTCTTCGGCGAAGACAAGGAGCGCTTCATACTCTTGCACGCAAAGACCGAAAAGGGCGAGGGGGTGCCTCCAGGGATCGCCTGCGCGGATCTGGGACCGCTGGCGGACACCGGTGGCCTCCGGCCTGCGACTTTGCTCCTCGCAGGAGCGATTTCGGCCTTTGGTGCTGCGGCCGGTCTTTACATCCTGCAACGGCGCATCGGTGCTGAGAGACCGAGGAGCTGATGGCTCGTCGTGTCTGAGGCTCAAGACTTATGCACGGCGCTGTGACTTCTTCAGGGCAGCGAGGCTGCGATCCTCGGCAGCCTCTCTACCTGGCAGGCTCGTTGGCGTCTGCCGAGACGGCGATGTTGAAGGCGGCTCCCTTGGGTACCGGCGCGCCATCTCGGTTATGGACCGCCCATTGTTTCAGCTTTGCGTCGTACACGGTGCCTACCGGATGGTTGTTGTAGACGCCGCTGCCGCCCCCGGGATTCCAGTTCTGCGTGACCGAGAGTACGGCGTCGGGTTCGCCGTTTGTCAGCTCGTCGTCGAGGTAGGTGTAGTTCCCGGCGGTATTCAGAAGATCGGCGTGGTGGACGAACTTCGCGGATTCTTGCGGGATGACCACCTCGAAGGTTGCTCCTGTGGGCACCGCTGATCGGTCCTGGTTGAAGATCGCCCACTTCTTAGCCGCGGGCTCGTACCAGACACCGATATTGTGTTCGTAGGAAGCGGACCCGATACCTTTCTGATCCGAGGTCGGCGAAGCGAGGACGATGGCGTTAGGATCCCCGTTGATGCTCGGGTCATCGATGTAGGTGTAATCTCCGCGGCTGTTCTCCTCGGTAGCGCGATGGATGACCGAGGCCTCGTTGTCCGCATCGTTGGAGCTCCTGGCATCGACGGACGGCTCGATCGTCGTGGCTTCCAACGCCGTAGCAGAGCTGGTCGTCTCGAACATACTGCCCTCGGCGGAGTCGGTCCCGACCCGTCCGACCTGCCAGCCG
>Ga0126312_10003008_pt1 | contig 11334 bp, 13 predicted proteins | sample Plot104A_FD_92537 | JGI IMG/M metagenome (GOLD analysis project Ga0126312, IMG submission 92537) | Serpentine soil microbial communities from UC McLaughlin Reserve, CA, USA - Plot104A | ecosystem: Environmental > Terrestrial > Soil > Grasslands | place: USA: UC McLaughlin Reserve, Lake County... | reverse complement strand
CTCGAGCCGATCGCGTCGCGGGCTCCCGCGGGCGGCGGATACACGCTCCAGATCACCGCGTCGAGCACCGTGTACGACCTCCAGCGTGCCGCGGGCGTGATCGACTTCGACGACGTCCGCGTGGCGCTGCCGATCACCAAGCCGAAGCGCTGACTCTGCTAACACCGCCGGGGTGATCCCCGGGTTCGCGACCGAGCGCCTCGACGCCGGAAGGGTCACGATCAACGCCGCGCGGGGCGGTGAGGGCCCGCCCGTCCTGCTGCTGCACGGATACCCGCAGACCCACACGATGTGGCACCGCGTCGCGCCGGCGCTTGCGGAGCGGTTCACCGTCGTGTGCCCGGACCTGCGTGGCTACGGCGACAGCGACAAGCCGCCGGGGGGCGGCGACCACGCCGCGTACTCGAAGCGGGCGATGGCGGGCGACCAGTTCGCGTTGATGCACTCGTTCGGGTTCGACCGTTTCGCCGTAGTCGGACACGATCGCGGCGCCAGGGTAGCGCTGCGGATGGCGCTCGACGATCCGGGCGCCGTGTCCCGGCTCGGCGTGCTCGACATCGTCCCCACCCAAACGATCTACGAGACGATCGATCGGGACCGCGCGACGACGGTGTGGCGCTACTTCTTCCTCATCCAGCCCCGCGACCTGCCGGAGCGGCTGATCGGCGCCGACCCGGAGATGTATCTGCGCTGGACGCTCGACGAGTGGGCCGGGACACCGGCGGCGCTGGCCGACGAGGCGGTCGCCGAGTACCAGCGCTGCTTCGACGAGGCCACGATCCATGCCACGTGCGAGGACTATCGGGCGGGCGCGACCATCGACCTCGCACACGAGGAGGCCGACGCCGGAGCGGCGGTGGCATGCCCGGTACTTGTCCTGTGGAGCCGCGACGGGCTCGGCGCCTCCTACGACGTCGAGGGGACCTGGAGGCAGCGCGGGGCCGACATCCGCTGCCGCGCGCTCGACTGCGGGCACTTCCTGGCCGAGGAGCGACCCGAAGAGGTCGCGGGCGAGCTGGCGGCGTTCCTCGACTAGCGCGGCTTGGTGGCCCTGACGATGGCCGAGCCGGCCTGGTCGTGCACGCGGTGGGTCTCGGTGATCTCGACATCCACAAACCCGGCCGATTCGAGCTCGTTCCGGAACTGCTCCCGGGTCAGGGCCCCGCCGATGCATCCCGACCACTGTTCGAGGTCCAGACGCACCTCCTCCGGCATGTCTTCGTCGGCGACGATATCCGTGACGGCGAATCGCCCCCCTGTCCGCAGTACCCGCGCGGCCTCCCTGAACACCAGGGACTTATCGGCGGAAAGGTTGATCACGCAGTTACTAATGATCACGTCGACGGAGTTGTCCGGCAGCGGGACCTCCTCGATCGTGCCCTTGAGGAACTCCACGTTCTCGACCGCGACCTCGCGCTGGTTGCGGCGCGCCAGCTCGAGCATCTCGTCCGTCATGTCGAGCCCGTACGCCATGCCGGTTGGGCCAACCCGCCGGGCCGAAAGCAGGACGTCGATCCCACCGCCCGACCCCAGGTCGAGCACCGTGTCCCCCGCGTGCAGCTCGGCCACCACGGTCGGGTTGCCGCACCCGAGCGAGGCGAGCTTGGCGGCATCGGGTAACGCTTCTCGCTCGTCGTCCTCATACAGCGCGGCGCCGTAGATCTCCCGCTCCTCTTCGGCAAGCACAGTCTCCCCACAGCCGCACCCCTGGGGTCCGCAACCGCCTCCGGACCCGGCCGATGCCGCCTTGGCAGCTGCCGCGTAGTTGGCCCTGACGACGTCCCGCATCTCGTCCAGGACGCGGATCTCGTCCTTCTCTGTCAGCTGCTCAGCCATGCGGATAGCTCCTCCAGCGCGTCGGGGTTGACGTAGTAGTAGGCCCATAGGCCCTGGCGCTCGGAGTCGACGATTCCAGCCTCCCGCAGCACCTTGAGGTGGTGCGACACGGTCGGCTGGCCGACGTCGAACAGCGGAGTGAGCTCGCACACGCAGACCTTGCCGGCGTGCTTGCGGAGCACGTCGACGACCTGCATCCGGATCGGGTCGCCGAGCGCCTTGGCCACCTTGCCCATCCGCTCCGACTGCTCGCGCTCTATGTCCGGGTACACGACCGGTTCACAGCACGGCTGTCCAGGTGGGCTCTTGTGTTTCGGAGCGAGATCCAGATCGATCGCCATCGATCTACATATATCGATTGAACTAACGATTGTCAATGCAATACGCTCGGTAGGCCATTCAGGAGGCAAGATGACCAAGAAGGTCCCCGAGGTGCTGTTCGTGTGCGTCGAGAACGCCGGGCGCAGCCAGATGGCCGCCGGGCTACTGGACAAGCTCGCGGGGGGAAGGGTGCACGTGCGCTCGGCGGGCTCGGAGCCGGCTGACCAGATCAACCCAGCGGTGCGTGAGGCGATGGGGGAGGTCGGCGTCGATCTCGATAAGGAGTTCCCGAAGCCGCTCACCGACGAGGTCGTGCGCGCAGCGGACGCCGTGATCACGATGGGGTGCGGCGACGCGTGCCCGATCTACCCGGGCAAGCGCTACGAGGACTGGGAGCTGGACGATCCCGCCGGCCGGGACCTGGAGGACGTGCGCCGGATCCGCGACGAGATCCGGGATCGGGTCGAGCGGCTCCTCGCCGAGGTGGCGCCGGCCCCACCCCGTGACCCGTCCTGACCTCCCGCGGCGGGCCGCCGCCGAGGGCGTGGCTGCGTTCGTGCTCGTCTTCGCGGGTTGTGGTGCGATCGTGGCCGACGCCCAGTACGGCGCCGCACTCGGCACCGTCGGGATCGCGCTTGTCTTCGGGCTCGTGATCATGGCGATGGTGCACGCGACCGGTCACCTGTCGGGTGCGCACATCAATCCGGCCGTGACGGTCGCGTTCACGTTGACGCGCCATTTCCCGGCCCGCGAGGCGCTCGCCTACATCGCGGCGCAGCTGGCCGGCGCGGTGCTCGCCGCGCTGGCGCTGCTGGCGATATGGACGGACCGACCCGCGGAGCTCGGTGCGACTGTCCCCCACGTCGGGGCCGGCAGCGCCGTCGTCTACGAGCTCGTGATGACGGCGCTATTGATGTTCGTGATCATGGCCGTCGCCACCGACACGCGGGCGGCCGGCGCCGCGGCGGCGATCGCGATTGGCGGCGCGATCGGGCTCGACGCGCTGTTCGGGGGGCCGGTCACCGGCGCGTCGATGAACCCGGCTCGATCGTTCGGGCCCGCGCTGGCCTCCGGCGAGTGGCGCGAGTTCTGGGTCTACGCCGTCGGCCCGATCGGCGGAGCGGCGCTCGGCGCGCTCACCTACCAGGTGGTGCGGGGCGAACCACCCGGTCACCCCTCGGGGACCCGAGGCGGAAGGTCCGCCTCCGCCTCCCAAGCGGAGTCTTCCACGGCCCACGGCCTGCGCCAGTCGGGCGCAGCGAACGGGTCGGCGAAGTAGATCGTCTCGCGCTGGACCAGATCGTCGCGGAACTCGGCGATCCACACGAAGTGGACGGGGGCACCGCCGTCGTACAGCACCCGGCCCTCCCCGATCCATACGTCGCCGCTTCCGCGGATCTCGCGCGGCTCGAACTGAACCTGGGCAGGGTACTGCTCCCGGAAGCCCTTCATGCTCGCCTTGCCGCTGAAGCGCTCGCCTGACTGCGGGAACTCCAGGATCGCGTCATCGTGGTAGATCTCGTGCGCCTTGTCGTTGTCGGCGCCCGAGTGCGTCAAGTGGTGCAGGAGCTTGTCACGGACCTCCTCGCGCCTCACCGCACACCTCCGTGTCGTGATCGGATATGCCCGTGGCGGGGGATGGCGAGGGGCAGAATCGAACTGCCGACACCACGATTTTCAGTCGTGTGCTCTACCAACTGAGCTACCTCGCCGGGCCGCAAAGGCTAGCGGCCGAAACGCGCTGCGGGAGGGTGTCTGGGGACACGGGCGGGCGGGTCGGGTGTCCCTGCCCGACCCGCCCTCCCGCGGCGTCGTTCCTAGAAGCCGCTGACGTTGACTCGACCAGCCGGTCGTCGCTGAGCGCCTCGGCGGTCATCTCGCTTCCAGCGCCCCCTCGACCGCGTTCACCGCCGCCGCCGCGTCATCGGCGACGACGATCCCGGGGGCCTCGGCCATCGGCCCGATTCCGCGTACCGCCCACGTCTGGAGCGCCACCACGGGGCGGCCCAGGCGGCGCGCGAACGCGATCTCCGAAAGCGTCCCCCACTCGCCGCCGATCGCGATCACGGCGTCGCCGGAGGCGACCACCGCGAGGTTGCGGGCGTGGCCGATTCCCGTGGCGACGACTTGGGTGCAGTAGGGGTTGGCCTCGGCGGGATCGTCGCCCGGCACGATCCCGATCACCTCGCCGTTCGCCTCCGCGGCGCCCCGCGCGGCCGCCTCCATCACCCCGCCGAGCCCGCCGCAGACCAAGCTGAATCCCGCCTCGGCGAGCCGCCGGCCCACCTCCTCCGCGGCGGAGAGCACCTCGGCGGGCGGATCGACCGCGCCGCCCGACACGGCGACCTGGCGCCGCCGGGGCTCGCTCACGAGCCGCCGACCCCGCGCTGCATCAACCTCATCAGCTCGAGCGCGCCGGCCTTGTGCAAGGGCTCGTTGAGGTTCCCGCACTTGGGGCTCTGCACGCACGACGGACAGCCGTCCTCACACGGGCACTCACCGACGAGGCGGGCGGCGTCGCCGAGCAGGCGCTCGAACTCCCCATAGCCGCGACGCGCGATCCCGATCCCGCCGGGGTGCCCGTCGTAGACGAAGATCGTCGGGCTCCCGGTCTGGAAGTGGACGTTGGTCGACAACCCCCCGACGTCCCAGCGGTCGCACATCGCGAGCAGCGGGATCACGGCGATCTGGCTGTGCTCGGTGGCGTGCAGCGACCCCAGCAGGACCTCGCTCGGCAGCGCGGCCGCGAGCTTGGGCGGCAGCACGTACCACAGCGCCTGGGTGAGAAAGCTCTGCTCCGGCAGCTCGATCGCGACCGTGTCGATGACCGCGTGGTCGGACAGGCGCTTGCGCTGGAACGCGATCACCTGCTCGGTCACCGAGACCGCGCCGAACGACAGCTCCACGCCACACGCCTTCCGCGTCTCGTGCGTCGTCTCTATGAACGTCTCGGTCTCCTTCTTGGGCTGCGTGTACCAGTCGCCGTCGAACCGCTCGACGATCGCCCTCCGCCCCTCCACGTCGAGCTCGCGGACCTCGTAGGACGCGCCCAGATGCAGGTAGACGGCGCCCGGGTGGACCGTGGAGAAGGCGCGCTCCGCCTCCACCCCGCCGAGTAGCTCGCCCGACCCGCTGTCGATCACCGCGACGCTGTCCGCCGAGGCGGATCGCAGCGAGACGGCTCCGGCAGGAAAGCCGGGGCCACGGACGACGTAGCGTCCCCCCCGCCCGCGACGAAGACGTCCGAGCCGCACAAGCTCATCGGCCCGATCTCGCCACCGCGGCCCGAGCGCCTCGTCGTCCGGCGTCCCGGGCGCTCGCTCCTCGCCGAGCACCCCCTGCTCGCCGCCCCCGAGCGGCGCCTCGTAGGCGGCCGCGATCAGGTGCTGCTGCTGGATCTGCTCGCTCTCGTGGTCGAGGATCGCCGCCTCGACGGGCCGGCCGAGGAACTCGTCCGGGTGGCGGCAGAAGAACTGGTCGAGCGCGTCCTGGCCGGCGAGGTACAGCGCGACGCCTTCGCTGCGGCGCCCGGCGCGCCCCCACATCTGGCGCAGGCTGGCGACGGTCCCGGGAAAGGTGACGCAGATCGCGGCGTCGAGCTCGCCGACGTCGATCCCGAGCTCGAGCGCGTCTGTCGCGACGACGGCGAGCAGATCGCCGCCCGACAGCGCGGCCTCGATCTCGCGTCGCTGCTGGGGCGTGTAGCCGGCGCGGTACGGCGCGATCCGCTCGGCGAGCTCGGCCCGCCCGTCCTCCCGCAGGCGATCGCGGGTGAAGCGCTGGATCAGCTCGATCCCCCGCCGGCTGTTGAGAAAGCAGATCGTCCGCAGGCCCTCGGCGACCAGCGCCGCCAGCAGGTCGGCGCCCTCCGACAGCGGCGAGCGGCGAGTGCCGGAGCGCTCGTCGATCAGCGGGGGGTTCCACATCGCGATCCGGCGTGAGGCGCGAGGCGCCCCGTCGGAGTCGATGAGGGTGAAGTCAACCCCGCACAGCCGCTCGGCGAGCTCGAGCGGGTTGGCGATCGTCGCCGAGGCGAGCAAGAAGCGCGGGTGCGCCCCGTACAGGGCCGCGACCCGGCGCAGACGCCGCAACACGTTGGCGACGTGGGAGCCGAAAACCCCCCGGTAGGCGTGGGCCTCGTCGACCACCACCCAGCCGAGGTTGGCGAGGAAGTCGCCCCAGCTCTTGTGATGGGGGAGGATCCCGACGTTGAGCATGTCGGGGTTGGTCAGCACGAGGTTGGAGCGGCGGCGGATCCCCGGCCGGTCCTCGCGCGGCGTGTCGCCGTCGTAGATCGCATGCCGAAGCCCGGGGGGGTCGAGCGCGGATAGCGCCCGCGCCTGGTCCTGGGCCAGGGCCTTGGTCGGGTAAAGGTAGAGAGCCCGCCGACGCGGCTCGCGGGCCAGGCCGTCGAGCACCGGGAGGTTGAAGCACAGCGACTTGCCGCTCGCGGTTCCGCTGGTGACGATCACGCTGCCGCCCGACGCCGCCTCGAGCGACTCGACCTGGTGCGAGTACAGCGACGCGATCCCCGCGGTCCGCAGCGCGGCGCGCACCCGGGTGTCGAGCGCCCGCGGCATCCCGACGAGGTTCGCTGGCCGTTCCTCCTCCGAGCCCTCGGCGACGAGCCGACCGTCATCGCGGCCCGGCTCGATCGCCCCCCGCCACGCCGAGCCGACGGCGGCCGCTTGCGGGGCGCTAGCCATTCACGATGCGATGGGCGACCCGCATCGCGTCGACCGCGCTGCGGTCGTGGACGCGGAAAAGTTCGGCGCCCGACGACACCGCGAGCGTGACCGCCGCGAGGGTCGCCCACTCGCGGTCCTCGGCAGCTACCCGTCGCTCCCACGACCCCCCCACGATCGCGCCGAGGAAGTCCTTGCGCGACAGCGACACGAACAGCGGCCGGCCGAGCTCGCGCAGCTCGTCGAGCCGCGCGAGGACCTCGACGTCATCCTCGACCGACAGGTCGAAGTCGAACCCCGGGTCGAGCGCGATCTGATCCTCGCTCACCCCGCGCCCCCGCGCGTCGGCGATCCGCTCCGCGAACCACTGCTTGAGGTGCGCGACCGGATCGTCGTAGGAGGGCGGCCGGCGCTCCCGGCGCGGCGGTCCCTCGATGTGCATCAGGACCACGCCGCATCCGCTCTCCGCGACAAGCTCCAACATCGCTGGGTCCCGACCGCCGCTGATGTCGTTGATCGCCGCCGCGCCGGCGCGGAGGGCCTGGCGGGCCACCGCCGGGGCGAAGGTGTCCGCCATTACCGGGACGCGTCCGGTCCCGGCGAGCCCGCGAATCGCGGGTACCAGGCGCTCCGCCTCGTCAGCGGCCGGGACCGGCGAGCCCGCGGCCGCAGCCACGGCGCCGACGTCGAGCAGGTCGAACCCCTCGCGCGTCATCCCGAGGCCGTCGCGGATCGCGCGGTCCGCGGTGCCGCTGCGGGCACCCGGGTAGAACGAGTCGTCGGTCACGTTGACGATTCCCACCGCGAGCGGCCGAGGGAAGCCGAGCACGACGTCGCCGCGCAGCCGCCACGCGGCGTGCCGCACGCGGCCCTGTGCTGCCCCGGTAGACGCCACCCGGCTACGGTAGCGCCGTGGCGCTTCGCTGCGTGTACACCGATCTCGACGGGACCCTGCTCGGCCGCGGCGGGTCGCTGTTCCGGGACGCCGAAGGCGAGTTCTCGCTGCTCCAGGCGCGAGGTCTCGAGGCTTGCCACCGAGCTGGCGTCGAGGTCGTGATCAAGTCGGGCCGCCGCGAGCCCCAGGTAATGGAGGACGCCCGGCTGATCGGCCAGACCTCGTACATATTCGAGGCGGGCTGCGCGATGATGATCGACGGCGAGCTGACGGTGTTCAGCGGCGAGATGGATGCCGACGGGGAGGTGACGATCGCGGAGCAGATCCACCGCGACGGTGTGCCCAAGCTCCTGTTCGAGACCTACCCCGGGCGGATCGAGTACCACTCGCCGTGGCATCACAACCGCGTCTACTCGCACCTGTTCCGGGGCCTGGTGGACGTCGACGAGGCGAACGCCCTGCTGGCCGAGAACGGTCATGGCCACCTGCGGCTGCTCGACAACGGCGCAATGAGCCGCCTGGTACCGGACGTGGGCCCCGCCCACGCCTACCACCTGGTCCCGCGCGGCGCCAGCAAGGCGGGCGCCGTCGAGGCCCACATGCGCGCGCGCGGCTACGAGCCGCAGCAGTGCGTCGCGATCGGCGACTCGATCGAGGATCTCGCCGTCGCCGACGTCGTCGGCCACTTCTTCGTCCCCGCGAACGGGCCCGAGCGCGACCCCGGGCTCGTTGAGGCGATCGCCGGGCGACCGAACGTGACGGTCACCGAGGGTCGGATGGGCGACGGGTTCTACGAGGCCCTCGTCGGGACGCTGGTGCGCTAGCTAGTCCCTGCGCGGCGCCGCGGTCGCGCCGCGCAGCCTCGCCAGCAGGCGATCGGCGAGCCGGGGGGCGAGGCTGTTGATGCCCAGGGCCCGGACGATCGGGGGCACGTAGGCGGAGCGGCGGTCCTCCTCCACCACGCCCACGATCGCATCCGCCACCCGCTCCGGCGGGATCGCCTCGCCCGACCGGTACCAGTCGGGCATCCGGTCGCGCTCGTGGGCGTGCAGCTCGGTCGCGATCTCGCCCGGGAATACGGTCGACACCGAGACGCCGGTCCCGGACAGCTCGTGGCGCAGTGCCTCGGCGAACGCGCTCTGGGCCGACTTCGTGGCGCCGTAGGTCGCGGCCCAAGGAAACGCCCGCAGGCTCGCGCCCGATGCAACCACGACCACGTGGCCGGAGGCGCGGTCCAGCAGGTGCGGCAGCGCCGCCTTGACCGTGTACAGGGTGCCGAGCAGGTTGACCCGCACCATCTCCTCGACGCGCTCGATGGGCAGCTCGTAGAACGGCGCGTAGTGGGCGATCCCGGCGTTGGCGACGACCAGCTCGAGGCCGCCCGCCTGGCGGACGAATTCCTCCACCGCGACCTCGACGTCGGCCCGCTCGCCGATGTCGGCGGGGCCCACGATCGGATCGCCGTCGATCGCCGACGCGACCTCCTCCAGCCGCTCGCGCCCCCGCGCGATCAGGCCGAGTCGTGCGCCGCGCGCCGCCAGGGCGATCGCCGTCGCCCGCCCGATCCCACTCGAGGCGCCGGTGACGATGGCGCGAGTTCCCGGTTCGATCCGCACCGGCGCATCGTTTCACCTCATTTAGACTCGTGGCATGGCCGCGCACGGAGCCACGGTCGCGCAGGAGGAGTACCTGGAGATCATGTACTGGCTCGAGGAGGCGGGGCTGCCGATGACCGGCGCCAACGTCGCCCGCGCGATGCACCTGTCGCCGCCTACCGTGCACGAGATGGTCGGCCGCCTGGAGAAGGACGGGTACGTCACCCGGGCCGACGACAAGTCGCTCGTGTTCACCGAGGATGGCCGCGAGCAGGCGCGGGCAATGGTCCGCCGCCACCGGATGATCGAGCGGTTCCTGACCGACGTCCTGGGGATCCCGTGGGACGAGGTCCACGAGGAGGCCGAGCGCCTCGAGCACGCGATGTCCCCGGTGCTCGAGGAGAGGATGACGGCCGCGATCGGGGACGCCAAGACGTGCCCCCACGGGCACCCGCTCGTGGAGGGAGTGCGCGAGCAGGGAGCGCTACTCGCCGACTGCGAGCCCGGCGCCACGATCCACATCCTGCGGTTCGAGAACGAGGCGGAGGAGATCCTCCACTACCTGATGGACGCCGGCGTGCGCCCGGGGTTGGAGGGAACGATCGAGAGCTCCAACGACGAGGTGGTGATCGTCTCCGACTCGGGGCGACACGCCGTCTCGAACGGGATCGCTCAGACGGTCTCGGTGCGGGCCGATCCGTCGCCTCCCGCACGGGCGCCGCTGCTCGAGCAGCTCGAGCTGACGGCCGGCCGCTACGGACGCTGACGCCTAGGCCGGGCTCGCCGCCCGGATCCGCTCCAGCGCCCTGGCAAGCCGCTCCACACCCTCCGGGATCTGGTCCGCGGGGACGCTGGCGAATGACAGCCGCAGGCTGGAGCGCCCACCCTCGAGCAGGAAGTCGGTTCCGGGGACGAACGCCACCCGCTCCTCGGCCGCGGCGCCCAGCAGGGAGCCCGCGTTGACGTCGTCGTTCAGCGTCAGCCACAGGAAGTACCCGCCCTCGGGGACGACGAACTCGGCCTCCGGGAGGTGCTCGCCGAGCGCCTCGACGAGGGCGTCTCGGCGCTCCTTCAGGGCGCGCTTGACCGTCTCGGTGTTCTCGGCCAGGCCTCCGGAGCGGCACAGCTCCCACACGATCGACTCGGCGAGCATGTTCGGCGAGATGTAGGTTTCGTTGGCGCGCTTGGCGAGCGCCGCGATCGCCTCGACCGGCCCCGCGAGGTATCCGACCCGCACACCCGGGCTGACGGTCTTGGAGAACGACGAGGCGTAGATCACCCGGTCAGCTCTGTCCAGCGACAGCATCGTCGGCGCGGGCTCGCCGCCGAACCCGACCTCCCGGTAGGGATCGTCCTCGAACAGGGTGAATCCGTGCTCGGCGGCCAGCTCCACCAGCCGCCGGCGCTTGTCCTCGGCCAGCGTGCAGCCCGCCGGATTGTGGAAGTTTGGGATCACGTGGATCAGCCTCGGGGTCTCGGTCTTCGCGGCCTGCTCGAGCCCCGCGATGTCGATCCCATCCTCCTCCAGGGCTACACCGGTCAGCTTGACACCGGCGCGCTGAAGCAGCAGCAGCGTGCGGTCGTAGGTCGGCTGCTCGACCACGACGGGCTCGCTGGCCCCGACCAGATGGGCGAACAGGAACGCGGCGGCCTCCATCGACCCGTTGGTCACCATCACCTGCTCGGGCTCCAGGTCGTGGGCCTCGGCGATCCATTCGCACAGCCCCGGATGGCCCCGGCCGTTCCCGTAGGACAGCGCGCGCTCCCAGTCGTCGGTGAGCGCGCGATCCGCCGCGGCCCTGACGTGATCGACCGGAAGGATGTCGGCGCTCGGGGCGCCGCGCGCGAAGCTGATCACCCCGTCGGCCATGCCGCGCCAGTATATGTCGGCGCCACCCCCGCCCGGGCGATTACCAGGCTGACGCTTATGCCCGCGCTCCGACCGCACCGACCGCCAGCTTCGCGGTCTCGCTCGGGCTGCGGCCGACGCGCACGCCCTTCG
>Ga0126312_10003007_pt1 | contig 11337 bp, 10 predicted proteins | sample Plot104A_FD_92537 | JGI IMG/M metagenome (GOLD analysis project Ga0126312, IMG submission 92537) | Serpentine soil microbial communities from UC McLaughlin Reserve, CA, USA - Plot104A | ecosystem: Environmental > Terrestrial > Soil > Grasslands | place: USA: UC McLaughlin Reserve, Lake County... | reverse complement strand
CGCCGAAGCGCCGGCCGATCCCCCGCAGGCGGAGGATCGGCTCAGTGCGCTCGGCGTGTCTGGCTGGTGCCGCCAAGCTTCCTACTTGAACGACACTTCCTCGGCGTTCCCCACCCACGGCGGGGCCTCGCCCTTCTGGCACTTCGGGTTGGTGCGGTCAGGCGGAGGCGTGTCCGCGGTGAACACGCCGTTGAACGTCTGGTCGACGTGCGGCACCTTCCGGAACGTCTCGACGTCCGGCACACCGTCGCCGGTCTTGTCCTTGACGATCTTCTTGACGTAGATGTCGGAGATCGCCTGGTGGTTCTCGTCGAGCTTCACGTCGCCCCACGGAGCCTCGTCGCCCGACAGCGTCACGTCGGCGAGCTCCTGCTGGAGCTTGCTCTGGTCGGAGACGTCGCCACTGACGGCCTCGAGGCCCTTGATCAGCGCGGTCATGCCGGTGTAGTAGCCGTACGTGAAGACCGAAGGCCCGAGGCCGGCGATCTCCTTGCCGTAGCTGTCCTCGAGCAGCTTGCCGTATGCCGCGACCTCCGGGGTGTTCGCGTCCGCCGCGGTCATCGCCGCGGTCGCGCCGCCGACCAGCGACTTGCCGACCTCCTTCAGCACGAGCGGGTCGTCCCAGAAGACGTTGCCGAGCATGCGCTCGGTGTCGACGCGGCCCTTCTGCTCCTCGTACTGCTTGATGAAGGAGACGAGGCCGGAGCCGCCGATGCCGACGTAGAGACCGTCCACGTTGTCCGGGATCTGCGAGATGTAGGACGAGTAGTCCTCCTCGCCCAGCGGCGCCCAGATGCGCTTCGGGATCTGCCCGCCGATCGCGCAGAACTCGGCGACGAAGCCGGACAGCGACGTGTACGGGAAAGAGTAGTCGTCGCCGATGATCGCGGCGCTCTTCCAGCCGAGGTCGTTGTACGCGTAGTCGCCCAGGCCGGCTGACCACTGTGCGCCGTCCGGGTGGTAGCGGAAGAAGTTCGGCGCCTGCACCTTCAGCGTCGCGTCCTGCGCGCCGGCGATGCCGTTGACGAACGTCTTGTCGGGATGCTCCTTGGCGTAGTTGGCGACCGCGATGCCTTCGTCGCCGGAGAGCGGGCCGATCATGACGTCGGCGTCCTCCTGCTCCATCAGGCGGCGCGTCTCCTCGATCGCCTTGTCCGCCGTGTCGTCCGCGCATCCGTAGCCGACGATCTCGACGTCCTTGCCGGCGATCTTCGCGCCCGTCACGCCGTCGCTCGGCTTCTCGCCGGCCGGTTTCGCGCCGGCGTACTTGATCAGCGCCGCGTTCGCGCCCGAGATCGTCGGCTCGAAGAACGATCCGAAGGCGCCCTCGCAGTCCGACAGGAAGCCGATCTTGATCGTGCCCCCGCTGCTCTCGCCGCTCGTCTCGCCGCCCGACTCCGCGCCGCCGCCCCCGTCGTCGTCTCCGCCGCATCCCGCGGCGAAGAGCGACAACGCGGCGAGCGCGCCGACGAGCGCGAATAGCTTCCGTCCTCTCACAACACCTCTCCTCTCATTGCACATCAGCTGACAGTCCCGGTTGCCGGCCCGCTCTCGGGCCCGGGCGAGGACCTGGAGCCGCCCTCGCCACCTGTGCGCCGTCTTCGCCTGCCCATGCGGTCGCGGAGGCTCTCGTAGATGCCGATCAAGCCGCCGGGCGAAAGCAGGACGATCACCAGGAAGATGACGCCGATCAGCGTGTTGAAGCGAGCGGGCCCGAGCACGTTGCCGACCTCGGGCACCCACTCGCGCGAGTAGTTGTCGATGAGGGCATAGGCGAGGGCGCCGATCCATGCGCCCTCGAGCCGGTACAGCCCCCCGATCACGGCGATGATCAGGATGTCGATCGTCTGCGCCAGGTTGATCGAGCCCGGCGTGATGCGGCGGTTGTACCAGACCGACAGGATCCCGGCGACGGCCGCGATCAGCGCGGCCAGTGCGAACGCCAGCGTGCGGTGGCGCGTCACGTCGAACCCGAGCGCGCGCATGCGCGCCGGTGCGTCGCGCACCCCCTGGAGGCCGAGTCCGAAGGCCGTGCGCGACAGCGCGCTCAGGCCGACGAACACCAGAACCGCGGCGATCAGCGTCACGTAGTAACGCGGCGCGGGGTCCTGCTCGGGATTCCCGAGCAGACCCGGGATGTCGACGTTGTTGATGCCGCCGAAGCCCGACAGCTGCGTGACCTGCGAGAAGAAGTAGAAGACCAGCACGCTGAACGCGAGCGTGATCATCAGGAAGTAGATCCCCTCGCTGCGCGCCGCGATCCAGCCGAACCCGAGGCCGACGATCCCTGCGACGACGATCGCGGCCGGGACCGCGAGCCACGGGCTCCACGCCGCCGAGCTGCCCCCGTCGGCGAGCACCAGGTTGGCGAAGGTCATACCGGCCACGCCGTAGAGGCCGACCTGTGCGAGCGACACCATGCCACCGTAGGCGGCCAAGAAGATGAGGCTCGCGGCCGCCACGCCCAGCCACAGGCTCTTGGTAAGGATCACGTTGAGGAAGAAGTCCGACACGAGGAGCGGCGCGATCGCTGCGAGCACGACAACCGCCGCCAGGACCGGCCACGGCAGGCGCCCGGTGCTCACGCGCGGGTTCACGCGGGTCTCCCGAAGAGGCCGAGCGGGCGGACCGCGAGCACGCCCACGAGCAGCGCGAACGTGACGAGGATCGAGTAGTTGGTCAGGTCGGTGTCGCCGATGACGAGGTAGACGTCGGCGTAGGCGTCCACGAGCCCCAGCGCCAGCGCGCCGATGGCGGCGCCGCCGAGCGAGCCCATCCCGCCGATGATCACCACGATCAGCGAGTTGAGCAGGAAGGCGGTGTCCTGCCCCGGCGCCAGCGAGATCATCGTGCCGCCGAGCACGCCGCCGAAGCCGGCCAGCATGGCGCCGATGAAGAAGGCGCCCGCGAAGACGAGGTTCACGTTGATCCCGAGCACTGCGACCATGTCGCGGTCGTCGACCCCGGCGCGCACGATCTTGCCGAAGCGCGTCCGCTTGATAACCACCCAGAGCAGCAGGCCGATCAGCAGGGCCGAGCCGAGCACCACGACGCCGCGGAAGAACCCGAACCGTACGTCACCGGGAAGCAGGACGCTGGTCGGCCACGAGGACGGCGCGGCGATGTCCTTCGAGATGCCGCCGAACTCCGCGAGCATCTGGTCGGCGAGAATCACCGACAGCGCAATCGTGATCAGCGCCTGGCGCAGGTCCTGGCCCTGGTTCCAGCGCAGGAATACCTGCTGCATCGCCACGCCCACGAGGCCGATGATCAGCGTGGCCACGATCAGCGGGACGAGCCATCCGGCGAGCCCGTACTCCGTGTCGGAGGCACCGCTGAGTGACAGGCCGAGTCCCGAGTCGTCCTTGAACCACGATTCCTGCATGCGCAGCGCGAGATAGCCGCCGAGCAGGTAGAGGGACCCGTGCGCCATGTTCACGACGCGCATCAGGCCGAAGATCAGCGTGAAGCCGCTCGCCACGACGAAATAGAGGGCGGCGAGCGTGACGCCGTTCAGCGTGACGACCGTGAACTGGCGCAGGTCCTCGGCCGCCTTGACGACCAGGAAGCCGATCACCGCCACGGCGATTGCCGTCAGCACGATCCGCCTCGGCGTCCGGGCCGCGCGGGTAGCCGTCGCCTCCGGCGCCTCGACTAGGGCGTCCGTCGTCACGCGTGCGCTCTCGTCGCGGGGCGCGTCCGAGCTCGAATCGACAGGGCCTGGCATCTCCTTGACAGAAATTGAAAGCTAATGCAGAGTTGCTTGTCAAGTCGATGTGCGTTACGGCTCGCAAGAAAAGAGCGCCGGGACGAGAGGAGGCCGGGGCCTGAGCTCGGTACCTCCCGCACTGCGGCGGGCGCATATCCTGGAGCGCATCCAGAGGCACGGCGGCATGTCGGTCGCCGACCTCGCGCGCGAGCACGACGTTTCGCCGATCACGGTCCATCGCGACCTCGAGCAGCTCGCCCACGAAGGGCTCGTCGAGCGCGTCCACGGCGGCGCCCGGGCGCTCTCCGGCTCGACGAGCCCGCCGATCGCCACGGCCTGGAGCCAGCGAGTGGAGCAGGCCAAGGACGCCAAGGCGGCGATCGCGGCCCACGCGGCCACGATGCTGGAGAACGACTCCACGATCTTCGTCGACGCGTCGTCGAGCGCGCTGGCGCTCGCGCGTCAGATCATGCACGAGCCGCCGAGCCATCTCACCCTCGTCACGAACTCGCCGGCCGTGGCCTACGAGCTGATCGCGGAGCCGGTGCACGTGGTCGTCTGCCCGGGGGAGCTCGACCAGCACCTCCGGATGATCGCCGGGCGCTGGACGGTCGAGTTCCTCGCCGGCCTGAACTTCGACGTCGCTTTCGTCTCGGCCACCGGCGTGACGCTGGACGCAGGGCTGACCACGTCGCGGCGCCCGCTCGCCGACGTCGTGAACGCGGCCCGCGCGGCGGCCGGCCGGACGGTAGGGCTGATCGACTCGAGCAAGTTCGGGCGCGCGGCGCTGGTCACGATCGCCCTGGCCCGGGACCTGGACGTCATCATCACCGACGGCGGCCTCGACGACCGCGTCGCCGAGGAGTTCCGCGCCGCCGGAGTGCAGCTCGAGATCGTCAACGCGTAGTGGAGGAGACATGGCGCGACCTGTAACGCTGTTCACCGGGCAGTGGGCCGACCTGCCGCTCGAGGAGCTGGCCGGCAAGTGCGCCGGCTGGGGCTTCGACGGGTTGGAGCTGGCCTGCTGGGGGGACCACTTCGACGTCGCGGAGGCGATGCGCGACTCCGGCTACGCCGCCGGTCAGCGCGCGTTGCTCGAGCGTCACGGACTCGGCTGCTGGGCGATCGGCAACCACCTCGTAGGCCAGGCGGTGTGCGACCCGATCGATGAGCGCCACAAGGGCGTGCTTTCTCCCGAGATCTGGGGCGACGGCGATCCCGCGGGCGTGCGCGGGCGCGCGGCCGAGACGATGATGGACACCGCGCGCGCGGCGGCGCAGCTCGGCGTCACCGTCGTCACGGGCTTCACCGGATCGCCGACGTGGCACATGCTCTACTCGTTCCCGCCGAACGACTTCGACGAGATCGAGCGCGGCTACCAGGAGTTCGCCGAGCGTTGGGGCCCGATCATCGACGTCTTCGAGACGGAGGGCGTCCAGTTCGCCCTCGAGGTGCATCCGACGGAGATCGCATACGACTTCGTCACGACGCGCAAGGCGCTCGACGCGATCGGCGACCGTCCGGGCTTCGGCATCAACTTCGACCCGAGCCACTTCGAGCACCAGTTCCTCGACTCGGCGGCGTTCATCACCGAGTTCGGCAACAAGATCTTCCACGCCCACATCAAGGACTCCGTCAAGCACCTCGACGGGCGCTCCTCGATCCTCGGCGGCCACCTCCAGTTCGGCGAGCCCGGCCGCGGCTGGGACTTCGTCTCGCCGGGCCACGGTGACGTGGACTTCGAGTCGATGATCCGCGCGCTCAACCGGATCGGCTACTCCGGACCGCTCTCGATCGAGTGGGAGGACTCCGGCATGGATCGCGAGTGGGGCGCGCCCGATGCGCTCGCGTTCGTGCGGAGCACCGACTTCGCGCCGTCCGACGTGGCGTTCGACGCGGCGTTCGCGAAGGAGGCGTGATGTCGGAGGTCGGCTTCATGACGATGGGCCGGGGCGGCGGTGGCGAGGACGTGCCGGCGATCGGCGTCGGCATGCTCGGCTACGCGTTCATGGGCAAGGCCCACACGAACGCATACAAGAAGCTGCCCTACTTCACCTGGCCGCCGCCGTTCGTCCCAAACCTGGTGGCGATCGCCGGCCGAAACGAGGAGGCGGTCGCGGAGGCCGCGCGCCGCTACGGCTACGCCGGCTATGTCACGGACTGGCGCGAGCTGCTCTCCGACGACCGCATCCAGCTGTTCGACAACGCGGGCCCCAACGACCTGCACTCCGAGCCGACGATCGCCGCGGCGGAGGCGGGCAAGCACGTGATCTGCGAGAAGCCGCTCGGACGCGACGCGGACGAGTCGTACGAGACCTGGCAGCGCGTCGCGGCGACGGGCGTGAAGCACATGTGCGCCTTCAACTACCGCTTCGTCCCCGCCGTCCGGCTCGCGCGCGAGATCCTGGAGTCGGGGGAGCTCGGCGAGATCAGGCACTTCCGCGCGGCGTATCTGCAGGAGTGGGGCGCTGCCGAGATCGACGCCTGGCGCTTCGACAAGTCGGCGGCCGGCTCGGGCGCGCTCGGCGACCTCGGCGCGCACGTCGTCGACCTCGCCCGCTACCTCGTGGGCGAAATCCGCTCCGTCTCGGCCACGACGGCGACGTTCTGGCCCGGGCGCGAGGTAGACGACGCGGTCGAGTCCCTCGTCACGTTCGAGAACGGCGCCGTCGGCACGATCGAGGCGAGCCGCTTCGCGACCGGCCGCAAGAACGCCTTCCGGTGGGAGATCAACGCGGAGAAGGGGTCGATCGCGTTCAACCTCGAGCGCCTCAACGAGCTGCAGGTCCATTACGCCGACTCGAGCCCCGGCGCCCCGGCTCAGGGCTTCCGCAACGTGCTCGTGACGGAGGCCGAACACCCGTTCTGGGAGTGGTGGTGGCCGCACGGGCACATCATCGGCTGGGAGCACACGTTCGTGCACGAGATCCACCACCTGCTGACCGCGATCCGCGAGGACACCGACGTTGTGCCCCACGGCGCGACGCTCGAGGACGGCTACCGCGCCGCAGAGGTCTGCGACGCGATGCTGCGCTCGGCCTCGAGCGGCGCCCGGGAGGAGGTCAGCTACCGCTAGCGTTGCGGGCCAGCGGCGGCGCCTGGCCCGGCGCGACCTCCTCGTAGTCGGGGAGGGTCTTGAGCACCTCCTCGGCGCCCGCCGGCGCGTAGATCGCGAGGATCGCCATCGGCTCCCAGCCGTGGTTGATCGTCGAGTGGAACGCGCCCTTCGGGATGAAGACCGCGTGGCCGGGGCGGACCGGGAACGGCTCGCCGTCGTCGACCATCTGGTCGCCCTCGCCGCTCAGGAAGTAGAGGATCTCGTCGCTCTCGGGATGGTTATGGCGCTCGTGCCCCTGCCCGGGCAGCAGGACGACGTGCATCATGCTCACCGCCGGGTCGTCCGTGTTGTCCGTCGCCACGAGCGGCTTGATCACGCCCCATTCGAACGTCATCGTCGGCAGCGCGGCTGGGTCGATCAGCTTCGACGGCATCGCAAATCCTCGCCTTCAGTCGTGGGAGAGCGCCTTGAAGCGGCGCATGTTCTCGGTCATCGCGATCTCGGTCGGCAGGCGCTCCATGCTCGACGCGCCGTAGAACCCGACGATGCCGGTGGTGCGGTCGAGCACGTACTGCGCGTCCTCGGGCTCCGCGAGCGGGCCGCCGTGGCAGAGGACGATCACGTCCGGGTTGACGGCGACGGCGGCGTCGTGCATCGCCTGGATGCGCCCGACGCACTCGTCGAGCGTCAACGCGGTCTGCGCGCCGATCGTCCCCTTCGTGGTCAGCCCCATGTGCGGCACGAGCACGTCCGCGCCGGCCTCCGTCATCGCGACCGCGGACTCGGCGTCGAACACGTAGGGGCTCGTCAGCAGGCCCAGCAAGGCGGCCTCGCGGATCATCTCGACCTCGAGCCCGTATCTCATCCCGGTCTCCTCGAGGTTCGCCCGGAACGTGCCGTCGATCAGCCCGACCGTCGGGAAGTTCTGCACTCCGGCGAAGCCGGCGTCGCGCACCTCGCGCAGGAAGCTCGGCATCAGGCGGAACGGATCGGTCCCGCAGACGCCGGCGAGCACGGGCGTGTGCTCGACCACGGGCAGCACCTCGCGGCCCATGTCCATCATGATCGCGTTGGCGTCGCCGTACGGCATCAGGCCCGCCAGCGAGCCGCGCCCGGCCATGCGGTAGCGGCCGGAGTTGTAGATCACGACGATGTCTACGCCGCCGGCCTCGGCGCACTTCGCCGACAGACCCGTCCCCGCGCCGGCGCCGATGATCACGTCGCCGGCGGCAAGCGTGGCGCGCAGCCGCGCGCGTGCTTCGTCGCCGGTCATCACGCGGCCTTCAGGTAGGAGTCGAGCTTGTCGGCCATCGCGGTCGCGAACTCCGGGTCGTTGACGTTGCAGTCGATCTCGATCAGCTCGACGCGCTCGTCCAGTCCTTCGCGCAGCGCGCCGAACAGCGCCTCGTCCGCGTCGGGGTCGTGGAACGGCTGACCCTCGGCGTCGATCATCGAGACGCCCCCGAGCGGGACAAACAGCGCGGTCGGCCCGGTCGCCGCCGACAGCTTGCGGGCGATGCGGCGGCCGAGCTCGGCGCACTCCCCCGGCGTGGTGCGCATCAGGGTCACTGACGGGTTGTGGACGTAGAGGTTGCGGTTCTCGAACCGCGGCGGCACGGTGTCGCGGGCGCCGAAGTTGACCATGTCCAGGGCGCCGAGCGAGACGACCTGGGGGACGCCCTTGCCACCGGCCGCCTCGAGGCGGTCCGGCCCGGCGGAGAGCACCCCGCCCACGAGGTCATCGCACAGCTCGGTCGTCGTGACGTCGAGCACGCCCTGCACGAAGCCGTCCTCCACAAGCGCCTCCATCGCGCGGCCGCCCGTGCCGGTCGCGTGGAACGTGAGTACCTCGTAGCCGCGCGCCTCGAGCGCCTCGCGCGCATGCGTGACGCACGGCGTCGTGACGCCGAACATCGTCGCGGCGATCAGCGGTCGCTGCTCGCCGAGCTCGACCGCCGGCGCCTGCACCATCCCGGCCATCGCGGCCGCGGCGTTGGCGAGGATCCGGCCCGAGATGCTGTTGACCCCGGCGACGTCGGTGACGGACGCCATCATCGTCACGTCGCCGGCGCCGACGTAGTCGCGCGTGTCGCCGGCCGCGAGCGTGGAGACCATCAGCTTCGGCACGCCGACCGGCAGCGCCTGCATGGCGCGCGTCGCGATCGCCGTGTTGCCCGATCCCCCCGCGGCGAGCACGCCGCTGATGCGCCCCTCCTCGTAGAGTCGCCGCGCGAGCGCCGCGGCGGCGTCGGCCATCGCAGTGATCGCGGCGCCGCGGTCGCGCGCCTCGGTCAGTCCGCGCAGGTCCACGCCCGTCTCGGCCGCGACCTCCTCGCGCGTGATGTCCGGCTCGCATCCGCGCGGCGGATCGAGCGTGCCGACGTCGGCGACGAGCGCGTCCGCTCCCGCGAGGCGTAGCCGGTCGCGCAGGTACGCGTACTCGTCGCCCTTCGTGTCGAGCGTTCCTATCAGCAGCACCTTGCGGTCCGGCAACGCGACCTCCTCATATCCGCGCCGGCGCGGCGTGCGCCGGCAGTCTCGACATGACCCTGTGGCTGAACGCCAGCAGCAGGACTGCCACGCCCACGAGGCTCCAGAGCGCACCGGCGAACGTGCCGGTCACGTCGCGCAGCGCCCCGAGCGCCGTCGGCGCCAGCGCGGCGACCGAGTAGCCGACGCCGAGGACGACGCCGATCACGGCGGCGACGCCCGCCGGGTGGTCCTCGAGGTCGAGCGGGAGCGTGAGCACCAGCGGGAAGAGCGCGCCGATCGCCAGGCCGACCAGCGCCGACCACAACCAGGCGCCGCCCGGCACGCCCGCGAGGCCGGCGGTGCCGGCGAGCGCGGTGAGCGCGAAGCCAAGCACGAAGGTCCGCCGGTGCTCGTCCGCCAGCGCCGCGACGAGCATGCCGCCCGGGATCTGGGCGGCCGTGAGCACCGCCAACACCGCCGCGGCGCTGCTCTCGGTCCAGCCGTGCTCGACGTAGGCGCCCGGCAGCCATGACACGAACCCGTAGTAGATGACCGACATCAGCGCGAACATCGCGACGATGTTCCAGACCTCGCCGCGGCGCGCGGCGGCGCGCAGCGAGTGGCCGGCGTCGGGCGTGACGGGCGGCGCCGCCTCCGGACCCCGGACGAGCCACCAGAGCGCGCCGGCGATCGCCGCCGCGGAGAACACCGCGAGCGGCAGCTCCCACGAAGCGCCGACCGCGAGCGGCACGGCGGCGAGCGTCGCGGCCGTCGCGCCGATCTGGATGCCGGTCGTGTAGGCGCCGGTGGCGAGCGCCGGGCGCGTGCTGAAGCGCTCCTTCGCTGCGACCGGGACGAGCGCCCCGACGAGGCCCATGCCGATGCCGACGGGGATCGTCAGCGCGATCAGCACGAGCGCCGAGTCCGAGGCCGCGCGTGCCAGGCCGAAGACCCCGATCACGAGCACGCACGTGCCGACGGCGCGCTTCGTGCCGATCCAGGACGCGACCTTGCCCGCAGGCAGCGCGAAGATCCCCATGCAGAGCACGGGGATCGTGCCGAGCAGGCCGGCCTGCCAGTGCCGCATGCCGAGGTCGTCCGAGATCCGCGGCAGCAGCGGGCCGACGCCGACGAGCTGCGGACGCAGCGCGGTCGCGGCGAGCACGAGCGCGACCAGCACCTGGACGTCTCTGCGGTGCAACGTGCCTACATGTGGCTCCGCAGGGTCTTGACCGACTCCTCGACGAGCCACGAGTAGAACTCCTCCGACAGGACGCCCGACCCGTGGTCCTCGATGAACTTGAGCTGCTCGGGCGTCAGCGTCTCGTCCGCCGCCGCCATCGCGTTCTTGTACGGGTTCGCCGGCGTGCGGTCGAGGGGCGGGACGAACTCGACGGTGATCGACCCGTCGTAGCCCATCTCCTTGAGCGTGCCGAGGATCTGCGCCCAGTCGAGCTGGCCCTGGCCGCACGCCATGCGGTTGTTGTCGGCGACGTGCACGTCGTAGAGCCGGTCGCCCGCGTTGCGGAAGGCCTGGTACATGTCGGCCTCCTCCTGGTTCATGTGGTACACGTCGAGGCAGACGCCGACGTCCGGACCCACCTCCTGCGCCAGCAGCAGCGCCTGGTCGTGGCGGTTGAGGAAGTTCGTCTCGAAGCGGTTGAGCGGCTCGATCGCGATCGTCACGCCCTCGGCGTTCGCGTGCTCGCGCACGGCCTTCAGTCCCTCCACCGCCCACGCCCACTCCTCGTCGGGCGACGCCATCTCCTTCACCTTGCCGACCTCGGAGGGGACGACGCTCATGTTGCCGCCGCCGTCGCCGCGCAGCTCCTTGATCATCGTGATGCACTTCTTCAGGTAGTCGACGGAGCTCTCGCGCACGGACGGGTCGGAGTGGATGAGATCGCGGCCCGCGAACATGAGCGAGATCGAGCCGACGCACTCGATGCCGCTGTCCTGGAGCAGCTGGCCGGTCGCGGCGGTGCCCGGCGCTCCCGGCGCCAGCTCGACGGAGTCGTAGGAGATCTCGATCCCGTCGTAGCCGTACTTGGCCAGCCGCCGGATCGTCGTCTCCACGGGCTCCGCTCGCATCCAGTTG
>Ga0126312_10003005_pt1 | contig 11337 bp, 10 predicted proteins | sample Plot104A_FD_92537 | JGI IMG/M metagenome (GOLD analysis project Ga0126312, IMG submission 92537) | Serpentine soil microbial communities from UC McLaughlin Reserve, CA, USA - Plot104A | ecosystem: Environmental > Terrestrial > Soil > Grasslands | place: USA: UC McLaughlin Reserve, Lake County... | reverse complement strand
CTCGCAGCCATCCAGGTCTTGGACGCCGGATCGGCCGACGTTCTCCGCGGGGAGCTCGTGGAGCTGCAGGCCATCGCCGCTGCGGTCATCGGCGGGGTGCTCCTGACGGGAGGCTACGGCTCGGTGATCGGCGCGCTCTTCGGGGCGCTCATCTTCGGCATGGTGCAGCAGGGGATCTTCTTCACCGGCGTGAGCACGGACTGGTTCCAGGTCTTCGTCGGCGTGATGCTGCTCGTCGCCGTCCTATTCAACAACATCATTCGCAAGCGCGCATCGGAGGCACGATGACGAACGACACACCCCTCCTAGAAGCCCGAGGTATCTCAAAGTACTTCGGGCACGTCGTCGCCCTCGAAGACATCTCGATGGATGTCCGACCCGGAGAGGTTATGTGCCTGCTCGGGGACAACGGAGCGGGCAAGTCCACCCTGATCAAAACCTTCTCCGGGGTCCACCAGCCGACAGAGGGCACGTTGCTGATTGACGGCGAGGAGGTTCTCCTCAACTCTCCACGAGACGCCATAGACCGCGGGATAGCCACAGTCTACCAGGACCTGGCGATGATCCCGTTGTCCGGCATCTCCAGAAACTTCTTTCTCGGGCGGGAGCCCACGAAGGGGGTGGGTCCGTTCAAGAGATTCGACGTGGCGAAGGCCGACCAGGTCACCCGCGAAGAGCTGAAAAAGATCGGTATCGAACTTCGCGACACCTCTCAACCCGTGAGCACTCTCTCCGGCGGAGAGCGACAGTCGGTGGCCATCGCCCGCGCCGTCCATTTCGGGGCCAAGGTGCTAATCCTCGACGAGCCGACGAGTGCCCTCGGAGTCAAACAGGCGGCCATAGTCTTACGGTACATAGCGCATGCCAAAGAGCAAGGCCTGGGAATCATATTTATCAGCCACAATGTGTATCACGCGTACCCGATCGGAGACCGGTTCACGGTGCTCGAACGGGGACGCAGCATTGGCACCTTCGAGAAGGACGAGATCAGCATAGAAGAGTTGGAAAGGCAAATGGCCGGTGGCGCCGAACTTGAGGAGCTCAACGCCGAACTCCAAGGAAGCCGGCCTTCAGAATCGGAAGGATCGGCGAGCGGGAAGAGCGATTAGGGGACCGGTCGCGTACCGCGATTGTCTTCTGATGCTCATGCTATGACGCAGACTCGAGGAGGTGTGGCAATGAGCACGGTGCGGCTGACGGCAGCCCAGGCGTTGGTGCGTTTCCTGACGGAGCAGTACGTGGACCGTGACGGGGAGGAGCAGCGCTTCTTCGCCGGGTGCTTCGGCATCTTCGGCCACGGCAACGTCGCCGGCGTCGGACAGGCGCTCCTCGAGTACCAGGACGACCTCACCTACTACCAGTCACGCAACGAGCAGGCCATGGTCCACACGGCGGCGGCCTACGCCCGCCAGAAGAACCGCCTGCAGGCCTTCGCCTGCACCTCCTCCATAGGACCGGGGGCGACGAACATGGTCACGGGTGCCGCCCTCGCCACCATAAACCGCCTGCCCGTCCTGCTACTGCCGGGGGACGTCTTCGCCTCGCGCGGGCCCGACCCTGTGCTCCAGCAGCTAGAAGCGCCGCACGACGGGGACCGTTCGGTCAACGACGCCTTTCGTCCCGTCTCCAAGTACTGGGACAGGATTAGCCGTCCGGAGCAGATTATTCCCGGTGCTTTGGCCGCCATGCGCGTCCTGACCAACCCGGCAGAGGCGGGCGCGGTAACCCTCGCCCTTCCCCAGGACGTGCAGGCCGAGGCCTACGACTACCCGAAGGAGTTCTTCGAGAAGCGTGTGTGGCGGGTAACGCGGCCCAGACCCGACTCCGCGGAACTGGAGCGGGCCGCGGACCGTATCCGGAGCTTCAGACGGCCCATGATCGTCTCTGGTGGGGGCACGATCTACTCCGAGGCAACGGAAGCGTTGGGGCGTTTCGCCGAACGCACCGGCATCCCCGTCGGCGAGACTCAGGCGGGCAAAGGCTCTATGCCCTACGACCACCCGCTGGCGCTCGGCGCCGTCGGCGCTACGGGCACGCTCGCGGCCAACCGCGCCGCCCGCGAGGCAGACCTCGTCATCGGGGTCGGGACCCGCTGGTCCGACTTCACCACGGCCTCCAAGACCGCCTTCCGAAATCCGGAGGTGCGGTTTATCAACGTGAACGTCGCGGACGTCGACGCGGCCAAGCACGAGGGACTGCGGCTCGTCGGCGACGCCCGCGCAACGCTCGAGGCCCTCTCCGAGACTCTGAGCGGGTACGAGGTGGAACAGAATTACCGGGAGGCGAGCGAGAAGGCCAACCGGGAGTGGGATCGTGAGGTCGAGCGTCTGTACGGCCGAAACCACGGGCCGCTCCCTGCCCAGAGCGAGGTCATAGGGGCTGTCAACTCGTTCTCCGAGCCCGAGGACGTGGTCGTTTGCGCGGCCGGTTCGATGCCGGGGGATCTGCACAAGCTCTGGAGGACGCGCGACCCGAAGGGCTACCATGTCGAGTACGGCTACTCGACGATGGGATACGAGATCGCCGGCGGCCTAGGGGTGAAGATGGCGGCTCCCGAGCGCGAGGTCTACGTGATGTGCGGCGACGGTTCTTACCTGATGATGAACTCCGAGATCGTCACCTCCATACAGGAGGGCTGCAAGCTCACCATAATATTGGTAGACAACTCGGGCTTCTCCTCCATAGGCGCCCTCTCGCGCTTGGTCGGCTCGCAGGGCTTCGGCACCCACTTCCGCTACCGCAAGGACGGCTCCCTGGGGCTGGACACCGAGGAGGAGCCGGGCGAGGTGCTGCCCGTCGACCTCGCGGCCAACGCCGAGAGCCTCGGGGCGCGCGTGATCCGGACGCGGGATATTTCGGGACTAAAGACCGCGCTGGCCGAAGCCAAAGACGCGGACCGGACCGTCGTGGTCCACATCCCGGTGGACCGCTACGAGGGCGTGCCCGACTACGAGTCGTTCTGGGACGTGCCCGTGGCTGAGGTCTCGGAGATGGAGAGTGTTGCGGCGGCCCGCAAAGCGTACGCCGAAGGCAGACAGGCCGAACGCCAGTACCTGTAAGAGAGGCTTCGGGTATCGGGATTCAGGAAGGGGTTGAGAGCGTGTCGGATCTTGTGGTAAGCGCCAACGAAGCGCCGGACGCCAGCGGCAGCGTCGTGAGGATCACGCCGGAGTCCGCCGATTGGGAGTACGTCGGCTTCGAAGTGCTGCGGCTCGCGGACGGACGGGCCGTCGAGCGGCACACGGACGCCGAGGAGGTCTGCCTCGTGGTTCTCTCCGGCTACTGCGACGTCTCGATCCCGGGCGGCGGGTGGAGGGGCATCGGGCGGCGCGACTCCGTCTTCGAGGGACCGCCGTATGCGCTCTACCTCCCGCCGGGGACGGATTACACGGTAGAGGCGGTGAGTTACCTGGAGCTGGCGGTCTGTTCGGCTCCCGCGCAGGACGGCGAGGAGCCGTTCTTGATACGGCCGGAGGAGATCGAGGTCGAGGCGCGCGGCTCGGGGAACGCGGAGCGGCGCGTTCACCCGATCCTGATGGACGACCGTCCGGCAGAGAGGCTGCTCGTCGTCGAGGTCCTGACCCCGAACGGGCACTGGTCGAGCTACCCCCCGCACAAGCACGACAGGGACGACTTGCCGAACGAGAGCTACCTGGAAGAGACGTACTACCACAAGATCCAACCCCCCCAGGGCTTCGCCGTTCAGAGGGTCTACACCGAAGACCGCTCGCTGGACGAGACCATGACCGTGATCGACGACGACACGGTGCTCGTGCCCAGGGGCTACCACGCCGTCTCGGCGCCGCCCGGCTACGACCTCTACTACCTGAACGTCATGGCTGGACCCATACGCGAATGGAAGTTCAAGAACGACCCCGACCACGAGTGGCTCTTCTAGGCACGCGAGAGAACGAGGAGCCAAGCGATGCAGAAGACGCACAGGACGGTCCGTAACTTTATCGGGGGGAGTGGGTGGACGGCAACGGCCGGGAGACCGAGCCGGTCTACGACCCGGCCACGGGCGAGGTCGTAGCCGAGACGCCGCTCTCCACCAAGGACGACGTCGACCGGGCGGCCGGGGCGGCCTTCGAGGGGTGGTCGAAGACGCCAGTGGTGGAGCGCATCCAAGTGCTCGTCCGCTACAAGATGCTGCTGGAGGAGCACTTCGAGGAGCTCAGAGACCTCGTGACCCTGGAGAACGGCAAGGACGCCAGGGACGCCGCGGGAGAGGTCAGGCGCGGCATAGAGGTCGTGGAGTTCGCCTGCGGGATGCCCACGCTCATGATGGGCGAAACCGTGCGCGATGTGGCCAAGGGGATAGACAACGTCTCCTACCGCTTCCCGCTCGGGGTGGTCGCCGCCATCGTGCCGTTCAACTTCCCGTGCATGATCCCTTTGTGGACCCTGCCGGTAGCCATAGGGGCCGGCAACGCCTACATCCTCAAGCCTTCGGAGCGCACCCCGCTGACCTCGCAATGGCCGGTGGGGCTTCTGGTCGAGGCCGGCATCCCCGAGGGCGTGGTGAACGTCGTCAACGGGGCACGCGACGCGGTGAACGGCATCCTCGAGCATCCGGGCATAGAGGCCGTCTCCTTCGTGGGATCGCAGCCCGTCGCCGAGCACATCTGCACGCACGGGACGGCCCACGGCAAGCGGGTTCAGGCGCTCGCCGTGGCGAAAAACTCCATGATCGTCATGCCCGACGCCGTCCTCGAGAAGGCCGTCCCGAACATAATCTCCTCGGCCTACGGCAACGCCGGGGAGCGATGCCTGGCCGGGAGCGTGCTCGTCACCGTCGGCGAGGCCGGAAATAAAGTCGTCGAGGCGGTGAGGGAGGCGGCCGAGAACATGAAGTTGGGCCTGGCTACGAGGAAGACTCGGAGCTTACGCCCCTGATCCGCGAGAGCCACCGCGACAGGGTCCGCTCCTACGTAGACCTGGGGGAGGAAGAGGGGGGCCGAGGTCGCCCTCGATGGCCGCGAGCCGCCGTTGGAGGAGGGTTTCTTCTTCGGGCCTACCATCCTGGACAACGTCACCGAAGACATGAGGGTCGCGAGGGAGGAGATCTTCGGTCCGGTCCTCTCCGTGGTGCGCGTAGACTCCCTGGACGAGGCCATCGAGTTCACCAACGGCTCGCCGTTCGGGAACGCCTGCTCGATCTACACCGAGGACGGTGCCGCCGTCAGGCACTGGAGGGAACGCGTGGACGCAGGGATGCTGGGCGTCAACGTCGGCGTGGCCGCCCCGAATGCGTTCTTCCCTTTCAACGGCGTCACGACCTCCTTTTACGGCGACCTGCACGCCACGGGCAAGGACGGGGTGCGCTTCTTCACCGAGAACAAGGTCGAGATCACACGCTGGCTCTCGGACCCGGCTTCCGGCCCCACCGTCAGGATGCCCGAGGAGGCGGGCGCGTAAATGCAGCCGATTGTCGAAGGACTCTACCTCTATGCCCGTTAACAACAAACTACCGGTAGGCTAGGCGTTAGGGTAGGTTCCCGCGGCGGCCCGGAGGGCCGGGGATAACTCGACGATGGTTGCCGCTTCTGATACGATGGCCTCGGTCACTCATCGCCTTCGCCCTCGACCTTGCCTCCGGACACCGCCGAAGCCACCCTCCGGGCGAGCCTGCGTGTTGCCTGGTCCTTGGCCCACGAAAGGAGCCGTCCGAAGCGCTCCCTGTAGCGCCGGATGTACTCCTCGGGCGAGGCGGCCCTCCCGAGGAAGCACGCCGCTCTCGCTCAACCCGACGTACACCTCGCCCAGGAGAGAGTCGCACGAGAAGAGGCGGTGGTAGTCTTCCTCGCCTGCTCTACTCAAAGAGCACCATGTACTTGCCCGCCTCGCGGTCCTTGAGACGTTCGAGGCCCTCGAGGGCTCCGTCTAGGTCGACGGGATCTGTGACGATGCGGCTCATGTCGAGCCTGCCGGAGGCCATGAGGCGGATGACGTTGCCGAAGGTGCCCGCCCCCGAGTGGCCGAGAGACCCGCGCAGCCCGCCGCCGGTGACGACGAGCCTCTCGGGGTCTATGGAGGCCCGGTGCGGGCCCCTCCCGACCAGTACCACCGTCGCTGTGGGCGCCAGGGCGCCAGTGGCCGCGTCGATGACGCCCTCCGCGCCGCTGGCTTCGACCCACATGTCGACCCCCCGGCCCTTCGTCTCTTCCAGGGCGACCTGCGCCATGCCGCCCTCTCCGAGCGAGAGGGGATCGTAGACGGCGTCGGCGCCCATCTCCTCCGCGAGGCGCCGGCGGGTGTCGACGGTCTCGAATGCCACGACCCGTCCCGCCCCGGCCGCCCGGGCGAGCCCGACAGCGGCAAGGCCTATCGGGCCTCCTCCTATAACGGACACGCTCGCACCCGGCAGGAAGGAGGCTTGGACGAACATGCCCACGTAGGCGACGCTCGTGGGCTCGACGAGGGCGGCGGCCCGGAAACCGCGCTCGTCGCCGAGCATCTGGAGCATCTCCCCAATAGGCCAGCAGTACTTGGCCTTGGTGACGACGTACTCGGCGTGGGCGCCGTTGAAGGTGAAACCCAGCTCCCCCAGGCGCTCGCAGTAGTTGAAGAGCCCTGCGCGGCACGCGTAGCACTCTCCGCACCACGCTATCTCCTCGGAGCACACGGCGTCTCCGGGTTCGAGGTCCACGACGTCCTCGCCGACAGACTCCACGACGCCCGAGAACTCGTGCCCCGTGACCACCGGCGTGGACATCATGCCGGGGTAGACCACGTACCCCTCGTCGTCTTTCTCGTACATATGCACGTCAGAACCGCACACGCCGCAGGCCCTCACCCGGACCAGCACCTCGTCCGGGCCCGGGGAGGGCTCGGGGAGCTCGACCACGCGGAAGCGCGGGCGCCTCCACACCAGGTTGCCGTTGCGCGCGAGGCGCTGCTCCTCGTCGCCAGCCTCCGGGGAATAGCCTCCTCTCGGCTCCCAGTCTGCCTCGACCATCAACGCCCGCATGCTCTACCTCCTCCTGATCTGCTCGGCTTCCTCTTCCGAAGGTCCGTGCCCGAACGCCCCGACGAACTGCTCCTTGAACCCCACGATGTGGTCGCGCAACAGGTCTGCGGCACGGTCGGCGTCGCCAGAGGCCACGGCCTCCGCCACCCTCCTGTGCTGTTCGGCCTCCCGCGGATAAGTGGGCGTGAGCATCCACGAGCGTAAGGCGATCGCCCGGAGTTGATCCTGGATCTGGCCCATAGTCTGGATTATGCGCCCGTTGCCGCACCTCGCGACGAGCGCGTCGTGGAAGGCCCGGTTGAGCCCGGAGAGACTGTACAGGTCCTGCCTCTCGGCGGCGGCGTCCGCGTCGTCTAGCAAAGAAGAGAGCAAGCCTCGGTCGTTTTCGTCCATGCGCGGCACCGCCTTCTCCAAGGCGAACGGTTCCAGCAACACCCGCATCTCGTAGATCTCCCGCACGTCGTCTGCCGTGAAGTCGCGAACCCGCGCGCCGCGAAACGGGTCCAAGTCCACCAACCCCGCCCGTGCCAGCGACGACAGGGCCTCCCGCACGGGCGTCTTGGAGACACCGTGGGCCGCGGCCAACTCGGCTTCTATCAAAGGCTCCCGCGGCAGGAGCCGTGCACGAAAAATGTCGTCTTTGATGCGCTCGGCGACCCGCGGGCCCAACGAACCTTGCTCTTTGGATCCGCCCCTTCCACCGGGTATTGCTTTCATACACCAAATGTTATACCGTTGTGCGAAGGGAAACAAGGCGGTGGGGATCACTGTCATGATCGTCTTGAACACCACCTTGTTCTAGGAGGATGTGCTGCTTACGGTAAGGGGTGTGGGATGAAGATCAAATGGTACGGACACGCGTGCTTCAGGTTGGAGGGAGACAATACCTCTATCGTGACCGATCCTTACGAACCGGAGGTTGCGGGGCTCGACCCCGTCGACGAGCCGGCCGACCTGGTGGTGGTTAGTTCGGCGACGGACGAGTACCATTCCAACTCGCGCATGGTCCCCGGCGACCCGCTCTACCTGAACGCGCTGGAGGCCACTCGCGAAGCCACTGGCAGGGATGCCGTCGAGAGGGCCGGAGTATGCTTCGAGGGCTTCCAGGCGATGGAAAGCGTGGAGCACAAAGAAGATCCGGACGAGAACGCCATGTATCGCTTCGAGCTGGGGGGAGTGAGCGTTTTGCACCTCGGGGACTTGGGTAACCCTCTTACGGAGGAGCAACTCGACCGTTTGCGGAGCAGGGTCGACGTCTTGTTGGCTCCGACGGGGGGTCCGCCGACGATCGAGCTCGATGACCTCGAGCGGGCCATAGAGGACATCGGCCCGCGCGTGGTAATTCCCATGCACTACGAGATACCGAAGCTCACGGTGGACGGGGACATCCTTCCCGTCGAGGCGTTCACCTCGCGCTACCCGGATGAGGGGGTGGTAAACGTCGGCGCCCCGGAGGTGGAGTTCACGCCCGATACCCTGCCGGAGGGCCCGCGGGTCTACGTGCTGGAACCGGCCAACTAATGGGACGGCCGGCGGTCGCTGAGGCTGTCTCGCCTGGGCCACTCGAGGGACGTTGCGTGACGGATGTTCGCGGGACAGACGGCGCGCCATCCTTGCCGGTGCAGGGGTAGAGCGGGGCAAGAGTCGCGGAAGGAGGTTTGGGTCGTGAAGATCGGATTGTTGGGGGCCGGCCGGATAGGCAGGTTCCATGCCAGGACGCTCGCCGAGCACCCCGACGTCGACGCCCTGGTGATCGGCGATGTGGATGCCGGACGGGCAGCGACGGTGGCGGGGGAGGTCGGTGGGGAGCATACGTCCGTCGAGGGGGTAATAGGGGCCGGGCTCGACGCCGCGGTGATCGCCGCCGCAACGACAGAGCACGCCGCGCTGATCGGCGCCTGCCTCGACGCCGGTCTGCCGGTGTTCTGCGAGAAGCCGATAGCGGTGGACCGCGAGGAGACCGAGGCCATGGTGGACCGGGTGGAGTCCTCGGGGGCGGTCCTGCAGATGGGCTTCCAGAGGCGCTTCGACGCCGGTTACGGGGAGGCGAAGCGCCTGATAGACGACGGCACCGTCGGCACGCTCTATTCGTTACGCCTGGCCACCCACGACCCCGCCCCGCCGCACGAGGGCTACATCCCGCGGTCCGGAGGCATATTCAAGGACCTCTTCATACACGACCTGGACATCCTGCGGTGGTTAACCGGGACCGAGGCAGAAGAAGTGTACGCCCAAGGGAGCGTGCGCAAGTTCGACGTGTTCGAAAAATACCACGACGTAGATACCGCGGCAGCCCTGATCACGATGACAGACGGCGTGGTCGCGGTCCTCACCGGCGGCCGTCAGGACCCTTGGGGGTACGACGTCCGTACGGAGATCTTCGGTTCCGGCGACAGCGTCAGCGTCGGCCTCGACGGCCGTACACCGCTCCGCTCCGTCGAGCCCGGCGCGGCGCCGCGGGAGGGCCAACCCTACCCCGACTTCCTCGCGCGTTTCGGAGACGCCTACAGGGCTGAGCTCGGGCACTTCCTGAAGGTTGCGCGGGGCCGCGCCGAGAACCCTTGCACGGCCCGCGACGCGCTGGAGGCATTGCGCCTGGCCGTGGCGGCCGAGCTGTCCATGCGGGAAGGTCGCCCGGTCGGTTTGAGCGAGGTCGGGTGAAGCCGGAAGTGGCCCTCGGGTCCTCGGTGCCCTCGAAAATCGGAGGGCTTTATCTCCGGATTGTCCGCTCAGAGGACCGTTCCCCAAGCTGAAGCGCCGACTTTCCGATACGGGGTGGCGGCTTCGGTCTGCCAGATGACGGATGATGAACGAAGACTCGGACCATCGGTACTTGGTCGGATCACAAAGGAGGAACAGAGGAGCCTATGGATTACGCCGATCTTGCGAGGAGGCTTCGGACCGTTCATGCGATCAACGTTACCCCGTTTCGCGAAGACGGGAGCGTGGACTACGCCTCCCTGGAGAAGAACGTGGAGTTCCTGGTCGCCCACGGGCTGGAGGTCATCGTCCCGTGCGGCAACACGGGGGAGTTCTACTCCCTGAGCATGGAGGAGGCGAAAGCGGTGACCAGGTTCGTCGTGGAGAAGGTCGATGGCAGGGCGACGGTACTTGCCGGCATCGGCCACGACACGAAGACGGCGGGCCAGATGGCCTCGTTCGCGCAGGACGCCGGCGCGGACGCCGTCATGGTCCACCAGCCCGTCCACCCTTACCTGACCACGGAAGGCCTGGTACGGTACTACACCGAGATCTCTCGGGGCCTCGAGATTGGGGTCGTTCTCTACGTCCGCCACTCGGCCATCGACCGGGAGGTCCTCGACCGGGTTACGGCCCTGGAAAACGTGCTGGCGGTAAAGTATGCGATCAACGACCTTCCGAGCTTCGGGGACCTGGTGCAGTCCATAGACAACCCCGTCGTGTGGATCTGCGGCACGGCGGAGATGTGGGCGCCGTTTTTCTTCGTCGTCGGCGCCGAAGGGTTCACCTCCGGATTGGCCAACGTCGCTCCCGAGATGTCGTTGAAGATGCTCCAGGGGCTCAGGGAGGGAGACCGGGAATCGGTCCAGGCCGTTTGGCGTGAGGTGGCCCCCTTGGAGAGACTGCGCGCCAAGGCCCACAGCGGGTACAACGTGGCCGTGATCAAAGAGGGCATGGACCTTTTGGGTCTCGCCCCTAGCCGGCTCCGAGAGCCCGCCAGCGGGTTGGACGAGACGGACAGGCAAGAGCTCTTTCGGATCTTGAGGGCGTGGGGAAAACTCGACGAAGGACCTGACACCGGCCAGCGAGACGGTCACGACCTCCGTTCGGCGGCATCGTCGGGTCCGTGACGCGCTGCCGGGGCCGGGTTACAGAAGATCAGGCAACGCTCAAGAGATGTAGCCGTATCGTCGTGTGCCTCCTCACACCCTCGATCCCCGGATAGCCCATAGGTGGCCGCCTTACGATCTACACACAAGTTACGATGGCAGACCGCTGGAAAGGTCCTGAAGGAATAGCGACGAGCCAGGCTCGGTCTCGTTGTTCGGAGACGCCAGATAAGCGCCATTGTTTGGCACGGTAGGGAGGACTAGAACGGCGGCGCCGTTCCACGTCTCTACCACCTGGCGGCCCCACGCCCGGCTACGAAGACCGCCGGCCCCGCGCGCGTCTGCCGGAGACGAGGGAGGCCATGATTTAAGGTGCACAATGAGCTGCATCATGCTGCGCAGGCTGGCAGGGACGGCGTGAGGCAATTCGCCCACAAGCCCGCTAGGTTATCGTTTCCTGTCGGGCAACCGAACCAACATACTTAGAAGATGGTAGCTTAGCGTCTTGCCGTGGCGGTCGAGCGCCAGGGACCTTGTGATCCCGCCCGCAAGGGACCG
>Ga0126312_10003004_pt1 | contig 11340 bp, 11 predicted proteins | sample Plot104A_FD_92537 | JGI IMG/M metagenome (GOLD analysis project Ga0126312, IMG submission 92537) | Serpentine soil microbial communities from UC McLaughlin Reserve, CA, USA - Plot104A | ecosystem: Environmental > Terrestrial > Soil > Grasslands | place: USA: UC McLaughlin Reserve, Lake County... | reverse complement strand
TGGGGGCGGGAAACCACCGGATATGCGACGCCGGCCGGCGTGTGACAACCGCGACCAGGAGCTGCCGGATTGGCGCTAGCCCTGGTTCGCCGGTCCCGGATGGTGCCTCGTGGTCGATGACTTGGCGACCGCGTGCCGCCACGCTGGTGAAGCATGCAGTCGAGGTGAGCCCGACGAGACAGCGCTTACCGCGATGCCGGCGGCCCGCGCAGCACGCTCTGGGAGATGCCGGTCCCCAGAGCACACCGGCGGCATCACCGCCGCACCGCCTGAGTACGAGCGCAGGGTCATCGCTTCTTCGATCGCGCTTTCGGCGGCAGTCGACGCGCGCGGGGCGGCGAGTAGTCCCACTTCAGACCCAGCCAAACTGCTCCGCACCGTTCGTGATCCCACCTCGATCTGGGCAAGCGTCAGACGGCAAGGAGTCGAGAGTCGCCGAGGGATCTCGCTGTTCACAGCGCGCGGGAACGTCCATGGTCTTCATCGGGACAGGCGCGTCGGGCGGTCCTGTCTCAACCGGAGGTGAGGCTCAGTGCTTCGTCCCGGCTGGGGGCGCGTTCGCCGTCGCGAGCACCCCGACCGAGCCCCTGACCATGTCGCCGAAGGCGTGGGTGACGAAGGGAAAGGTGCCCTCGGCGTCGAGCGTGAACTCGACCCAGCCGCCCTGCGACGGCGCGAGGTTCACCGTCTGGGCGTCGTGCCCGACGACGCCTTCGATGTGGGTGGTGTCGAACACGGTTCCGATCACGTGGAAGGCGGACCAGATCGACGGGCCTGAGTTCAGGACGAACATCCGGATCTTCTCGCCGCGCTTGACCACGATCGGCTCGTTCTTGTATTGCGCCGCGTAGCCGTTGAAGGCGATCACGTCCGGCTGCTTGGCCTGCATCTTCTTCATGTCTGCCACGCCGCCCGGCTTGCCGATGTAGAACTCCTGCTGGTTGATCCAGAGCTCGCGGTCGACGGGCGCCAGGTCCTTCGGCTTGACGATCATTGCGCCGACCATGCCCGCCCCGGTGTGGTGCAGCACAGGATCGGTGGCGCAGTGGTACATGAACACCCCGGGGTGCTTGGCGACGAACTCGAAGGTGTGCCTCCCGCCGGGTGGGATCGTCTTGAATGCCTCGCCCGGATTTACCTCCGACGAGTGGAAGTCGATCGAGTGGGGCATGCGCACGTGCATACGCTCGCCGGAACCGTTCACGAGATCGATCTGCACGTTGTCGCCGACCTCGACCACCATCGGCTCGGACACGCCCGTGCCGCGGTGCTCGACGCCGTTGATGGCATACGACCAGACCTCGAGCGGAGCGAGCTCGTCGGAGACCTTGGTGAGGTGCTCGTACACGTCGACCTTGAAGCGCTTCACGGCGCCGGGCGGGATGGCCGGCAGCGCCGGGTCGACCCGTTCGAACTTCTCGAACTTGACGCCGCCTGCCTCGGCGGCGGTTGGAGCGGGGGCCGCGGCGCTCGAGACGGCGGCGGCTTCGTCCGTATCCTCGCCACCGTCCCCGAGCGGCCCGCGCGGCGCGAGCAAGACCGCCAGCACGATGCCGGCCACGATCGAGAGGATTCCGAAGAAGAGGCCCGCGTCGCGCAGGCGTTGGCGGCGGCGCTCGGCGCGGTATCGCCGGCTCGCCTCGTCGGCGTCGCGTTGGGGTTCCTGTGTGTCGATCAGAAGCATGTCGTGCCCCCATCAGTCCTCGGTGAGGTTCCGCTCGGAGAGCCCTGGCACGATCGCCCGCAGGCGGCGGCCCTGCTCACCCTCCGCAGTCACGGCGATGACCACCACGACGATCGCGGCGACGCAGATGCCGGTGAGGACGAGCACGCCGACCACTGCCCACATTGAGCCGGTGAGCAGCGCCGCCATCGCGAGAACCACCAGCGCCATCGCGACCGACAGGCCGGGGAGGAGGCCCATTCCGGTGGCCTCCAGAAGAGACTCGTTTCGCTCGTCCGGGTTCATTGACAGCTCCTCTTGAGGATCGCCTCTCCGACCTCCCCGCGCATCCGTCGCTCCCACGGGGCTTGGCTCCGGGGAGACCCCGCATTCATTCGGTAGTTCGCCGCACCACTGGGCGGATCTCGCCCGATGTTGCGGACGGCCGAGGAGCCGATGCTGTGGGTGTGAACAACCTGGCACTGCTCGGCATCGCGGGCGGCGCTACGGCACTCGCGACGGGACTGGGCGCTGTGCCCGTGTTCCTGATGGAGGAGCGGGCGCGGCTGCTCCGTCCGTTCCTTTGGGGCGCCACGGTTGGCTTGATGAGCGTCGCCGCCGTGGTCGGCCTCCTGCTGCCGGCGCTGGACGAAGGCGAGCCGCGCGCGGTCGCCGCCGGCCTGGTCGTGGGCGTCGTCTTCCTGCTCGCTTCCAGACGTGTGCTCGAGAGCCACGACGTGCACGTCGGCCGGCTGCACGGCGCCGGAGTGCGGCGTTCGGTGCTCGTCTTCGGTGTGCTGTTTGTGCACAGCCTCCCCGAGGGCTTCGCGATCGGCACCGCCTACGCCTCCGATACCGAAGGACTGGCGTTATTCGTGATCCTCGCCATCGCGCTGCAGAACGTGCCCGAGGGGACGAGCGTGGCCATTCCGATGGAAAACGCGGGGTTCGGGCGCGCACAGCAGTTTCGGGCCGCGGTTGTTACGAGCGCGCCCCAGCCGGTCGGAGCGATCGCCGCATACCTGGCCGTTGAGACAATCGAGGGTCTGCTGCCGTTCTCGTTCGCGTTCGCCGCCAGCGCCATGCTGGCCCTCGTCCTGTTCGAGCTCGTCCCTCAGGCCTTCGCTCGGCGCGGGCGGGCGGTAGCCGTGGGGGGATCACTGCTTGGCGGCGGCCTCATGCTGGCGCTGGCAGCCGGGCTCGGCGTGGAGGGATGAATTCCGGCCGCAGCGATCGGGTGTGCGGGGAACTGCTGATGGAGAGGGGGTGCTTCGCCGATGCCGCGCGACCGTCGGGCGGGCATGCTGTTCGGCGTGACGACAACTGCTGGGAACCCCAGGTTGAAGGAGAATGAGGCATCTGTGGAGGAGGAGGCACGCGAGATCACGATCGTGCTGGCGGATGACCACTCGGTCGTGCGAGAGGGGCTGCGCGTGCTGCTCGAGGCGGAGCCCGGCTTCGATGTGGTGGCCGAGGCCGGCACAGTCGACGCTGCCCAGCGGTACGTCCTGGGCCACAAGCCGACGGTGCTGGTGCTCGACCTCAACATGCCCGGGGGGTCGAGCCTCGATGCGATCCCGAAGGTGGCGGAGGTCTCTCCCGGCACCTCGGTGGTCGTGCTGACGATGCAAGAGGATCCCGCGTTCGCGCGCGAGGCGCTGCGCGCGGGGGCGCGCGGCTATGTGCTCAAGCAGGCGGCCGGTACCGAGCTCGTGCTGGCGATCCGCACCGCCGCTGAGGGAGGCACGTGGCTGAACCCCGAGCTGGGTGCGCGGATGGCCGCCACACCCGACGGGCCGGTCGGTGCGCTGGCCGAGCTGAGTGAGCGCGAGATCGAGGTGCTGCGCCTGATCGCCCTCGGCTACACCAACAACGAGATCGCAGAACAGCTGTTCCTGAGTGTGCGCACCGTGGAGACGCACCGCGCCCACATCCAGCAGAAGCTCGGGCTCTCCACGCGGGCGGAGCTGGTCCGCTACGCGCTCGACAACGACCTGATCGAGCGTTAGCCCGTTTCGTCGAGGGAGCGGAGGAAGGGGCCGAGCTCTTCGGCCACGATCTTCTCGTCGGCCGGCCAGGCCTGCTCGTGGCTGACCTCGGACTCGATGTTGCCGTCCGCGTAGCGGGCGGTCAAAAAGAGCGGCTCTCGGCCGGTGTAGAGCACGCCGCGAATGACGGGCCGGAGGGGGTTCGGTTCGGCCTCCGCCCCGGCGAGAGCGGCGATGCCCTCCGCCGCGACGTCGGCCATCTGGGCGCCGAGCCCGCCCTGCTTTACGGGGAAGCTGACCGCGTCGCCGGCGGCGAAGACGCGCTCACCCATGTCCTCGACGCGGCAGCGGTCGTCGATCGGGATGAACCCGTCTTCGGTCTTCGGCAGGTCGCGGATCTCGGGCCCGGCGATGCGGGGCATCGCCACGATCCGCCCCGGCTCAAGGCGAGTGTCGGAGGGCCGCACGACGAGCTGCCGTGACTCGGGAACCTCGGCGAGCGAGCCAGTGTGAAGGTCGATCCTTGAGTCCTGCAGGAGCTCGGCGACCGCGTCGCTCGCCTGCGGACCGAAGGCCGCGAGCGGGGCGGGCTCCGGAGTGACGAGGTGGATGCTCAGGTCCTCCATGTTCATGCTCCAGGCGCGCTCCGCGGTCATGAGCGCCAGCTCGTAGACCGGCAGCGGCCAGGCCGGACCGTCGGGGAGAAGCAGCGCGACGCTCCGCGTGTACCCGGCCTCGACGTCCTGGACGAGGCCACGGTAGGTCTCGTCGGGTTGCGCATCGTCGAATACCGTGACGTGCTCGTAGGGCGTCGTGACGCGAGCACCGACCGCGACCAGTAGCCCGTCGTAAGGCAGGGAGCGGCCCTCAGCCGTGTGGACCAGCTGCTCGTCCGGATCGAGCCACTCCAGCCCGTCCCGGACCCATTCGGCATCTGTGCGCTGGGCGATCCGTCGTAGCGGATAGCGTCGCACGCCTGGTCGGGAGAACGGCTCCTGGACCGCCATGGGCCGATAGCGCAGCTCGTCGGCCGGCGCGACGATGGTGATCTCGAACGCGTCGCCCACGAGGCGTCGTAGGCGCAGCAGGCCCTCCACGGCTGCGATCCCTCCTCCACAGATCACGACCCTGAAGCGGCTCACGCCGCCGACCTTACCTGCTGCGGGAAATCACGGATCGATCCGGGGCCGATCTGCGGATGTGGACGACCCCGTGGGGGGACGACCCTCTGGATAGATGAAGGAGGAACCAATGAAGGTCATGATTGTCGGTGGCGGGGTCGCCGCGCTGGAGGCGCTGATTGCGCTCCGGGACCTTGCCGAAGAGCGGGTCGAGATCGAGCTTGTCTCACCCACGCCGGAGTTCGCCTATCGGCCGCTAGCGGTGGCCGAGCCATTCGGGCTGGGCGAGGCGCGTCGCTACGACCTCGTGCGAATCACCGCCGATCACGGCGCCGCGCTCCACCTCACGGGGCTCCACTCGGTGCAACCCGAGGACCGGCTTCTGAATACGTGGGACGGTCGCGAGCTTTCGTACGAGGTGCTGCTGGTGGCGATCGGCGCCCGGCCCACGGTTGCCATCCCCGGAAGTGTGACCATCGCCGGACCCGGCTACACAAGCCGGTTCCGCACCGTGCTGCGCGAGCTGGAGGAGCGCCGCATCCGGCGCGTCGTGTTCGCGGTGCCGCCGGCGTCGTCCTGGCCCCTGCCCCTCTATGAGCTGGCGCTCATGACCGCGGCGCGGGTGGCCGAGCGGGGCCTGCGCAAGGTCGAGCTCGCGCTCATCACACCGGAGGCGGAGCCTCTCGAGCTGTTCGGGTCGGCCGCTTCCGCCGCGGTGCGCGAGCTACTCGTCGAGCGTGGCCTGGCGATCCACACGGCGCGCTACGCCACCGAGTTCCGCGACGAGGAGCTCCGACTCGCACCAAGCGGCGGTTTGCCCGCGGAGCGCGTGGTCAGCCTCCCGCGCCCACGTGGCCCAGAACTGCCCGGGCTGTCGCACGATGCCGAAGGCTTCCTCCCAGTGGATCTGCACGGGCTCGTCCAGGGCGAGATCGATGTCTACGCGGCGGGCGACGCGACTACCTCGCCCATCAAGCAGGGCGGGGTCGCGACCCAGCAGGCGGACGCCGCGGCGGAGGCGATCGCGGCCCGCGCGGGCGCGGACCTTGAGCCCCAGCCGTTCCGCCCGGTGCTCCGCGGCATGCTCTTGACCGGGTCGACCCCACGGTACATGCGCGCTGAGGTGAGCGGCGGGCGTGGCGAGCGCTGGGAGGTCTCCGAACACGCCTTGTGGTGGCCGCCCAGCAAGATCGCCGGCCGCTGCCTCGCGCCGTACCTCGCGCTGCGACACGACGAGCTCGAGGAGGCGCCCACGGGCCTGCCAGTGGAGGTGAGTCTCGACGCGCCTGGAATGAGGCGCCGCGCCATCATCGCGCCGGGCGCCGGGCTGAAGCTCGTCAGGTGACGGCTCTTCGTTCCGGGACTGCTTCCGCCCGCCCCGCCGTGTCGGCGCGCTGCGCGGGGAGCACCACACGGACGGTTGTCCCGTGCCCGGCGCTGGAGTCGATGAGTAGGCGCCCGTTCGCCAGGTCCGCGCGCTCGCGCATGCCGACGAGGCCGAAGCCGCCGCTTGGTTGATCGGGATCGAAGCCGGTCCCGTTGTCGCGGACCGTGACGACCACCTGCTGCTCGTCCTCGCTCACCTCCACCCAGGCCCGGTCGGCCTCGGCGTGCTTCACCACGTTCGTGAGCGCTTCCTGCGCAAGTCGGTAAATCGTGCTCTCCATTTCAGTGCTCAGCCGCGTCGGCTCGCGACCACCATTGGAGGCCAGGTCGATCCGGGCGCTGATCTCGAGCCCTGAGGTCGCGGTCGTCCGCGAGATGAGCGCCTCAAGCGCAGGCTTCACGCCCAGCTGGTCGAGTGCGGCCGGCCGCAACTCAGTGATCAGCGCCTGCAGCCCGCCGATGCTCAGCTCGAGTTGCTCGACCGCTTTGCCTACGGCGCTCTCGAGCACCTCCGGCCGGTTCGTCACCCGGGCCGACTCAAGCAACACCTTGAGGCCCCCAAGCTCTTGAAGGGTCTCGTCGTGCAGCTCTCGCGCCCAGCGCTGGCGCTCGGCCTCGGACGCCCTCATCGAGTGGCGCAGGCGTTCTGTCTCCACCGATTGAGCCGTCGCGATCGCGATCGCGGCACTCGCGCCGAACGAGGTCAGCAGGTGCTCGTCGTCGGAATCGAAGACTGGTGATCCCTGGGCGCGGTCGAGCGCGACCAGCACGCCACGAGCACGGCCGCGGAAGCCAAGCGGCACGACGATCGCCGAGGTGGCGTGCCCGGCCACCGCCTCGAGTCCATGGCCCACCCGGTCGGCGAGGCTAGGGACTCGCTCGGGGGCGCTCGCTGTGAGCACACTGCTCGCAAGCGTTCCCTCGCCGGCGATCACTACGTCCGCGACTTCCTCGGCGGTCTCGCCGGCGGCGGCGACCACCTTCAGGCTTCCGTCTGGCTGCTCAAGCAGGACGGTTAGCGAGCGGGCCTCGATCAGCGCGCGCCCGCGCTTGACGATCAGCTCGAGCACGAGCTCGAGATCGGTCTCGAAGCCCACCGCCCGGGAGATGGTGGCCGTGGCCTCGAGACCGCGGACCACCCGCTCGAGCTCGCCGCGGCGGCGCTCGACGGCCTGATAAAGGCGGGCGTTGTCGATCGCGATGGCAGCCCACTCGGCGAGGATCACCGCGGCCTGTTCGTCGCCGGTGTCGAAGTCGCCTCGCACCTTGTCGGTGAGGTAGAGGTTGCCGAACGCCTCGCCGCGGATCACGATCGGGACGCCCAGAAAGCTCGTCATCTGCGGGTGGCCAGGCGGAAAGCCGTACGAGCGCGGGTGCTGCGTCACGTCGTGGAGGCGCAGCGGCTCCGGGCGGCGGATCAGCTCGCCGAGCACGCCCCGCCCACGAGGGAGCGGGCCGATCAGACGCCGTGTCTCGTCATCGATCCCCAGATAGAGGAAGCGCTCGAGCTCCTCCTTGCGTTCATCGAGGATGCCGAGCGCGGCGTAGCGCGCGCCCGTCAGCTCACGGGCGGTCTCGAGCACATGCTGGAGGACCGACTCCAGATCAAGGTCAGCGACGAGAGCACGACCGACCTCGAGGAGATCGCGCAGCTCCTTCTCGCCCAGCCGAGTCCGTGTCGCGCCCGCGTCCATCGGGCAGTCTGAGCACTCTAGCGCCCCACCGACGAGAACAGGCCGCGTGGAAAACCACGGAGCGGTCATGCGGCGGCCCCCCGATGCTGCGGCACCGCGGCAAGACGAACATGGCTCCACCTCGATGGAAGGAGACGGGATGTATCGCAAGATCGTTGTCGGATACGACGGAAGTGAGCAGGCAAAGGATGCTCTCGCGCTGGCGGCGCAACTGCGGGACGAGGATGGTGTCGTTATCGCGGGCTGCGTCTACCCCGCCACGGGACCGGGAAGAGGACAGCAGCTCGAGCCCATCTTGGCGGATGCCGCTCGGGAGTCCGTCGCCGAGGCGCGCCAGCAGATCGACGCGGACTGGCTTTCGCTCCAGGCCGTTCTCGGCCATTCGCCGGCGCATGGGCTGCACGTACTCGCTGAGGAGGCCGAGGCGGACTTGGTCGTCGTGGGCTCATCTCATCGCGGTAACGTCGGCCGCGTACTCGCCGGGAGTACCGGCGAGCGCCTCTTGAACGGGTCCCCCTGCCCGGTTGCGGTCGCGCCGAAGGGGTTCGCGGCCCGCGCCCAGACCCCCCAGGTGGTCGGAGTTGCCTTCGACGGCTCGGAGGAGGCGGCCGCCGTGTTGCACGAGGGGGCCGCACTGGCCGATGAGTTCGATGCGACGCTGAAGCTCGTGACCGTGGTTCCCCCGCTGGCGGCCTTCACCACCGATCCAAGCGATCCCCGCTACTACACCGACGAAGAGATCGACCAGTTCCGGCGCGAGGAGTTCCGCCGCATGCTCGAGGACGCGGCCGAGCCGCTTCCCGACGAGCGGCGGGTGCAAACGGTGCTGGTCGAGGGCCGCCCCGCCGCCAAAATTGTGGACGAGGCGGGCAAGGACATCGACCTGCTGGTGATGGGCTCGCGCAACTACGGACCGATCCGACGGGTGATGGTCGGTAGCACGGCCATCGCTGTCATGCGTCGCTCGCCCTGCCCGGTGCTCGTGATTCCGCGCGGGGCGGCAACCCCGAGCGCGGACGCCGCGGCTACGGCGGCGACGACCGGCTCGGGGCCTGGCCGGACGGCGGTGGCCCCGGGTGCCGATGTCCGGTTCCTGCTCACGAGCCTCGTCGAGCCGTCCTCCGGGTAGAGGCCGAAGACCCAGACCCGCGTCCCATCCTCGAAGCGGAAGACCAGGAACCGGTCCGGCTCGAGGGTCTCAACGCGCATGCCCGGACCGCCGCGTCCCATCGGCATCTCTTCGCCGACCTCCAGCCACCACCGAAACTCGGGAAGGATCTGATCGGCGCTGTGCAAGTCGAGGCCGAAGAGGTTCTCGATCCAGTCGTACGTGTGGCGCCGCCGTGGCCGCTTCCCATCTGAACGAGCCAAGGCCAGATGGCAGTCGGCGGCGCGTCGATCGTGACCGCCCGCGTAGCGACCATGTCCGGATCGGGAACCGGTTCGTCGCCCGGCATCTCCCAGCTCACTCACTCCGGCCTCGCACCCCGGGTCAGGCACCGGTCGCCGAGCAGGAGGGGGTAGACGGCCGCCGCCCCGGCAAGGGCGACCGAAGCTCAACCGAGAACGCGTTTCCAACCCATCATCGGGCGGGTGTGCTCGAACTGCCGTTTGCCGAGCGCTCGCATGCCTCAAATGGTTGGGGCGCGCCTCGATGTTCACGCTGAGCTCCACCATCGCGGAGGACTACGGATCGAGATGCGGAGTCGATCCCGATGGCGGACGGCGGGTCGGGTCATACGGTGGCTGCAGTTCGTTCGAAAGGAGCCCCGATGGCAACCACCAGCCCGACCGGCGGGATCCCCCAACCCGCAAAGCAGACCCTCCCCGCGACACCGTTCGAGGGGCTAGTGGTCGTGGATGCGATGCGCGTCGGCATCGTGAGCTGTCCGCCGGATACCCCCGTTCGTGACGTCGCACGCATCATGGCCACCTACCGAATTCACTGTGTGGTGGTGAGTGAGATACAGGGCAGCAGGCCCAGCGGCGTGGTGTCCGACGTCGATCTCGCCCGCGCGGCCTCGGTCGGCATAGAGGGGCAAACTGCGGGCCAGCTCGCCAGCACCCGAGCCGTGACCGTCGCGACCGACGAGACGCTCAAGCGCGCCGCCCAGCTAATGGCGAGCCATAACGTGAGCCACCTCGTGGTGATCCAGCCCCCCTCGCAGCACCCCGTCGGCGTGCTGTCGACACTCGACCTGGCCGGTGTGCTCGCCTGGGGAGCCACAGCCTGACCTCCTCGATGGGCGCTACTCGTAGCCGAGCGCCTCGATCGGCTTGAGCCGGGTCGGCGAGCCGAGTGTGCGCAGCACCTCGATCTTGCGGGTGCGCTCGAGCACGGACATCGCGAGCGTGTTGATCACTCCGAGCAGCCTGACGAAGACGGCCACGGCGATGATCGAGTTGAAGATGGCGAAGTTCTGGGAGATCGGTCGTCGATCTCCTGTGCCAACGTGGCGCAGCGCGAGGGCGTCGAACGATCGGATCATGGCGCTCCGGCCAGGACGGCGCCGCCAGCCCGGCGAAGTACTCGGCGATGGCCTCGGTCGACCCGGGCTCGACGATGCCCGCCACGCGCCCGTCGCGCAGGGGCACCACGCGCTCGAACATGGGGAGCGCGCTCAGGGCGGTCCATGAGGCACCGCATCGGGGCCGGCTACTCCTTGCGTTGCGGGGACCTACGGATGCGCTGGGCGCGGCGTGTCCGCGAGCACGACCCGCCGATGGGCGCCGACACTCGCGACGTGCAGGCGATCGCGGCTCGCCTGCGATTCTGCCGTGGTGCCCGCCGAGCGGATCCTGACCATCAACGTAGGGTCGATCAGCGTGAAGCTGCGCCTGATCGACGGCGCTGACACGGTGGCGGGCTCGTGGGATTTCCCGCCCGGGGCGCCTGCTGAACGGCTCGTGGCCGCCGCCGGTGAGGCGACCTTCGACGCCGTCGGCCACCGCTTCGTCCACGGTGGGCCGCGGTTGGAGCAGACCCGTCTCGCCACGGACGAGGTGCGCGCCGAGCTCCGCCGCGCCATCCCGCTTGCGCCCCTCCACAACCGCGCCGCTCTCGAGCTGATGGAGCAGCTCCAGAGCGTCCTGTCAGGTGTGCCGCATCTCGTCTGCTTCGACACCGCCTTCCATCGCAGCCTGCCGCGCGAGGCCGCCATCTACCCGATCCCGTGGGACTGGACCGAGGGAATAGGGGTCCGACGCTACGGCTTCCATGGCTTGAGCCACGCCTACGCCGCCCGCCGCACGGCGGAGCTGTTCGGCCGCCGCGCGGTGGACCTGCGGATCGTCACCTGCCACCTCGGTGCGGGCGCCTCCCTGGCCGCCGTGAAGGGCGGTGCCTCCGTAGACACGACGATGGGCTTCACCCCGAACGAGGGCCTGATGATGGCCACGCGATCGGGGTCGGTGGGCCCGGGGGCGCTCCTATGGGTGCTGCGCGAGACCGGCCTCTCGCCTGAGGCGGCCGACGACGCGCTGGAGCA
>Ga0126312_10003003_pt1 | contig 11347 bp, 9 predicted proteins | sample Plot104A_FD_92537 | JGI IMG/M metagenome (GOLD analysis project Ga0126312, IMG submission 92537) | Serpentine soil microbial communities from UC McLaughlin Reserve, CA, USA - Plot104A | ecosystem: Environmental > Terrestrial > Soil > Grasslands | place: USA: UC McLaughlin Reserve, Lake County... | reverse complement strand
GTTGCGCTCGATCAGCTTGGTCATCACGCCGCCCTTGGTCTCGATGCCGAGGGTCAGCGGGGTGACGTCGAGCAGCAGCACGTCCTTGACGTCGCCCGCCAGCACGCCCGCCTGGATGGCGGCGCCTACGGCGACGACCTCGTCCGGGTTGACGCCCTTGTGCGGGTCCTTGCCCGTCAGCTCCTTGACCTTCTCCTGCACGGCGGGCATACGGGTCATGCCGCCCACCAGCACCACGTGGTCGATGCCATCCTTGCCGACACCGCTGTCGGAGAGCGCCTGCTTGGTCGGGCCCACCACGCGCTCCAGGAGCTCGGCGGTCAGCTCCCCCAGCTTGGCCCGCGTGAGCCGCTGGTTGAGGTGCTTGGGCACCGACTCGACGGCGGTGATGAACGGCAGGTTGATCTGCGTCTCCTGCGTCGAGGAAAGCTCGGTCTTGGCCTTCTCCGCCTCCTGGTAGAGGCGCTGGAGCGCCATCTTGTCCTGCGAGAGGTCAACGCCCTCCGACTTCTTGAACTCGGCGACCAGCCAGTCGACGATCGCCTTGTCGAAGTTGTCGCCTCCAAGGTGGTTGTCACCCGAGGTGGCCTTGACCTCGAACACCCCGTCGCCGATCTCTAGGATCGACACGTCGAAGGTGCCGCCGCCGAGGTCGAAGACGAGGATCGTCTGGTCGGATTCCTTGTCGAGCCCGTAGGCCAGCGACGCGGCCGTGGGCTCGTTGATGATTCGCTTGACGTCGAGCCCGGCGACCTTGCCGGCGTCCTTCGTGGCCTGCCGCTGGTCGTCGTTGAAGTACGCCGGGACGGTGATCACGGCGCTGTCGACCGTGTCGCCGAGATAGGCCTCGGCGTCAGCCTTCAGCTTCTGGAGGATCATCGCGCTGATCTCGGGCGGGGCGTACTCCTTGCCGCCCGCTCGCACGCGGGCATCCCCATTGGGTCCGGGGATGACCTCGAACGGGACGATCTTCTCCTCCTCCTTGACCTCCCCCTCCTTGCGGCCCATGAAGCGCTTGATCGAGAAGACTGTGTTGTCGGGGTTCGTCACCGCCTGGCGCTTGGCCGGGGCTCCGACGAGGCGCTCGCCGCCCTCGGTGAACGCGACAACCGAGGGAGTGGTGCGCGCGCCCTCGGCGTTCTCTACGACTGTTGGCTCGCCGCCCTCCAGGACGGCCATGCACGAGTTGGTCGTGCCAAGGTCGATTCCAATGGTCTTGCCCATCCTGTACGTGCTCCTCTGTTTCTAGGTCACTAGGGAAGAAATCTAAGCGAGAGTATGGCAGATGTTCTCCGCTCCGCCAACCCCCCGGAGCTTAGCCCCACCGGCGCCATGCCGACCAGCGCAAGCTTCGCTGAGCGGCGGGCGCCCGTCTCGCTCACGACGCGCGCAGGACCGCGCGGCCGTAGGGGCACATCCTGCGCAGCGGGCACTCGGCGCAGCGCGGGGCCCGGGCCGTGCAGGTCCGCCGGCCGTGGCGGATCAGCAGCACGTGAATCTCGTAGGCATCCTCGGGGTCCGCCAGTCGCAGGAGCTCGTCGTGCGCCTCGTCGAAGGAGGCCCCGGGCCGAAACAGGCCGAGGCGGCTGCCCACCCTGTACACGTGCGTGTCGACCGGGATCTCGGGCTTCCCGAAGGAGAAGAGGAGCACGCAGGCCGCCGTCTTGCGGCCCACCCCCGGAAGCGACTCCAGGTAGGCCCGCGCCTCGTCTACCGGAACGTCCTCGAGCCAGTCCAGGCCGTCGTCCAGCGCTTGAAGGATGCTCTGGATGCGAACCGCCTTCGTGGGGGCAAGGCCGCCCGGCCGGATCGCCTCCTCGATCTCCTCGACGGGCGCTTCGCCGAGTTCGTCCCAGCTCTCGAAGCGCTCGCGCAGGCGCGCGTAGGCCACGTCGCGGTTGCGATCGTTGGTGTTCTGCGACAGCACGGTGAGGACGAGCTCGTCTATCGGCGCGCGATGCGGGCGCGGGACCGGCCGTCCGTACTCCGCGCGAAGGCGATCGCGGATGGCGCGGAGGCGGCGGCGCTCGGCGGGCTTCCAGCGAGCGTCGCCTCCACTGCTCGCGGGGCCAAGGTTCCGGCTGTGCTCCTCGGCGGCCACGGTGGAAAGGCTATGCCCTGGTATCAAGCCGCCGGTGGAGGTCGTCGAGCACAGCGGGGAGGTCGCCGGGCTTCCGGTCCATTGGCGTTCGGCGGGCGACGCGCGGGTCCTGTACCTGCACGGCGTCCCGACTGCCTCCTGGGACTGGCTGCCGTTCCTCGGGCGGATCGGCGGGATCGCCCCCGATCTCCCCGGCTTCGGCAGCTCCGCGAAGTCCGGCGGATTCGACTACTCGATCGAGGGCTACGTCGGCTTCCTCGAAGCCTTCACTGTGGCCGCGCAGCTCGAGCGGCTGACGCTCGTCGTACACGACTGGGGCGGACTGGGGCTCGCCTTCGCGCAGCGCCATCCGGAGCGGATCGAGCGGCTCGTGCTGTTCAACTGCGTTCCGTTGCTGCCCGGCTACCGCTGGCACCGGATCGCCCGCATGTGGCGAGCGCCAGTGCTCGGTGAGGCCTTCATGGGCCTGGCCACGAGGGGGGCGTTCAAGCGGATCTCGCGCGAGTCGAACGTCACCGAGGGGCCCCTGCCGGACGAGTTCCTCGACCGCGCATGGGCGGACTTCGACCACGGGACCCAGCGAGCCATCCTGAGGCTCTACCGCTCGGCGCCGGCCGAGGTCCTCGAGCGCGCTGGAACGCGGCTGGGCGAGCTTCGCTGCCCCGCCCTCATCCTTTGGTCCACGAGGGACCCCTACATCCCGGCCGGCTTCGGCCGTGCCTATGCCGATGCCCTGGGGGGCGAGACGACGCTCGAGGAGATCGACGGCGGGCACTGGTCGTGGCTCGACCGCCCGCAGCTCGTCGAGCGAGTCGCGGCCTTCATCAAGGGACCCTGAACATCGCCGCGGCGTGGCCGCGTACGCGCACTCGCAGCGTCCGGGCGCTGCTACGCCAGCGGTGACGCCACAGGTCGCGCACGCGACGGGCACGGCCGATGCCGAAGCGCAGCACCGCGGTTCGGCGGCCGCGGTTGAGCAGCAGCACGGCGCGGGCTCGGCCGGCCAGCCGCTTGATCCAGACCTCGTGGAGCCCGCGGCGCACCCGGTGGCCCTGCGAGCCGAGGCGGTCCTGGTCGACCGCGATGAGCTCGCGGTTCAGGAGGATGCGGCGGGTCACGCGCGACATGTGACGCACGTCGTTTCCAGCGATCAGCGGTGCCGCCATCAGCGCCCAGAGGCCGAAGTGGGCGCGCTGCTCGCGCACCGTCATGCCCCGGTTGCCCACCTCGAGTGAGTCCGGGTCGTTCCAGCCGCCCGGTCCGGCATGGCGGGCGCGGAGGTCGTTGCGCCCGGCGATCTTCAGCACCCAGCGCCACTCCGGCCGGATGTCGCCGGTCACGCGCCACATGTGGCCGATCCGGGGGCCCCAGCGCCAGGGTAGGCCCTGGCCCCACGTGCAGATGCCGAGCACCAGCTTCCTTCCGCTCTGTCCGATGAGATCGCGCACGCGCGCGTAGGCGGGCGCCGGGTCGCCCCGAACGGCGCCGTTGGCGCCGCAGAAGTCGACCTTGAGGTAGTCAGCGCCCCACGAGGCGATCCGAGCCAGGTCGCCGCTCTCGTGGCCCGCGAGGCCAGGGCGACCCTGGCAGGTCCTAGCCCCGATGCTCGTGTAGAGGCCGAGCCGCAATCCACGCGCGTGTACATAGTCGGCGAGCGCCGGGATCCCCCCGGGAAAGCGCCACGGATCGGCACGGAGCCGGCCGAAGGCGTCCCGGGTGGGTGCCATCCAGCAGTCGTCCACGTTCACGTAGCGGTAGCCGGCGTCCCGCATGCCGCCCACCACGAGCGCGTCGGCCGTCTCGCGCACGGTTTGCTCGCCGATGTCGCAGCCGAAGCGATTCCACGAGCTCCAGCCCATCGGGGGCGTCCGGGCGAGGCCGTCGTCGAACGCGTCGGCCGGCGTGGCGGCGGCCAGGGCGATCGTCGCGGTCGCGAGCAGGGCGAGAACGAATCGCATCCGCTCAGCGTACGGGGCGTGTACTAGCCTGTGCCGCCGTGCTCCGCGCCGTGCTTTCGTCGGTCACGGCGCCGCCAAGGCAGCGCCCACCAGAGGCGGCGCCGGTCCCGCGTGCGCCCAGCGAGGCGCCGCCTGCCCGTGGCTGGCGCCGGCTGCCCTGGTGGCGAATCGCTCCCTTGGCCGCAGCCGTGGCGCTGTCGGCGGTCTGCCTCGTGTGGGAACCGCGGACGGTCGACCTCGCCGCGCACGAGTTCCGTGCCTGGCTCTTCGGGCAACAGGGCTTCACGATCTGGAACGGCCAGTGGTACGGCGGCCATCACACGCCGGCCTACAGCGTCATATCGCCTCCCCTCGCCTGGCTGCTCGGCACTCCCGTCGTCCTAGCCCTGGCGGCGGTCGCGTCGGCGGCGCTGTTCGAGCCGCTCGCCCGCGGCTGGTTCGGGCCGCGGCGGGCGCGCTGGGGGGCGCTGTGGTTTGCACTCGGTACGGGAACCCTCCTCTTCACAGCGCGCTTGCCCTTCGCCCTCGGCATTGCCTTCGGGCTCGCTGCATTGCTGGCGCTTCAGCGAAAGCACCGCTGGCTTGCCATGGTCCTCGCCGTGCTCTGCCCGCTGGGGAGCCCCGTGGCGGGGCTGTTCCTGGCGATGGCCGGCGTGGCGTACGCGCTGGCGGCGGGCGGGATGGAGACGCACAGGGCGCGGGTCGACGGAATCGCAATGGCCGTGGCCGCCTTCATACCCCCGGTCTTCCTCGCCTGGGCGTTTCCCGAGGGCGGCTGGGCGCCCTTCCCCTTCACTGCCTACCTGCCGATACCGATCTTCTCGGTCGTCTGCCTCGTGCTGCTGCCACGCCGGGAGCGCGCGCTGCGCTGGGGCGTGGCGCTGTACGGGCTGGGCTCGACCTTCGCGCTCGCCGTCCTCACGCCGATGGGGGGCAACGCCGTTCGCCTGGGCGCGCTCTTCGGGGGACCGGTGCTGGTCTGCGCGGTCTGGGGACGGCCCTGGACGCGGAGTCGCGCGGCGGCGATACCGCTGGTCGTGGTCTTCGCCCTGCTGGCGGTTTGGCAGTGGTCGCCCGCCGTCCGCGATGTCATCAAGTACATCGAGGACCCCGCCGCCAAGTCCGACTACTTCGAGCCGCTGCGGCAGTTCCTCGCCACGTTGCCGGACCAGCGTCGGATCGAGGTGCCATTCACGCGCAGCCACTGGGAGGGAGCCGAGGTCGCCGAGGTGGCGCCGCTGGCGCGCGGATGGCTGCGGCAGCTGGACACCGGCCACAACAAGCTCTTCTACGAGGGACAGCTCACGCGGCTCGCGTACGCGAGCTGGCTGGCCGAGAACGGGGTGCGCTACGTGGCGCTCCCCAGCGCCAAGCCCGACAAGAGCTCATACCAGGAGCGGGCCCTGATCGAGAACGGCGCTCCGTACCTGCGCCTCCGCTGGCGCTCCGACAACTGGCGCGTGTACGAGGTGACGCTCCCCGCTCCACTCGTCATCCCGCAGGGCCGGGCGAACATCGTGCTCGAACAGGTCGGCTCCGACGAGCTGCTGCTCGACGTCAAGCGGCCCGGTGAGGCGATCGTTCGCGTGCGCTGGACGCCGTACTGGTTCGCCCGCGGGGCCTGCGTCCAGCCGGACGGCGATTGGACCCGGGTGACCGCCCACAAGCGCGGCTTCGTCCACATCAGCACACGGTTCGCCCCGGAACGTCTCTTTCAAAGGGGTCGACGGTGCGACGGCGGCGGCTAAGCTAGCGTCGTGCCCGCGCCGTCCTCGCCCGCCGAGCAGTTCCTCCGTGCCTGGACTCGCGCCTGGAAGCTGAGCGGCCGCTGGCTGCCCAACGGCTGGTTCGACGCGCTGCGCCAGCTCGCCCTGTTCGGCGGCGCCTACTACGTGTACCGGATCGTCCGCGGCATCGTCGACGGCCAGACGGGCCTGGCGTTCGAGAACGCGCGGGCGATCGTCGACGCCGAGCGCGGGATGCACCTCTTCTTCGAGCCCGGGCTCCAGTCCTGGGCGCGGAGCCACGTCGACTGGATCGTCTGGGCGGCGAACTGGATGTACGTCAACTCTCACTTCGTGATCACTACGACCTTTCTGATCTGGCTCTACCTCGCGCGGAACCACGCCTACTACTTCGTGCGCAACATGTTCATGATCGCCATGGGCCTGGCGCTGGTGGGCTACGTGGTCTTCCCCACCGCGCCGCCGCGCTTCCTGCCCGAGTGGGGCTTCGCCGACACGGTCGCGAACTTCGTGGGGACCTCGGCCGAGAACAGCGCCAACGTCCTCTACAACCCGTTCGCAGCGATGCCGAGCATGCACGTCGCGTTCGCCCTGATGATCGCGGTACCCGCGATCATGCTCGTCCGTCACCGGGTGCTGCAGGTCGCTTGGAGCGCCTATCCAGCGATCGTCTCCTTCGTGGTCGTGGTGACCGCCAACCACTTCTGGCTCGACGCCGCCGTCGGCGTGATCGTGGCCGCGGTCTCGGCCGTGGCGGCGACCGCCGCTCTCGCCCGCGCGCGGCCCGAGGCCTGGGCATTCCGCAGGGCGGCCGCCGAGGCCGCCAGGTGACCGAAGGGGCGCCGGGGCGCAGCGCCGAGCGCGCCCCGCGACGACGGCGGAACGGCCGCGAGGGGCCGATCACCGCTGCCGAGGTGCGCGAGATCGCCCGGTACCGCTTGATCGAGTCGCGCCTCACGCCCAACGCGATCTCGCTCACCGGCTTCGTCCTCAACCTGGTCGCGGCCGGGCTTGTCCTCGCCGACTACCTCTTCCTGGGCGGCGTCGCCTTCATCGTCGGCTCGCTGATGGACATGCTCGACGGCCGCTACTCGCGGATGTCGGGCAAGGGCACCCAGTTCGGCGCCTTCCTCGACTCGACCCTAGACCGCATCGAGGAGGGCGTGGTGCTGGCGGCCGTGGCCACGTACTTCGCCAAGAGCGGCGACGAGGTGGCCGTCGGCGCGGTGGTGCTGACCGTGGTCGGCTCGTACATGGTCAGCTACACCCGAGCGCGTGCCGAGGCTCTGGGCGTCGAGTGCAAGGTTGGCATCGCCTCCCGCGCCGTCCGCGTGGTGATCCTGTCGGCCGGCCTCGTGTTCGCCAAGGGCGCCGGCTTGGGAGACTTCCAGCTGCTGGAGGCCGCCATCTACGCGATGGCGGCGCTCACGATCTTCACGACGTTCCAGCGTGTATTCCATGTGAGACGTGAGCTCGCCCGGGTAGCCGGAACTGTGTAACCGAAATCACCTCGCGGTTTTGGTAGGTGATGTCGGCCCCGGCCCGGGGCCGTTCTCGTGAGAATCAGGAGGGGCTCTGTGAGCGACAAGACGACTGATGGCTCCTCGCGCTACCAGTCGGAGAAGGTGCGCGTAGCGATCGTCGGGGTGGGCAACTGCGCCTCGTCGTTCGTGCAAGGCATCGAGTACTACAAGGACGCCGATCCGGAGGAGAGCGTCCCCGGGCTGATGCACGTCGACCTCGGCGGGTACCACATCCGCGACATCGAGTTCACGGCCGCCTTCGACATCGACGCCGAGAAGGTCGGCAAGGACCTCTCCGGGGCGATCTGGGCCGGTCAGAACAACACGATGAAGTTCGCCGACGTGCCCAAGATGGACGTCCCGGTCTCCCGCGGCATGACCCACGACGGCCTCGGCAAGTATCTGAAGGAGAAGATCGAGAAGGCGCCGGGCGAGACCGACGACATCGTCCAGATCCTCCAGGACACGAAGACCGACGTGGTCGTGTCCTACCTGCCGGTCGGGTCGGAGCAGGCGACCAAGTGGTACGTCGAGCTGGTGCTCGAGGCCGGCTGCGGGTTCGTCAACTGCATCCCCGTCTTCATCGCCCAGGAGAACTACTGGGCGCGGCGCTTCGAGAAGGCCGGGCTGCCGATCCTGGGCGACGACATCAAGTCCCAGGTCGGCGCCACGATCGTCCACCGCATGCTCGCGCGCCTGTTCCAAGACCGCGGCGTCAAGCTGGCGCGGACCTCGCAGCTGAACGTGGGCGGCAACATGGACTTCTACAACATGCTCGAGCGCGAGCGGCTCGAGTCTAAGAAGGTCTCGAAGACGCAGGCCGTCACCTCACAGCTCGATGCCGAGCTGCCCGCCGACGACGTCTACATCGGCCCCTCGGACTACGTGCCCTGGCTGACCGATCGCAAGTGGGCCCACATCCGGCTGGAGGGGGAGGCCTTCGGCGACGTGCCGCTCACAATGGAGGCGAAGCTCGAGGTCTGGGACTCGCCGAACTCGGCCGGCATCGTCATCGACGCCGTGCGCCTCGGCAAGCTCGGCCTCAACCACGGGCTGGGCGGCCCGCTGGAGGGCCCCAGCGCCTACCTGATGAAGTCGCCGCCGGTCCAGTACCGCGATCCGATCGCGCGCGACATGGTCGAGGCGTTCATCGAGGAGTACGGCGGCGCGCCGAAGCTGCCGGGCAAGGCGCAGGCGAACGTCACCGAGACGGCCTAGGTCGTCAGCGCTCGAAGCTCGCGCATTCGCGGCGGCCTCCGCGAGCCGTAGGCCACGGCCTATCCTCCGCTCGTGCCTAGCGAGCGGTACTCGATCGCCCAGGTGACGCCCTATCCCTGGGAGCAGCATCACGAGGTCAACCGCTTCGTCGAGCGCCTGTCCGACGAGCTCTGCTCTCGAGACCACCGGGTGGTCGTGGTCGCGCCTTCGGACTCACGCGAGCTCGTGCGCGAGGGACGGGCGAAGATCAAGGCGCAGCGCTCGGATCCGGACGCAGTCTTCGACGAGCCGGGCTGCGCCGGCCTGCTCGCCGTCGGTCAGAGCCTGCCGTTTCGCCGTGCCGGGGCCGTTTCGCTGCCGCTCGACGTCTCGCGCACGCTCGAGCAGCTTCTCGAGCGAACCGAGTTCGACTTCGTGCATGTGCACGAGCCGTTCGCGCCGAGCGCCTCGTCAGCCGCGCTCCGGCACTCGCGCGCGCTCAACATCGGCACCTTCCACTCGACCACGGAGCGCTTCGTCTCTACGCAGTTCGCGCGGCCGATCGTCGAGCTGCTGTTCGGTCGCCTCGACGGCCGCTCGGCGAGCTTCGCCGCGACCCGCGACCTCGTCGGGCGCTACTTCCCGGGCGACTACCGGATCATCCAGCCGGGCGCCGACCTCGCCCACCGCCGCGAGACGAAGGGCGGCCAGCCCGAGATCCTCCTCTCCGCGGAGGAGGAGCGGGCCGCCCTGCGTCTGTTCCTGCGCGCGCTTCGACGGCTGTCCACGGAGCTCGACTGGCACGCCACGATCTGGCTCCGCGACCCGGCGGGGGCGCCGGCCGTCTCGCTGCCGCGCCGCCTGCGCGGCCGCGTCCGCCTGGCGGGGCCCGCCGACGGCTCGGAGGGCCAGCACCTGGCGACCGCCGACATCGCCGTGGCGGCCTCCAGCGGCGCCGCCCCCGCTCCCCAGCTAGTGCTGCGCGCGATGGCCGGAGGGGCGGTGCCGGTCGTCGCCCGCCTGCCCCAGTACGAGGAGGCCCTCCGCGACGGCGAGCTCGGTCTCCTGTTCGAGCCGCGAGACGCCTTGACCCTGGCCGCCCAGCTCGAGCGCCTGATCTCCGATCCGAAGCTCAGCGACCAGTACGCGGGGCGGATCTCCAAGGTCCATCCGGAGCTCGAGTGGGGCCGCGCGGCCGAGGAGTTCGAGCAGCTGTACGGCGAGGTGGCCGGGCGCCGCCACGATGCCGCGGGCCAGAAGCGGGTCCGCACGAGGCTCCGGGAGCGCGAGTTCATCCACGTCGACCTGCACATGCACACCGACCATTCGCCGGACTGTGCCACCCCGGTGGACACGCTCCTCGACACCGCGGAGAAGGTGGGCCTGGGCGCGATCGCGATCACCGACCACAATGAGATATCGGGCGCGCTCGCGGCACGCGACCGCGCCGACGGCCGGATCAAGGTGATCGTGGCCGAGGAGGTCAAGACCGCCGACCAGGGCGAGGTGATCGGCCTCTTCATCGAGGAGAAGATCCCGCGCGGGATGACGCTTCAGGAGACGATCGCCGAGATCCGCCGCCAAGGCGGACTCGTATACGTCCCCCACCCGTTCGACCGCATGCATTCGGTGCCCGACTACGAGCACCTGCTCGACGTCGTGGAGGACATCGACGCGATCGAGGTCTTCAACCCGCGCGTCGCCTTCTCCGCGTTCAACGAGGAGGCGTTGCGCTTCGCCGCCAAGTACCGGATCGTCGCCGGTGCGGGCTCGGACAGCCACGTCGCGCAGGGGCTCGGCTCGGTGAAGATCCGCATGCGCGACTTCGACGGCCCCGAGGAGTTCCTCGAGTCGCTGCGCGAGGCGGACATCATCCGCAAGAAGCAGAGCCTGCTGTACGTCCAGGCGCTGAAGTTCATCCAGACGAAGGGCGGCACGGCGGGGGGCAGGGGCGGCAAGAGGTGATGCACGCAAGAGGAGCGCGCGGGGGGCCGTCAAAACCCTCTGCGCAAGTGCCCGCCACGGACGACGAGATCAAGGAGAAGTACCTCGAGCGGGCCATACGCGAGCTGAACCAGCTCACGCGCGCGATCCAGACCTGCGACCTCTGCCCCCGCGGCAACCTCATGCCGGTGCTCGGGTCCGGCCACCCCCAGGCCGACATCTTCCTGCTGAAGCTGGCCCCCATGCCGTCGGAGATCGAGGAGGGGGTGGCCTTCTACGGGCGCGCCGGAAGCGCGCTGATGAAGAGCTTCAAGCGTCTCGGCATCGATCCGCTGGCGGTCTACGGGACGGTGTTCGTCAAGTGCCCCGTGGCCGACACCGAGCTGGCCGCGCCCGAGTGCAAGGCGCGGGTGCTCGAGGAGCTGGCGGTCGTGCAGCCCCGAATCGTGGTGGTGATGGGCGAGGAGGCGCTCGAGGAGCTGAACGCACTAGGCGTTCCCATGGGATCGGATCTGGAGGCGCTTCCCGGCGAGGTGCAGAAGCTAACCCCCTCCTGCGACGCCCTCTGGGTGCCCGACATCGACCACTCACTCGACGACGAGCAGACCAAGCGCGATTTCTGGGCGGCGTTCCGTGCGCTCGGCGACTGGTACGCCGAGTTTCCGCCGTACTAGCCCGTGACAATGGCACCACCCATCGCGCTACGCTCGCTACGAGCGAAGGAGGCTGCGAATGGCTGAGAAGGCGAGGGTGCTCGTCGTTGCCAACCAGACCGCGGAGTCGGAGGAGCTCCTCGCGGCGCTCAAGGCTCGGTCGGATCACGGGCCCGTGGAGTTCACGGTGCTCGTTCCGGCCACACCTCACGGCGTCGCCTGGGCC
>Ga0126312_10003002_pt1 | contig 11347 bp, 10 predicted proteins | sample Plot104A_FD_92537 | JGI IMG/M metagenome (GOLD analysis project Ga0126312, IMG submission 92537) | Serpentine soil microbial communities from UC McLaughlin Reserve, CA, USA - Plot104A | ecosystem: Environmental > Terrestrial > Soil > Grasslands | place: USA: UC McLaughlin Reserve, Lake County... | reverse complement strand
CCGATCGCGCGCGCCGGCGTCCAGCAGGCCTTCGCTGGCAAGCAGTCCATCGACGGCCATGTCGAGCGAGAAGCGGCCGCCGTGGTCGAGCGCGACTGGTGTTTCGGGGCCGATCACCCGCGTGGAACGGCGGCCCAGCCTGAGCAGTTCGCGGTGTCGCCGCGCGCGGGACCGGGCGCGGCCCGGATGGGGAGACCGTCTGGTCGCCTGAACCGCAGCGCCCCCCCGGGCCTGCGCTCAACTTTGAAGCCGCCCTCGTGGAGCAGGCGGTGGTGGTGGCGGCACAGCAGCATCAGGTTCGAGCCGCCCCCGAAGTCCATCCCGGTCGAGGGGAACATACGTTCGAGGAAGTACCCCTGCGAATGGACGGAAGCCGGCGGCCGGCCGCCTACCCGCCCTTCCGCGGAAGCTTTCCGCTACCCGAATGGGGTAGGCCGAGGGCCACCGGCGAGGCGGGCCGAGCGCACGGTCACGCGCGCGAACGGGTACGTCCATCCCATGACGGGCGTTTCCCTCGTCCGCTACGGCATCCCCGCGGCCCTGATCGTCGCCGGCCTCGTGTTGCTGCCGGTCGATTCCGGGGGCACCGGGGTCGAGGCCTGGGCGCTGTTCACCGGGGGCGGCCTGGCGGTGCTCCTGCTGAACTTGTTGTACCGCGTCGGGGTCAGTGGCGACGTCGACCGCGACCGCGAGGAGAAGGCACGAGAGTACCTGGCCGAGCACGGGCGGTGGCCGGACGAGGAGGAGCGGCCGGCTCGGCGGTGGAGGCTCCCGGAGGGCGTCGCCACGCCCGAGTCCAAGGCTGAGGAGCAGCGCCGCCGGTCACACCCGTCGTGACCCGGCCAGCACCCGCCAGTCGCGAGCGGCCAGTTGCGTCCCGCCCGCCGGCGAGAGCGGCCCTTTCACGGGTGGGCGGGTTGCGCCCAACGGGCGCCGCTCGACAGAATGCCGGGCACGTCGTCGACCCGGGCCGCTCGGCCCGAAGAAGGGGCACACCGCGATGCAACTGGGCTTCATCGGACTGGGGAAGATGGGCGGCAACATGGTCCATCGCATCCACCGCGACTCGGATCATCAGGTCGTCGCGTTCGACTTCAGCGAGGAGGCGGTGCGCGGGGCCGAGGGCCGCGGCGCCGCGGGCGCCGGCTCGCTCGAGGAGCTGGTCGGGAAGCTCGATCCGCCGCGCGCCGTGTGGGTCATGGTCCCCGCCGGCGAGCCCACCGAGCAGACCGTCGACGAGCTCGGCGAGCTGCTCGAGCGGGGCGACACGATCGTCGACGGCGGCAACACCCGCTGGACAGACGACAAGCGGCGTGCGGAGGCCCTCCAGTCGAAGGGGATCCACTACGTGGACGTGGGCACCTCGGGCGGCGTGTGGGGCCTCGAGGTCGGCTACTGCATGATGGTCGGCGGCCCCGACGAGGCGGTAGACCGCCTGGCCCCGATCCTCGACGTGCTCGCCCCTCCGCCCACGGACGAGCACGGGCCGGGCTGGGGGCACTTCGGGCCGAGCGGTGCCGGGCACTACGTGAAGATGGTCCACAACGGGGTGGAGTACGGGATCATGCAGGCCTACGCCGAAGGGTTCGCCCTCTTCGACGCCTGCGAGTACGAGCTCGACAACGCCAAGATCTCGCACCTCTGGATGCAGGGCTCGGTGGTCCGCTCGTGGCTGTGCGAGCTCGCCGCGCGGGCGTTCGAGCAGGAGGGCAACGACCTCGGCCGGCTCGAGCCCTATGTCGAGGACTCGGGCGAGGGCCGCTGGACGGTCGAGGACTCGATCGAGCGGCGGGTGCCCACGCCGGTCATCACGGCCTCGCTGCACGAGCGCTTCGCCTCGCGGGGCATGGGCGACTTCGCCGCCAAGGTCAATGCTGCTTTGCGCAACCAGTTCGGCGGCCACGCGGTAAAGGCACACGACCCCGCGGCCCAGGTCCAGGCGCACGCGGAGTAGCGGGATGGCGACCCTGACCGAGGAGAACCCGCTCGTCGAGGGCCTCGAGCGCCTGCCCGTCCACCCCACGACGCTCGTCATCTTCGGCGCCACCGGCGACCTGGCCAAGCGCAAGCTGCTGCCGGCGATCTACAACCTGGCGCACGAGGGCGCGCTACCCGAGCGCTTCAACCTGATCGGCATCTCGCGCTCGGACATCCCGCACGACGACTATCGGGAGATGGCGCGCGAGTCGATCACGGAGTTCTCGCGCCGCGCCGCCGACGAGCAGGTGCTCTCGAAGCTCCTGGAGCGGATGCGCTACGTGCCGGGCACCTTCGACGACGACTCGGTCTACGAACAGCTCGAGCGGGAGGCGAAGGGGTTTGACGAGGAGGCGGGCATCGTCTTCAACCGCGTCTTCTACCTCTCCACCGCGCCCTCGTTCTTCCCGGTGATCGTCGGCAAGCTCGGCGAGCACGGGCTCGATCGCATGCAGGCCGCCGACGTCCGCGTGGTGATCGAGAAGCCGATCGGCACGAACCTGGCCGAGGCCCAGGAGCTCAATCGCCAGGTGCTGTCCGTGCTCGACGAGTCGCAGGTCTTCCGGATCGACCACTACCTGGGCAAGGAGACCGTCCAGAACATGCTGGCCTTCCGGTTCGCCAACGGCCTGTTCGAGCCGATCTGGAGCCGGAACTTCATCGAGTACGTGCAGATCACCGCGGCCGAGGACATCGGGATCGGCACGCGCGCCGGCTACTACGACCAGTCGGGGGCGCTGCGCGACCTCGTGCAGAACCACATGCTCCAGCTGCTGACCCTGCTCTGCATGGAGCCCCCGGTGAACTTCTCGGCCGACGAGGTGCGCGACGAGAAGGTAAAGGTGCTGCACGCCATCCATCCGCCGGAGCCGGAAGAGGTGAGCAACATGACCGCGCGGGCCCAATATGGCCCGGGCATGTCGGGCGGCGAGCAGGTGGCGGGATACCTACAGGAGGAGGGCGTGGCCGACGGCTCCCGCACCGAGACCTACGCCGCGCTGCGGCTCGAGGTGGACAACTGGCGCTGGGCCGGCGTGCCGATCTACCTGCGCACGGGCAAGCGGCTCGCGCGCAAGGTCACGGAGATCGCGGTGACGCTGCGGCCGGTCCCGCACCTGGCCTTCAAGGCTCAGGGATCCGTGGGGGTGCAGCCGAACCAGATCGTGCTCACCATGCAGCCCAACGAGGGCGTGTCGATCTCGCTCGGCGCGAAGATCCCCGGCTCACGCATGCGCATCCGCCCCGTGAACATGGAGTTCCTCTACGGCACGGCCTTCCTGTCGGAGTCGCCGGAGGCCTACGAGCGGCTGATCATGGATGCCATGCGCGGCGACGCCACGCTCTTCACCCGCGACGACGAGGTAGAGGCGCAGTGGCGGATCGTTGACCCGATCCTCCAGGGCTGGTCGCAGCAGGATGGCCCGCTGCCGCAGTACCCCGCGGGCTCCGAGGGGCCCGAGGAGGCGAGCTCGCTCCTCGAGCCGGGCCAGCGCTGGCGCGCGGTGTAGATGGAAGAGAACGTCTGGAGCGCGGAGGACACGACGCCCTCGGCGATCGAGGCCGCGCTGCGGGAGCTGCTGAGCGAGCAGCACCTGCGCGGCCGAGCGTACGCGCCCGCGCGCGTGCTCAACCTGATCGTGGTCGTGGACCGCGAGTGGAAGGGCGAGATCGAGAACCGGCTCGAGCGCGTGGGTCGCTACCACCCATCGCGCACGATCCTCTGCGCGGTCGAGCCCGGCCGCGGCGCGATCGACGCCTGGGTGACGATGCGCGTCGAGGGCGACCCGCGGCCCGGCGAGCTCGCCCTGTGCCGCGAGCGGATCGTGCTCGATCTCGGCGAGCACCAGCTGGAGCGGCTCGACACGGTCGTCGATGCGCTGGTGGTGCCTGATATCGCCACGCTCGTCTGGTCGCCCCACGGGCACCCCGAGGCGATCGACGCGGTGCGCCGGCTGGCGCAGGTGGTGCTGGTCGACTCGGTGAACGAGCCCGATCCGCGCGCGGCTGTAGGCCGCGCGCGGGACCTGTCCGGCGACGCCTACGTGGTGGACCTGGCCTGGCTCCGCTCGACGCCCTGGCGGGAGCGGGTGGCGGCGACCTTCGACCCGTCGCCGTGGCGCGAGGAGCTCGGCCGGATCAGCTCCGTCACGGTCCGCCACCATCCGCCCTCGCAGGTGGCCGGCCTCCTGTTCTTCGGCTGGCTCTGCTCGCGACTCGGCTGGCGGCCAGGGGCGCTGGTGGGCCGCAACGGCTCGCTCGCCGGCAAGGCGAGCGGTCGGCGCGGGGACGTCGGCCTGGCGCTCGAGCCCGACGAGCGCATGAGCGTGCCCGGGCTCGCCGGGATCACCGTGGAGACGGCGTCGGGGATGAGCATCGCGCTCGACCGCGGCCCGGGCGGCTTGCGGGCGCGGCGCGTGACGCGCAAGGGCCAGGAGTCCGCGTGGACCGTGCTCGGCGCCTCGCGCGGCGAGGCCGGCATACTCGGCGAGGGCATCCGCCAAGCGCTGCTGCGCGACCCCGCCTACCGCCCGGCGCTCGCGTGCGCGGAGGCGATGCTGGGTTGACGGATACGGTCGTGACCGAGGAACCGGCCCGCGCGGTCGCGGAGCGTCTCGCGGCCGCCAGGGGCAACGTGGTGATCACCGGCGGCTCGACGCCTCGCGCGGCCTACGAGCTGCTCGAGCCGCGTGATGACGTGAGCTTCTGGTTCACCGACGAGCGCTGCGTGCCGCCGGACCACGAGCACTCGAACTACCGCATGGTCGAGGCGGCGCTGCTCAACCGGGTGCAGGCGCGCGCCCACCGCATGCGGGGCGAGCTCGGTCCGGAGGAGGGGGCGGCCGACTACGCCGAGGAGATCCGTGCGGCGCTCGGCGACGGCGTACCGGAGTTCGACTTCATGCTCTTGGGCCTGGGCCCGGACGCGCACACCTGCTCCCTGTTCCCGGGCGACTCCGCCCTGGGCGAGCGCGAGCGTGCCGTGGTGGGGGTGGAGACCCCTGGCATGCCCCCGCTCGTGTCCCGCATCACGCTTACCCTCCCGGTCGTGAACGCGGCGCGCGAGGTGGTGTTCCTCGTAACCGGGGAGGACAAGGCCGACGCCGTCCACCGCGCGTTCGTGGGCCCGCCCGACCTCGATGCGCCGGGCAGTCTCGTGGAGGCGGCCTCGGTCATACTCGATCCGGCGGCGGCGGCGCGGCTGTGAGGCGACTCGAGGAGGCGGAGGCGGTGGGGACCACACCCTTTCCGCCGATCGCCCAGTACGGCTTCCTGTCCGATTGCGAGACGGGCGCACTCGTGGCCCCGAGCGGAAACGTGGAGTGGCTTTGCCTGCCGCGCTTCGACTCGCCGAGCGTGTTCGGCGCGATCCTCGACCGCGACGCGGGCGTCTTCCGGCTCGGGCCGGATGGCGTCGACGTCCCGGCGGACCGCCGCTACCTCCCCGGGACCAACGTGCTCGAGACGAGCTGGGGCACGCGCGGCGGCTGGATCATCGTGCGAGACGTGCTCCTGATCGGCCCCTGGCACCACGAGCACGACCGCTCGCACACGCATCGCCGCTCGCCCACCGACTACGACGCCGACCACGTGCTGCTGCGCCTCGTTCGTTGCGTGAACGGCGAGGTGCAGGTGAACCTCGACTGCGAGCCGTCGTTCGAGTACGGCAGCCGCCCCGCGCACTGGGAGTACACCGGTCCCGGTTACCACGACGCCCGCGCCGGCGCCGAGGGCACCGAGGTCTCTTTGCAGCTCACCACGGACATGCGGGTGGGCTTCGAGGGCGGCCGGGCCACGGCGCGGACGCTGACGAAGGAGGGGGACACCCTGTTCGTTGCCCTCTCCTGGTCCGAGCACCCGCCGCCCAAGACCTACGAGGAGGCCTACAGCCGCCTCGTGTGGACCGCCCACCACTGGCAGCACTGGCTCGACCACGGAGAGTTCCCGGACCACCCCTGGCGGACCTACCTCCAGCGCAGCGCCCTCACGCTGAAGGGGCTTTCCTACGCGCCCACCGGCGCGCTCGTGGCGGCGGCGACCACCTCGCTGCCGGAGAGCCCGGGCGGCGAGCGCAACTGGGACTACCGATACACCTGGATCCGCGACGCCACCTTCATGCTGTGGGGCCTCTACACGCTCGGCTTCGACTGGGAGGCGAACGACTTCTTCTACTTCATCGCCGACGTGGCCGAGGCGGAGGAGGGCCAGCTCCAGATCATGTACGGGATCGGGGGGGAGGGCGACCTGCCCGAGCGCTCCCTCGACCATCTGTCGGGCTACGAGGGCGCCCGGCCGGTGCGGGTCGGCAACGGCGCCTTCAACCAGGACCAGCACGATGTGTGGGGGGCGATCCTCGACTCCTTCTACCTGCACACCAAGTCGCGCGACCACCTGCCCGAGCGTATCTGGCCGATCCTCGTCCGGCAGGTGGAGGCCGCGATCGAGAACTGGCGCCACCCCGACCGCGGGATCTGGGAGATTCGTGGCGAGCCGAAGCACTTCACCTCCTCGAAGCTGATGTGCTGGGTGGCGGCCGACCGCGGCGCGCGGCTCGCCGAGATCCGCGAGGACCTCGAGTACGCCGCGCGCTGGCAGTCCGCCGCCGACGAGATCAAGGCGGACATCTGCGCGAACGCGATCGACGAGCGCGGCGTCTTCGCGCAGCACTACGACACCGACGCGCTCGACGCCTCGGTGCTGCTGATGCCGCTGGTCCGCTTCCTGCCACCCGATGACGAGCGGATCCGCAAGACCGTGCTGGCGATCGCCGACGAGCTGGTGGTGGATGGCCTCGTGCTCCGCTACCGGGTCCACGAGACCGACGACGGCCTGAGCGGCGAGGAGGGGACGTTCACGATCTGCTCGTTCTGGCTCGTCTCCGCTCTGGTCGAGATCGGCGAGCCGGCCCGGGCCAGGGAGCTGTGCGAGAAGCTCCTCTCCTACGCGAGCCCGCTGGGGCTCTACGCCGAGGAGATCGACCCCCGCTCGGGCCGGCACCTCGGGAACTTCCCGCAGGCGTTCACCCACCTGGCGCTGATCAACGCGGTGATGCACGTGATCCGCGCCGACCAGGGCCTCGAGGCGGGCACCTTCCCGCTCGGGCGCGAGCTCACGCGTCAGCGCTCGGCGTGAGCGTCTCCGTCGAGGTGACGATCGAGCGGTCGCCCGCCGAGGTGTTCGACCACGTCGCCGACGGCGAGCGCCTGCCCGACTGGATGGAGCAGTTCGAGTACGTGCGGGGCGGCCCGCCGGGTCCGGGGGCCAGCTACCGCTACCGGATGAGCCGCGGCGCCGAGTCGAGCTTCGAGTACTCCGAGTACGACCCGCCGCGGCGCGTGGCGTGGACGGGGCCGGCCGTAAGGGCGGGCCCGGGGTCGCTCGCCCCCAACGGGTCGTTCACGGTGGAGCCCGCCGACGGCGGCAGCCGCGTGCTGCTCGAGCTCGACCCCCGGCCGGGCGGCGTCTTCCGGCTGTTGCTGCCGCTGCTCCGCCGCTCGATGCGAGCGTCGGCGGTGCAAGACCTATCCCGGCTAAAGGCGCAGCTCGAGAAGTAGCGATACAACCCCCCGGTGGGGAGCCAGGGGCCTTCGCAGGCCGCCGTGCGTGCCGCCGAGCGGCGCGACCTGGATGCGATCGTGAGCGTCTCGCTCGCCTGCGCGCGCGCCCGCCAGGACTGGGCCGGCGGTGACTGGCAGGCCACCGCGCCCGCCGCCGAGCGCAGGCTGTGGTGGGAGCGCCTCGGCGATGACCGCACCTGGGTCGGGGTGGCCGAGGCCGGGCTCACGCTCGTGGGCTGCGCGAGCTTCTGGCCCTCGCGCAGCGGGGACCCTCATCTCGCCTACCTCGCCGGGCCGTTCGTCGATCCGGAATGGTGGGGCGAGGGGATCGGCGCCGCGCTGCACGCAGCCGCGGTGGCCGCGCTCGAGGAGCACGGCTACGGCCGCGTCGAGCTGGTAGTGGAGGCGGGCGACCGCAACACGCGCGGCTTCCTCGAGCACGAGGGCTGGCGGCGCACGACCCAGGACCCGCAGCGCAGCGCGATGGCACTGCTGCCCTACGGCCGCCCGGTGCGCCGCTCGCGACCTCCCGCGCGACCCGGCTAGCGGCGCCCCTCCCAGCGCTGCTGCTCGGCCACGGTGCGCTCGGCCCAGGGGATCGCCTCGAGGCGGTCGTCGGGTATGGGCTCGCCGCTCTCCACCGAGCGGCCGTAGCTGCCCTCCTCGAGGCGCCGCTCGGCTCGCTCGATGGCCTGGAGCTCCTCCCGCAGCCGCTCGGCGATGCCAGCGTCGCGCTCCTCCTCGAAGGTCTCGCTGCCCTCGTCGGCGGGGTGCTGGTCGAGATGCGAGAGCTCCTCGTCGGGCTCCGGCGCGAGCCGCGCCAGCTCGGCCTCGATGCGGGCGCGCTCGCGCGCCAGGAGCTCCCGTGCGCGCGGCTCGTCCACTAGAGGCGCACGTCGGCCACCATCGCGCCGAACAGAAGCGCCAGGTAGGCCAGGGAATAGAGGTATAGCCGCAGCGCGGAGCGCCGGTCCGCGCGCCGGTAGAGCACCGCCGCGCCCGCGATGAAGGCCGCGCCGAGCGTGATCGAGGCGGCCAGGTAGGTGGCGCCGAACGCGCCCGCGCAGAAGGGGAGCTGCGAGACCGCGTACAGCAGCACGCTGTAGAGCAGGATCTGGCGACGCGTCTCGCGCTCGCCGCGCACGACCGGCAGCATCGGCACGCCGGCGCGGGCGTAGTCCTCCTTCATCAGCAGCGACAGCGCCCAGAAGTGGGCCGGGGTCCAAAAGAAGACGATCGCGAACAAGTAGAGCGCGGTGCCCGAGAGCCCCCCGCTCACCGCCGCCCAGGCCACGAGCGGGGGCACGGCGCCGGCCGCGCCGCCGATCACGATGTTCTGCGGCGTCGCGCGCTTTAGCCACACCGTGTAGACGAGCACGTAGCCGAGCAGCCCCGCCATCGCGAGCACCGCGGCGAGCGCGTTCACGGTCAGGGCCAGGAGGGCGAAGGAGGCGCAGCCGAGCAGGACGCCGAAGGCGATCGCCGCTCCCGGCGAGACCCTGCCCGCGGGCACGGGGCGCGAGGCCGTGCGCTTCATCAGCGCGTCGACGTCGCGGTCGAGCGCGTGGTTGATCGCGCCCGCGCCGCCGGCGGACAACGCGCCGCCGAGGCACGTGAGGAGCACGAGCCCGGGGGAGGGATCGCCGGCCACGTACATCGTGGTGACCGTGGTGAAGAGGAGCAGCGACTGCACCCGCGGCTTGGTCATCTCGAGGTAGTCCGAGACCACCGTGCGCCACGGGGCGACGGCCGCCAGGCGGGTCCTTGCCCTCGCCTCCATCACGCCGGCACCGCCTCCGCCCTGGCGCGCAGGGGCGCGGGCGCCGGGACGCGGAAGAGCTGCAGCGAGAGCCCCAGCGCCGACGCCCACAGGAGCGTCCCGAGCGCCAGGTGGAGCACGATCAGGGCCTCGTATTCGTCGAGCCACACGTTGAGCACGCCGACCAGCACCTGCGCCGCGAGCAGCGCCAGCACCGCCTGCGCGGTGCGCACGACCGGGCCGCTCGGGCGCCGCCGGAGGGCCAGCGCCACGAGCGCCAGCAGCAGCAGGGAGGTCGCGTACATGAAGGCGCGGTGGACCAGGTGGATGTCCACGAGCCGGGCCTGACCGAACGGCAGGAAGCCGCCGTTGCAGGTCGGGAACTCCTTGCCGCAGGCGTGGTGGGCGCCGTCGCCGAGTCGGTAGTCGGGGCGCCCGTAGTTCTGCGTGCCGGCCATGTAGCCGCCGGCCACGACGGTGCAGAGCACGAGACCGGTCGCCACGACGCTCAGCGTCCGGAAGCCCGGCCCCGCGCGGGGTGGCTCGGTGCCGAGCACCGGCCCGCGGGTGGCCCGCCAGGCGTAGATCAGGAGGCCGAAGCAGAGCATGGCCAACCCGAGATGGGCCGCGACGAGCCCCTCGTCGAGACCCTCCTCGACGGTCGCGGCCCCGAGCAGCCCCTGAGCCACGACCAGTACGAAGGCGCCGCCGGTGGACCAGAGGAGCGCCCGATTCGAGCGGTAGCGCCGCCACGCGAGCACCGCGAGCGCGAGCGCCATGAGCCCCACTGCAGAGGCCAGCACCCGGTGCGAGTACTCGATCATCGAGTTCAGGTTCACGCCCGGCACGACGTCCCCGTTGCAGAACGGCCAGCCGTGGAAGCCGGAGCCCCCCGGCCCGCAGCCGAGGCCCGAGTCGGAGACGCGCACGACGCCCCCGACCAGGATCAGGAGGAAGGTCGCCCCGGCGGTCGAGAGAGCGAGCCGGCGGTACCCCTGAGTCGGGACGCTCACGTGCCGGAGGCTACTGGCTGGGCGACCGTGCCCGCGGGTCGCCCGGCCGCCGCCACCTCGCGGCGGATGTCCTTCATCGGCTCGACGCTCCGCACCCGCGGAACGACGTCAAAATTGTTCTCCGGCGGGGGCGACTGGGTGAACCACTCGAGCGTGTTGCCGCGCCAGGGGTCGTTCCCGGCCCGCCTGCCCTTCTTCAGCGACACCAGCACGTTCACCAGCGTGATCAGCACCCCGAGCCCGAGGATGAACGAGCCGATCGTCGAGATCAGGTTGTAGGCGGTCCAGCCGGCGTCGCCGGGGTAGTCGTAGATCCGTCGCGGCATCCCCGAGAGGCCGGCCGAGTGCTGGATCAGGAAGGTCAGGTTGAAGCCGACGAACATCGTCCAGAAGGACAGCTTCCCGAGCCCCTCGGAGAGCAGCCGCCCGGTCATCTTCGGGAACCAGTAGTAGAGGCCGGCGAAGATGCCGAACACCGAGCCGGCGAACAGCACGTAGTGGATGTGGGCGACCACGAAGTAGGTGTCGGTGAGCTGCCAGTCGACCGGGAAGATGGCCAGGATCACGCCCGAGATCCCGCCGATCACGAACGTGGCGGGCAGGGCGGCCGCGAAGTAGAGCGCGGTCCGCATCATGATCGAGCCCCGCCAGAGGGTGGCGATCCAGTTGAAGATCTTGATCCCGGTCGGAACGGCGATCGTGAACGAGCTCAGCATGAAGAAGGCGAGCACCACGGTCGACGTGGGCGTGGCGAACATGTGGTGCGCCCACACGAGCAGCCCGAGGAAGGCGATGGCCACCGTGGCCGCCGCGATCGCCTTGTACCCGAAGATGGGCTTGCGGGCGAACACGGGCAGGATCTCCGAGATGATCCCGAAGGCGGGCAGGGCCATGATGTAGACCTCGGGGTGGCCGAAGAACCAGAAGAGGTGCTGCCACAGGAGCGGGTCGCCGCCGCCCGTGGGGTCAAAGAAGTCGGTGCCGAAGTGGCGGTCGGTGAGGAGCATGGTCACCGCCGCCGCCACCGAGGGCAGCGCGAGGAT
>Ga0126312_10003001_pt1 | contig 11347 bp, 14 predicted proteins | sample Plot104A_FD_92537 | JGI IMG/M metagenome (GOLD analysis project Ga0126312, IMG submission 92537) | Serpentine soil microbial communities from UC McLaughlin Reserve, CA, USA - Plot104A | ecosystem: Environmental > Terrestrial > Soil > Grasslands | place: USA: UC McLaughlin Reserve, Lake County... | reverse complement strand
CGGTTATGATCGGTGAGGCCTGATCGGTATCCCGGTTGTTCAGCTCAATCTTGGCCGGGACATCGACGACCGCCTGCCGGCCCAGCGGTGACGAGCAGGTCGCCCAACGGGAGGCGGTAGGGTTCTCCAGACGACCAACGGTTTCCATTCAGTCGGCCAGACGGTTAGCGCATGATCTTGAAAACCACAGCATAGTAGGATGATCGGGAACTTGGCGGCCCCATTGGGCCTTCCTCAGCGCCGCGATCTAATCGATTTGCCGCCGCAAATTCCGCTGATTACGTTGCTCGCCTGTGGCGAGGTCCAGAGTTCATCTCCTTCCGCACGGCCGATCGGTCACAGGTGCCCGATCGGCTCCCGGTACGGCCTGGACGCCGAGTAAGCCCGCGATTCGGACTTGTTTTTACTAGGCTTGTTGATTTCCTTTGTGACTGGGCATTTCGGACATGGCTTTGGGTTTGTGCCATCTGGAGAAAGGTTCCCGCCAACTCAAACTCCAAACGGCCTATGCGAGGCCGGCAATTTTACAGAAACCATGAAGCTGCATTGCTACGCAGCTAGCATGGTCGAAGCTTCGGACCGCTAGTGGGACACATGGGATGCGGCAGACCGTGAAATTTCCCATGATGCAGGGTTATCCACATCGCGTGATGAGGCTGTAAGAGCCCAGTACTCCAATGAGGCTTCTTTGACGAATCCGGAAACCATGCGAACCCGTCGCGGTCTGCCTGATAAATCGGCTGCCTGTCGAGCCGCCGCTTCGCTGATGCTCGTCCTCGTGGCGGCTGGTTGTGCAGCGGGAGGGGTTGAAGGGCCAAGCGGATCCACTGTGCCGTTATCGGCGTCGCCCACGCCGGTGACTGGCAGCTCTGGGCCATTGTCGTCTGCCTCGGCGAGCGCGGTGGCGGATGTCATGGTGGAGGTCACGATCGCCTCAGGGCGGGTGACGCCCATCGGCGCCAGTGTGCGGGTGGGTGTCGGGCAGACCGTTCGGGTTGGCGCGGTCAGCGATGTTGTGGAGTCTCTCCATATTCACGGCTACGACAAGACGCTGACGCTGACGCCGGGCCAACCAAGCGCGGTGAGTTTTGTCGCTGACCAGAGTGGCGTGTTTGAGATCGAGACCCACGATAGCGGCAAGCTTGTCGCCAAGCTGATTGTGTCGTGACGCTTTCCGCGTCTGGGGCATTCAACCTGCGGATTATGGCTCTTACACCGATGCATGGCATCGGCGGACGCCAGGATCTGCCGCTGCCTTTCGAACTGGTTGTCGCCGGCGCCGCCACGGCTGTCATTGCGTCGTTTTTGGTGCTTAGCCTGGCCTGGAGAGCAGCGCGGCCCGCGGGGTCCGGGCTGCCGCTCGGCGAGATGGTGACTCAGATCGTCGATTCCGCCGGCCTGCGCTGGACGGTACGCGCCGTCGGGTTAACGGTGGCGCTGTTCATGGGGACGGCGCTGCTCTTCGGTAAGGACTTGTTGATCAACCCGATCTTCGGCTTTGTCTATGTCTGGGTGTGGGTGGGCCTGGTTCCCATCTCGCTGCTGTTCGGCCCGGTCTGGCGGACGCTGAACCCGTGTCGCACCGTGCACCTGCTGGGCTGCCGGTTGCTTCGCGCCAACCCCAACCACGGCGTTGCCGAACTACCTGCTCAGGTTGGCCGGTGGCCGGCTGCCATCGGGCTGTTCGCGTTCGTTTGGCTTGAGCTCGTCGCGCCGGAGCGGGTCACTATCCCGATCTTGTTGTTGTGGCTGACCCTTTATGCGGTGATCATGCTGTTCGGCTCGGTACAGTTCGGCCAACGGTGGTTCGGTGCCGCGGATCCGTTTGAGGCGTACGCACTGACAATGGCCAAGATGTCGCCGTGGCGACGAGACGAGGGCGGTCAGATCCTGCTCCGCTCGCCCCTGGCCAACCTCGCGACCTTGAGAGCCCAATCAGGCCTGGTGGTCTTCCTCACCGTGTTGATCGGATCTACCGGCTACGACGGTTTCTCCAACTCAGGCCTATGGGTTCGCTTGATCCAAAACAGTGTCGTTCCCAGCGTTGTTCTCAGCACACTTGGCCTTTTGGGCTTCATTGCCCTCGTGTTTGGCAGCTATACGGCCGCCTGCCTGATCGCCGGCAGGCTGACCCAGACCCCAGGAGCCGCGTTGCCCGGACTCTTCGTTCACAGCCTGGTCCCGATAGCGCTTGGTTACGTCACCGCCCACTACCTGACGCTGCTCATTTTGGAAGGGCAACGCGTTTTCATCACCTCCAGCGATCCGCTTAGCCTCGGCTGGGATCTCTTCGGGACCGCCACTCGAGGCATCAACGGCAGCATCGTGAACTATCCCGGTTTGATCGGAAGCATCCAGACAGTCGCTATTGTCGTCGGCCACATCCTGGGCGTCATCTTGGCCCACGACCGCGCCCTCGCGTTGTTCCCTCGCCGGGCCGCCCTGATTGGGCAAATCCCGCTCCTCGTGGTCATGGTTGGCTACACCGTTGGCGCCCTGCTCCTGCTCTTCACCGAATAAGCCGCCCCGCGCCGACGCGGGCATGGGTTGCTGCTGGTGGGTCTGTCCGATCAACGGTGTCAGTGGTAGTTTCATGATTCGTCGGCATCCGGTCGGCGAAGGTGATCGCAGAGGCGTTCAAGGCTTCCAGCGCGCAGCCCATCGCCTCTGACCTGTGCCTTGTTGTTCAGCATCGGGTGACCAGATGCAGGCACTTCATGCCCGGCCTGCTCGTGGAGAAGTGCCCGCAAGCCTTGACTGTCCACCCGGTTGCGGGGCTCAAGCTTTCGATTGCGTTGGTACCTGCGATGGAATGGTCGCCGCTGCGCTCCGTCGAATGGTTTGGCCAAGCGTTAACCGCGGTGTCGGGTCTGAATTCGACCGGCCAGAAGCAATGCGATGACCCGCGTCTCGGCCTGACACAGGCGCTGCCACACTCCTTGGCTACCGATGGTGGGCCATCACCTCGTGCGGCTCCTGGCCCTCGATTTGGCCGGGGTTGACATGGACGGTAGCAGCGTCCAGGCGCGGCACCGCATGAAGCAGCTGATGCTCGGCCTCTACAGCGATCGCATGACCCTCGGCGACGCTGAGACCGCTGTCCACGGTGATGTCGGTCTCGGCGCGTAGCCGGTGCCCCAGCCAACGCAGCCGGAACGCCCCCACACCCTGTACACCGGGCACGGTACGCAGCGAGGCCTCCGCCGTATCGACCAGCTCGGGTTCCACCGCGTCCATTAGTCGCCGGTATATATCGCGAGCGGCCCCCTTGAGCACCAACAAGATGGCGATCGTGATCAGCAGCCCCACGATTGGGTCAGCCAGCGGAAACCCGGCCATGACGCCGATGGCACCAGCCGCGACCGCGAGCGAGGTGAAGCCGTCGGTGCGCGCGTGCAACCCGTCTGCAACCAAGGCGGCCGAGCCGATTTTGCGGCCCACCCGGATCCGGTAGATCGCGACCGCTTCGTTGCCAAGGAAGCCTAAGATGCCTGCCGCGAGCACAACCCCCACGTTAGCGATCGGCTCGGGCTCGATCAGCCGCCGGATCGACTCGTAACCCGCCAAGCCTGCAGACAGCGCGATCATCGCCACGATAAACACGCCGGCCAGGTCCTCGGCCCTGCCGTAGCCGTATGTATACCGGCGCGTAGGAGCCCGGCGCACCAGCACGAACGCGATCCACAGCGGCACGGCGGTCAACGCGTCGGAGAAGTTGTGGATGGTATCGGCCAGCAACGCCACCGACCCGGACGCGATCACTACGACCAGTTGCGCCACGGCCGTCAGGCCGAGGGCCAGCAGGCTGATCTTCAGCGCCCGGATCCCCTCGGCGCTCGATTCCAGCGCCGAGTCCACCGAATCCGCCGCGTCATGGCTGTGTGGCCGGAACAGTGACAGAAGGAAGCCCTTAACCCCAGTGGCGTGTTCATGGCCGTGCTCGTGACCATGCCCATGCCCGTGGTCATGACCATCCCCGTTGTCGTGACCATGACCGTTGTCGTGACCCTGAGCCTCGCCGTGGCTTTGACCTTGGATGTTCTCATCGCTTGGCGCGACTGGCGTGGCCGTTGACGGGTGCTCGTTGGGATCCAGCGGGCCGGCGGCCATTACTGGCTCCCGATTGCTCGTACGGCGTCACTTTGTCGGGTCATGAGCGTAAGCTGTGGCGGGCTCAGCCAACGGGATCTAATCGACTGCGCATCTGCGTTCATACGTAGATACTAGTGTAATCCCACCGTTGCTCGCCACACCACGACACTAATCGGGCCCCGAGCGCGACGGAGGCTGGGCCACGTGCGCCGAGTTCTAGGCCAGAGCGCGGCGACTACCTGGACGCCTACGGCTCTGGGACCCGATCCGGTCGAGTCGGGGCTAGCTGGGGAGTTGTCGGCGGCGGAGGACGAGACGGGACATCGGGTTCAGCCGGGTGGTTCCAATCAGCGGGCTTTCGAGGGTCACATCGGCATCGAGTCCGCTGGTGATCCGCTGCGGCGCCTTAAGCGCGGTGCGTAGGTCATAGATCCAGGCTTGTCCGCCGGGGGTGAGCACCCGGAGGATCTCGTGGAGTCCGGCCGCTGGGTGGTCCCAGTGGTGGAGGCTGAGGGTGGAGACGATGAGATCGACGGAGCCGTCCGGGAACGGCAGCGCGACGACGTCGGCGACCTGGAAGCGCAGGTTCCTCGTGCTGGCCGTCTTGGCGGTCGAGGCGGCGCGCGCGATCATTTCAGGGGAAAGATCAACGCCCTCAACCTCGACCTTGGGACAGGCCGCGGCGATGAGCCTGGCGACTCGGCCCGGCCCGGTTCCGACGTCCAGAACCACCGATCCGGCCGGAAGGGCGGCCTCGGTCACGTCGGCGACGACCCTGCGGTACAAGGGCCGGGCGAGAACGCCGGACACCAGCTCGTAACCCCTAGCGTGTCGCGTGAGGCCGTACATGTTGGCGTGGTTACGCGCGCGGCTAGCGGTGACAGCCATGGCATCTCCTATAGTTGTATCAAGCAACCTTTCCGACTTTCAGGATAGGCGCAACAGTTGCCCGATACAACTATTTGTTCCGTGTTTCCCGACGACGAGCTGCGTCGGGCATTGCAGCAGTTGATCCGGCTCAGTCGAATTCTGGAGCCACACAGCACCGCCGGCACACACGCCTCGTTGTCGGAGGTGATGGCCCTGGGGGAGCTCGCTGAGGTTGACGGGATGTCCCAACATGAACTAGCGCAGCTGCTGGGTCTCGAAAAAAGCACCGTCAGCCGTCTAGTGGCAGGACTCGTCGACCGCGGATGGGTATCACGAGAGCGAACCCCACACAATCGACGCCTCTACCGACTCCAACTCACGCACGACGGACACGCCACGGCCAGGCAGATCGGAAAGGAGCTACGCGTCCAGCACGCAGAACTGCTGAGCGGACTGACCCTGGCCGAGCGCCAAGGACTGGCGATCGGGCTCGCTGGGATCGCCCGGGTGCTGAGAAACCACCATCGACAACCCGAAAATTGGTGACTGACATCACCAACAAATACAACGACGAACAACAAGCAGACTGCCAAGACAGGCGGCCGGGGTCGTCCAGAAAGGCGCGATCTCGATCCTCAAGCTGGCTGCTCATTTTGGAAGGGCAACGTGTCTTCATTACGACCGATGGGGCATCCGGTCGTGGGTGTGCCTGGGGGAGATTGGGATCGTCAACGATGCCGATCATGGATCCGTGTTGAAGCGACGATTATGAGATGACGGACGAGCGCGCTAAAGGCTGTGCCCTCGGCGGTGAGTTCGAAGCGAGCTTTAGGTGCGGGCCGCCGAGGCGATGCATGGCAACATCCGCTAACCGGGAAACAGCATCGATACGTCGGACGACGGTTAGGACAAGATCAGCCTGGCGATGAGCTTGGCGCCATCCTCGGTATGCACCTCGAAGACTCCGACCTGATCGGCGGTGAAGGCGACCTCTCCTGGAACCGCGGGTGGCAGCGTCAAGGTTATGTCGGCGCCGTGGATGTGGATCGACTCGGCGACGTCGCTAACGGCGTTTACCTGCACCCGTTGGCCGACTCGCACTCGCACGTCCACACCAGAGGGGCTGACCGTGCCGCCGGCGATCATGATCGCGATCGTCACATCGGCACCGGTGGCGGAGGGCGACGATTCCGCCGACGCGCTCCCGGATGGCGGAGCCGGAGCCAATGCGGATGCCGGCCGGTCGGCAACGCAGCCTGCCGCCGCGCTCAGGTTGAGCAGAATCACAACAACGGCAAGGCCGCGTCGCGCGCTCATCTGGAGGAACCTCTCCGTCCCGGATGGTGTCGAGCGAGGCGTGCCGCGGGCCGCTGTACGGTTCATGGTTCCTGCCTTGAGGCGGCGGCTGTACGGGCCGCCAGATTTGTAAGCGATGGCCCGTTGATGAGTCACAGCTACAGGCTAGGACTTCTTGGCGCTGGTGGATGGGCGGACGGGTTGAGCGGAACCGCATTGATACCCGACAGCTTGCTGCGGATGATCTGATCGGCCTGGTGCTCCAATTCATGGAATCGGCCGACCGGCATAGTCGGATCGCTGGTCACAGTGGCATCCACGTTGAGCCGGTGCCCGGTCCACCACAACCGCACCTCCTCCACGCCGGTGATGCCTGGCACAGACGCCACCGCTTCCTCGGCCTGTGCGACCAAAGTGGGGTCTACACCGTCCAGCAGACGGCGCCCGACGTCGCGGGCGGTGCCCCACAACAAGATGAAAATGGCGACACTAATGACCAGACCGACGATCGGGTCAGCCAGCGGGAAGCCGAGCCAGACCCCGATCACCCCAACACGACCGCTAATGACGTGAAGCCGTCGGTGCGGGCGTGCACGCCGTCCGCGACCAGCGCACGCGGATCCGATGCGACGCCCCACCCGGATCCGGTACACCGCAACCGACTCGTTGCCTGTAAACCCGATCATCCGCGCGATCAGCACCCACAGCAGATTCGCCACCGGCTGAGGTTCGAAGAACCGCCGAATCGACTCATAACCAGCCAACAGCGCCGACGCGGTGATCATGATCACGATGAACAAGCCGGCCAGGTCCCCCACCGCCCATACCCGTAGGTATAGCGACGTGTCGCCGGCCGCCGACTCAACGCGAACGCAGTGAGCGTGATCACGCAGGCCTCGTACGCGTGAAGCTATCGCTGCTCTTCTGTGATCCGGTGATGCCGCGGCTGATCCTCGATAGAGTGTTCGGCCTGGAAAACCGCGCCCGTAGCCAGCTGCTGGGCATGCTCATTCGCCAACCGGTAGAACACCCGATTCCCCTCGTGGCGAGTCGCCACCAGCCGTGCTAGCCGTAGCTTCGCCAAATGCTGGGACACCGCAGCCGGCGACTTGCCAACCACATCGGCCAACGTATTCACCGACAACTCACCATCCCGCAACGCCAACACAATCCGCACCCGGGTGGCATCAGCAAGCATCTTGAAGATCTCCACGGCCAGCTCCACCAACTGATCATCGGCATGATCAATTGGCACAGCCGTCCCAGGTTGAGAATCTGCCGGCATACGCAGATCCTTACACACCAGAGGTGTGAGCGGCATGATGCTCCGGTCGCGATCACTAGACCCCAAGGCTTCCGACCACGGCGGCTGCCGCCAGGTCTGAGCCAGAAACCCAAACCTTGGAACTGTGGCGGTCTGCGTTGAGGCGCTCCTTCGATAGTGCTCGTGGCGCACGGTCGCAGTAGGGACGAACGAACCTCCCGGCTGGCAGGCTGTTAGAGGTGCGGGCAACGCACGTGCTCGCCGCCGGGCTCAAGTCTGATCCGCTTGGCCGGATTCCTCCTCCCTGAGAGCAACTCGACGGGGTGGATCGAAGACGGTAGCCGCCTGCCAGGAAGGGCTCCGAGCGGGTGTCGAATTGACGCGAAGGGCCTTCACGCTCGCAGGGCGAGGTACGCCAGGCGGGAGAGCCTTTGTTCGGCGGCGAGGTTGGCGACCGTCCGCAGGAATCTCTGGGTGCGGGCGTTCTGCTCGGCGCCCTCTACCTCGTCGAGGTCGGCGGACCGGCGCTCGCGGACGGCATGCCAGGCCGCGGCGACGCGGGCGGCATTCTTGGTGACGTCCTCGGCGCGCACATCAGCGAAGCCGGCCTCCGCCAGCAGTCGCTGGTCGAGGCCTGGCGGGGTGAAGACGAACTCGCCCATCGCACCACCACGGAGGATCATCTCCTCCCTGCGGAGGAGCCCGGTGACCGTGATCGGATCGGTGAACAGGACGCGTCCGCTCGGACGGAGAACGCGGCGCCACTCGCGCAGCACAGCGCTCCGCTCGTACATCTGGTTGATCGAGTCGATGCAGATCACCGCGTCGAACGAGCCGGCGTCAACGGGCAGCGTTTTACAGGCGTCGACGCACACGAAGCGGGCCCGGTCGGCGAGTCCGCGCTCCTGGGCAGCCCGGTTGCCGGCCGCGACGCCTTCGTCGTGTAGGTCGACACCGAAGAGCCGGCAGCCGGTGGTCTCCACGTTGAACAGCGCCGGGCCACCGGAGCCGCTGGCGACCTCGAGCAGTTCGGTGCTTGTGTCGACACCGAGCCATTCACAAAAGGTCCGCAACTCATCCGCGGTCAGCTATGAGTTCTGGCCGATGTCCTCACCGAACGCCGCTTGGCGGATCGCCGCGTACAGCTCGTCGGAGAAGTGGCCGTAGGCCGTGTCGTAGAAGCCGGTGTCCTGCGGTGCGTCGGCCATAGCCTCATGCTTCCATGGCCTGTGCCAGTCGGTCGGTGGTATAGCCGAGGGTTCATGCGAGCCGCATCCACGACCTCCGCGAGGGCATGCCGACCCCGCTCCCTTAGGCTCGCGCCCGGTCGTGGCTGCTCAACCCGTCGCCGGCGGCACGGGTCCGACACGACGGCGTGCCGGTGACTCACTCGAGCGAAGCGATTCCTTCGTCACGGACGTGGATCACGTGGGCGAACGCAGCTCGAGGCCGCGGCCGAGGTAGTCCCCGAGCGCCAACACTGGGTCTGTGCCGGTCGGGATGAACCCATCGGCGCCGTCTCATGGCGATGCGGGGCGGAGCTCTGTTGCGGCTGCAACCGCGTCTGACATCGGGATGATCCCCTCGGTGTGTCGTGGGTGGTCAGGCGGCTGCGCCGAGGGCTGTGGGAACCCGGCGGTTCCACGCTCGTTCGATGTAGCGCATGAGTGCCGGGTAGACGATGAGGTAACGGAACGGCTTGATGAAGGCCATGTAGGGGGAGCCGAGCCGGCCGCGGGGTTTGACATAGACGGCTCGGCGGGCTCCCCAGGCTCGGCATCGACCGAGATCCGCCCGAGACCGCACCACCGGCCGAGGAGGTCGCGGGCGGTCTACAGCAGGAGCGCCAACCTCGACGACAAATCGGGGCGGCCCTACCCCCGGCCGCCACAGTTGTCAGCCGAAGACGGTCGGACCGGCTTTCCTCGGCGTAATCCGGATCAGGCAGCGGCCCTGTTTGATCATGGCGGCGCGGTAGTCGTCCCAGTCCGGATGCTCCCCGGAGATGGAGCGGTAGTACTCCACCAGCGGTTCCATCGCCTCGGGCAGGCTGACGACCTCAAACGTCGCCGCTGAGCTGCGCCCAGTCGCCAAAGAATCTGTCATTGAGCACGCACAACCAGGCTCGGGGTCGCGGCGGACGTTCAGGGTCTTGATTGCCGTTTCGCGGGTACTGACGACAAGACGATCCCGCGAGTCAACGCCGACGAGTACCGGTGACAACTGAGGCGTGCCGTCGGTTTCATGGTGGCAAGAACGGCACGTGGGTTCTTACGGGCCAACGCGAGTGCTTCTGCGGCATCCATATCAGCAGCAAAGTCAATCAGAATCGTCGACGATGCCCCTAGCCAGCGACGTATCGAGCACTTGTTCGATGCGTCAGGGGCATGTCTACACCTGACCAACTTTTGCATCGCCCTGAACGGGACGGCCATGCGCTACGCCGCAGAAAAGTGCAACCTTGCCGACTCGATTGCCTGGCTCCGGGATATGGCCGCTGGCCGCGACGATGTGCTGGCCACGGCCGCCGGCATCGAGGCCGAGTCGTGGTACGCATGGCACCCCAACTGCAACCCACGCGGCCGAATCCGGCAGGCGATACGCAGTTCAGAAAAGACCCTCGGGTGCAACCCACCCGCCGGATCATCCCGGCACGCAACCTGGGAAGCCGATCCCGGTTGCGGCAGGGCTCATAAATAGCGCACTCGGGTCTCAATAGGCATCGCCCCGGTCTAGTGTTTTGCACACCGGCCGAGGCTCTATTTGTGGTTTTGATCTGAGCCGTTAATTGATCTTGGTCTCTCCTCCAATCCGTTTAGCTAAGCTATGGTTTTGACCGCCATTCCGACCGCCATCTATGGTCGTCTTGGTGTGTTCGCTGGTGTTCACTGCCGTACGGATTCCTTACGGGTAAGGATTTCCGGACACCGGCCTACGGCGGCGGACGCGTCGCCGGTAACTTACAAGCAAGGGGTCAGCAGTTCGAGTCTGCTTGCTCCCACCATCATCATCTCTGGTCAGGCGGACGAAATAGACGTGTTGCGCTCCAACTCCACGAGCCGACTTCCCATCACTGGTGATCGGCGATCCTTAGAGCACCATCCGGCGTTCGGGACCCTAGTGTACGGCCCACCACCACCGCCACCATGATCACGATCGCAAAGTACCGCGGCGGTGCGAACTGAACTTGAAGTTGGTGGCCATCGCCACGGCGAGTAACGCCCTGCACGCGGTGAGCAGAAAGCCGAGGAGGGCAACCAGCCGGGACACGACGAAGAGCCGCATGATCGTGGCACTCAGCTATTGGCCTCGGAAATCTTCCTTATCCGCGAGTGGTTCGCAGCTGCGCGCATGAGCGCGCAAATTGAGGTCCGTACCGGTAAAGGTGACCGGCTGCCAATGGCTGTTTGGCTTAGAAGGGACTGTCTCATGGCCAAGTTGACTCGTCGGGCTGCGGCGCTGCTAGGAAGTTCGCTGATTCTGGCTGTCCTGACGGCCTGTGGAAACAGCCCGGATCCGGAGCTGGCCGAAGGCACTGCCTCCGCCTCCGCTGCAACAACGCGGGCGGCTGCCGCACCGAGCGATTCGCTTCTCCCGGAGGGCACCTACCGAACGCCGGACCCCATCAACCAGACCGCGACCTTTACCCTCACACTCGAACGCGGGCAGTGGACCCAGTCCTTCACCTATGACGGCATCCGTAAGGGGGTCGGCTTCGAGGCAACGTACAAGGTAATCGACCACAGCACAGTCGTCGTTACCGAACCAGGGGGCGGAGAGACAGTCTTCGAATACGCGCTGGAGGGAGATGCCATCCGGATCAGT
>Ga0126312_10003000_pt1 | contig 11348 bp, 8 predicted proteins | sample Plot104A_FD_92537 | JGI IMG/M metagenome (GOLD analysis project Ga0126312, IMG submission 92537) | Serpentine soil microbial communities from UC McLaughlin Reserve, CA, USA - Plot104A | ecosystem: Environmental > Terrestrial > Soil > Grasslands | place: USA: UC McLaughlin Reserve, Lake County... | reverse complement strand
CTCGACGTCGCGCGGCTCACGGCACAGGACGTCTCCAACGAGCTGGGCGGGCTCTCAGCGGGCAAGGTCCATGCCGCGACGCTTGCCGCCGACGCACTGCACACCGCGATCGGCAGCGCCGCCGGCGCGGGTGCCTCGCATCTGACCGCGGACCCCAACCGCACGCTCGTCGCCATGAGCGGCGGTGTCGACAGCGCCGTCGCCGCGCTGGCCGCCCGCGAGGCCGGACACGACGTGATCGCCGTGACGCTCGAGCTCTGGGCCGACCCGGAGGGCGACGGCGCTCGCTCGTGCTGCTCGCCCGAGTCGGTCGCGAGCGCCCGCGCGCTCGCGCACTCGCTCGGCCTGCCGCACGTCACGCTCGACCTGCGCGACGACTTCGAGTCCGGCGTCGTCGACGACTTCGTGGCCGAGCACGCCGCCGGCCGCACGCCGAACCCGTGCGTGCGCTGCAACGGGCTCGTGCGCTTCGACCGCATGCTCGACCTGGCGGCGAGCCTCGGCGCGGCGCGGCTAGCGACCGGCCACTACGCGCGCATCACGCGCGACGAGCACGGGCCGCTGATCGCGAGCGCGGCCGACGCCAACAAGGACCAGTCCTACATGCTCGCGCGGCTCGACCCGGCCATCCTCGACCGCCTCTGGTTCCCGCTGGCGGAGCTCGACAAGCCGGCGGTCAGGCAGCTCGCGAAGAGGGCCAGGCTCGCGGTGGCCGACAAGCCCGAGTCGCAGGACCTCTGCTTCCTGGCCGGCATCCAGGCCACCGACCTCCTGCAGCGCCGCGGCCTGCGCGGCGAGTGCGGCACGATCGTCGACCTGGACGGCCGCACGCTGGGCACCCACGACGGCCACCACCGGTTCACGATCGGCCAGCGCAAGGGCCTGGGCATCAGCAGCACCGAGCCGCTCTACGTGATCGACAAGGACCCGGCCACCAACACGGTGACCGTAGGCCCGAAGGACGCGCTGAGGACCCAGACCGTCCACCTCGACGACCTGATCCTCCACCGCCCGGCCGAAGAAGTGACCCACGTGAAGCTGAGATACAGGAGCGTCCCGGTGGAAGCCACTGTCCACTGTCCACCGTCCACTGTCCACTTGCACGCGCCCTTCGAAGCAGCAACGCCCGGCCAGACCGCCGTTCTGTTACGCCACAACACCGTCGTAGGCTGCGCCACCATCACCGACCCATCGCATACAGTCCCCACACCGCTGCCCCTGGCCGCGTCCTCCCATGTCTGATCGCATCGAGCTCACGACCCCGGTCGGCCGCGCCTGGGACCCGGTGATCCGCCTGGTCCTCGGCGGCATCGGCGACCGCCTGGACCTGGGCTTCGACGAATTGGACGACCTCCAGCTCGCCGTCGAGCGGCTGCTGGCCGAGGCGCGCCTGGAGGACCGCGTGACGTTGAGCTTCGAGATCCTGGAGCGCAGCGTGCGCGTGCGCATCGGGCCGATCCTCACCGGCGCCGTGGCGGAGGCCCTCCAGGGCCCGCCGGCGAAGCCCGGGGAGCTGACGCTCGGACGCATCCTGCAGACGGTCGTCGACTCCTACGGGGTGGAGAAGGTCGAGGACGGACACATGGTCGTCAGGCTCGAGAAGGAAGTGCGGCGCGCATGACGTCCGGGTCGCCCGTCAACGCGACCCTGGACGACCGTGAGCTCTTGCGCCGCTACCACGAAGGCGGCGATGCAAGCGCACGGGAGGCCCTCGTCCAGCGGCACCTGCCGCTGGTCCGATCGCTGGCCCGCCGCTACGCCGGCCGCGGCGAGTCGCTCGAGGACATCGAGCAGGTCGGCGCCATCGGACTGATCAAGGCCATCGACCGCTACGAGCTCTCGCGCGAGGTCGCGCTCACCACCTACGCGACGCCCAACGTGGTCGGCGAGATCAAGCGCCACTTCCGCGACAAGGGCTGGGCGATCCGCGTGCCGCGCGCGCTTCAGGAGCTGAACGGCAAGATGGGCCCGACGATCGAGCGGCTGACCGCGCGCCTGGGGCGCTCGCCGTCGATCGCGGAGATCGCCAAGGAGTTCCAGACGACGCCGGAGCAGGTGCTCGAGGCGATGGAGGCCGGGTCCGCGTACGCGCCGCAGTCGCTGTCGGCCGGGCCCGACGCGGACTCCGAGCTCGACCCCATGGAGACGATCGGCACCGAGGACGAGGAGTTCGCGCGCACCGACGAGCGCACGTCGCTCGAGCCGGCGCTCGCCGCCCTGCCCGAGCGCGAGCAGCTGATCCTCAAGCTGCGCTTCGAGGAGGGGCTGACCCAGACGCAGATCGCCGACAAGATCGGCATCTCGCAGATGCACGTATCGCGCCTCATCCGCCGCTCGCTCGAGCGCATGCGCGCCCAGTTGTCTTAACCGTTCACAACCGATCGGCATACGTGGGGATCCGGGAGCGGTAGTAGCTTTCCGACCGTGCGACAGCTCAGAATCGGCTTGCCGGTTACCTCTCCGGCGCGCGCTCGGACGTGACCACGAGCGTCACCGAGCTGTTAGAGGAGGGGGGAACTCAACAACTCGATACGGCGACCGCCCCCAGCGGCGAGATCGCGGCCCGGTCTCCGCTCGAGCTCTTCTGGCGGCGGCTCCGCGACGACAAGGTCGCGCTCGCGTCGCTCGGCGTGATCGTCTTCCTGGCCCTCGTGGCCATCTGCGCGCCGCTGGTCGTCGAGCTGATGGGTGCGCCCAAGCCGAACGTCCAGAACTCGAAGGCGCTCGACGAGTTCGGCAGCGCGGCGGGACCGAACGCCCACAACATCCTCGGCACCGACGACGTCGGCCGCGACGTGTTCAGCCGCGTCGTCTACGGCGCGCGCGCGTCGCTCACCGTGGCGATCCTCGCCACCGCCATCGCGATGGCGATCGGCGTGGTCATCGGCCTCAGCGCGGGCTACTACCGCGGCTGGGCCGACTCCCTGCTGTCGCGCGGGCTCGACGTGATCCTCGGCTTCCCGGTGCTGCTGTTCGCGATCGGCGTCGGCTTCGCCTGCAACACGCCGCAGGGCTGCCTGGGCGGCGCGCTCAAGCCCGGCATCTCGACGGTGGTGTTCGTGATCGTCATCCCGACGTTCCCCTACTTCGCGCGGATCGTGCGCGGTCAGGTGCTGTCGCTGCGCGAGCGCGAGTTCGTCGAGGCGGCCCGTTCGCTGGGGGCGTCCGACCGGCGCATCATGTTCCGCGAGATCCTGCCCAATCTCGTCGCACCGCTGATCGTCTACGGGACGCTCATCATCCCCGCCAACATCCTGTTCGAGGCCTCGCTGTCGTTCCTCGGCGTCGGCATCAAGGAGCCGAACCCGAGCTGGGGCGCGATGCTGAGCGACGCCGCCCCGATCTTCGACACCGCGTGGTGGTTCATGTTCTTCCCCGGCCTGGCCCTCGTGGTCACGGTGCTCGCGTTCAACCTGCTGGGCGACGGCCTGCAGGATGCGCTCAACCCGAGGGCCGGCCGGTGAATCTCCCCGACCCCTACCCCTGTAAGCGATCCGAAAGGACGGACAAATGAGATCGAAGAAGTGGTTCGCGCTGGTCGCGACCGCTCTCCTTGCGCTCACCGTCGTCCTGGCCGCCTGTGGTGGCGGCGACGACGACGGTGGAGGCGGCGGAGGCGCGTCCTCCACCGGCGAGGGCGGCAAGAAGGGCGGCAAGCTGACCGTCCTCAACGTCGGCGACTTCGAGTACGCCGACCCCGGCGCCGCCTACTACCAGTTCGACTACATGGTCCACTACGCGACGCAGCGGCCGCTGTACTACTACCGGCCGGACCAGACCACGCAGCCCCCGACGCCGGACCTGGCCAAGGGCCCGTGGAAGATCTCGAACGGCGGCAAGCGGATCACGATCGAGCTCAAGCGCGGCGTCAAGTTCAGCCCGCCGGTGAACCGCGAGGTCAAGGCCGCCGACGTGAAGTACGCGCTCGAGCGCGCCTTCACCGAGAACGTCCCGAACGGCTACGTCAGCACCTACATGGGCGACATCACCGGCGCTCCCGAGGAGCCCGGCAAGTACCAGGAGATCGACGGGATCAAGGCGGTCGACGACTACACGCTGCAGCTCGACCTCGACGAGCCGACCGCGGCTGTGACAGCGGCGGCGTTCGTGCTCCCGGCCTCGGCTGCGGTGCCCAAGGAGTACGCCGAGAAGTTCGACAAGAAGAGCCCGTCCGAGTACGCCGAGAACCAGATCGCGACCGGCCCGTACATGCTGAAGAACAACAGCTCGGGCAAGGTGTCCGGCATCGGCTGGATCCCCGAGCGCAGCATCACGCTGGTGCGCAACCCCAACTGGGACGGGAAGACCGACTTCCGTCCGGCCTACGCGGACAGCATCGAGATCCGCGAGGGCGCCGAGGCGGTGTCCGGCGCGCGCAAGATCCTGCGCGGCAAGGGCATGATCACCGGTGACCTCACGGTCCCGGGCGAGGTGGTCAAGGAGGCCTCGCAGCGGTTCAAGGACCAGCTCGAGCTGCCCCCGTCGGGCGGGTTCCGCTACGTCTCGCTGAACGCGACCAAGCCGCCGTTCGACGACATCAACGTGCGCAAGGCCACGATCGCCGGCCTTGACCGGACGGCGCTCCGCCAGGCGCGCGGCGGTCCGGCGATCGGTGACGTCGCGACGCATTTCATCCCGCCGGAGTTCCCGGGCTTCCAGGAGGCCGGTGGCAAGGCGGGCACGGGCGTCGACTTCCTGGCCAAGGAGACCGGCGACCCGGCCGTGTCGGCCAAGTACTTCAAGGCCGCGGGCATGGCCGGCGGCAAGTACGAAGGGCCGAACAAGAAGATCACGCTGGTCTGCGACGACGAGGACCCGGGCAAGAAGGTCTGCCTGGTGGCGCAGGAGCAGCTGAGCAAGCTCGGCTTCGAGCCCGACACGCGCTTCGTCCCGCACGATCAGATGCTCGGCAAGTACTGCGGCGTGCCGAAAAACGAGCCGAACGTCTGCCCGAACACTGGATGGTTCAAGGACTTCTACGACCCCCAGACACTGCTCGACGCGACGTTCAACCCGGCTCAGGTGCTGCCGGAGAACAACTCCAACTACAGCCAGATCAAGGATCCGAAGCTGGAGGAGGCGTTCACCAAGGCCGAGCAGCTGACCGAAGTCAACGCGCGCAACCGCGCCTTCGCGGACATCGACAAGATGGTCACCGCGCTGGCGCCGGCGGCGCCCTACGTATGGGACAACCAGGCGAACGTCCGGTCCAAGGACGTCAACGGAGTGATCAACCAGTTCAACTCCGTCTGGGACCTCACGTTCACGTCGCTCAAGTAGCCAAGGAGGAGAACCGGTCCCGCCGTCCTCGGGCGGCGGGACCGCCTCTCCCCGACGCCAGGGCCTGATGCTCGCCTACATCGTCCGCCGCCTCCTCTGGATGGTTGTGCTGCTGCTCGCGATCAGCACGATCACGTTCGTGATCTTCTTCGTGCTGCCGTCCGACGACCCGGCGCTGCGGCGCGCGGGCTCGCGGGCCTCGCCCGAACGCGTGGAGGCGGTGCGCCGCCAGCTCGGGCTGGACAAGCCGGTGATCGCGCTGCCCTGGAAGGACAGCCAGATGCGGCGCTATTACGACGACCTGTTCCTGCATGGCGACCTCGGCCGCTCGTACACGAACAACGCCGAGGTCAAGGACCTGATCACCACGCGGCTGCCGACCACGATCCAGCTGGCGGTCGGGGCGATGGTGGTGTGGCTGCTGATCGCCTTCCCTGTCGGCATCCTGAGCGCGCTGAAGCGAAGATCGCTGGCCGACCGGGCGGTGATGGGGGTCACGCTGATCGCGATCTCGGCGCCGGTGTTCTGGCTCGGGCTGGTCGCGCTCTACCTGTTCGACGAGACGCTCGGGCGCTTCCCGCTGCTGCCGGGCGTCGACTCCTACGTGCCGTTCAAGGACGACCCGGCGCAGTGGTTCCAGTCGCTGCTCCTGCCCTGGTTCGTGCTCGCGGCGTCGTTCGCCGCGATCTACGCGCGTCTCCTGCGGTCGAACCTGCTCGAGGTGATGAACGAGGACTACATCCGCACGGCGCGGGCCAAGGGGCTGCGTGAGCGGCAGGTCGTCATGAAGCACGAGGTGCGCTCGGCGGTCACGCCGGTGGTGACGATCCTGGGCATCGACCTGGGCGTGCTGCTCGGCGGGGCGATCCTCACCGAGTCCGTCTTCAACATCCCGGGCATCGGGCGCCTGGCCTACAACGCGATCAGCCGCGGCGACCTGCCGACGATCCAGGGCACGGTCCTGTTCGCGGCGTTCTTCATCATCGTGCTGAACCTGCTCGTGGACATCGCGTACTCGTTCCTCGACCCGCGCGTGCGGTACTGAGGCCGCGTCGTGTCCGCGTCTGAGCCGCTCCTCAGCGTCCGCGACCTGCGCGTCCACTTCCAGACCGACGACGGCCTGGTCAAGGCCGTTGACGGGATCTCCTACGACGTGATGCCCGGCGGCGCGCTCGGCATCGTGGGGGAGTCCGGCTCGGGCAAGAGCGTGTCCAGCCTGACCGTGATGGGACTGACGCGGTTCCCGAACGCGCGGATCAGCGGCCAGGTGCTGTTCGAGGGCCGGGACCTGCTGACCGCGTCGAACGAGGAGCTGCGCAAGATCCGCGGCAACGACATCGCGATGATCTTCCAGGACCCGCTGTCGTCGCTCCATCCCTTCTACAAGGTCGGCACGCAGCTGGTGGAGGCGATCCGCGCCCACACCGAGGTCCCGAAGCGCGCCGCGCGGGTGCGCGCCACCGAGCTGCTCGCGCTGGTCGACATACCCGAGCCCGCGCGGCGGATCGACGACTACCCGCACGAGTTCTCGGGCGGCATGCGGCAGCGCGTGATGATCGCGATGGCGTTGGCCAACGACCCGCGCCTGCTGATCGCCGACGAGCCCACGACGGCGCTCGACGTCACCGTGCAGGCCCAGATCCTCGCGCTGATCCGCCGCCTGCAGGACGAGCTCGACACCGCCGTCGTGATGATCACCCACGACCTCGGCGTGATCGCCGAGACCGTCGACGACGTGGCCGTCATGTACGCCGGGCGGGTCGTCGAGCGGGCGCCGGTGCAGACGATCTTCAGCGCGCCCGAGCACCCGTACACGTGGGGCCTGCTGCGCTCGATCCCGCGCATGGACCTGCCGCGTGCCCTCGACCTCGTGCCGATCCCGGGCCGGCCGCCGAGCCTGATCAACCTGCCGAGCGGCTGCTCGTTCCACCCGCGCTGCCCGTACGTGCGCGAGCGTCACCGCAAGGTCGACCCGCCGCTCGACGCCGTGCCTGGCGACCCCGGCCACCGCGTGGCCTGCCTGCTCGAGCCGCAGACGCGGCGCAAGCTGTGGCGCGAGCTCCAGGCCGGGCAGGCCCCGGCGGAGGCGCGCGCCGCCGTGGAGCGCGAAGGCGAGCCCGCGTGACCCAGCCCGCCCCGATGCCGGCCGAGTCGCTGGTCGAGGTCCGCGACGTGTACAAGCACTTCCCGCTGACCCGCGGGGTGATCCTCCGCAAGCAGGTGGGGGCCGTGCAGGCGGTCGACGGCGTGTCGTTCGACATCCGCGAGGGGGAGACGTTCGGCCTGGTCGGCGAGTCGGGCTGTGGCAAGTCGACTCTCGCGCGCGTGATCACGCGCCTGCACGAGCCGACGTCGGGCACGGTGCGCTTCCAGGGCCGCGACATCTCGGCGCTCGGTACGCGCGACATGAAGCCGCTGCGCCGCGACCTGCAGATGATCTTCCAGGACCCCTACTCGTCGCTCAACCCGCGCAAGACCGTGGGCTCGATCATCGCCGAGCCGTTCGCGATCCATCACCTGCTGACCCACGCCGGCGAGCGCAAGCGCGCGGTGCAGGACCTCATGGAGCAGGTCGGCCTGAACCCCGAGCACTACAACCGCTTCCCGCACGAGTTCTCGGGCGGCCAGCGCCAGCGCATCGGCGTCGCGCGCGCGATCGCGCTGAAGCCCAAGCTGATCGTGGCCGACGAGCCGGTCTCGGCGCTCGACGTCTCGATCCAGGCCCAGATCCTGAACCTGCTCAAGGACCTGCAGCGCGAGCTCAATCTGACGATCGTGTTCATCGCCCACGACCTGTCCGTGGTCCGCTACATGTGCGACCGGATCGCCGTCATGTACCTGGGCAAGATCGCCGAGCTGGCGGACTCCGAAGCCCTCTACGCGCACCCGCGCCATCCCTACACCGGTGCCCTGATGTCGGCCGTGCCGGTGCCCTCACCGGGCCGCACGCTCCAGCGCAAGGGCCGCGTCCTGCGCGGCGACGTTCCGAGCCCGACGAATCCGCCGCCTGCCTGCCGCTTCCATACGCGCTGCCCCAAGTGCGAGGAGGTGTGCACGGTCGAGGAGCCGCTCCTGGAGCCGAAGGACGGCGGCAACGTCGCCGCCTGCCACTTCCCGCTGACCGACGCAGAAGTCGCCGAGCGCTCCCCCAGGACGGCTGGCGCCGTCCCCGGCTTGGGTTAAGCCGTTGTCCCCGCCTGCACGGGCGGGTGCACAACTTGTTGCACTGGTTTAGTCCCTGAAAGTGGGTTATTGACAGCGCAACGACGCCCGTTCTAGGGTGGTTCCGCATAGGAATAGCCCGGCGAACCCGTGCATAGGGGTTCAGATACCGGGGCGAACCACCTGGCGAAGGGAGCCCTGGCAATGGCCGTTAAGACTCGTTGATTCGGCGTTGAGGGCCGCGCACCTGCGCGGCCCTCAATTTTTTCGCGACGCAAGTCAATAAGCTCCAGCGAACGGGGGATTGGAGATGCGCGCGATGCTGCAGCTGTTCCGGGAGCCGCGCACGCGGCTCTTCTTCGTGGCTCACGCGCAGTCGTCGCTGGGCACGGGTGCGGGCTACGCCGGCCTCGTGCTCTTGGCCTACGACCGCTACCCCGGCGCGTGGGGCATCACGCTGGTGCTGCTGGCCGACTTCGTGCCGGCCACGCTTCTCGGCCCGATCTTCGGCGCGGCGGCGGACCGCTGGTCGCGCCGCACCTGCGCGGTCGTCGCGGACGTGGCCCGGGCGGCCGCGCTGATCGGCATCGCGCTGGTCGGCTCGATCGAGGCGACGGTGGCGCTCGCGCTGCTGGGCGGCCTGGGCGCGGGGCTGTTCCAGCCCGCGATCCTGGCGGGGCTGCCCAGCCTGGTGCGGTCGGAGCGGGTTCCGGCGGCGCTGTCGCTGTACGGCTCGATCCGCGAGATCGGCACCACCGTGGGTCCGGCGGTCGCGGCCCTGGCGCTGATCGCGATCGACGCCGAGACGCTCGTCCTGGCCGACGGCGTCACCTTCGCCGTGTCCGCGGCGGTGCTGGCCGCGCTGCCCTTCGGGCGCGTGCCCGAGCGGGAGCCCGCCGAGGGGCGGCGCCCGTCGCTGCTGGCCGACGCGCGCGAGGGCCTGCGCGCCACCGGCCGGCTCCCCGCCGTGCGCACGTTGATCGCGGCGTCCGGGGCGGTCCTGCTCTTCGCCGGCATGCTCAACGTGGCGGAGCTCCTGTTCGCGCGCAACGAGCTCGACGTGGGCGACTCGGGCTTCTCGATGCTCGTGGCGCTGGGCGGCGCCGGGATCGTCATCGGGTCCTCGCTCGGCGCGCGCACGGGCACGCTGGGGGAGCAGCGCCGGCGCTACCTGCTCGGCGTGCTGCTGCTGGGCGCATCGCTGCTCGCGCTGTCGGTGACGCCCGAGTTCGCGATCGCCTGCCCGGTCGTGCTGCTGGTCGGGGTGGGGAACGGCCTGGTGCTGGTCTACGGCCGCGTGCTGATCCAGCGGATCGTCCCCGAGGGCCTGCTCGGCCGGGTGTTCGGGATCAAGGACGCGCTGCTCTCGGGCGCTTTCGGGGTGGCCTTCCTGACCGCGGGCGCGCTCGTGTCGCTGCTCGGCACGCGCGAGGTGCTCGCGGTGGCCGGTGCAGGCGCCGTCCTGGTGTGGCTCGCGGCCGCGCTGCTGCTGCGGCGCTCGTGGCCGGCCGACGCCCCGGCGCCCGTGGGCGCGTAGGGCTTAGGCGGTCTCGACGCGGCCGGCCGGAACCGGCGCGTTGCTTGCCAGCACCGCGCGCACCGCGTCGGCGTACGGATGGGCGTCGGTCATGAGATCGCGCTTCACGACCGTGCACACGGCGTCGACGACGCGCGGCTCGAACTGACTGCCGGCGTTGGCCTTCAGCTCGGCCAGCGCCCGCTCGGGCTCGATCGCCGCGCGGTAGGGGCGGTCGGTGGTCATCGCGGAGTAGGCGTCGCAGCAGAAGACGATGCGAGCGGCGAACGGGATCTCCGCGCCGCGCAGCCCGTCCGGGTAGCCCCGGCCGTCCCACCGCTCGTGGCAGGAGCGCACGATCTCACCGACGCGCGCGAGCCGGCCGCCCACGCGGTCGAGCAGCGCCTGGCCCTCGACGGTGTGGCTCTTCATCAGCTCGAACTCCTCGTCGGTGAGCTTGGCCGGCTTGTTCAGGATCTCCTTGGGGATCGCGATCTTGCCGACGTCGTGGAGCAGCGCGGCGGTCTCGAGCTCCTGCTGCGCGCGGGCGTCCAGGCCGAGCTCCTCGGCCGTCGCGACGGCCAGCTCGACCACCGAGCGGCAGTGGCTGGCCGTGTAGTTGTCGTCGGCCTCGACGACGTCGGACAGCACCATCACCGTGCCGCGGTACGTCTGGTGCAGCTCGAGCGCGGCGGCGTAGCGCTCCGTGCGCTCGCGAGAGAAGACCCACAGAAGCCACAGCAGCGGCGCTACCGCGAGCACGAGCACCGGGTGGTTGTAGGCGGCCGCGGCGACGAGGTATCCGAGCGGCGCGAGGAGCGCGTCGATCCGCTCGCTCCAGAGGACGGTGATCGCGGTCTCGCGCACCGGCTCGCCCCGGAACAGCGCGGCGAGCGTCACGTGGTGGATCAGGCTCGTCACGGCCTGCGCTGCGCCGGCCAGCGCATAGACCGGGATGTCGCCCGTGTTCGGGTGCGGGTCCGCGAGGAGCCCCAGCACCAGCACCGGCCCGATCGTGAACCAGGCGTCGCTGACGCAGTAGAGCCAGCGGTCGACATGCCTCTCGTGCCTGACGAACTCCGGCAGCTCGCCGAGCAGGAACCCGACCGCGACGAGCAGCGGCACGATCGCGAGCGGCGCCAGGAAGAACATCGGCACGAGCACGAGCTGGGTGGGTACCGCGTGGATGCGACCGATCTCGAATTCCACCCGCGAGGCGACCGCGAACAGCACGGTCAGCAGCGCCATCATTGCCGGTTGGGCGTGGCGGTCGGTCGACAGCACCGCGGCGACGCCCGCGGTGGCGAGGATGAGGCCGAGCGCAGCCACGCCCGCCAGCAGCCGCTCGCGCGGCGCCAGGGGCTCAGGCTCTCGTTCCCGCGCCTCGCCT
>Ga0126312_10002999_pt1 | contig 11350 bp, 9 predicted proteins | sample Plot104A_FD_92537 | JGI IMG/M metagenome (GOLD analysis project Ga0126312, IMG submission 92537) | Serpentine soil microbial communities from UC McLaughlin Reserve, CA, USA - Plot104A | ecosystem: Environmental > Terrestrial > Soil > Grasslands | place: USA: UC McLaughlin Reserve, Lake County... | reverse complement strand
GCCGGCTCGGGAGGCTCGATCCCGACGCTCCCCGCTGCCCGCTCCACGATGGCCACCGCTCGGCGCGGCTCGAAGTAGTCGAGTCGGAGGATCCGATCCTCGGCGTCGTCGCCGACCGGAGGAGGCTCTCCCTCGGCGTCGGCGACGGCCGCGAGCCAACCGAGCATCGCTTGCAGCCGTTCCTCGACCCGGCCCGGATCGCGCCCTCTCGCGCGCGCGATTACAAGGCAGGCGGTGAGGATCTCGACCACGTAGAGGAAGTAGCCGGCCGCCTGCTCACGGCTTCCGCCGTCTGCGTATGTCTGCCGCGTCGTCTCCTGCTCGAGCTCCTCCCATAGGTCGACCCACCCGGGCAGGCCGGGCGTCAGCGCCGCCCCCGCCAGCAGCCCTGCGAGCTCCGCGAGCCGATGGTTGTTGGCGGACGAGAACCGGGACGGATGGCTCGCGACGAAGCGCTCGTGATCTACGATGGCGCCTCCGAGTCGCTCGAGCTCGTCCGGGGCAGCATGCTCGGCGACGAGCGGCAGCGCGAACGCCCACGTGACGAGTCGGTGGGCGGCCTCGTATCCCGAAGCCCAGGCAATGCCCCTACGAACGGGGTTCTTCGCGCTCCAGTCGAGTGTCTGCTCGATCACGAGCCGGGCCCAGTCGCCGCGACCCGTGATCACGGCTCCCCCTGCGAGGGGGACGAGATGCTGCAGGCGATGAAGCTCCCAGATCGCCTTGGGATCGTGGGGCCGCCCGCGCCAGGCACCGCTCGACCAGACCTGGCCCGTGAAGGGATCTCGATCCCACGCGGGGTGGCGCGGGTCGACATCGAACCGCCGGCCCCAGAACTCGAGCTCGCCGGCGGCGACCCGCTCGGCGGTGCGGACGACAGCCTCTCGATCGCGAGCGATGATCCGCTCCGCATCGACGCGCCATTCCGGGTCGCGGAGCTCCGCCGCGGGGAAGCTCGCGGTCGGAAGACGCTGGCGGACCGCCGCCGTGGCGCGCCAAGCGAGCTCGGCAGGGCTCATCGCGCTCGCGCGAGCGACGTACCAGCGAACTCTCGCCGTCACGCCCGGAGCGTAATCCGGCGCCCGTGGGTTGTGGTCCGTCGTCGCGCTACGCGAGACGCATGTAGCGCACCACGCGACGGATCGGCCTGAGCTCGCCGCCGGCGCGGCGCAGCTTGACCTTGATCCGCGCCGCGTCGGTGTCCTGCTGAGCGCTGATCCGCACGCTGACCCCGCCGCGGAGCGACGGAGGAAGGTCTACCCAGAACCGCAGACGCCCGTCGCCCCGGATGCTCGCTCCGTCGAACCCCAGTTCGTGTTCCAGCCGTCGATTTCCCACTGGGCCCCAGCGTTCGCGAACTGCATGTATATCGGCTGGCTCCAGTCCGCGCTGTTCGCGTGCCATTCGGAGATGACCGTCCACGAACGGATACAAAATCGGATCGTCGAGTGGCGAGAGGGTCGATGTCGTCGGCAACTAGGGACGGAGTGCGATTAGTCGTGGATTGCACCACGACGCCGAGGTCGGCACGGAGTCTTGGTACATCGAGGCGTTTCGCATCCCGGAGGGCTTCGTCGCCGATCCCTCAGGAATCCGCCACGATCGCCCGAGTCCACGGGTGGCGGCGGGGTCGGCTTGTCGTCCGGGTTCGCGGACTCAGCGGGACGAACGTCGACCTGACTGCGCGCACGCGTCGAGGCCGGCTGCTGACGCGAACAGAACGTCGTATCGGTGAGCCGGCTAGGGCGCGCGTGACGTTCGTTCCGAGCTCCGCTCGCAGTAAGAATCGCATATAGCGAGATCCCAACGCGCCTCCGTCCATAAGCGTCGCGGAATCCTCTCTGATATCGCCGCCGGGATTTGGGCGTCGACGTGGGTCCAGTCAGGGATAGAGGTGACGGACGTCGCGCGCTGGAACGTGCCGTCGATGTCGACGGACGGCATCTGCGGCTCCCTTGCGGCGAAGCGCAACGTCAGCCGAGGCGCGGGCTGCCGGGCGATGATCACGATCACGACGGTCGCCCAGAAGGACGGCGACCTTCGAAACGAATCGGTTGCGGTTCGCTACAGGGCATCGGGTGCACGTGTTTTCGTGTGATCACTCGTTCGAGGGTCTGGACGAAATAGCTACGTTGACGCCGGAAAAAGGGCTCGATCGAGGTACCCCGTTCGACGGCGACCATCGCCTGTGACGGCTTCAGGGAACGCCGACGGAGCGCCCGCTCGCTCGCCGGCGGCCACCGGCGCCGCTCCTTCGCGGGCCGCAGGGCGCCGGCGCCGGCGTCCACTACTCTGAGTAGCGGGTGAGCGAACTCCAGATCACTCGACGCCGGCTGGCGCACAACACCCTTCTCTCATTCGGGGCGAACATCTGTTCGCTGGCCGCAGGCATTGCGCTCGTCCCCCTCATGATCCACCACTTCGGGGTCGAGCTGTTCGGTGTTTACACCGTAACATGGGTGTTGCTCGCGAACCTGGGGTGGCTCGATCTCGGCCTCTCCCGCGCCACAGGGCAGTACGTAGCTCGGGAGCTCGCGGTAGGGACGAAGGACACCGCGGCAGTTTGGGCGTGGACGGCGATCCTCACGCAGATCGTGCTCGGCAGCGTCGGGACCGTCGTCGTCTGGTTTGCCGCGCCGTCGCTCGTCGATCTCCTCGGCGTCAGCAACTCGGCCCGCGACATCGCGATCTTGTCATTCAGGCTCTTCGGTTTCGCACTACCTCTCGAGTTCGCCATCCAATCGCTGATGGGAGTCCTGCAGGCGGCGCAGCGCTTCGGCCTGTGGAGTCTGCTCTCACTTGTCGGATCCGTCGCCATGTATGCCGCGGCGCTCATTGCGATCGTCACCGGACACGACTATGCGTTTGCGCTTTATCTGTTCGTTGGGTTCAGGATTCTCACGACGTTCATCGTGTTTCTGACGGCGAATCGCGTTGTGCCATTGTTGCGGCGGTTCCGTATGGCATTCGGAACGGATGCGGTATTCAGCAGGCGCTTAGCCGAGCTCTTGCGATTCGGCGGTTGGATGGCTGCAGGAGCTCTGCTCGGAATCGCAGTCCTCTACTCCGGACAGTGGATAGTGGGTATCCTTCTCACTGTTAGCGTGGTTCCGTTCTATTCAGTTCCGTTCAGCCTGCAAGGCCGACTCATATTTATCCCGTTGAGCATCATCGGACCTTTTGCTGCTGCATTTGTTGCGCTAGGAGCGCGAGGTGACCGCGAAACAATCGAAAGGTACCTCATCGGAGCGAGTCGCTACCTTTTCTATGCCGTGGTGCCGATTTTCTTCCTACTCTTCGTCGGTGCACATGAGATCCTCTCGTTATGGATCAGCGATGATTTTGCACAGAAGAGCTCGATCGCGATGGAAATCCTCCTGCTTGGTCTCGTCCCTGCACTTCTCGCGCCTTTACCTGCTGCATTGTTGAACAGTCTTGGCCGCCCCGACCTTCTTCCGAAGCTCTACGTCGTCGAGCTGCCTGTCAACGTGGCAGTTGTGTTTCTCCTCACCAACGAGTTCGGCGTGGTCGGAGCGGCCTGGGCGTTCGTCATCCGCTCCGTTGTGGAGTTTGCGGTGATCTGGTGGGTGGTCGCGTACACGCTCCCACTTTCGACCGCGGGTCGTGCGCTCGCGCGGCGCGTCAGCCTGCAGGCGGCGCCGATGTTCGCCGTCGTCGCCGCGCTCGCGATCGCTCTCCGGGACAGCCGCCTCGACGACCCGGGCTCGGTCCTGGCCGTCCTCGGCGTACTCGCCGCCTATGTGGTCGCTCTCGTGACCATTGTGTTCGATACCGGCGACTGGGATTTTCTACGCGCGGTTGTCCGGCGTGAGGCCGCGCCGATGCCGCAGCCGGACGAGTTCGCGAGCTAGGAGGATCGCGAACCTGAGGTTCGTGAGCAGATAGCGGCGCCAGAGCCGACCAGGCTCTTGCGCCAGGCGGAACGCCCACTCGAGACCCACACGGCCGACCCATGAAGGAGCTCGGCGGACGTCGCCGGCGACGACGTCGAGCGCCCCTCCCACCCCCATCGCAAACGGGACACCGAGTTCCTGGCTATGCCGTGCGAGCCAGAGCTCCTTCTGCGGCGTTCCCATGGCTACGAAGAGGAGATCGGGGCGGGCGGCGACGATCGAGTCCCGCACTGCAGCTTCGTCTTCACGGAAATAGCCGTGGTGCGAGCCTGCAACGACAAGGCCGGGGTGACGTGCTTCTAGTCGCTCGATCGCCCGGCGGAGTGTTTCTGGCGTTGCTCCGAGGAAAAAGACCCGGTGGCCGCGCGGCCCAGACTCCGCGAGAAGGCGCTCCATGAGGTCGATCCCGGTCACACGTTCGGGCACCGGGTCGCCTAGAAGCCGCGTCGCCCAGACGATCGCCTGGCCGTCGGCCGTGATCAGGTCGGAACCCGCCACCGCGTCGCGGAGCTCAGCGTCGGTCCGCATGGCCACGACCTTTGCGGCATTGAGCGCCGCGTGTCGAGCCCCACGACGCGCCTCGACCGCCTCGAGACACCACGTGACTGCCTCGCTCATGTCGACCCGGTCCACTGGGCAGCCGAGCACGTTCGTCCGGCTGCTCACCGCACCGTCCCATCGTCAACCAGAGCGGCGAGAAGAATGTCCGCCGCGCGCTCTCCCGCGTGCCCGTCCCAACCGGGAATCTCGGCGGCTGCTCCGCGCGGCCCCGGCATCACCTGCCGGATCGAGGCCGGATCGTCCCCGAGGAGGCGGTTCGTCCCGAGGGTCAGCGTGACAGGTCGTTCGGTATTCGGACGGAGTGTAAAGCAGCGAATACCCAGTGCCGACGCCTCCTCCTGGATCCCGCCGGAATCCGTCAGCACGGCGCCGGCCGCGGTCTCCAGCGAGAGGAAGTCGATGTAGCCGAGCGGTTCCAGGCACGCGACACCGGCCGCCTCGAGCCGGCCGAGGAGGCCGGTGTCGTCGAGCCGTGCGCGCGTACGCGGATGGATCGGAAAGACGACGGGGGCTCGGGAAGCGAGGTCGGCGAGTTCGTCTGCGATCGCGGCAAGCCGGTCTTCGTCGTCGACATTCGACGGGCGGTGGAGGGTCACGAGCACGAACTCCTCGGGTCGAAGACTGAAGCGGGTCCAGGCCGCACGCTCGAGCGCACGCAGTTCGAACCGCCGGAGGGAGTCGATCATGGTGTTCCCGACGAAATGGATTTGCTCGTCGGCAACGCCCTCCCGTCGGAGGTTTTCGACGGCATCCTCGCTGTGGACGAAGAGCAGGTCGGCGAGCTGGTCGGTCAGAAGCCGGTTGATCTCTTCGGGCATGGTTCGGTCGCGAGACCGGAGGCCCGACTCGATATGGGCTACCGGAATGCCGACCTTCGCCGCGGCAAGCGCACCCCCGAGGGTGGCGTTCACGTCGCCGCTCACGACGACGATCTTCGGCTGTTCCTCAAGGAGGGCCCGCTCGACCGCGATGAGGGTGCGGCCGGTCTGGTCTGCATGCGTCCCCGACCCGACTCCGAGGAAGCGGTCCGGCTTCGGTAGCCCAAGATCCTCGAGGACGTTGGCGGAAAGGGCGGAATCGTAGTGCTGTCCCGTGTGGACTACGCACTGCACGACCTCCGAACGAGCGCACACGGCGTCGATGACGGGCACCGCCTTAACAAAGTTGGGGCGAGCGCCGACGACGTAGAGGAGCGAAACGCTCACACCGCGAGCTCGCCCAAGAGCGCTAGGTATTCGTCGGCCGTCCGCTCGACGGAGAAGACCGCAGCGCAACGCTCGCGCGCGGCTGCTCCGTGCTGTCGCCTGAGCGTGGGGTCCGTCGCGTACGCCTCAAGCGCTGCGGCGATCCCGTCGACATCGCCAGGTGGGACGAGCGTCCCTGTCCTCCCATCTGCGACCAGTTCCGCAAGACCACCGTTCCGCGTCGCTACGACGGGGAGTCCACATGCCATGGCTTCCAGGGCGAAGAAGCCGAACGACTCGACGAGCGAAGACGAGACGGCAACCGCGACGTCGGCCGCGCCGAGGAATCCTGCGACATCGCGGACCACGCCGGGAAAAGTGACCCGGCCGTCCAGACTCAAGTCGGCGGAGAGCCGCTGGAGATCAGACCGCAGCGGCCCGTCACCGGCAAGGACGAGCTCGAGCGCGACGTTGCGGGGGATGGTGCTCACCGCCTCCACAAGGTCTTCGACGCCCTTTCCCGGGATCATTCGACCTGCCCAGGCGACCCGGACCACCTCCTTGTCGACACCGGTCGGGCCTGTGCTCGCGTAGTCGTCCAGCCGGAGGCCGTTGTAAATCCGCACGACACGCCGGGCTCGGAACCGCTCGCGAAGCAGCTGCGCGAGCATGAAGTCGGAGACGGCTACCTCCACGTCCGCAGCACGAAATCCAGTCGCTCGCTCAGCGTCGCGAATCAGGCGACGCACATATGACAGCTGGCCCCGGTGCAGGAGCCGGCCATGGTTGACCGCGACGATCGAGCCCCGGTAGCCGCCCGCCCGCAGTGCAGCCGGGAGGTATCCTGCCGAGGCGGTCACCGCTGCACCGCTTCCGGCAGCAGAGACTACTCGAGCAAGTCGCCGCGGGTGGCGGATGACATCGCGTCCGCGCGCGAGACCGACCGACCGCCGCGGGAGCGCGCTCGCCTCGAGCTCGTCTGTCAGGGTCCCGCCGTGGGTCACGAAGACGACCTCGGCGTCGTGCCCCCTTCGGGCAAGCTCGCGAGCCAGCGAGGCGGTCGCCCGCTCGGCGCCGCCGACGGCCCCCTGCCAGAGAACGAAGGCGATCCTCACGACGAACGCCGGCGCACCAGCCCCACGGCGTTCGGGACGAAGCCGGCTGCGGCGGCTTCATCGGCCATCGTAGGCAGACGGTCGAGGATCCCACCGATCTGACTTGCCTTTCGATGCCTGCGCGGCGCGCCGGGCCCGGTCGCCGGGGATCGGCGGAGGACGCTCGCGAACAGCCCGAGCGTGCGCCACGTGATCGACGCGGCGCGACGCGCTGCGACCGACCCATGGCGGCGGTGGACGTACTCGAGCCACGACAGGAGCTCCCATGCGGCCGGTTCGACGCGAAGGTCGTCGTCGTCCGAAGACGCCCCTCCGCGGTGGGCCACGACGAGGGCCGCGGTCGACGACAGAGGCAGGCCTGCGGACCGGTAGCGAGCCGACAGCTCCCGATCCTCGTGGTAGAGGAAGAAGCGAGGATCGAAGCCTCCGAGCCGGAGGAACTCGTCGCGCTTCGCGAGGAAAGCGGCTCCTCCGATCCAGCGGCGGTCGCCGTCGGATCTCGGCGGTCCGGGCGGGAGCCCCCGCGGCCGGAGGACGCCCAGCGTGTGCGATGCGACCTCGCGTACGAGGCCGGTCTCAGAGCGGAGTCCGTCGTAGCGTCGTCCGTCGGGAAGCACGAACGTCGCGCTCACGAGTCCGAACGGTTCCCGCCCGAGGAGGCGTTCAAGCGCGTCGAGATCGGCCGACGCGATGCGGACATCGGGGTTCAAGAAGAACAGGTGCCGGCCCGCCGCCTGCTCCGCGCCGGCGTTGCACGCCCGCCCAAAGCCGTCGTTTCGATCGCGTGCGATCAGCTTGGCTCCCGACGACGCGACGATCTCCCGACTCGCGTCCGCCGACGCGTTGTCGACGACGACGATCTCGAGGTTGCGGAGCGCACCCGCGACGGAGGCGATCGCATCTCCGATGGTCGCCGCCGAGTTGTGCGTCACGAAGATGGCCGCGACGTTCGGCGGGTCGCTCAACCCACGGAAGCAGCGTCGCGGGGCGGTTCCGTGAAGAGCGACCGTGCTCCGGCGGCCACCGTCAACGCCACCGCAGCCAGGAGAAGCCCCTGCATGCTGTAGACGGTTACGAGCGTGTACGAGCCGATGACGATGCCCACGACCCAACCCGCGATCCCGAGTCGGATGCCGTCCCACCCCCCGGGTTTGAAGCGTTGCCTGACCAGGAGGATGACGATCGCGACAAACGGGACGTACATGAGCAGCGTTCCGACGACGCCGAACGTCATGAGACCGTTGAAAAGGCCTACGTCGGAGTTTCGAATCGAGCCGTCGGGAAGGGTCGGAACGGGCCTGTCGTGGGGATGCCAGAAGCCGAGACCGATCGGCCACCGATTGCCAAGGACGTCGAGCATGCTCCCTTGGAGCTTCTTCCGATAGCCGAACGTCCCGGTGCCCGCCTGGAACTCGGCGAAACCGGAAACCGCCCGGGTCTGCAGGATGGCTCCGATCGACGGTCCGCGTGCTGAGTCGGTCGGCCGGATGGCGACAAGAATAGGCACGAGGAGGATGATTGCGGCGACGGCGGGAAGCAGGCGCACGACCCTGTGGAATCGTTCACTCCGCCAGGCGGCGCCGACGGCGACCACCAAGACCCCAATTGCCATCGTCACGTACGTCGCCCGCGATAGCTGGACGAGGCCGCCGACCGCGAGAACGGCGAACAGGACGGCGCCGACGATGCGGGTCACCCCTCCGCGCGCCAGGATGACGAAGCCGGCCGCGCCGATCGCGCCGGCAGTGACGACGTCGCCCATCGGCGCGTAGATCCGCGGGATGCCCTCGAACTCGTTCGTGACGACGGGGTTCAGGAAGAGGTCTGTGTGGACGGCTGCGGCAGCCGACGGGAGAAGAGACGTCAGCGTTTGCGCGAGCGCGAAGATGACCGCGGCCACCCCGACGACCCATCCAAGGCCCGCGAGCTCGCGTCTTGTCCGCAGGGCAATCGGTAGGAGCGGAAGCACGAGCGCGAAGCAGAGGAAGTCACGGCCGAAGAGGATCGCATCGAGCAGTGGGATCTCCGAGAACAGAACGCTGCGGGCCAGCGTGAGCGCCCACCAGGAGAGAAAGAGGAACGACCACAACCAGACGATCCTGCGCCAGCGGGGATCGACGGCAACGGTGCTCCGTTCGTTGAACGTCCAAAAGGCCAGGCAAAGGACGAGAAGCGCGACGATGAGGTCGCTCGGGCGAAAGACTCCGGGGACGGCCGCACTTTCGAGGTCGACGAACGGAATGGCGTTCATGACTGCGACGAGGGCGAGTCCGAGGAACGCACCCCTGTTCGCGGCGGCGACGCCGAGAAGGACCGCGAGGGCTGCGGCCGGAGGAACGACGATGCCCCAGCGCGGATCGTTGATCGCAAGCCCGACCACCAGGGAGGCCACGATGCAGACCAGCCCGACGACAGCAGCGTGATCGAGGAATAACGGCCTCCCGCTTCCAGAGACGGGGCTAGGACTTCGGGAGCGCAGCAACATGGACAGCGTCGTCATCGCGTCCTCACGCGTTCGCGCGCCGCGAGGGCGCGCTCGTAGACGTCCAGCATGGCGAGCGCATGCGCCTTCTCACCGTAGCGTTCGGCCGCGAGACGTCCATGCTTTCCCATCATCTCGCGCTGCCGGCCGTCCTCGAGAAGCGAGGTCAGCGCGGCCGCGACCTTCGCGGGCTGCGGCTCGGCAACGACGATGCCCGCTCTCGATTCCTCCACGACCGCCGACGCGCCCGCGCCCGCCGTCGTGATGACAGGCAGCCCGGAGGCCATCGCCTCGATCACCACCATCGCCCAGACGTCCTCCCGCGTGGGAAGCACGAAGACGTCGGCGGCCGCGAACCACGGACCAGCGTCGATCGTAGGACCGAGGAAGTGCACCCGGTGGGAGAGCCCCTGTCGCTCTGCCTCCGCGCGAAACGGATCCCCATCGCCTCCACCCACAACCGCAAGCTGCGCCTCGCCGGGCGCCTCGCCAAGAGCGCGGATTGCGACGTCCAGGCCTTTCCGCTGAAAGTCGTGGCCGACGAAGAGCGCAAGCGGAGTATGGCTCGCGAGACCAAGCTGGCGACGAAACTCCTCGCGTGCGGCGCAATTTCCCGGTGCTTCAATCGGGTACGGAACCACGTCGACGAGATCGCGCGGAATGCCGAAGACGCTCACCAAATCATCCGCAACGAGCTCGGTGACGGCTGCTGCGCGCAGGAAGCGACCCGGCCGGAACTGGAGCTTTTGCGTTGCGCGCGCGATGCCTACCGTCGGACGGACGACCGGGGCAGCCGCCGCGTGGAGCCGTGCGGCCTTGATGTCCCGGCCGCCCCAGTCAGGCCACCGTCGTTGCATCGCGAGCTGCACCGCGTGGACGCGAACGACGTCGTGTTCCCAGGACGACGTGCCTGATGCGTCGATGATGTCGTAGTCGCGCCGTCGCTCCCGAAGTACCCTTGTGGCCCGCCAGGCGAAGGATCCGCACTCGACAGCGTGCCCAACGCGCCCGCGCGAGCGCATGAGCGGGCGGACGTCGTGAAACTCGACGCCGTCGAGCGGCTCGAGGCGCCCGTCCGGGTTTGCATAGACATGGACTTCGACGCCCTGCGTGGCGAGACCCCGCGCGAGGATCACGCGTTCGAGCGGAAGCGACTCGCCACGATAGAAGTCATGGAAGACCAGGGCTACGCGCACAGGTGCACCTCATAGGTGTGCCGCCAGGCGCTCGCGACGGGTGCGGGGCCGGCGGATGCGAGGACCTCGGCGCGTGCCCGAGCGCCGACGCCTCGCGCGCGCTCCGGATCGGCGATCAGGCGCGCCTGGACGTCCGCGAGACCTTTCGGGTCACCCGGTTGCACGAGGAATCCGGTCTCCCCGTCGCGGACGACGTCCGCGATCCCTCGGACCGGCGTCATCACGACCGGCAAACCGAACACCATCGCCTCGAGAACGGCCATCGCAGACCTTCCTTCCGGGAGGCAGAAGACGCCGGCTTGCTTATAGGCCCGCGCGGACGTCAGCCGGCCGACGACACGGATGGCGAATCGCCAATATCGCGAGTCGGGGTCGACAACGTGGACGTGCGCGACGACCTTCCTTCCGAAGAAGCGAAGGATCGCAAGGAAGAGGATGTCCCGCACAAGACCCGTCCGAGTCGCGGCAACGGCGTAGTGGACGCGCGAGGGAGCGCGAGGAACCCAGGAGAGGAATCCGGCGAAGAGCCTGGCCTGGTGAAGGACGGCGGCGGCGGCGAGCCTCCCTCCAATCTCCCCTCCGGCGGGGCGGTGCAGGTCGAAGGTGTCGTACTCCACACCAAATTCACCCTGGTGCGACAGAAGCCACTCTGCGACGGCTGCAACACCGCCGATCTGAGGCGGAAGCGGCGAGACGAGGCCGACCCGACGGCTCTGCTGAGACACGGTCTCTCCTCCGGCGCTAGTACGCCGAGCGGCGCTTCAGAACTGCAGGCAAGGTTCGCGCGAGAAGCTTCAGATCTCCGACGAACGACCAGTTCATGACGTAGAGGTAGTCGAGCTTGGTCATCTCGTCGAACGGGATGTCGTTTCGCCCGAGAACCTGCCAGAGCCCGGTC
>Ga0126312_10002998_pt1 | contig 11359 bp, 13 predicted proteins | sample Plot104A_FD_92537 | JGI IMG/M metagenome (GOLD analysis project Ga0126312, IMG submission 92537) | Serpentine soil microbial communities from UC McLaughlin Reserve, CA, USA - Plot104A | ecosystem: Environmental > Terrestrial > Soil > Grasslands | place: USA: UC McLaughlin Reserve, Lake County... | reverse complement strand
CCCGCGCGGCTAGCGCGCGAGTTTCGGCCGGGCCTTTGGCCTGGTGGTTATCTCTAGCGAAGAATAAGCATTCTGCGATAAGCCTTCTGCGAGACGTATGCGGCAGACGGGGGTGCGAGGAGGCACCCCGAGCTGACGTCCAGCTCGTAGAAGGCCGCGGCCTCGGGCACGTTCTGATGCCTCCCGCACGAGAGGTCGTCCACGACCGCCACCTCATGACCCTCCGCACGCAGCGAATCGGCCACGTGCGAGCCTATAAACCCGGCGGCTCCTTATAACGAGAACCTTCATGCCCTCCCAGATTTTTCCCCGCGACCCGCCGGCGAAACGACCACCGCGAGGGAACCCGGTACCGGCACGCCATCTTCTCTCTAGCCCCTCCCGGCATCGGGGGCTAGGTGGCGCGTAAACCAGCCGGCGGCGAGCCGCGCGACTTCCTCGAGCGTCCCCGGCTCCTCGAAGAGGTGCCCCGCCCCGGGCACGATCTCCAGCCGCTTCTCCGCGCGGAGCCTCCCTAGCGCCTTCTCGTTCATGCGGATCACGGGCTCGTCGTCGCTGCCGACGATAAGGAGCGTGGGCGCCTCGACGAGGGGCAGCGTATCCTCGGCCAGGTCGGGCCTGCCGCCGCGCGAGACGACGGCGCCCACTTCTCGCGGCTGCTCCGCCGCTGCGATCAGCGCCGCCCCCGCCCCGGTGCTAGCGCCGAAGTAGCCGACTGGCAAGTCTCGCGTGTCGGGGTTTTGCCGGAGCCAGTGGGTGGCTCCGGCGAGCCTTCGCGCAAGCAGCCCGACGTCGAATCGGAGGTGGCCGCTCTCGCGGTCGACCTCCTCCTCGTCCGGGGTGAGGAGGTCGATCAGGAGCGTGGCGAGCCCCGCCTCGCCCAGCACCCGCGCGACGTGGCGGTTGCGCGGGCTGTGCCGACCGCTGCCGGATCCGTGGGCGAAGAGCACTACGCCTCCGGCCTCCTCGGGCACGCAGAGGTTGCCTGCGAGCTCGACCGGGCCGGCCGGGACCTCGACCGCCCTCTCCCCTCCTTCGAGGCGTGCCCGCTCGAGCAGCCCGATGACCTCCTCGTCCGAGGTCTGCTCAAAGTTCCGGTACCAAAATCCTATCGCCCCGAGGTCAGGGGGCTCCGTCAGGCAGACGAGCTCGTCCACCTCAGGACCGAGCCGCTCGGCCGTCTGGGCGGCGCACACGGGCGCGGCGAGGACCAGGCGCCGCGGCTCCAGGCGCCTGAGAGCCTCCACGGCGGCCTGGGCCGTCACCCCGGTCGCAAGGCCATCGTCCACCAGGATCACGGTCCGTCCCCGTACCTCGGGCTCGGGACGGCCCCCCCGGAAGTGCCTGAGCCGGCGCTCCACCTCGGCCGTCTCCTTACGCGTGACCGTTTCCAGGTAATCGGCGGGGATGCCGAGCCGCTCGACGACGTTACCGTTGAGGACGCGCACGCCGCCGGGGGCGACGGCGCCGATGCCGAACTCGGGCTGTCCCGGGGCCCCGAGCTTGCGCGCGACGAAGACCTCCAGCGGCGCGCCCAGGGAACGTGAGATCTCGTACCCCACAGGGACCCCTCCGCGCGGGAGGGCGAACACGACGGGACGCTCCTCCCGGTAGCGGGCCAGCCGTTTGGCCAGCCTGCGGCCGGCGTCCTCCCGGTCCTCGAAAGGCGGCTCTCCCTGGAGCATACTCAACAACCTCCTCAAGGCCCAAGCCCCGCGCTGCTCAGCCCCGCGCTGCGCTGCCCAGCCCCGCTCAGCCCTTGACCACTATCAGCGGCCTGAGCCGCGCGACCCTGCGCCCGATCCCCGCCCCGTGCGTCGCCTCGATGACGTCGGCGGCGTCCTTGTAAGCCTCGGACATCTCCTCCTCCACCGTCGCCCGGCCCGCGGCGCGCACAAGAATGCCCTTCTCCTTCATCTCCCCTACCACATCGCGGTCCCTGGCCGCCTTCTTGGCTCGCCGACGGCTCATCTTGCGGCCGGCGCCGTGGGCGCTGGACCCGAAGGTCTCCCGCATCGCGCCCTCCGTGCCGGCCAGCACGAAGGAGTAGCGACCCATGTCCCCCGGGACCAGCACCGGCTGGCCCACCGGGCGGTACTCCTCGGGCAGCTCCTCCTCGCCGGGGCCGAACGCCCGGGTGGCACCTTTGCGATGGACCAGGACCTCCCTACCCGCGTGCTCCTCGAACTTGGCGTTGTTGTGCGCGAGGTCGTAGAGCAACCTCAGGCGGTGCTCCTCCGAATCGAACCCCGCCGAGGCGAAGGCCTGCCGCGTGAAGTGGGCGATGAGCTGGCGGCTTGCGAAGGCGAAGTTCGCCGCCGCCGCCATGGCCGCGAGATAGGCCTCGCCTTCCGGGCTCTCCACGGGGGCAGCGGCGAGCTGCCTGTCCGCGAGCTCGATGCCGTAGCGCGGGGCGGCCTCGAGAAAGCGCTCGACGTAGTCCTGGCAGACCTGGTGTCCGAGGCCCCTCGATCCGGAGTGGATCAGGACCGTGACCCGGCCCTCGCCCAGGCCGAAGGCCCCGGCGGCCTCCTCATCGTAGATCTCGTCTACGTACTGCACCTCCAGAAAGTGGTTGCCGGACCCCAGGGTCCCGAGTTGCGGGAGGCCACGCTCGAATGCCCTCCCGGAGACCCGCCCGGGGTCCGCCCCCGCGAGCCTGCCGCCGGACTCGATTCTGCCCAGGTCTTCCACCTCCCCGAGCACCCTCTCTACCAGCGGGGCGCAACCCTCGACGAGCACCCTCTCGATCTCGCCCCGGCTCATGCGGAGGTCCGTGCGACCCCTACCCACTCCCGAAGGCACCGCCTCAAAGAGCGCGTCCGCCAGGCGGTCCTTGCGCCTCTCCAGCTCCCCACGCTCGATCTCCGAGGTCAAAAGCCGCACGCCGCAGTTGATGTCGAAACCCACGCCGCCGGGGCTCACCACGCCGCCCTCTCGCGGGTCGAACGCCGCGACCCCGCCTATCGGGAAGCCGTAGCCCCAGTGGATGTCGGGCATGGTCAGCGCCGGCTCGACTATCCCAGGCAGCGTAGCGACGTTCTGGAGCTGCCTCAAGGAAGCGTAGTCCTCAGCCTTGAGGTCGTCCAGGATCTTCTCCGAGGCGTAGAACGCCGCGTCGACCTCCATCTTCCCCTCGCGCGGAATACGGTATTTGTAGTTCGTGAGACGCTCGAAGTTCATGGTTTTCTCCAGGGAGGATCGCTCCTATGGATCAGACATCCAGTATCACCCGGGCGTGCCAACCCCCGCCCCGGCGCGCCACTTCCAGCCCGTGGAAGGTTGCGCTCTTCACCTCGCCCCGCCACCCGTACTCCTCGAGCAGCAGGGGGGCGCCGGTTAGTCGTCCCCCGAGCGCGAGGCCCGCTCCGGCCTCCCGCACCTCGACCTCTGCCCGCGCCGGGACGAAGCCCGCGTCCTGGGTAAGGTAGACGAGCTCGTTCAGCCAGCGCACGAGGAGTGTCTCGCGATCGGGGGCAGTAAGGCGGGCCTCCCGCTTCTCAGGACCGTCTTCCGGGGGTCGCTCGAAGACGACCATAAGCAGGGCGCGCCGGGCCTCCTCGAACAGACCCCCTAGCGTCGGGGCCGAAAGCTCGAACCCCACGTCTGCAGTGTGGTCCAGCATCTCTATCACGGAGCGACACCGTTTCTCACGAGCGTCTTCTCTCCTGCCGCGTACCTACTCCCGATCTGATACCCGCGACCGCGCCGTCGCTAACACGGCTCGTTCTCCGGCGGCAAGACGCTGTGTAAAGAACTGGGTAGTTCTTCACGCCTTTGGCGACAGGCCGTAGAAAGAACGCGTTCCCGAACCTAACGTTGCGGTGGTCGGTTTCCTGCTGCATACCTCTCTACCGGATCTCTCCGGGGACAACGGCCTGGTCGAGGAAGCCCAGCAACCTCTCCCGGTACTCGGGGTGTTCGTGGGCCCCGACGTGCCCGTAACCTTCGACGTCCCAGAAGGTAGCTCCGGGGTGAGCTTTAGCCAGCGTCTCGGCGTGTTCGAAGGGTACGACCTCGTCGTCGCGGGAGTGGATGATCATGAAGGGGACACCCTCGCGAGACAACCGCTCGGCCTCCTCGACCGGCCGCACAGCCCACGGCTCTATGCCCAGAAAGAGCCTGCCCACAAAGAGGATGCTTGGCGTGAAGACGGCCGGCAGGCCGCTGACCTCGGGGAGCCGCTCCCACAGCAGCGGGAGCAGGTCCGCGTACGCCGACTCCTCAACGACCGCGGCCACGCCGGTCCCGGGGGCAGCCTGGATGGCGGCCGCCCCGCCCATCGACCAGCCGTGGAGCACGACCCGACCGGGATCCACGCCCCGTCTATCCAGCCAGGAGAGCGCCCCCCGCACGTCGCGCACCTCGCGGTAGCCGACGGTGACCCGCTCCCCCTCGGATTCGCCGTGGGCGCGCAGGTCGAGCATCAGCACGTCGAACCCGGCCTCCTCGTAGACGACGGCCGTCTCGAGGACGTGCCGACTCGACTTGTCACCGCCCCAGCCGTGGACCAGCACCACGGCCCGCGAGGAGTCCCTCTCTACCCACCAGGCGCTCAAGGCGAGCCCGTCGCTGCTGCGGAGGCATACCTCCCGGTACTCCAGCTCCACGTCGGCGGGGGTCCGTTCGACCGGCCGCCTGACCGGCGCGGAGAGGCGGGAAGCTACCACGTACCCGACAACCAGGTAGGCCACAACGCAGACCACCGCGACGGCGAGGCCCCACAGAAATGCCCGCGTCATCCTTCCCCTCCGCACCGCCGGACACCGAGGGGGCGGATCACTCGCTATCGTCGAGCTCGGGCAGTCGCTCGCGGGCCCTCTTTAGTTCTTCGTCGCCGGGGTTGTGGCGCATATCCAGGTCCGCCTCGGCGAGCAGGGTAGTGTCCCAGGGCCGCGGATCCTTCAGGCGGGCCAGCAACCCCCGCCGGTCGGGGATGTCCCTCGAACCGCCGGTGTCCTCCACGAACCGCACGCTACCGCAGGCTCTCCCAGAAAGGCGCCAGGGATCTCCGGGCGGCCTCGACGGGCCTCGCGTCGCCCACGTGATCCGGGGCGTCGTACCACCCTTTCTCGACCCCGCGTATGGTCGCGGCGACGCCCTCACCGAGGGCGTCGAGGTTGTAGCCACCTTCCAGGACGAGCGCGAGGGGCGCCGCCCCCACCTCGCGAGCCAGGGAGGCGAGTGCGGCGGCGAAGCGCCCGAAGGACGCGGACTCCAGCACCATGCCACCCAGAGGGTCCGCCCCGTGGGCGTCGTAGCCCGCAGAGACGACGATCAAGGCCGGCCCAAACTCTCGCATCACGGGGAGGAAGACTTCGGCGAACGCCGCCGTGTAGGCAGCCTCCCCCGAGCCCGCGGGCAGCGGCACGTTCACGGTAAGGCCCCTTCCCTCGCCCTCCCCCACCTCTTCGGCCCGACCGGTCCCGGGGTAGAAGGGGCTCTGGTGGACCGAGAGGTACAAGACCTCCCCGTCCTCGTAGAAGATGTCCTGGGTGCCGTTGCCGTGGTGCACGTCCCAGTCAAGGATGGCTACCCGCCCGGCCCCGCGCGAGCGGGCGTGCCCGGCGGCGACCGCGGCGTGGTTGAGCAGGCAGAACCCCATCCCGGTCGCCCTCCCGGCGTGGTGGCCCGGGGGGCGCGCGATGGAGAAGGCCGGCTCCCCGGAGAGAGCGCTCTCGACCGCGGAGCAGGCACCCCCACTCGCCAGAGCAGCCACCTCCCAGGAGTGCTCGTTTAGCGCCGTGTCGAGGCTGAGGTAGCCCGCTCCCTGGGCGGACAGGGCTTTCAGGTGGTCCAGGTAAGCGGGGGCGTGAACTGCGGCGAGGACGTCCTCTTGCGCGGGGCTACAGGCACACCACTCCACCGGCGCGCCGTCCCGCTCCGCGCTCGCGGCCCCGGCGAGCGCCGCCGGGAACCTCTCCGGGTCCTCCACGCCGGCCAGGAGGTTGACGTGCCGCTCCGAGGCGGGATCGGTGTAGACGCGCAAGCTCCCCTTCCAACCGTCGTTTCCTTTGAGACCCGCAGCGTCTTCATTATCGTGGTCCCGCCGCGCTCGCGGCAAGCCGACGTCTCTAATGCCCTAAACGCGCGTCGTCCCGGGGGGGTCCCTATCGTCCAGGATCCCCTCGATCTCCCGGGCCGCACGGGCGACGACCTCGCGGATGCGGCGCAGCTTCTCCTTGTCCAGCCGCCCCTCGTGCATCTCGCGGCCAAAGAGCCTCCCCAAGCCCATCATCTCGTGCCTTATCTCGTGCAGCCCGGCCGCGACCTCCGGGTCCCAGCCCCCGCCGACCCGGCTCCAGATGTTCTCCACCGAACGCCTGTTCTCTTCAAGGAACCCGCGTCCCTCGTCGGTGATCTCGTAGACCTTCTTGCCGTCGTGCTGCGTGGCGGCCACGTAGCCGAGGTCCTCGAGCATCTGTAGCGTCGGGTAGACCGAGCCGGGGCTCGGGGAGTAGAGCCCGCGAAAGCGCCCCTCTAGCTCCCGCATCACCTCGTAACCGTGGGCGGGCCGATCTTCTAGCAGGTCCAGGATCACGTACTTCAGGTCGCCTTTCCCGAAGACGCGCCCCCGCCGCGGGTCGAACCCCCGCCACGGTCCCCGCCCGAAGACCCCCTTCATAGCCTTCGGCCCGAACATAGATCTTTCCTCCTCCCTCCGCGCCGCGGAACACGGCGCCCCGCCTACGCCGTCAGCTCCCGCCGATCTGCATCCCAGAGGGCGTACTCGAGCCGTCCCTCGCGGGCGCGCACCTCTATGTGCCCGTCCTTGGCCAACCCGGAGAGCATGCGGTCCGCCTCGGCCACACCGAGGCTCGTCTCGAGCGCCGCCCGGGCGGGCGTGAGCTCCCCGTGCCGCGCGAGCGCCTCGAGAAGCTCCTTCTCCCTGCGCCCCTCGTCTGCCGGCTCTTGCGGCCGTGCCTCAAAGAGACCCGCCAGGCTCCTCACGGAGAGCCCGAGCGCCGGCACCAAAATGAACGGAATCATCCAGAAGAGGAAGAAGAACGGGAAGAAGAACGGGAAGAAGTCGATCGCGCCGGCCACAAAGAACAGGAACAACCCTCCGACCACCAGGCCAACGATCGGTAGCGCTGGCGGACCGTGGCGTCCGTGGCCTCCCGGATGCGGCCCCATCCTGCTGCCCCTGCCCACGTAGCCTATTCTGCCCGGACGGTACATCTCGCCTCCGTTCCGCACTCCACGAACCAGTGTCGTCGCAGTATATCACGATATATCGTGATATAACCCGATATAACTCGATATAACAAAAAAGAACCTGCCGGTGCTTCTCGGTGCTTCCTCCTCGGTTACGGGTGTTTCGCGACCCTACAGGACCCTCTTACGTGGCGGCGCCGTCTTGGTTTCACCGGGATTCTTGAGTTCTTCGGGTGTGGGGTTGGATCCTTCAAGACGGGCCGCCGCCGGTCGTCTAGGATCTCCGCAGGCGCATCTGCCAGCGGGGCAGGCGGGAACCGTCCGGTTCGTCCTTCAACTCGGATTCGGCATCCTTTCTGAGGGATCCAAGCTGCTTGCTGACGCGGTACGCCATGCCGGACCGGACCTGCGCGTAGCCTCGCTCCTCGATCTCCGCGCAGAACCTCGAGTAGTGGTTTTCGGACTTCTTGATGAAGTCCTCTACCCTTTTTCGGGCGCCCGACTGGAGCCACATGGATCTCGCGAGGTAGCCGTTGGAGAGCCGGTCCAGGAGCCCGGCGACCCGTTCCCTCTGGTCTTGTTCGTACCGGCCATCCACGTCCCCGTACAGCGAAGCCCAGGATACGAAGCCCCGGTAGAGGTCCGCGAGCATGTTCCGGATCTCCGCCGCCGCGCGCTGACGACGCCTGGCCCGGCCCTGTTCGGCCTCCGTGGTACGCACGATGATTCCCCTCCGGACTCGCTGTCGTACACAACTCACCCACGCGGGCTGTGGGTAGAACGTTAACGTAGCACAACGTGCGGTGGATTTACCAGCGGGGGACCCGAGGTTTTCAACCTCGCAGGTAAGTCAGGACGGCGAGCACCCGTCTGTGCTCCGTTTCGGCCTGGACGAAGCCGAGCTTGCCAAAGATGCTCTTGACGTGTTTCTCGACGGCGCCCCCGGTGACAAAGAGGGTCTCAGCGATCGCGCGGTTCGAGCGTCCTTCGGCCATGAGGGCGAGGACCTCGCGCTCGCGCGGGGTGAGCTTGGAGAGCCCGCCGTGGCGTCGGCGGGAGAGGAGTTGTTCTACGACCTCCGGGTCGAGGACGGTCCCGCCGGAGGCGACGTCGCGGACCGCGGCGGCGAACTCGGGGACGTCGGCGACGCGGTCCTTGAGGAGATATCCGGTGCCGTGGGCACCGGACTCGAGCAACTCGGCGCCGTAGCGCTCCTCGACGTACTGCGAGAGGACCAGCACGGGGAGGCCGGGGACGCGGCCACGCGCCTCGATAGCGGCTCTGAGGCCCTCGTCACGGTAGCCCGGGGGCATCCTGACGTCCACCACAGCCACGTCGGGACGGTGCTCTTCGGCCGCGGCCACGAGCCCCGGTCCGTCACCCACCGCGGCGACCACCTCGAAGCCGGCGTCGGCGAGCAGCCTCGAGAGGCTCTCGCGCAGGAGACCGGAGTCCTCGGCGATCACGACCCGCACGGGTTGTTCCACGGCTTCCCGCGGTGGGTCCGTCACGGCTTTTCGGACACCTCCTCTTCGGCGGCGCCGAGGGGCAGCTCGGCCCGCACCAGGGTGGGTCCGCCTCCGGGACTCTGCACGAAGAGCCGGCCGTCGAGCGCGGCGAGCCGGTCTGCGAGACCCGAGAGTCCGCCGCCCGCGACCTGCGCTGCGCCGCCCGCGCCGTCGTCGGTCACCTCGACGACGAGACGGTCCTCCGGGGCTTGCTCGCGCCACACAGCCACCGTGGCGTCGGAGGCGCCGGAGTGCTTGGCGGCGTTCGAGAGTGCCTCGGCAGCGACGAAGTACGCGGTCGTCTCGATGGCTTCGGGGAGGCGTTCTTCGAGCTTCACATCCACCATCGTAGGGATCGGGGAGCGGGCGGCCAGGGCGGAGAGGGCGGCGTCGAGGCCGCGGTCGGTGAGGATCGCCGGGTGGATGCCCCGCACGAGGGCCCGGATCTCCGAGAGGGCGCGTTTGACCTCGCTGTGCGCCTCCTCGACCAGCTCGCGTGCGGCCCCAGGGTCTTCTCCCATCTTCTTCTTCGCCAGCCCGAGATCTATCGCCAGCGAGACGAGACGCTGCTGCGCGCCGTCGTGCAGGTCCCGCTCTATCCTGCGTCTCTCGGCGAGCGCCGCCTCCATGGCCCTCGAGCGGCTCTCGGTAAGGGCCTCGACCCGCTCGGCGAGCTGCGCGCTCCTGCTCGGCCCCAGCAGCGCACCGCCCAAAGCGCCGTGAGCTCGCGACGCGCCGGCGACCACGAGGTAGGCGACGAGCACGCAGACCGGCAGGCCAGCGATCACGACGACCAGCGCTTCGGGCAGGGTATCTATCCGAACCTCTCCCCAGAGCGGGGCGCCCTCCGGGAACGCCACGAAGAGCCAGGCGGGAAGTGACATCGTCCCTACGACGGCCAGGAAGGCCACGACGACCCCGACGAACTCGAGGGCGCCCAGAGGCAAAAGCAAGAGCAGGTAGGCCAGGTCACGCCAGACGGCGGGCTCCCCTGCCCGCACCCACGCGCGGTCGAGCAACGACCCCTGCGGCGTCCGGCGGTAGGGCGTGCGTACCGGGTAACCCAGAGAACCCGCGATGCGGCGCCGTTCGGCCTGCGCACCCCGTACCGAGAGTGCTGTCAGTGGGGCGGAGATCAAAGCCAGCCCGCGGCCCAGCGTCCGCCGCCAGGGCCCGCCGGTCCACCGCAGCAAAGCGTAGGCTACGGCCACGGCCACCACCCACACGGCGGCAAGGAAGGCGCCGAGCATGATCGGTGGAGCGAGCACGAGGAACCAGAGAACGGCGATCGGGAAGCTCGTCAGCAGGAAGCTGGCGACTGCTCTCGGCCCGGCGAGAGACGGCGCACGTACGGGATCGGCGGAGCCGTGGTCCGGCTCGGCGTTCGGGCCAACGGCCATCGGTGCGGACACTTAGTACTTCCTCTCAGGCCTCACAACCGCCAGGGGCGCGCCATCCTGGCCGGGTACCCCCTATTATAGGAGCGCGCGGGTACGGCGGCGTGCTGGCGCAGGGGTCTGCGACCTTCCACGTTTTGCCGCGGAGGAAGATCTCTCGCCGCAACTGGCAACCCGTGAACAAAGCTACGACTGCTAACGGCAGGCAGTACATCAGGCCGACGCCGTCCAATATCCGGCGCCAGGTAATGGTGTTGCGTTGCATAATTGTTGCTCCCCTCTTTCGGTGGCCTGGTGATGGCTTTGTCTTTCGACAAGATCGTAGGAGACCCGTACTGCGAGTAGAATCCGGCGGGCAGGAGAATTTGGGGCGGGGTTAACCCCACCTTCCCAGCCGGTTTGTGAGCTGTTTAATTCGGCGTGTTCGTCGAACGCACCCGGGGTCCAGGTGTGCGAGCATACGCCCGCAGACGAGATGGACGGCATCGGGATAGCGAAAGGGGAGGATCGGTCCGTGAGAACATTCGGGTGTGAAGCGATCCTCTTCGACCTGGACGGCGTGCTGGTGGACTCGACCGCCGTCGTGGTGCGTACCTGGCGCGACTGGGCACGGGATCGGGGCCTCGACGCCGAGCGCATCCTCGAGATTGCCCACGGGCGCCCGGCCGCCGAGACGGTCCGACTCTTCGCCCCACACCTGGACGCCGACTCGGAGGCCCGCGAGCTAGAGCGGATGGAGGCGGAGAACCTGGACTGCGTCCTCGAGGTAGATGGGGCCCGAGAGCTGCTCTCGGCGCTCCCCGCGGACGGCTGGACCGTGGTCACGTCGGGCACGCGGGCCCTCGCGTCGAAGAGGATGGAGCACGTCGGCCTGCCGCTGCCGGAGCGGTTCGTGAGCGCCGACGACGTGGAGAACGGCAAGCCCCACCCCGAGGCCTACCTGAGAGGCGCCGAGATCCTGGGCGTGCACCCGGAGGCGTGCGTTGTCGTCGAGGACGCGCCCTCCGGCGTGAGCTCGGCCAGATCCGCCGGCATGCGCGTCGTTGCGGTCGCCACCACCTACCGCCAAGACGACCTCGGGGAGGCTGACGCGGTGGCGTCTTCGCTGACGAAGATACGCGCGATCCCCCGTTCCGAGTCCCGAACGGGAGGTGGCCCACGCTTCGAGTTGGGGGTTACGGAGTAGAGCTGGTCAGCACACCGCCTGAGAAACCCCCAGGCGGCTTGTCAGCACCTCAGCTTGTCAGCTTTTTGCGCCGCGCCACAGACGCTGAGACGGTACGCGCAGGGCCCGGT
>Ga0126312_10002997_pt1 | contig 11362 bp, 11 predicted proteins | sample Plot104A_FD_92537 | JGI IMG/M metagenome (GOLD analysis project Ga0126312, IMG submission 92537) | Serpentine soil microbial communities from UC McLaughlin Reserve, CA, USA - Plot104A | ecosystem: Environmental > Terrestrial > Soil > Grasslands | place: USA: UC McLaughlin Reserve, Lake County... | reverse complement strand
GGCGTCCACGCGGAGCCGAGCGGGAAGAACCCGAACAGCTCGTCGCGGTTGTCGGACAGCTGCTGGATGAAGCCGATGATGAAGCCGCCCAGCACCGCGCCCTTGATGTTGCCGATGCCGCCCATGACCGCCGCGGTGAAGGCGATCAGGCCGGCGGTGAAGCCCTGGAAGTACCAGATCGTCGTCTGGTAGAGGGCGTAGATCAGGCCTGCGGCTCCGGCCAGCATCCCGCCCAGGAGGAAGGTCATCGAGATCGTCGTGTCGACGTTGATGCCCATCAGCCGGGCGGCCTCGGGATCCTGCGCGGTGGCGCGCATCGCCTTGCCGAGGCGGCTGCGCCCGATGAACGCGGTCATCAGCAGCAGCAGCGGGATCGTCACGCAGATCGAGAGCAGGTCGCCGTTGGTGATCGACACGCCGGCGATCGAGAAGACCTCGTGCTGGGAGCGGATCAGGTCCGTGATGCCCTCCTGCGAGCCGCCGCGCCACAGCAGGCCGACGTTCTGCAGGATGAAGGAGAAGCCGACGGCGGTGATCAGCGGCGCCAGCTTCGGCGCGTTGCGCAGCGGGCGATAGCCCACCCGCTCGATCATCGTGTTCAGGATCCCCGACGCGAACATGGCGAGGATGAGGATCACCAGCAGCGCGAGCGCCAGCAGGAGATAGCTCGTGTCCTGCGTCAGGCCGAAGGTCGTGAACAGGCTCGCCGAGACGAACGAGCCGATCATGAAGACCTCGCCGTGGGCGAAGTTGATCAGCTCGACGATGCCGTAGACGAGCGTGTAGCCGATGGCCACCAGCGCCCAGATGGCGCCGTTCGAGATGCCGTCGACGAAGTTGTTGCCGATCCGCGTCAGGTCGCCGTCGTTGACCAGGTCGTAGATCGCGAAGTAGACCGGGAGGGCGAGCAGGACGGCGATGAGGCCGTACGTCCCGATGAACGCTCTGAGCCGGTCGCCCTTTACTGCAGGGCTTGCGGGAACGGTTGCCGCTTCCATGGTTGTGGAGCTTCTCAGAACGCGGAGGGCCGGGGGCGGAAAGTTCGCCCCCGGCCGGTCCAGCGTCAGGAAGCGTGCCTAGTTGGCCGCTGCCTTGATGGTCTTGTCGAACTTCAGCTCGCCACCGTCGATCGAGTAGATGCCGTAGTCCGTGAGGGACGTGTCACCGTTCTCGTCGATGGAGTAGGTGCCGAGCACGCTCTGGCGGTCCTTCGTCTCGAAGATCGCCTTGAGGACGTCCTCCTTCTTGCCGCTGCCGGAGCGCTCGATCGCGTCCAGCGCCAGGCGCATGGCCTCGTAGCCGTAGATGGCGTACGGGTCCGGGTTCTTGTCGCCGTACTTCTTCTCGAAGTCGGCGAAGAACTGCTGGCCCTCCTCCGGGTACTCGTCCGGCGAGAGGGTCGCGACCGAGACCTTGACGCGCGACGCGACGTCGGCCGGGATGCCGCCCTCCTTCGGGTCCGAGAAGCCGGACTCGGCGACGCCGTCAGGGCCGTAGAGCTTCGCGTCCGGAAGGGCCGCCGCGAAGTCCTTGTAGATCTGCACCGCGTTGTTGGCGGTGATGCCCGAGTACACCATGCAGTCCGCGCCGGCGCCCTCGGCCTTGGCGGCCAGCGAGCGGTAGTTCGCCGCGTTCTTGTCGATCGCCTCGTTGGAGATGACGCTGAGGCCCTGCTCCTTCGCGGAGTTCTCGATGTTCCGCGAGAGGCCGGCCCCGTAGACCTCCTTGTCGTTCAGGACCTGCACCTTGGTGCAGCCATCCTCCTTCATGAGCGTCGCGAGCGCGGCGCCCTGGATGGTGTCCTTCGGGACGATGCGGGCGTAGGTGCGCTCGCCGGTCGGGTAGTACTTGTCCGGCTCGCCCGGCTCGGCGCCCGGCTCGTCGGTGGTGAGGCCCACGGCGGTGTTGGCCGGGGAGATCTGCGGCACGCCCGCCTCGTTGAGGATCGGGATCGAGACCGCGGAGCCGCCGGAGTTGAACTCGCCGAGGTAGACGGCCGTGGCGTCGTCCTGCGCCGCCTTGCGGGCGTTGGCGGAGACCGCCTCAGGAGTCCACGAGCCGGCCTGGGCCGTCGAGTCGTCGAGCGACTGGTACTTGACGGAGATGTCGCCGGCCTTGCCGCCGACCTGCTCCAGCGCCAGCTTGACGCCGTTCACCATCGCCGTCGTCTGCGGACGCGAGGCGCCCTGAAGCGGCAGCGACGAGTAGACGGTGACCGAGGAAGCGGCCTCGCCGCCACCGCCGCCGCCCCCACCGCCGCTGTCGTCATCGTCGCCGCACGCCGCTACGCCGAACGCGAGCGCGGCGACGAGGCAGCCTGACGCTGCCCAAGAACGTGAAATCAAGGAACCCCTCCTCAGGAGTCGTATGTGGGCGGCGATTCTACGCACGCCAAGAAGGTGCGGGCGTTAAGGTGCCATGAAGCGCGGCGGAACGGCTTGGCAGCGCCTCTCGGCGGCTGTGCAACGCGTCTCAGGAGGGCCGGTCGGGCTTCCGGTTGCCCGGGAGCGTCGGCCAGATGATGTGCGCCACGGCGGCCAAGAGGACCATCACCATCGTGATCAGGAAGGCGTCGAAGGACTTCGCGCCGATCGCCCACAGGACGATCCAGATGACGAGGCCCGTGATGAGGGTGAGCAGGACGCCCATGCCGGCGGCAGACTAGCGCGTCAGCCCGGCGGCAAGCTCGGCGACCGCGGCGCCCGCCGCGGCGGCGGGCTCATCGCCCGCGTCGGCGGCCTCGGCGGCCGCTCGCACGAGCCGCGAGCCGACGATCACGCCGTCGGCGCCCGCGTCGGCGGCCGCGCGGGCCTGCTCGGGCGTGGAGATGCCGAAGCCGAGCGCGACCGGGACGTCGGTGGCGCCCTTGGCGCGCGCGATCAGCATGGACGCGTCCCCATCCCCTCTCTCTCCGGTGGTCCCGGTCACGGAGACCGTGTAGAGGAACCCGCGCGCCCGGGCGCCGATCGCGGCGAGGCGGTCCTCGGGCGTGGTCGGGGCGGCGAGCGGGACGAGCGCGATCCCGGCGGCGTCGCAGGCCGCGAGCACCCCCGCGGCCTCCTCGAGCGGGAGGTCGGGCACGATCAGGCCGCTGATCCGGCGGACCGCGAGCTCGTCGGCGAAGCGCTCCACGCCGCGCGCGAGCATCGGGTTCGCGTAGCACATGAGCACCACCGGCAGCCGCTGCGCGAGCCGCGCGCCGACCTCGAGCACGTGGTGCAGGGTGGCTCCGGCGCCGAGCGCGCGCGTGGCGGCCGCGTGGATCACCGGGCCGTCGGCGAGCGGGTCCGAAAACGGCACGCCGAGCTCGACGAGGTCGGCGCCCGCGTCCGCGTAGGCCTCGCCGATCCGCGCGGAGGACTCCACGTCCGGGAAGCCGCCCATCAGGTAGGGCATCAGGGCGGCCCGGCCGGCGGCGCCCGCGAACGCCGCGGCGATCCGCTCGACACCGGTGTCGGTGGCCGTGCTCACGCGCCGCGCCCGATCGCCGCCAGCGCCTCGGCGAGGTCCTTGTCGCCGCGCCCGCTGAGGCAGATCAGGTCGACGTGGTCCGCCTCGCCGCGGACCTCCTCCGCCCCGGGCCCGAGCGCCCAGGCGACCGCGTGCGAGGACTCGAGCGCCGGCACGATCCCCTCGAGCTTCGCGACGCGCTGGAAGGCGGCGAGCGCCTGCGCGTCGGTGACGGCGACGTAGCGCGCGCGGCCGGTGTCGCGCAGCTGCGCGTGCTCGGGACCGGTGCCGGGGTAGTCGAGGCCGGCGGAGATCGAGTGCGCCTCGAGGATCTGACCGTCCTCGTCCTGCATGATCGCCGAGTAGGCGCCGTGCAGCACCCCGCCGCGCCCGCCGAGCGTCAGCGGCGCGCCGTGGCGGCCGGTCTCGATCCCGTCCCCCGCGGCCTCGACGCCGACCAGCGCCACCTCGGGGTCGCCGGTGAAGGGGACGAAGATGCCGATCGCGTTCGAGCCGCCCCCGACGCAGGCGATCACCCGCGAGGGCAGCCGGCCGATCGCCTCGAGCGCCTGTGCCCGCGCCTCGTCGCCGATCACGCGCTGGAGGTCGCGCACGAGTGCCGGAAACGGCGCCGGCCCGACCGCCGAGCCGATCACGTAGTGGGTGTCGGCGACGTTGGCGACCCAGTCGCGGATGGCGGCCGAGACCGCCTCCTTGAGGGTGCGGGCGCCGACGTCGACGGGCTCCACGCGCGCGCCCATCAGGCCCATCCGCTCGACGTTGGGCTTCTGGCGGCGCATGTCCTCGGTGCCCATGTAGACGATGCACTCGACGCCCAGCAGCGCGCAGGCGGTCGCGGTCGCCACGCCGTGCTGGCCCGCGCCGGTCTCGGCGATGATCCGCGTCTTGCCCATGCGCGTGGCGAGCAGGCACTGGCCGAGCGCGTTGTTGATCTTGTGCGCGCCGGTGTGCAGCAGGTCCTCGCGCTTGAGGTAGACGGGGTGCCCGACCTCCCGCGAGAGGCGCTTGGCGTGGTAGAGCGGCGTCGGGCGCCCGGCGAAGTCGCGCAGCAGCGTGCCGAGCTCCTCCAGGAACGCCGGGTCCTCGCGCGCGGCGACCCACGCCGCCTCGAGCTCGGTCAGCGCCGGCATCAGCGTCTCCGGCACGTACTGGCCCCCGTAGGGCCCGAAGCGGTGCTCGACCGGCGCGGCGGTCACGGGATGGCCGCCCGCGCGGGCGAGGCCACGGCCATGAACGCCTCGAGCTTCGCGGGGTCCTTGACGCCCGGCTCGGCCTCCACGCCCGACGCGACGTCGACCGCGTACGGGCGCACCTGCGCGATCCCGTCGGCCACGTTGTCGGCCGTCAGCCCGCCGGAGAGGATCGCCGGGACCTTCGAGCGGCGCTGGGCGGCCAGGCTCCAGTCCCACGACTCGCCGGAGCCGCCGCGCTTGCCCTCGACCTTGGTGTCGAGCAGGTGGAAGTCGGTGCGGAAGCGCTCCAGCGACTGCAGGTCGGAGGCGCCCGCGACCCGTGCGGCCTTGATCACCTTCGCGCCCGTGCGGCGCGCGACCTCGGTCGCGAACACCGGGCCCTCGTCGCCGTGCAGCTGCACGTGCGTCAGGCCGATCGCGTCGACGGCGTGCGCGACCTCGTCGAGCGTCGGGTTCACGAACACGCCGACGAGCTCGACCCGCCGCCGCACCTGGCGCGCGATCCCGGCCGCGACCGCCTCCTCGGCGGCGCGCGGGGAGCGCGGCCAGAGGATGAAGCCGAGCGCCCAGGCGCCCAGCGAGGCCGCCAGCTCGGCGTCCTCGAGGCGGGTGATACCGCAGACCTTGACCCGTGTCACCGGGTCCACGTTAGATGATCGATCGTGCGGCCGCCGCGGCCTCTCGGGCCTGGATCATTGCATGCCGGGCGGTGCTGGCCGAAGGGGAACAGTGGCAGCGCCACAGGCCCCTTCGGACGGTGCCGATCCGGCGCCGCGAGACAGCCCCGAGATGTCGTGGGGGCCGTGCGATCGGTCATCTCATCCGAGCGGGACGGAAGCAGGGCGTTCGGCGAGCATGACCTGCACGGTGAGGCGGCTGCCGTTGCGCTCGAGCACGATCGGGAGGCCGTCCCCAGGGCGGTGGCGGGCGACGACGTCGTCGACGTCGGCCATCGAGTCCACGGGCTCGCCGTCGACGGAGACGATCACGTCGCCGCCGGCCACGCTGCCGTCGCCGAGGATCCCGGCGCGCGCCGCCGGCCCGTCCGGGTCGACCTCGCGAACGCGCACCCCGGAGCGGCCGGCGCCGAGGGAGACGAGCGCGCGAGGGCCGTCACCCGCCGCGATCCCGAGGTAGGCGTGGCTGACGTTGCGGTGGGCCTGCAGCGACGGGATCAGGGCCTTCGCCGTGTCGATCGGGACCGCGAAGCCGAGCCGGGCCACGCCCTGCGGGCCGTCGGCCTCGATCTGGGAGTTGATCCCGATCACGCGGCCGGCGGCGTCGAGCAGCGGGCCGCCCGCGTTGCCGGGGTTGAGCACGCCGTCCGTCTGCATCACGTTGTCGACCGAGAAGCCGCTCGGCGCGGTGATGCGGCGCTGCTTGGCCGACACGACGCCGGTCGTGAGCGTGCGGTCGCGCCCGAAGGGGTTGCCGATCGAGAGCGTCGGGTCGCCGACGTGCACGCTCTTGGAGCTGCCGAGCTGGAGCGGCCGCAGGTCGAGCCCCTTCGGCTCGACGCCCAGCAGCGCCAGGTCGGTCTCCTCGTCCTTGCCGAGGACGCGCGCCGGCACGGTCCGCTCGTCGAAGGTCACGGATATGTCAGTAGCGCCCGCCACGACGTGCGCGTTGGTGAGCAGCCGCCCCTCGTCGTCGATCACGAAGCCGGCCGCGCTCGCGACGCCGTCGGAGCGCTCCGAGAGGTCCAGCGACGACGCGTCGGCCTGCAGCGAATGGGCTCGCACGAGCACCACGCCTGGCGCGTCGCGCTCGTAGATCTGGCGCGCCGTCAGGCCCGCCGCCTCCGCGCTGGGGCTCGAGCTGGCGCCGAGCGAGGACGTCTGGACCACGGTCCGCGACGTGCCGTCACCGGCCGCGCCCGTGCCCAGCAGCACGGCGGCCGTCATCCCGCTGCCGATCAGCCCGGCGGCGAGCATCTGGAGGAACCCTTGCTTCACCACGGCCCAGCGTCGCGACGGTCCGTGAACGTCAAGTAAACCCGAGGGAACCGGGGTAGCCACTGGCGATGGGAGGCCGAGCCGGCATCGCGCTGGCCGTCGCGTGCGGGGCGCAGTTCCTGATCGGGATCGACGGGCTGGCCGTGGCGATCGCCCTGCCGGCGATCCAGGAGGACCTGGGCGTCCGGCCGGTCGACGGGCAGTGGGTGCTGACCGCGTACGGTCTGACGTTCGGCGGCGGGCTGCTGCTGTGCGGGCGCCTGGGCGACCTCTACGGGCGCCGCCGGATGCTCGTGACGGGCATGGCGCTGTTCGGGGTGGCGTCGGTCGCGGCCGGGCTGGCGCCGTCGCTGGGCGTGCTGATCGCCGCCCGTGCGCTCCAGGGCGCGGGCTCGGCGGCGGCGGTGCCGGCCACGCTGGCGCTGATCGGCAGCCTTTACGAGCCCGGGCCGGACCGCACCCGCGCGCTGGCGCTGCTCGCGGCGACCGCGAGCGCCGGGGTCACGACCGGGCTGCTGCTGGGCGGGGCGGTCACGGAGTGGGCCGGCTGGCGCTGGATCTTCCTGGCGATGTCTCCCCTGGCGGGGCTCGCCGCGCTGGCGGCCCCGCGGCTGCTGCCCGAGGCGCGCGCCGAGCAGGCGAGCGGGCCGCCGGACGTGGCGGGCGCCGCGCTCGCGACGACCGGGCTGGTCGCATTGCTGTTCGGCGCCACACGGGCCGAGCGCTCCGGGGTCGCGGCGCCCGTGACGCTCGTCCCCGCACTCGCGGGGCTGGCGCTGCTCGCCACGTTCGCGGCCTGGGAGCGGCGCGCCCGCGCGCCGATCGTGCGGCTGGGCGTCCTGCGCGCGCCGGGGCTGCGGGCGGCCGTGCTCGGCGCCGGGCTGAACGCGGTCGCCTTCACGGCGATCGTCTACGCCTGCAGCCTCTACCTCCAGAACGAGCTCGACTACGGACCGCTTCAGGCAAGCGCGGCCATCGTGCCGCTCGACATAGTCGCCTTCGCGGTCACGGTGGCGGGCGCGTCGGCCATCTCGCGCCGCTCGCCGCGGGCGCTGCTCGGTGCCGCGTTCGCCACCTCGGCGCTGGCGCTGCTGTGGCTCGCCCGGGCGCCCGCCGAGGCCGTCTACGCCCGCGACGTGCTCGGCCCGTTGGTGGTGCTCGGTGCGTCGCTGCCGCTCGCCTTCGTCGTCCTGACCCAGCAGGCGTTGAGCGACGTCACCGAGGCCGAGCGCGGAATGGCCTCGGGCATCTTCGAGACCGCCAACCACCTCTTCGGGGGCGCGGTCGGCGTCGCGCTCTACGCGATGGTCATCGCGGCCTTCGGCGGCTACGGCCCGGCGTTCCTGGTCGCCGCCCTGCTGGCCGCCTGCGGGCTCGGCGTCGCTCGCATCGCCCCGGCCTCCTCGTAGCCGGGGCCCATGGAGTCTCAGAGCTCGCGGCTGTATCGGGCCTGGCGCTCGGACAGGTCGACGTAGCCGAGCGCGGTGTAGAAGGCGGGCGCCTCGGAGCGCGTGCGGGTGGAGGTCAGCTCGAGCCGGTGGCAGCCCCATTCGCGGGCGCGCGCCTCGGCGGCGCGGACGAGCGCCTCGCCGATGCCGCGGCGCCGGTGGGCGGAGGAGACGACGAGCCCGACGAGGCGCGCGAAGCTGTCCGGGCGGGCGAGGTGCGGCGTGGCGTTGACGGCCGCGACGCCGGCCAGGTCGCCGTCGAGCTCGGCGACCATGAGCGCGGCGCGCGGCGTCGCCTCCCACGTCGCGATGCGCTCCTCGATGGCCGCCGCGGGCAGCGGGTGGCTCCAGTCCTCGAACAGCGGCACGAGCGCCGCCGCGTCCTGCGCACGCGCCGGACGGATCGTCACGGGTTCAGCGGTCGAGCTCCGTCCCACCGGTGAGGTGGATGCAGGCGGTCTCGACGTCGGGCGCGCGCATCAGGGTCTCGCCGATCAGGACGGCGTCGACGCCGACGCGCTCGAGCTCGTCGAGCTGGTCGCGCGAGGAGTAGCCCGACTCGGCGACGACGGTCTTGCCCGCGGGCACGTCGGAGAGCAGCTCGTAGGTCCGCTCGATGTCGACCGAGAAATCGGACAGGTCGCGGTTGTTGAGGCCGAGCACGTCGGCCTCGACGTCCAGGGCGATCTCCAGCTCGCGCTCGTCGTGGACCTCGACCAGCGCGTCGAGATCGAGGTCGCGGGCCTCGCGCAGCAGGTCATAGAGGTCGTCGGGGTCGAGCGCCGCGACGATCAGCAGGATCGCGTCGGCGCCCACGGCCGCGGACTCGTAGAGCTGGTAGGGGTCGACGATGAAGTCCTTGCGCAGGATCGGCAGCTCGGTCGCCGCGAGCGCCTCGCGCAGGTCGTCGAGCGAGCCGCCGAAGTGGAACGGCTCGGTCAGGATCGACAGCGCGGCCGCGCAGCCGCGCTCGTAGGCCTGGACGATCTCGGTGACCGTCGCGCCCTCGCGGATCACGCCGGCCGACGGCGAGCGGCGCTTGTGCTCGGCGATCAGCGACACGCCGGGGCGCGTGAGCGCCTCCTGGAACGGGCGCTGCTCCGGGCGGTCGTCGAGCGCGCGCTCGAGCTGCGCCAGCGGAGTGCGCTCGCGGCGGCGCGCGACCTCGTCGCGCGTGTCGTCGACGATGCGGTCGAGGACGTTCATGCCACGGAGAGTTTGGCGGTCAGGGCGGTCAGGGCGTCGAGCGAGGCGGCGGCGGCGCCGGAGTCGACGGCCTCGGCGGCCGCCTCGACGCCCTCCCGCAGGGTATCCGCCCGCCCCCCGGCGTAGATCGCGGCGCCGGCGTTGAACAGCGCGAGGTCGCGCTCGGGGCCGGGCTCGCCGGCCAGGATCCGGCGCGTGGTGGCGGCGTTGACGTCCGGCAGGCCCGGGCCGAACGCGTCGGGCTCGCTGCGGGCGAGGCCGACGTCCTCCGGCGCGATCTCGTAAGCGCGCGTCTCGCCGCCGGCGACCTCGACGACCCGCGTCGGCGCCGAGGTGCTGATCTCGTCGAGCCCGTCCTGGCTGGAGACGACGAGCGCGCGCTCGGCGCCGAGCCGGGCGAGCGCATCCGCGAGCGTCTCGAGGAACGCGGGGTCCGAGACGCCGATCACCTGGCGCGTGGCGCCCGCGGGGTTGGTCAACGGCCCGAGGAAGTTGAAGATCGTGCGGACCGCGAGCTCCTTGCGGACCGGGACCACGTAGCGCGTGGCGCTGTGGTGCGCGGGCGCGAACATGAAGCCGAAGCCGACCTCGCGGATGCACTGCGCGACCGCGTCCGGGCCGAGGTCGATCCGCACGCCGAGCGCCTCCAGCAGATCGGCCGAGCCCGACAGCCCGGTCGCCGAGCGGTTGCCGTGCTTGGCGACGGCGCAGCCCGCCCCGGCGGCGATCAGCGCCGCGGTCGTGGAGACGTTGAACGTCGGCCGGCCGCCACCCGTGCCCGCCGTGTCGACGAGGTCGTCGCGGCCCGCGTGAACGGGCTTGGCGAAGCGGCGCATCGTGCGCGCTAGGCCCTCGATCTCCTCCGCCGTCTCCCCCTTCGTGCGCAGCGCGACGAGCACGCCCGCGGTCTCGACCTCGGACGCGTTGCCGTCCATGATCTCGGCCAGCACGGCCGAGGTGTCCGCCACGGAGAGGTCCTGGCGGCTCATCAGGCGGTCGATCGCCATCGTGATCACGGGGTTAGGCATGGAGGAAGTTCTCCAGCAGCCGCTTCCCGTCGGGCGTGAGGACGGACTCGGGATGGAACTGGACGCCGAGCGCGGGCAGCTCGCGATGGCGCATCGCCATCAGCACGCCGCCGCCGTGCGCGGTCGCCTCCAGGCACTCGGGCAGGTCGGGGTCCACGACCAGGGAGTGGTAGCGCCCGACGACCAGAGGCGAGGGCAGGCCCGCGAACAGGCCGCCGCCGTCGTGCTCGATCTCCGTCGCCTTGCCGTGCACGGGCAGGTGCCGGACGACCTTGCCGCCGAACGCCTGCGCGAGCGACTGGTGGCCGAGGCAGACGCCGAGCGTGGGCACTCCCGCCTCCGGCAGCCGCCGCATCACCTCGACGCTGATGCCGGCCTCGTTGGGCGTGCACGGGCCGGGCGAGACGACCGCGCGGTCCCAGCCACCCCCGGCCAGCTCGCCGGCGTCGGCCGCGTCGTTGCGCACCACGTGCAGCTCCGCCCCCAGCTCGCCCAGGTACTGGACGAGGTTGTAGGTGAACGAGTCGTAGTTGTCGACGACGAGGACCTTCATGCCCAGTCCGCCTGCCGCGCGGCCAGCTCGATCGCGCGCACGACGCCGCGCGCCTTCGCGCGCGACTCCTCGTACTCGTAGTCCGGCCGCGCGTCGGCGACCGTCCCGCCGCCCGCCTGCACGTGCGCGACGCCGTCCTTGACCACGACGGTGCGGATGCAGATGCAGGTGTCGAGCTGGCCGTGGTAGGAGAGCCAGCCGACCGCGCCGCCGTAGGCGCCGCGCTTGACCGGCTCGAGCTCGTCGATGATCTCCATCGCGCGCACCTTGGGTGCGCCCGAGAGCGTGCCCGCCGGGAGCACCGAGCGCAGCGCCTGCACGGCGCTGACGTCCTCGCGCAGGGTGCCCGCCACCGAGGAGACGATGTGGATCACGTGCGAGTAGGTCTCGACGCTCATGAACGTCTCGACCTCGACGGAGCCGTACTCGCACACGCGCCCGAGGTCGTTGCGGCCGAGGTCGACGAGCATCACGTGCTCGGCGCGCTCCTTCTCGTCGGCGAGCAGGT
>Ga0126312_10002996_pt1 | contig 11362 bp, 10 predicted proteins | sample Plot104A_FD_92537 | JGI IMG/M metagenome (GOLD analysis project Ga0126312, IMG submission 92537) | Serpentine soil microbial communities from UC McLaughlin Reserve, CA, USA - Plot104A | ecosystem: Environmental > Terrestrial > Soil > Grasslands | place: USA: UC McLaughlin Reserve, Lake County... | reverse complement strand
GTGCGGGAACTCGACCTGTCGGTAACGCGGCTCGAGGCGGAGGACGTGCACGACGGCCGTGCGCGGCGCGTTCAGCGTCTTCGAGACGAACGCGCGCGCGTTGTCCGTCGTCAGCACGAGTGTCCCACCCGGCCGGAGGACACGCGCGAGCTCATCGAGGCCCGCGGCCGGGTCGAGGAGGTGCTCGATCACCTGCGTGCAGAGGGCGAGATCGAACGTGTCGTCCTCGAGCGGCAGGGCCTCGAGGTTCGCCTGCACGAGCTCGGGCTCGAGCGGCGCCGCAGCAGCCCGAGCTGTCGCGAGGATGCGCTCCGACAGGTCCGTCCCGACGACGCGCCTCGGCCGGTGACCGCTGCGCGCGAGGGCCGCGAGGTGACGGCCGTCGCCACAGCCGGCGTCGAGCAAGGCGTCGCACGGGAGGCGCTCCGACACGAGCTGCCAGACGCGCTCGAATTTCCGGTCGAGCTGCGGGTCGGGCGGCGGCGGCGGTTCGGCGTATTCGAGCTCCGCCCTCCGCTCGTACACTTCGCGGAGGCGGTCCGAAGGACCGCTCGTCACATCGGCTCGGCGACGGGCTCCGCGAACGCGTCCTCGAGCGGCTCGAGGCGCCCGTCCGGTCCCGGCGCGAGGCACAGCTCCGAGAAGAACCGCGTCATCACGATCCCCTCGCGAAAGTCGCCGACGCGCGGCTCCGGACGCTCGCCGTTCGCGAGGGCAACCGCGAGTTCCGGGTAGCGCGAGCCGGCGGCGAGGGGCAGTGGAAATGCGCCGCCGAAGCGCGGATTCACGTCCGTGACGAGCAGCCGCCCATCCGGCTCGCGGAAGCACTGGATGTTCGCCGGACCGGCGAGCGGAAGCGACTCCGCCACGTTGCACGCGAGCGAGATCAACTCCTCGTCGCGAATCGTCTGCCCTTTGATCGACTCGCCGCCCTTCGACTCGATCATCGTCCGGGGAATCGCGTTGAGGCAGCGACCGTCGAAGTCGCAGAAGACGTCGATCGAGAACTCCTCGCCGCGGCACGCGTACTGGATCATCGACTCGACCGGCGTGCGTGCGAGGTGGTACTCGAGGTCGGCAGCGTCGCCGGCACGGTAGATGTTGCGCGACCCGTAGCTCACGCGCGCCTTCACGAGCACCGGGAACGGCAGCTCCGCGGGTGCGTCTTCGGGAAGCCAAGTCGGCGGCGAGCCGATTCCGTGCCGCTCGAAGAGGCAGTGCGCGGCATACTTGTCGGCCATCGCGTCGACGATCTCGATCGAGGGGAGGAGCATTCGGGCCGGCGCGAGCTCTGCCCGGCGACGCGAGACGACGACCTGGTCGATGTCCGTCAACGGCACGACCAGGCGCACGTCGTGCTCCTCGACCAACGCGCGGAGCTGCGACACGTAGTCGGGGTGGTCCATGTGCGGGACGAGGCCGTGCGCGTGCGCGTGGTACAGCCCCGGCGCGAGCGGGCTGCAATCCGCCGCCACCGTCGTCGCACCGGCTCTGGCGAACGCGCGGACGATGTCGACGCGCTGGCCGACGCACGTGAACAGGACCGCGGTCACCGGCCGGAGGGTAGCTTCTGGCCGTGCTGGGGCCGGTGCTCTATCCGCTGTTCCGGCGGGTCGACTTTCGCGGCAAGGGACGGCTCCGGCGACGCCTTCGAGTGCCCGAGCAGGGAACGCGTGTCGTCTCCTTTCCCGGCGGCGTCCGGCTGCGGCTCGACCTCCGGGAGTCGCTTCAGCGCGACTTCTACTTCGGGCTCGCCGACCAGCGTGAGCTCGCGTTGGTGGCCGAACGATTGCGTCGTGGCGGCGACTTCGTCGACGTGGGCGCACACATCGGCATGTATTCGGTTCGGGCGGCGCTCGAGCTGCGAGGGCGTGGCCGCGTGCTCGCGTTCGAGCCGAATCCGTCGGCGCGCGCCCAGCTCGAGGAGAACCTCCGGCTCAACGGCTGCGGGAACGTGATCGTGCTGGACTCGGCCGTCGGCGACGAGGTCGGCGAGGCCGTGCTCCACGTCCCGACGTCGCCGGACCCGTCGTTCTCGAGCCTCGAAGGCGGACGCTTCGACGAGGCCGAACCGGTCGTGGTCCCGTTGGTCACGGTCGATCAGGCGGTGGCCGAACACGGCATCGCGCCGTCGGTCGTGAAGATTGACGTCGAGGGCCGAGAGGTCGCGGTCGTTCGCGGCATGACCGAGACGATCACGGCCTGTCGGCCGACGCTGCTGGTCGAGGTGAGTGACGAGAGCGCGCCGGAGGTGCGCCGGTTGTGTGCCGGATATTGCGGATTCCGTGTCGGCCGCCGCCTCGAGCCGCTCGAGACGGGGCGCGGCCTCTTCAACGCACTGTTCATTCCGGACGATCCGATGTAGGTCTACATCTACGCCTACGCCTACCTACCTAGACGGCGTCCTTCGAACGCCGCGAAGCAGCGAAGACGCTGTCGGCGAACTGGACGAGGCCCGGCAGGCGGTGGCTCACCCGCCGGTACGCCTCCGACGCGCGGACGAGCGCGCGGTACCGCCGCGGGAGGAGCGGCAGGTCGGCCGGCTGCGGATTAAGCGTGAGGAACCCGTCCACCGTGAGCTCCGTCGGCCCCACGGCCCTCGTCAGCTCGTCGCGCAGCTCGCTCGGGCTCCAGTAGCGAACGTCGAATAGGTCCCTCGGCTCGCGGAAACGCCGCTCTCGAAGCTGGTGGGCGAGGCTGCGCGGCCCCCATACGTTCGCCATCTGGACGAGCGAGAGCCCTGCTGGCGCAAGCACGCGTCCAAGCTCGCGGAACGCGGGGACGGCCGCGGCGCGCGTGAAGTGCTGGAAGACGCTGTACGAGAAGACTACGTCGAACGACGCGTCCGCGAATGGGAGGTGCCGCGCATCACCGACGAGGTAGTCGGCCTCGACCTCGAGCTCGTCGGCCACGCGGCGCGCCGCGCGAATCGCGTCGAGGGACGGGTCGACGCCGACGACCCGGTAGCCCCGGCGGGCGGCGCTGATGCACCAGCGGCCCCAGTTGCACCCGACCTCGAGAAACGTGCGGCCTTCGCCGGGCGGAAGCCGGATCTCCGGGATCGGGTAGGTCGACACGTTCCCGATCAGATGCCGGTAGAGGTTGCCGCAGGTCGCTGCGATCACGTCCTGCACGAACGCGTCGGGGTCGCCGGACGGGTCGCGGCGCTCGAGCGAGACCCAGCACGCGCCGTGCGTGGGCTCGTCCTCCTCGACCAACAGCAACGGGATCCCCTCTACGAGCGGGTAGCGGTGGCCGCCGGGACACTCCAGCTCATCTCCGGCGTGGACGAGCGGGCGGCGGTCGCGGGGGCAGGCGAGGTCGGCTAGCGTCGCGGAACCGATTTGACGTTGACGCTGTCGGCGATCGTCGAGAGCGCGCCGACCCGGCCGCTGGCGCGCCGCATCAGTTCCGAGCCGCGGACGAGCAGCCGAAGGTGGCCCGGTAGGAGATCGAGATCGCTCGCTTGCGGGTTGAGCGTCAGGAAGCCATCGGTGGTCAGCTCCGTCGGCCCGATCTGGCCGAACGTGTCCCGGAGTTGGTCCGGCGTCCAGTACCGCACCTCGAACGCCTCGCCCTCGCGAAAGCGTCGCCGTGCCAGCTGGTACAGGTTGCGGACGCCGTACGCGTTCGGCATCTGCACCCAGCTGTAGCCGGCGGAATCGAGCACACGCGCGATCTCGCGCACGCTTGTCGCGACGTCCGGCTTCGAGAAGTGCTGGAGCACCCCATACGAGAACACGACATCGAAGCTGCCGCCCGAGAACGGCAATTGCCGCGCGTCAGCGACCAGGTAGTGCGCGTTCGCGCCGAGCTGCCGCGCGATCCGCCTTGCCGCGACGATCGCCTCGAAGGACGGATCGATCCCGACCACCTCGTAGCCGACACGCGTCGCCGCGATCGACCAGCGACCCCAGTTGCAACCGATGTCGAGCAGCGTCTTCCCCGCGCCCGACGGCAGCGGGAAGTCCGGGATCGGGTACCGCTCCATGCCGCGCGCAAGCCGCCGGTAGAGATTCCCGTGGGTACCGACGATCAGGTCGGCGACGTAGGGATCGACCTCGTCCCCGTCGACCGGCGGCGGCTCTGAACGGCGGACGGCCTCGATCTGCTCCGGACGCGCCCAGTACCCCGGCTGGGTCGGCTCGAGCTCGTCGTCGATGATCAGCACGGGGATCTCGTCGACGTATGGGTACTCGTGGCCCTGCTCGCACGTGAGCGCTTCGCCGCTCACCTCGAGCCGCGACCGGTCGCGCGGACACACGAGGCGATCGATCATCGTGCGCCCTCGACGCGATCCCACGTCGTGGAGACCCCGAACCGCAGACAGCGCGCAAGCCCGATAAGGGTCCCCGCGCTGATCAGCACGTAGTACCGCGGCAGCCCAGGCCGTGCGGCCGCCGCGGCCAATACGCCGAGCTGAAGCGCCAGCGCCGCCCGGTACACGAGCCCTTCGCGAGCCAACGCAACGCTCGATCCGAGCAGCAGGATGTGCACGAGCCCGCTCGCGTACCGCAGATGGCGGTGCGAGAAGATCTGCACCGCGTAGAGCGGATCGAGGCCGCGCAGAATGTCACCGCGGAGCACGGTGAGCCAGCTCTGCTCGAACATCCGGAGCTTGCGGCGGAACTCCGACTCGATCGAGGGAGTGGGCTTCTCGAACGACACCGCCTCCGCGTCGTACACCGCCCGCCGCCCGCGCTGCACCATCAGGTACGGAAAGTTGAGGTCGTGTCCCACGCGCGGGTCGAGATGGACGTACTCGCTGCGCCGGACCGCGTAGATCGAGCCGTTGCCGGCGGTGACCGAGCCTAGCCGCGACTCCGCCTCGCGCACCAGCAGCTCGTAGCGCCAGTACGCGCCCTCGCGGTTGGTGCCGTCCGGCCGCTCGAGGCGGAGCTGCCCGCAGACGTATGCGACCTCAGGGTCGGCGAAGTTCCGCACGAGCTTGCGGAGCGCAGACGCCGCCCACACCGCGTTCGCGTCCGAGAAGGCGAGTATCTCTCCCGTCGCCTCTCCGACCGCCAGATTCTGCGCTGCGACCTTGCCGGCACGCGGCGCGCGCACCAGCCGGACGCGCGGATCCCCGTCCGCGATCCGATCGACGATCTCGTTCGTGCGGTCGGTCGAGCCGTCGGACGCGACGATGACCTCGAGCCGGTCGGCGGGATAGTCGAGGCCGAGCAGATTCTCAACGCGCCGCTCGATCACGCCCTCCTCGTCGTGCGCGGGGACGATCACCGAAATGGGTGGCTGCGCGCCGCCCTTGCGCACAGGTCGCGTCCGCACGCGTGCGGCCAACACCGCGGCGGCCGGGTAACCCGCGTGCGTCCATGCAAGCGCCGCAGCCGAGCCCCAGAAGACCAGCTTCAGCATCGTCACGGGCGCTGATCGTAGTGACGAAGTCGGCGGCGGACGTTCAGGTAATCGCGGAGGCGAGGCGTCGTCCGGAACGAGCCGCCGCCCGTCTGTGGAGCGCCGGCGAGGTCGCCCGCCGCCAGGACCGTCTCGAGCGCTTCCAGGCTGGCCTCGTGGAGGCGTGGCAGCGTCGCGGCGAGGGTCGTCGTGAACGTCGGGCGGCGCACGATCGGGATCTCGCCCGCGGCGAGCACCGGCCCCGTGTCGATGCCGCGGTCGATTCGATGCACCGTAAATCCGACGGTGTCGCGGCCGTCCGCGAGCTCCCAGAAGACCGGTGGTCCGCCTCGGTAGGCGGGAACCGTGCCGTGGTGGACGTTGACGGTGCCGTGTTGCGGGACGGAGAACGTCGCGTCCGAGATCAGCCGGCTGTCCAGAGTGACCGCGACGGAAGCGCCGGCCAGCGCCGCGCGGGCCTCCGGGCCGTTGAGGGTCGGAACGCGCAGAACTCGCACGCCGAGCGCGTCCACGCGCGGCTGGTCGCCTTGCGCCGCCGCGTACGCGCGCCGCAGCGCCAGACCGACCGGGGCGGCGGTCGGACCGACGCGGCGCAGCTTCCGCAGGCGCGCGCGCCAGCCCGGGCCTGTAGCTTCGTCGAGCAGCACCAGGTCGACCTGAACGTTGCCCCGCGCGATGAAGCGCGACGCAATTCCGCGCGGGTTACGCGTCAGGACGACGACGCTCACCGGGAGAGGAAGTAGCGCACGTGGCTGACGGGCCAGCTCGCGACGAGGTGGTCGCGCCGCAGCGCGTAGACGCCCGCCCCAGCCGAGTTGACGCCCCGCAGCGCGGATGCGCAGCTCGCGTACCCGGCGGTCCGGGCCGCCGCCGACACCGCGGAAGCGAACCGCGCGGCGTCGCCGTACGGCGCGCTCAGGTGGCGCACCGTCGTCCCGACCTCTTCCTCGACGCGCCCCCTCGACTCGAGCAGCTCCGTCTCGAGCTCGTCCGGCGACAACGCCGCGAGGTTCGGGTGGCTGCGCGTGTGGGAGCCGAGCTCGTGCCCTTCCTGGACCAACGCCGCGGCGTCCGCCCACGTCATCGGCTCGACCGGCGCGGGGAGGTGGAGCCGCTCGCGGCACAACGCCGCGGCACGCGCCTCGTCGGCCCCGACGAGGTCGGTGATCAGGAAGAAGCACGCGCTGAACCCGGCGTCTCGGAGCAGCGGCGCCGCGTTGGTCGCCTGAGTCCGGAACCCGTCGTCGAACGTGACCACGAGCTCGCTGCCGCTGAGTCGACCGCTCTCGAGCCGCGTCACGGCCTCGGTCAGCGAGACCGGTTCGAACTCGGACGCGAGGTATGCGAGCTGCCGGCGGAACGATGCGACCTCGTCGTCGAAAACCCAGTGGTAGTGCACGATCCGCACACCATGCGGCCGTCGGCGCGGGATCCTCGCCAGTCCGGCGAGCGCAGCGCGACGGATGACGGCGCGTGCTCGGAAGGAGAGAGGACGCGCGCCGTCGAGCTCGCGCGCGCTCGTCAGGTAGCGGGTGTCCACTGCGGTTGCCTGAGACCCGCACGCCACAGCGAGAGCATCAGCAACGCATACAGCGGCTGCCCCGTGCCGACGGCGCCTTCGGCGTGACGATCGAGCACGCGACGAGCGCCGCCGACATCGACCACGCCGTCGAGCTCACCGATTGCGTCGCCGACGAGATCGCGGAGCTCGCCGCGAAGCCAGCGGTCGATCGGCGCGTCGAATCCCTGCTTCGGGCGCTCCGCGAGGGCGCGGCCGAACCTCCGCTCGACGAGCCGGCGCAGCGCGACCTTCGTCCTCACGCCCTGCACCTTCTCCGCGTCTGGTAGGCAGAGGCCGGCCTCGACGACGCGGTGGTCGAGGAACGGCACGCGCAGCTCGAGCGAATGGGCCATCGAGAGCCGGTCCGCCTTCAGCAGCAGGTTGTCCGCGAGAAACGAGCGCACGTCGACGTATTGCAGTCGCCCAAGGGGCGTGAGCGAGGGCGGCGCGTCTTCGAGCAGCCGCTGATAGACGCGCTCCGGCGGCTCAGCGGCGCGGAGAAGCACGTCCGCACGCACATCGTCCGGAACGACCGCGAACCAGGAGAGGTAGCGCGCCGCCTCCGGCTTCGCGGCGTTCCGCAGGAGCTTGGTCGCGCGGCGTCCGAGCGACCTCCTCCCGCCGTCGAGCGGCGGCACGCGCTCGAGCAGCGGCGCCGGGAGCACGCGTCCGATCCGCGCGGCGCGAGGATCCCAGACGTAGCGTGCATAGCCGCCGAAGACCTCGTCACCGCCGTCGCCCGCGAGCGCAACCTTGACCTCCGCGGCAACCGCGCGGCAGAGGTACCAGAGCGGAATCGCCGCGACATCCGCTAGCGGCTGCTCGAGCCGGGCGGCGATCTCCGGCAGGTCGTCGGCGACATCCGTCTCGACGACGAGCTCGCGGTGAACGCTGCCGATCGCGTCGGCGACCGCACGCGCGTGCGACCGCTCGTCGAGCTCGGCGTCGGCGAACCCGACGGAGAACGTGCGGAGCGGTTCCTCCAGCTCGTCGGCCGCGAGTGCGGCCACGAGGCTCGAGTCGAGCCCGCCGGAGAGCAGCACCGCGAGCGGGACGTCCGAGCGGAGGTGGAGCCGGACGGCCTCGGCGAGCGTCTCCTCGAGCGGCGCGTGCGCAGTCGGATCGAGCCTCCAATACGGGCGCTCCTCGCCGTCGACGAGCACGTGGCCGGGCGCGAGCGCGCGCACATGGCTCAGACCCGTCGCCGGAGTGGGGACGTAGCCGAGTGCGAGGTAGTCGGCGATCGCTTGCGGGTCCAGCTCATCGGTGACGCCGAGCGCAAGCAGCGGCCGGAGCTCGGACCCGAAGACGACGCCGTCGGCCGTCTGGGCGACGTAGAGCGGCTTGATCCCGAAGCGGTCGCGCGCGAGCAGCAGCCGGCCCTCGGCCTCGTCCCACAGCGCAATGGCGAACATGCCGCGGAGCCGCTCGAAGCAGCGCTCGCCGAGCTCCTCGTACAGATGGGGCACCACCTCGACGTCGCCCTCACCGCGGAACACATGCCCGCGGGAGGCGAGTTCGGCGCGCAGCTCGCGGTAGTTGTAGATCTCGCCGTTGACGATCGCGACGACGTCGCGCCGCTCGTTCTCGACCGGCTGGTCGCCCGTCTCGAGGTCGATGATCGCGAGCCGCCGCATCGCGAGCGCGCAGCGCTCGAAGATGCGTCGTCCCTCGCCGTCCGGCCCGCGGTGTCGCAGCAGCTCGATCGCGTCGAGCGACGGCAGCGACTCCGTCTGGGAGAAGACGCCGAGGATCCCGCACATGCGGTGATTGTGGACGAAGCGCCGAGACGGACGCTCTATCGTCCTCGCCCGTGAGGCGAATCGCGCCCGCGACGGTCGCCGCCTGGACGCTCGTGGCGCTCGCCGCGGTCGGCTATGCGTCGGCGGCGATTTACCGCTTCGAGCGCTTCGGGGCGAACGCCTACGACCTCGGCCTCTTCGACCAGACGATCTGGGGCTACAGCCGGCTCGACTGGATCCCGAACACGATCCTCCGCGTTCCCCACGAGCTCGGCGACCACACCGATTTCACGCTGATCCTGCTCACGCCGCTCTACTGGCTCTGGAGCGACCCGCGGATGCTGCTCGTCGCCCAGGCGCTGCTGCTGGCGGGCGCGGCGCTGCCCCTGTTCTTCTGGGCTCGCGCGCAGATCGGCTGGGCGGCGGCGCTTCTTTTCGAAGCGGCGTACTTGACGTTCTTCGGCGTCCTGGCCGGTGACATCTTCGACTTCCACGAGCTGGCGCTGGCGGCGCCGCTCATCTCGCTCGCGCTCTGGGCGATGCTGACGAAACGTGACGCGGTGCTGTGGGTCGCGGTCGTGCTGCTGTTGCTGACGAAGGAAGACCTCGCCCTGACGCTTGTCGGCTTCGCCGCGTTCATCGCGTTCATCCAGCGGCGCCGGCGACTCGGAGGCGCGATCGCGGCGCTCAGCATCGCGTGGTTCGCTCTCGCGTACAAGGTGCTGATCCCCGCCTTCGCGGGCGGGCGTGCGTACACGCACTGGTCGTACGATGCGCTCGGCGCAACACCGGGGAGCGCAGCGCGGAATCTCGTGCTGCACCCGATCCGAAGCGTCGAGCTCTTCGTGACGCCGCACAGCAAGCGCGTCGGCCTGTTCAACCTATTCGCGTCGTGGCTCTTCCTCCCGCTCCTGTCGCCGCTGCTGATCGTGATGCTGCCCACGCTCGCCGAGCGGTTCCTATCGAGCATCCCGTCGTATTGGGCGCAGGGGTTCCACTACTCGCTCCTGATCGCGCCGATGTTGGCCTTCGCGGCGGTTGACACCACCGCGCGGGTGCTGCGGCACGTCGAAGCGCGAGAGCGCAGGGTCGCGCTCGCGGCGGGTGCGGCGCTGCTCGCGGCGTGCCTCTTCTTCAGCTTCGTGCGCCTGAAGCCACTCGACGAGCTGCGGCGGTACACGGCGCGGGCGACGGTGGACGAGATCGAGCGCTGCCTCGAGGCGATTCCGCCGAGCGCGTCGGTGTCGGCGACGAGCGCGCTCGTGCCGCGCCTGTCGCAGCGACGATTCGTCTACGTCCTCGACGGCCGGCCGCTCCCCGGCACGCGCTACTACGCGATCAACACGACGACGTGGATCCATCCGCTGACGGAGGCGGCCCTCGGTCAGATGGTGCAGGGACTGCTGCGCCGGGGCTACGGCGTCCGCTGCCAGGGCGCCGTCACGGTCGTTCTGGAGCAAGGCGCGCCGTTGAAGCGCCTGAGCCCGCGCCTGCGGCGCGCGCTCGCGCTAGGCCCGTGAGGCCATGGCCGCTTCGGACATGTGCCAGGGTCAGACCCTCGGCCATGGCCGAAATGGGCGGTGGCCGTCGCGAGTCGGCTCGCAGAGCCACCGGACACCGTCGGGCTCGGCGGCAGAGGCGGTTCTGGGGAAGAGTTGGCACGAAGTCGGCGCACATTTCTGTCCGAAAAGGCCATGGCCGAGGGTCAGACACTGGGACTTGGCTCGACGAGGCGTGGCCGGCGCCGCCGTGTCGGAAGCAGCCGCGGGCGAGGGTCAGCGTGCCCGGGCGGCGACGAGCAGCGAGCCGCCGAACGGGAGCGACACGCCGCGCTCGATCAGGCGGCGCTCGCCGTCCAGGATCAACTCGAACGGCCGGTTGAGGCGTCCCGGCTGGAGGTCGCGGAACTCGTCGTACGGCCGGCGCGCGAGCCGGTACGCGACACGCGACGCGACCATCGCCGGCAGCAATGCGGTCACGGACGACGTCGCCTGCACGACCTCGAACCCCGCCTGCTCGACCTTCGACACAAGCTCGCGCCGCGTGTACCGGCGGACGTGATGTGCCAGAACGTCCGCCTCGCTCCACAGCCGCGGATGCTGCGGCACCATCACGAGCAGGCCGCCCCCAGAGACGACCGCACGGCGCAGTCCGCGCAGCACGCCGGCGTCGTCGCGGATGTGCTCGATCACGTCGAACGCGCCGACGACGTCGAACTCGTTCTCGTAGGGCATCTCCCGAGCGTCGAGCTCGACGAGCTCCACCGCATCGCCCAGCCGTTCGCGCGCGTGTTCGAGCGCCTGCGGAAACAGCTCGCTCCCGACGAGACGCAGGTCCGGGAACGCCGCCCGAACGCCCGCCAGTACGAACCCGGTCCCGCAACCCACCTCGAGCAGGCTGCGCGCCTCCGGAAAGTGGCGCCGGAGCGCCGAGACGATCAGCCGATTCCGCGCCCGAAACCAGAAGCTCTTCGGCTCCACCTCCAGCAGCCGCTCGAACAACGTCGGATCGAAGCCGTCTCTCACGTGCGGAACGCGCGCACCGCCTCGATCACCTCGTCCTGCTCCGACTCCGTCATCGACGTGTAGAACGGCAGCCGCAACAGGCGGTCGGAGACGTCCTCCGCCACCGGGCACTGGCCCTCGCGGCCGCCGAAGCGGCGGCCCATCGCCGACAGGTGAAG
>Ga0126312_10002995_pt1 | contig 11363 bp, 10 predicted proteins | sample Plot104A_FD_92537 | JGI IMG/M metagenome (GOLD analysis project Ga0126312, IMG submission 92537) | Serpentine soil microbial communities from UC McLaughlin Reserve, CA, USA - Plot104A | ecosystem: Environmental > Terrestrial > Soil > Grasslands | place: USA: UC McLaughlin Reserve, Lake County... | reverse complement strand
GGGCCATTCGGCACATATATTTTGCGCGTGCGGCTGCTAGACTAGTCCAGCGTCGGCCACCGGCTACCAACCCGCTGGGTGGGGAGAGCTGTATAGGTGCAGGAGCGGTGTTGTAATCGATATTCAAGGGACGGACAGAGCCGGTAGCGCAACCGGCTACCTCTTATCGTAGAGGCGGACCGGTCTTGCTTTTGAGACAAGTCCAAGGGGCAGGTATCACAGGCCGAGCCAACGTTGAAGGACGCCGTATTCTTTGCACGCATCTATTTCGCCAAATAGTGTAGGAGCATGATCGACTCTATTAAGGAGCGGGGCAAAATGGGGAGCTTCCGGCCACGGACGCAGGGCAAGTTCCTTTTCGCCGGTGAGGAGAAGTTATACCTTCGCGTCGCCGAAGCGCCGCTCTCAGCAGATCTGCCTTGGCCCCGTATCTCGGTGATAGTTTGCAGCCACAACGGAGAGCGCACCCTGCCCCACTGCCTCGAGGGCTTGCTGGACCTGGAGTACCCCGACTTCGAAGTGATCGCGGTCGACGATGGATCTACCGATTCAACAGCGGCCATTGCTCGGGAGTATAGCGCCCGTCTGATCACGACCGAGAATCGTGGGCTAAGCAACGCCCGCAACGTCGGCATGAAAGCAGCCACCGGCGAGATCGTAGCCTATCTCGACGACGATGCCCGACCTTACCCCCACTGGCTGACTTACCTGGCCGCTACCTTCCTGAGCACAGAATACGCCGGGGTGGGCGGCCCGAACATCACGCATCCCAGCGATGGGCCGATCGCCGAGTGCGTCGGCAACTCGCCAGGCAATCTCACCCATGTCCTCCTCTCCGATCGAGAGGCGGAGCACAACCCAGGCTGCAACATGGCCTTCCGTACAGCGCGCCTCGAAGAGATAGGCGGATCTATGGGCAGCGCTGGATCGAGCCTGGTCGTCTGCGCGATACTCAGCGGAGTTGCCATTCTGCTCGTCTTGCGCACTCTCCAGGAGTGCGCCGTCGCCACGGCCGCGACCCTTAGCACGCTCCGGAAACTGGACGAGGTTGAGCGTGATGCGTTGCGATGACTGAAGTGAGTCCCAGACAAATGTGCGGCAACCGCTCGTCTACGGTTCGGGCGACTGCCTCAAGTATACTCCTGCAGGGGCGAACTAGCCGCGTCGAAAGAAGGGTAGGGCGATGAGTGTCACAGTCTGCCTCTCTACGAACACAACCCTTAACTATCCCCAGGGTGGGGGTCATCTGTGGGTCTTTCTCAATTGGGCCATGGGGCTGCGTGCGCTCGGCTGCGAGGTAATCTGGCTGGAGACGGTCTCAACCAAGGAGAGCATTTCCGCCCTGAAGAGTCGTCGTAAGTATCGTCGTCTCCGCTTAGAACGAGACGGCCTCGTCGAGCATCCCAGCGATTTGGTGCATGAGGTGCAGTCGAACGTTGCCACCCTGAAGAAGCGCTTGGAGCGATACGGCCTCGCGGAGCGCTTGGCGCTCTCCTCCCAGGGCGGCGAGGTTCTGTCTGGCGAAGTGACCAATGGGTGCCTGGACCTCGAGGCGGCAGCCGAGGCGGACCTGCTGCTCAACCTGCGGTACAACCTACCCGGCGAGGTGGTAGAGCGGTTCCGGCGGTCAGCCCTGGTGGACATCGACCCGGGTCTGTTACAGGTTTGGATGAGCCAAGGGTTGGTGAGCGTCCCGCAGCACGACTTGTACTTCACCATCGGCGAAACAGTAGGCCAGCCAGGGGCGCAGTTTTCGGACGTAGGACTGAAGTGGCACTATACGCCGCCGCCCGTGTATCTGCCCGAGTGGCCGCCGGTTCAGGCAGACGCTATGGCGCCATACACTACCGTATCTCACTGGTGGGACGGGACAGGAGGGTCGGTCGAGGTTCAGGGAGAGCTTCGCAATAACGAGAAGCGCGCAGCATTTCTGGACTATTTAGATCTCCCATTACGAACTTCGACGCCACTGGAATTGGCTCTGTGCTTGGCACCCGGAGACGAAGAAGAAGGCCGGCTTCTTGAGGAGAGAGGCTGGAAGATTCGGCATGCGTGGACCGTCAGTTCGGGACCCGAGCAGTATCGCGCCTATATCCAACAATCGCGAGGCGAGTTCAGCTGTGTTAAGCCCTCCTGCGTGTGGCTTAGCAACGCCTGGATCAGCGACCGCACGCTGTGCTACTTGGCCAGCGCAAAGCCTGCGGTGGTCCAACACACGGGTCCCAGCCGCTTCTTGCCGGACTCGGAAGGTCTCTTTCGGTTCCGGAACTTGGAAGAAGCCGCCCGTGCGCTCTCAGCGGTGCAGTCAGATTACGAGCGACACTGCCGGCTGGCTCGCGAACTGGCGGAGGAGCACTTTGATGCGCAGAATGTCGTTGGAAGTGTGCTGGAGCGGGCGCTGGCATGAGAGAGCGACGTTCGGACCTTGGAAACCAGGAGTTGCTCCGTGCGTAACCAACTAGGCGCTCGGAGCCTCGCGATCCTCGGCTACCACAAGATTGGCGAGCCACCCTCTGGTGGCTGGCAGACGTGGTTCTACGTACCGGAAGAGATCTTCGTCGGACACCTGAGCTACCTCCGTGAACATGGCTGGCAGGTGATCGACCTCCCGGCTCTATTCGGGGGTGTCAGGGCTTCCAAGAGCTTGCCCGAGCGGGCGGCTCTGCTCACATTCGATGACGGATGCCGGTCGACGCGTACCGTCGCACTTCCCTGGCTGCTCCGCTTCGGATATCCGGCCGTTCTCTTCGTGCCCACAGACTACATCGGAGGGATCAACGGTTTTGATGCCGGATACGAGCCCGAAGAACCCATCTGTGATTGGGATGATTTGCGGGAGCTGGAACGCTTAGGCGTCTCGATCCAGTCTCACGGAGCTTCACACTGCTCGTTCTCGAAGCTAAGTCTGCCCGAGCAAGAGGAGGAGCTGGCTCGGTCCAAGATTACACTCGAGGCTGGTCTGAAGAAACCGGTGGAGGTATTCGCCTACCCCTACGGCGATGGCGGAGCGGAGCCACGGTCGACGGGCAGGGCTCTGGAGCGGGCCGGATACCGGGCAGCTTGCCTGTACAAGGGTGGTCCGAATCCCTTGCCGATAGTCAATCCGTACCGTTTGACCCGTTTGGCTATGGGACCGGATACCGACCTCCAAGTAGTGCTGGAGAGAGAGTAGGACAATCCACTGGATGGGGTGCACAATGGCCTTCGGGGAGTCTCAAGGCTGGTATATGTTGTTGACCGAGGTTTTCGTAGCGTTCGATACGGTTCTGGGAAAGGAGCTGACGCTACGATAAAGAAACCGAAGCTATATAGGGTCTACCGTAGTAGTGTGAGGTTAGGGATTGCCACCTGTGCGAGCGGTTACACGGAAAAGTAAAAAAAGGTGAAGCGCATGGGCGCGATTGTGGGCCGTTTCTCGAAAGCGCTCCTTAGGGGCGACTACGAACGCTGGACCTTAGAAATTCGAGCCCCAAAGTGCGCTGCGGCAGTCGCCCTTCGAGCACCGGAGCCGCCGCAAGTGGAGGAAGAGCAATAGCTTCGGGCGGCAACAGTACTCGAACCATCTACTGGCGGGTTTTCCGCGAGGCTCGGCCCTACCGGCTACACCTGCTCGGCATGCTGGCGCTCAGCCTGATGTCGGCACCCGTGGCGTTGCTCATACCGCTGCCACTAAAGATCGCCGTGGATAGTGTGCTTGGAGACGAGCCGCTACCGGGCTTCATACAGCCCGTGGTACCAGGGTTCATTACCGGTTCCAAGGGCATGATACTCATTCTTGCAGTCGCCCTCGTCATGGTCATCGCTCTCCTTGCCCAGCTTCGGGAGATCTGCAACTTGATACTGCTCACCTACACAGGCGAGAAGCTGGTGATGGATTTTCGCGCCCAGCTCTTGCGCCACGCCCAGCGCCTCTCGTTCTCCTACCACGACTCGAGAGGTACTTCGGATTCGATATACCGTATCCAGTACGACGCACTGGCAGTGCAGTGGATCACAACCAACGGCATTATTCCGTTTGTAACCTCTATAGTTACGCTGGTCAGCATGATCTACGTTACTGGCCTCATTGACCTCCAACTGGCGCTGGTCGCCCTGGCAGTCTCACCCCTGCTCTTCTTGATACTTCGCACATACGGCCATCGCCTACGCACAGGCTGGCGCGGGCAGAAGAAACTCGAGAGCTCAACCCTGAAAATTGTGCAGGAGACGCTGGGCGGGATCCGCGTCGTCAAGGCGTTCGGCCAAGAGGAGCGCGAAAGGGAGCGGTTTACCGGGAAGGCCAGTGAGACCCTGAGGGCCAGGATTCGACTCTCCTTCCAGGAGGGTGGCCTGGGCTTAATGGTTGGCCTGGTTATCGCAGCGGGGGAGGCAGCCGTCGTCTTTATTGGCGTGAGGAACGTCCAGGCGGGTACTCTTACTCTGGGTGACCTCCTTCTGGTGATGGGTTACCTCTCGCAGCTCTACCGCCCCCTGCAAAGCATAAGCAAGAAAGTGGGTGATTTGCAGCGCTCGCTAGCCAGCGCCGAGAGGACGTTCGCGCTCCTCGACCAGGCTCCGGAGGTTATCGAAAAGCCGAACGCCATGCCGCTCTCGCGTGCCAGCGGCGCTTTGTCATTCCAGAACGTCTGCTTCGCCTACCACGGAGAGAACAACCCAGTATTGCAGAACGTCTGCTTCGAGGTCGACCCTGGCACGCAGGTCGGCATCGCGGGAGCGACCGGTGCGGGAAAGACCACGCTCGTAAGTTTGTTGACCCGCTTCTATGACCCCACCTCCGGCCGGATAAAGCTCGATGGCGTGGACCTGCGCGACTACAGGATAGCCAACCTGCGCAACCAGTTCGCCATTGTCTTGCAGGAGCCGGTTCTCTTGTCGACCAGCATTGCCGAGAACATCGCCTACGCTAAGCCAGACGCCACCTCTGAGGAGATCGTGGCGGCGGCTCGGGCGGCCAACGCCCACGAGTTCATCACCTACCTGCCGGAGGGCTACGATACCCAGGTTGGAGAGCGGGGCATGCGCCTCTCGGGGGGTGAGCGCCAGCGCATCTCGCTCGCCCGGGCATTCCTTAAGGACGCCCCGATCCTCGTCCTCGATGAGCCCACGAGCTCCGTGGACGTGAAGACGGAATCCGTGATCATGGAGGCGATGACCCGGCTGATGCGTGGCCGCACCACTTTCATGATCGCCCATCGGCTCAGCACGTTGGCAAACTGTGATGTACGGCTGCAGATCGAGGGCGGAGGGGTGATCGATTTCAAGCAGCAGCGTATTATGGAGGCAGGTGTGGGCGGCAACACGGCTGAGTCGCTGCATCGGTCGAAAGAGATCCCATGAGTGGCACGGTTTGGAGTGTGTAGGCGAGGCTTGCCCTTAGACATATGTGACTGGGAGTGTTATGCAGACCGATTTGCTTGAACACCCGGCCGTCAAGGCTTGGATTAAACTCCAACCAGACCGCGTAGAGCCTGAGAGTATCGAGATCCTGGACAGGAAGAAGAAGCGGGCTTGGATTAAACTCCAACCAGAGGGTGCTGAGCCTGAGAGTATCGAGAGCCTGGACAGGAAGAAACGGGCTTGGATCAAACTCCGGTCAGAACGTGTCCAACCTAAAATTATGGAAATCCTGAAAAGGAAAAAGTTTCTATACCGGCTCAAGGGTGTGGGGCCGGAAGGTTCCGCTGTCATCGCCAAACAGTGCGAGCAGGGCGTTGGAATGCTGGAACACACTATATACACAGAAATTCTTTCCCGCCTACCCGTTCCTACTCTGCGTTGCTATGGATTTGTAGAGGAGCCGAATTCGCCACTCGGCTGGCTGTTCCTCGAGGATGCAGGTGCAGAACGGTTTCGGTTTCCCATTAGGGAGCATCGCGCTCTTGCCGCACGGTGGTTGGGCCTCATGCACACATCGGCAGTGCAGGTTGCTGCAACATCTCGCCTGCCCGATAGGGGGCCCGACAACTACCTAGAACACCTGCAGTTGGCACGCGATACACTCCAGCGAGCTATCGTCAATTCCACAGTGAGTTCTGATGATCTGGTTGTGCTGGAATCTCTTGTCTCGCGATGCAATGCCCTGGAAACGTGGTGGAGCAAGGTGGAAAGGTTCTGTGACAGAATGCCCCAAACTCTGGTACATAGCGACTTCAATCAGTCAAACATAAGAGTCCGACACGGCCAAACCGGAATTGCTCTTCTGCCTTTCGATTGGGAAATGGCCGGCCGGGGTATTCCAGCCGCTGACCTCGCTTGCCTTGAACACGCTGACCTTGCTATCTACTGGTCGGTTGTGCGCCGGTCTTGGCCGTACCTTGATGTCCAAGACATACAACGGATGGCAAATTTTGGAAGAATCTTTGGAGCACTTGCCGACATTAATTGGCAAAGCTGGCGCCTTGAGTATAGCTGGGAGGGCTGGTCCCTTGATAGAGATGAACAGATAAAGTGGACCGTAATGGACTTGAAGGTTAATGAAGTTAGTATTGCCGATGCGATGCGAGCAGCGACGTGGGAGGACTAAGTTTATGCGAACCGCCGAGCTGCAAGCGCCGCTAGGACAAGGATGGCCTAATGCAGAAGGCGTTGCTTTCTGTGCTCCCCAGCGTGTCTGGGTCGAGCTCCCGGCATGACGGCACCTACGCCGGTGAACAAGGTGGAGCCGATCTCCGAGGAGGTGAAAGAGGTCCTTGCGCGGGGACTGCGCGAGCACTTCGGAAGGCCGGTGCGCATCGTCGAACTGCAATCCACATTCCTGGCAGACACGTTCGGCATGCACCCGATATACCGCCTGCACCTGACCCTCGACAGCGGTGAGCGGCTCGCGCTTATTTTCAAGTGGTTGCGACCACAACAAGACGAAGACCCCCGCCGCGAGGTGCTGGTATACCGCCGGCTACTGGCGGGTAGGCGCTTCGACGCGCCAGTGGTGTATGCGTCGCTGTGCGATGAGGCACAGGGGCGATACTGGCTGTTCTTCGAGGACGTGGGTGGGTTGCGGCTAGAATGGTGCGACGTGGATGACTGGCCAGCCGCCTTCCGATGGGCGGCCAGGATGCACGCTGAGTACTCCGGCCGCGAGGGGGAGCTGAGGGCCCTCGGCTGTCTCAGTGAGCATGGTCTCCCCTTCTACCGCTTTCTCGCCTGCGGAGCGCGGGAGATGCTCCAGTGGTTGGACGCCTGGCGTCGACTCGCCCGCTTCGAGCGTCTGATGGCGCGGTGGTTCGACGTTTCCGTAGAGCATCTTGCTCGCCAGCCCCGAACGTTGTTGCACGGCGATTTGGAGTGCCACAACCTCATGGTTCAGCCCGGTCCGAAGGTCCGGCCGATAGACTGGGGGTATGCGGCCATCGGCGTGGCGGGATGGGACGTGGCGAAGCTGATCGCCGGTTGGGGACCGGAGAAGCCGCACTTTATCGAGGTCTACCTGGACGAGTTCGCTCTCCACGCGCCCGTTTTGTTAGACCGGCGATCGTTCGAACGTACCTTGGCCCACTGTCAGATCATGAGAACCCTGCAGATTCTGTACTGGTGGGAGGGACCATACGAGAACCTGGCGTTTGTGGACAATGTGCTGGAAGAGATGGAGAGCGCCTGCCGTTATTTGGAGAGCGAGGGGAGCGATGGTTGACTCACTACCTAATTACTCGGACCATGAAGGAGTAAGTCAAGCAGTTGATGCCGAGCTAACGCCAGGTGCCCGACCATACGTGCAGGGGAAGTTTATATTCGTCGGTGACGAGAAACTGTATATTCGCGGGGTTACCTATGGACCATTTCGCCCCAGTGAGGATGGTGCTAAGTACCACAGTCCGGAAGTTATCGGACGAGATTTCGCTCAAATAGCGGCAAATGGGTTTAACGTAGTTCGCACCTATACCGTAACGCCCCCACGGTGGTTCCTAGACATTGCACATCGGCACGGCCTCCGTGTCATGGTTGGCCTGCCTGATGAGGAGCTACGCTTCCCCTTCCTCAACGATAGGAAACGCATCCAATCGATAAAGGAGCGCGTACGCGCCGGGGTGTCTGATTGTGTCGGCCACCCAGCAGTCCTCTGCTACGTGATCGGCAACGAGATCCCGGCTCCCATCGTGCGCTGGTACGGCCGGCGCCGCATCGAGAGTATTCTCGAGCAACTCTACCGCGCTGCAAAAGCTGAAGATCCCCAAGGCCTCGTTACTTATGTGAATTATCCTACTACTGAATATCTGCAGCTGCCATTCATCGACTTTGTTTCCTTTAACGTCTACCTTGAGGAGCAGAAGCGTCTCGAGGCCTACCTCGCTCGCCTCCATAACGTTGCAGGCGGTCGGCCGGTGATTCTAACCGAGATTGGGTTGGACAGCCTTAGAAACGGCGAGGACGGTCAGGCGCGCGTTCTTGCGTGGCAGGTGGAGACCGCATTCGCGTCCGGCTGCGCCGGCGCCTTGATTTTTTCCTGGACTGACGAGTGGCACAATGACGGCTCCGATATGGAAGATTGGGCCTTCGGCCTCACGGACCGGGATCGGCATCCGAAGCCGGCACTGGCAACGGTGCGTACGGCATTTACCAAAGCCCCATTCTCGCCAGACCTACCCTGGCCCCGTATCTCCGTGGTGGTCTGCAGCTACAATGGAGAGCGCACTATCCGTGAGTGCTTAGACGGTCTGCTGAGCCTAGACTACCCAAACTTCGAAGTGATCGTCGTTGACGATGGGTCGACCGATGCAACAGCGGCCATTGTCCAGGATTATGGCTTCCGCTTGGTCACTACTAGTAATCTTGGCCTGAGTAGCGCCCGCAACATTGGCATGGAAAAGGCCATGGGCGAAATCGTCGCCTATCTCGACGATGACGCCCGCCCTGACCCTCACTGGCTGACCTATCTCGCCGCTACCTTCCTGAGCACAGAGCACGCCGGAGTGGGTGGCCCAAACCTCACGCCCCCTGGCGACGGCCCAATCGCCTATTGCGTCGCCAATGCACCGGGCAACCCTGTTCACGTTCTGCTCTCCGACCAAGAAGCGGAACACATTCCCGGCTGCAACATGGCATTCCGCAAGGCCTGCCTACAAGCGATAGGTGGGTTCGATCCGCAGTTTCGGGTCGCTGGCGATGACGTCGACGTCTGCTGGCGCCTACAGCAGCGCGGCTGGACATTGGGGTTTAGCCCAGCTGCCGCCGTCTGGCACCATCGCCGCAACTCGATACACGCATACTGGAGGCAGCAACGTGGCTATGGTAGGGCCGAGGCGCTGCTGGAAAGAAAATGGCCGGAGAAGTACAACACCGTCGGCCATATTCCCTGGAGCGGACGAGTTTATAGTGAGGGGCTTATGCAGACGTCTGCTTGGAGCCGGGGGCGAATCTATCACGGTACTTGGGGCAGCGCACCGTTCCAGTCCATTTACCAACCTCCTTCAGGAGGGATTTGGTCGTTACCTGCAATGCCTGAGTGGTACCTGGTGATCGTAGCCCTCGCTGCACTATCTGCCCTCGGCAGCCTTTGGACTCCTCTGCTCCTCGCGCTGCCCCTGCTCGCCCTGGTAGTTGGTATGCCCCTCGCTCAGGCTACCTTGAGTGCAGCTCGCGCCTCCTTTACGGGGTCACCGCGATCTCGCATCTCCCGGCTGAAGTTGCGTAGTCTGATAGCACTCCTGCACCTGCTCCAACCACTGGCGCGCTTGTGGGGTCGCCTGCGTGGCGGCCTTACCCCTTGGCGGCGTAGCTCGCCTGGTTTCTCGCTACCGTGGCCGCGCACGAGTACCATCTGGAGCGAAGGTTGGAATGCTCCCGAAAAGACGCTCCAATCCATAGAAGCGGCCCTCCGGGCATATGGCGTCGCCTTCCGCCGGGGAGGCGATTATGATCGCTGGGATCTGGAAGTGCGAAGGGGGATGCATGGCGCAGTTCGTCTGCTTATGGCTAACCAAGAGCACGAAGCAGGGAAGAAGCAGCTACTAATCTTCCGCACCTGGCCGTTGTGTTCGCCCAGCGTCCTTGTATTAACTCTACTATTCGTTGCCCTTACCATTGTGGCAGCCCTAGATTACGCCTGGGCTGCCACAATGATATTTGGCGGAGTTGCCGTGCTGCTCATCATAAACCAACTCCAGCAGTGCGCCGCTGCCACGGCAGCAACTCTTGGCGCGCTTCAGGAACTGAGGAATGAGTACAAGTGAGGGTAGCGATGGCTGACCAGCTGCAGATCACCCACCTCGCGCCGGACGCCCTCCCGAACGACAAACGACGCCTCGAGATTCGACCATCGCACACCTGTGCTCTATACCGTAGAGCTGTAGACGCCGCTGATGATAGGTTCGGGTTCCCTAATGGTTAAATCCGCGTCCGGACGAGGCGTTCGCTGGTTCCGTTGCTCGTCGGCGAGCGGGCCGTGCCCAACGCCGGAGGAGATCGATGGCTGAGGGATTTAACGTCGGTGTCGTAGGGTGTGGGCACGTGGGGCTTACCACAGGAGCATGCCTCTCGCGCATAGGGCACCGGGTGACGTGCGTGGATAAGGATGAGGAGCGTGTGGCAGGGCTCAAGTCGGGCCGGATGCCCTTCTACGAGCCAGGCCTAGAGGAACTCGTCGGAGGAGGCGTCCACCATGGACGGCTGCGCTTCTCGACCGACCTCGCGCCGGTCGCGCGCGGGGTGGACGTGGTCTTCGTATCCGTGGACACACCGCTAGGGGAGAACGGCTCGGCGGACCTCTCCAACGTCGCGGAGGTCGCGAGGGGTATTGGGCGGGCTCTTCCGGACGTGAGCCGGGAGTGCCCGCTCGTGGTGGTCAACAAGAGCACGGTGCCGGTGGGGAGTGGGGACTACGTCTCGATGCTGATCTACGAGGGGCTAGAGGAGATAGGTGCCGAAAGGGAAGAGACCAACTTCCTGGTCGTCTCCAACCCGGAGTTCTTGAGGGAGGGGAGCGCAATCTATGACTCGCTTTTCCCGGATAGGATCGTCGTCGGGGCCGACTCTCGCGAGGCGCTGGACACTTTGAGAATCCTCTACAATCCGATAATCGAGCAGAGCTTCCCTACCGAGCTGGACCCTCGTCCCAAGGTGGCGGTGCCCTTCGTCAGCACGGACCTGGTGAGCGCCGAAATGATCAAGTACGCCGCCAACGCTTTCCTGGCGACCAAGATCAGCTTCATCAACGAGATAGGAAACATCTGCGAACTGGTGGGTGCGGACGTCACGAGCGTGGCAACTGGCATCGGCCTCGACGAACGCATCGGCGCGCGCTTTCTCTCGGCCGGCCTCGGTTGGGGCGGGTCCTGCTTCCCCAAGGACGTTGCCGCTCTCAGGTCCATCGCCCACGAGTACGAGCACGAGACCCCGCTACTCGACGCGACCGCCCTTGTAAACGTCCG
>Ga0126312_10002994_pt1 | contig 11367 bp, 11 predicted proteins | sample Plot104A_FD_92537 | JGI IMG/M metagenome (GOLD analysis project Ga0126312, IMG submission 92537) | Serpentine soil microbial communities from UC McLaughlin Reserve, CA, USA - Plot104A | ecosystem: Environmental > Terrestrial > Soil > Grasslands | place: USA: UC McLaughlin Reserve, Lake County... | reverse complement strand
GGCCTCCGCGGCCGACCCGGGGCGCTGGACGAACACCGGCGTCAGCCGGATTCCGCTCGTCTACTACCAGGGCGTCACGAGCGACCCGGCACGGAACTTCTACTTCGACGGGATCTACTCGGGCCTGTTTCGGACCGACCGGAGCCTGCGGCAGACCGCTGCCAACCCGGAGCCGCCCGGCGTCATTCCCCCAGCCGTCCGGGCGGCCGAGCAGTACAACCACATCGGCGACATCAGCTGGGGCGACGGCGAGCGCGGGCGCATCCTGCTTCCGCTCGAGTGCTACTACCCCGGCACTCCGGGGGGCGCCAACACCTGCCAGAACGGCGCCGTCGGCGTGGCCGACCCGAGCACGCTCGCCTGGCGCTACTACGTCAAGCTCGATCCGGCCGGCATCAAGAAGGCCATGTGGGCGGAGAGGTCTCCCGACGGGAGCTACCTGTGGACGAGCGACGGCGACGACCTGGTCGCCTACAACACGAGCGACGTCAATCCGGCCAATGCGGCCAACCCGCTCAATCCGGCCGGCCCGACCATCGTCGAGGCAAAACGGCTGAAGGGCGCCGTGCCGCCGGCAGGAATAACGGGCGCCGTGTTCTACAACGGCCGGCTGCTCACGGCCGGGGAGGACGGAGGCCTGTTACAGGTCTACTCGACCGACCTCGACAGCTGGGACTCGACCGCCCAGACGGGGGACCAGCGGCTGGAGATCGAGCTGCCGGCGGGCACGGTGGGTGAGTCCGAGGGCCTGGCGGTCAATTCCACGTGCGGCGGCGTGCTGCATTGGATCGTCACGCCGTTCAACACGGAGGGCAAGCCGCCCACCTACGGGGCGGGTCAGAACGCGCTGCTGAACTTCGTGCCGGCGGGATCCCCGCCGCCGGGCAGCGCCTGCCAGGCGACCCAGCCGGGGACGGGCTCCGGCACGGGCTCCGGTTCCGGCACGACTCAGCTGGTCGGCGGCGCGCCGCCCTCGCCCGCCGCCGCGCGGGCGAAGCTCCGGCTGGGACGCACCCGCGGGATGCGCTTCGCCCGGCGCGGACGCCCCTTCCGCATCCGGGCCCGGGCCCTCGGTTCGCGCATGGACGCCGTGCGCCTCGTCGTCCTCAGCCGCAGCGGGCGGCGCCTCGGCCGCAGCCGGGTCTTCCGGATGCCGCGCGGGCGGCTCTTGCGCCCGCACGTGTGGGTCCGCCGCCGCCTTCGTCGCGGCAGGTACACCATCGTGGCGCGGGCCCGCACGCCGGGCGGCACCCGGTTGCGTGCCTACCGGCGAGGCATCGTGATCAGGCGCCGCTGACCGTCCAGCGGTTGAGCCCGTCGTCGGGCGAGCAGATGCTGTCGCGGGAACGCCGAAGGGGAGCGCTCGCGCGCTCCCCTCGGACCTCCCGGCGATGCTGGGCTCAGTCGGCGGCACTCCACCGCACGCGGCCGGTGTCGCACTGATTGGTGACGACGCCCGCGGCATTGCGTTCGGTGACGTGCACCCGGAGGGACCCGCGAGCACGTTTCCCGCGGAACCGCCCGCTGACGCTGGACTCCTCCTTCAGCGACCCGTCGGGGGTCCTGTCCTCGTACACGTCCCGCTTGCTGAAGCCGCCGTTGCGGCGTATGCCGGTCCGGCCGTTGAGCTCGGGGTCCAGGAGCGTGAAGCCGAAGTACTCCCGGCCGTCGGTGCACTGGCCGGCCGACGCGACCCACTCGGCGTACACGCGGACCAACTGCCGGCGGTTGCGCGACTTGCGCAGGAAGATGTTCTCGCCCTGGCTGGTGGTTCCGCCGTATACGAGCCCGGGGCGAGAGGCCGCCTCGGCACGCTCGGTGCTCAGGCCGCCTGACGCTGTCAGCAGCGTGAGGACGAACAGCCACAGGAGAGAGACCATGAGGGGAACGGAGTGGGGTAGACGCTTGAGCATCACCCCTCCTTTCGTCTTGGGGCAACCATGGTCCGTCGCCGCCAGGCTGCCGCCCAGGGCCCCTAGGGGGGAGCGTTCACACCTCGACCGGGCGCCTAGAGCTCGTGTGGTCGCACGATGTCGTGCAGGAGCACGGTGGCGGCGAGCGCCGCCCGCTTCTGGTTCTGCGGCAGGTCGCGGAGGTCGAAGCGGTCGTAGAGCACGCGAAGGTGGCCCTTCACCGCGTCCACACTGAGGAACAGCTCTTCGGCGATCTTCCGGTTGGTGGCCGGCGTGGCGAAGGCCGACTCTGCCAGCGGCCGGCACAGAGCGGTCAGGACTTTCCGTTGTGCCTCGTTCACCTCCACGTCCCTGTTCGGCCCGGAGACCGTCAGGGTCGAAGGTGACTCGTCGGAGGAGGGCGCCCGGTAGGCGATGACCGTCTCCCCGAAGCAGAGCCGGTCTCCGTCCCTGAGCCGGTGCCGTCCCTTTATTCGCTCGCCGTTGCGGTAGGAGCCGTTGCGCGACAGGCCCTCGTCGACGAGCGTCCAATCTCCCTTGACGCGCTCGAGCAGCGCGTGCAGCCGCGAGACCTCCTGGTCCCACTCGAGCGTGACGTCGTTTCCGGGTCGGCGCCCGACGGTCACGCTCTCGCCGTGCAGCTCGAACAGCGCCTGCTCTCCATCGCCATCGCGGTAGACCAGAAATGGCGAGCCGCGGCGCTCAGCCGCGAGCCTCGCCCTGAGCTCAGCCGGCGTGGAGGCATGCCGGTCGAGGGGAGAGGTCGGCATCATCCCCAGCCGACCATCAGGTGCGACCCCGGCTGCTCTCCGTAGGCCGCGGCCATGTCCTCGGCGACGTCGCCCATCTCATCCCGGAGCCCGCGCATCTCTGCGGCAAGCTCCTCCTCGTCCTCGGTCTCCGGGGCGGTGGCGGCTGTGAGCAGTTGGCTCCTCATCGTGTCGAGCCGAACGAGCGTGTGCTCCATCTGGCCGACGAAGCGCTGCAGTTGCCCGTCCATCTTGTTCTGGGCGGCTAGCTGCTGCCCGAGCGCCTCGATCAGCTTCGCCTTATCAGGATCTCCTTCCTGCCTCACCTGTTCGAGACGGCCGGCGATCGCTTCTGGCGGGGCCTCGTCGAGGCCCTCTTGGAGCAGCTCCGCTTGGCTGGCGGTGTGGCGGATCGTGACGAGTAGCTCGTCGACCTCCTTCGATACCTCCTCGGTGGGTAGATGAGCCCGGGCGATCGCATCGCGAACCCGGCTCTCCTTTGCGACGGCCTGATCGCGCAGCTCAGCGATCTTGGGGCCCAACATCGCTCGGCCAAGGTCCGGTCTCCGCCTTCGCTCTTGAGCCTTTCGCCTGACGTCCGGGTCGAAGTAGGTTCGGGCGACGGCCGCGGCGTAGATCAGCAGAGCTATGGGCACGACCGCAGCAAGGACGCCGACGAGCAGGCCGGCGATGACCATGCCCGCGAGGACAGCCACGTTGAACGGGTGGATCATCGCCTGGAGCAGGAGGTCCCGCCTCGGCCCTCTCGCCCTAGGGCGCGACGAGGCCTCGCGGGTGGCGGTCGCCGGCGCGGCCTCGGTCCTGCCGGGTGAGGTCGAGACGGCTGCGTCAGCCAGCGCCTCTGCCGTCCCGAATCGCTCGCTGGGCTCCTTCGCCATTGCTCGTGCGATGACCGCATCGAACGCCGGATCCGCTCCGGAAGCAACGGAGCTCACGGACGGTGGCGGCTCGGAGACGTGCGCCCAGAGCTTCCCCTCGTCGGAGTCCATCGGGAATGGCGGGCGGCCGGTCACCAGGTGAAAGAGCACGCACCCGAGCGCGTAGATGTCAGCGGCAGGACCGACAGCCTCGCCGCGAATCTGCTCGGGCGCCAGGTAGTTCAGCGTTCCCACCAGGTGGCCCGTACGGGTCTCGTCGGAGTCGGCGAGCGCCCGCTTGGTCAAGCCGAAGTCAGACAGGTACGCGTGGTCGTCCGCGGTGAGCAGCACATTCCCTGGCTTTACGTCTCGATGCACGAGCCCGTTCGCGTGCGCGGCTCCGAGTGCCGACGCGATCTGAGCGACGATGGCCGTCGCCCGAGGTGCGTCGAGCCGACCCTTTTCCTTGAGTTCGGTGGAGAGGTCCTTCCCCTCGACGTAGCGCATCGCGAGATAGAGGGCTCCGTCGTGCTCGCCCGCGTGGAAGATCGGAACCACATTGGGGTGATCGAGCGAAGCGGCGAGCTGCGACTCGCTGGCGAACCTCCGCCGAAAGGCGGCGTCGCCGGCCATCGCGGGAGCGATGAACTTCAGCGCCACGCAGCGGTTGAGGGCCAGATCGGTGGCCCGATAGACGACGCCCATCCCCCCGCGCCCGGCAACGCTCTCGATCCGGTATCCGGCGACCACGGAACCGGTCGACAAGTCCGCCACGACTCAAGTCTGTACCTGCGCTGAACCGGACGCAAGCGCGGTCAGAGTCGCCGACCGCCGTTTCCGGCCTCCCTCTGCCATCCAGGAGGTCGACGAGACGACTGGCCAGGGACCTGCGTACTACATGATCAACTGCGCTCATCCGACGCACTTCGAGACTGTCCTGGGCGCAGGCGAGTCGTGGCAGGACCGGATCCGCGGCCTGCGAGCCAACGCTTCCAGGAAGGCCATGCCGAGCTCGACGAGGCCACCGAGCTCGACGACGGAGACCCCGGCGACCTCGGCCGCCGTTACGCGGCGCTGGCGCGCCTGCTCCCCCGGCTCAACGTGGTAGGCGGGTGCTGCGGCACCGATCACCGGCACGTGCGCGCGATCTGCGACGCATGGCCTGCCGGCTCAGTCGGTACTCGAAGCTAAGGCACTTCGTGAGCTGCGGCCCGTCGCCGTGTTGGCGGGCTGGAGCATGGGACGCCCTTCGGCCAAGCCTTCTACCCACGACGCCAGGCGCGCGCTGTACGAGGACGCTCTCGAGGTGCTTCGGGCGGAGCACCGACGGCCGTTGACTCTCGAAGAGGTGGCCCGCCGGATCGCCACCTCGCCGCGGCAGCTACAGCGCGCGCTCGAGGAGGTCGGCGCTCCCCCCTTCCTGGAGTGCCTCACCACGGTGCGCATGGAGCGCGCCGCCGAGCTGATGCGTGAAACCGACTGGCCGGTGGTCGACGTCGCCGCCGCTGTCGGATACAAGCGCCACTCGGCCTTCACCAAGGCGTTCCGGCGCCACCACGGCGTGACGCCCTCCACGATGCGGCAGCAGCCCGGCCGTCAGGGCTTCGTGTAGATGAGCCGCAGCTGGTCGCCGCTCGAGTAGAAGCTGGCGGTGCCGTGTGTGCAGCGCACCCGGAGGTAGACGTCGCCGTCTCCCGACGTGCCGCTCACGTAGTCGGCCGGCGCGCCCGAGACCGTGCGGTCGATCAGAACCTCCGTCGTTCCGACGTTGCGGGAGTCCAGCGCCACCCAGCTGTTGGTCGTCCAGCGGTAGGCGAAGACGGTCTGGGCACAGGTCACCGAATTGCGGCCCCTGTAGTTCACCCGGATGCTCCTGACGTCGTTGGTGACGCCCGCGAAGCGGCCCTGCCAGGCGCTGACTCGCGTCCCGCTGGTCGTGGAATTGACATCGTAGAAGACGTTGTCGTCGCCGGCCAGGCGGCTGTAGGTCCCGCTGCGTAGCGAGCCCGACTCGACTGCGGCCGCCACCGGCGACGCGTTGACGGTGGTGATCGTCTTGAAGCTCCATGCCTTCTCGGCCGGGAGCGCGTTGCCCGAGACATCCTTGGCAGCGGGGCTGACCTTCGCGGTGTAGGAGGTCCCGCCGGCCAGTGCTGCCGACGGCCGGAAGGTCATCGTGTTGCCGCTCCACGAGAAGCTGCCCGCGACGCGCGCGCCGTCGCTGGTACGGGTCAGCGAGAAAGCGCTCTGGGCCGCCGTGGCGTCCATCGGCTCGCTGAAGGTCACGCTGACGGCCGGGCTGGTGGGGACCGCGGTGGCGCCGGCCGTCGGCGCCACCGATGCAACGCTCGGCGCGACGGTGTCCCGCGGGCTGGCCCCTCCGGCCCACCACAGATAGCCGAAGTAGGCACCTGACACCGGGCGTGTCGGATCGCCGGCGAACCCGTAGGAAGGCACGCTCGACGTGCGCCCTTGGGCGTCCGAGCGGACCTTGTTGACGATCTCCGCCGGCTTCAGCCCGGCACACGGTCCGCTCTGGCCGCCCTCGCTCAGGCAGAGCGCCACCGCGCCGGCCAAGTGGGGCGTGGCCATGCTCGTCCCGGACATGACGGCCTGGCCTCCGCCGAGTCGCGTCGAGGCGATGCAGACGCCGGGCCCGGCCACCGTGTGGGCGGAGCCGGCGGCGGTTGCCGCGAAGTTCGAGAAGCTCGCGTAGCGATCATCCGCGTCGGCGCTGCTGCAGCTGGGTGCTCCTCCCACGGCTCCGCCCTTGCCATCGCTGTCCGACATGGCAGAGACGGTCAGGACCTCCGGGTAGGCGGCCGGTGTGTCCGGCGCCGAGGCATAGTCGAAATCCCAGCCGTCGTTGCCGGCGGCGACCACATAGGTCACTCCAGCGGATGTCGACGAGCAGACCGCCTTGTGCATCGGGTCGGTGGTCGTCGAGCAGGGCTGTACCGGGGCACCGACGCCACCGAGACTCAGGTTGGCGACCGCTATGTCGTTCGCCGGGTCGGCGTCGGTCCGGGTGGAGGTCACCCAGTCGATGCCGCAGATGATCTGCGAGTAGGTCCCGCCGCCGGTCGAGTCGAGGACCTTGACCCCGTAGGTGCGCGTCCCAGGCGCGACCCCAACTACGCCGGCGCCGTTGTTCTTGGCCGCGATCGACCCGGCCACGTGAGTCCCGTGACCCTCGTCGTCCTGGGTTGGTCCGGAACCCACGCAGTTCTTACCGTCCACGGCGTTGAGGTCGGAGTTGCCGAGGTCGATGCCCGTGTCGATCACCGCCACATTGGCGGCACTCGCCTCCCGCGCGCTGGTTGCGCTGGCTGCCTCGACACGCCGTACGCCGCTCGGTGCCGTGTCGCCTGATGTGAGCGGCACCGCACCGAGTGCCTTCACCGGACGATCGGGCGCGACGAACGCCACCTCGGGGTCGGCCCGCAGCTCGTCTACCTGGCGCTGGGAGAGCCGGGCGGCGAAGCCCTTCACCGCTTTGCCGTAGCGAAGGCGACTCTTGAAACCCCGGGACCGCTCGAGGCGATCGGTCTTCTCGGCGGGAGCGTCCACGGAGCCGCGGAAGACCACGATGAAGCTCCCCGAAACGACCGACGCGCTTCGAGCCTTGCCCTTGCCACCCGGGGCCGCGGCTCCCGCGGCCGGCACGAGCGCTGCCCATGCAAGGGCGACGAGGGCAAGCGCCAGGGTACGGCGCAACAGGTTGCGAGCGAGATGCATCGAGTTCCTCCCAGTCGGCTTCATCCGATGAAGAACGATAGCCTTTGATATCAAGCATTCTGTTTCGTGTACGCCAAATCTAGACTTTTAGAGTAGGGTTCCTGCCATGGGTGAATTCGACCTCCTCACCAACCACGCGCACGTGCTCGTCTGTGTCGCGCGCGACCCCAGGATGCGCCTCCGGGAGGTAGCCGACTGCGTGGGGATAACCGAGCGCGCGGCCCACCGCATCGTCTGCGAGCTGGAGGTCGCGGGGTACCTCAGCCGCAGGCGCGAGGGTCGGCGCAACGCCTATGAGGTGCACCCCGACCGCCCGCTGCGGCACGACCTCGAGCGCTCGACCGACCTGCGAGCGCTCCTGGCGCCGTTCCTGCAAGATCCCGCCACGAACGGGCGCTAGAGGTCAGCATCCACCGCGCCGGACCGCGCCGCCTTCGATCGTCAGCCGTCGCGCCCTCCGCGCTCGGCTTGCCCATCCCCATCCCGCTATCAGGGACCGGGGCCACTCTTGCTCGGGGCATGTGGCATTCGGCTTGCCGGAGGCCTTAGGGTCGCCGGTGTGATCACTGGAACCGACTTCATAACCATCTCGACCCAGGACTTCGAGCGGGCGGTCGCCTTCTACGGCGAGACGCTCGGGCTACCGGAGCTCAAGCGCTGGGGCAACATGCCGGCGGTCGAGTTCGAGACGGGCAACCTCACCATCGCGGTGATGCAGTCCGACGAGTTCGGCCTCGAGTTCCGGGCGAACAACCACCCGCTCGAGTTCCGGGTCGACGACTTCGAGTCCGCCCAGCAGGAGCTGATGTCCCGTGGGGTGGAGTTCAAGGGCGAGACGATCGACTCCGGCTTCTGCAAGCAGGGGTTCTTCGAGGACCCCGACGGCAACGTGTTGGCTATCCACCACCGCTACGCGTGATGGCAGGCCTCACGGACAACGGAGCCGAGTTCGTGAAGCGCTTCGCCTAGCCCTCAGCCGGGGTACTCGATCGGGCCCTCGGCGGGCTGGGTGAGCCGGATGTGGTTGCCGAAGGGGTCGCGGAAGCCGCAGTCGACGCCGTAGAAACGTTCGGTCGGCTCCTCGTTGAACTCGACGCCCTTGGCGCGCAGCTCCTCGTAGGTGGCGCGGCAGTCGTCGGTGGTGAGGATGAAGCCCAGGCCGGTGCCGCCCTTAGTCAGGAGATCGCGCACCTGCTCGGCGGCGGCATCGTCCATGCCGGGAGGGCCAGGCTTCTCGAGCAGCACGTGGCGGTCGTCGCCCGGCACGTTGACGGTCAGCCAGCGCATGAAGCCCATGTCGACGTCGGCGCTGACCTCCATGCCGAGCTTGCCGACGTAGAAGTCCAGGGCCTCGTCCTGGTCGAGCACGAATAGGGAGCTGTGGGAGATCGCATTGAGCATGAACGCGACGCTAATCGGGCGGCTCGCGGCGCGCTTCTCCAAAACTGCTCGGTCTCGTCCAGGCCATCGCGAAGCAGTTCGGCACCGCCGCGACGCTGGCCCCGGCGCGGTAGCCACTGGGCGGCTTGCCCACGATCTCCGAGAAGGTGCGGCTGAAGCTGCCGAGGCTCGAGAAGCCGACCTCGAAGCAGATATCGGTGACGCTGCGATCGGTCTGGCGCAGCAGGAACATCGCCCGCTCGACGCGGCGGCGTTGCAGGTAGCGGTGCGGGGTCTCGCCGAAGGTGGCCCGGAAGGTGCGGATGAAGTGCGCCTCGGAGACGTGGGCGACGGCGGCCAGCCGCGCTGTGTCCAACGGCTGCGCGTAGCTGCGGTCCATGGCGTCCCGGGCCCTCAGCAGGCGGCGGTTCTGCTCCTCGGAGGCTCGGCTCAGCGCCGTACGCCCGCGAGGCGCAGGTAGCCGCGCAGGGTTCGGGTCTTCTTGAGCACTCCGCGGGAGGCCACCGCGACGAAGGCGATCTTGCCGCGCCGCGTGCCGATCACCAAGCGGCTGCGAGGCCCGGCGCGGTAGAGGCCGCGCGCCAGGCGCCGGCGGTGGCGGAAGGCACGGCGCAGGCGCGAGGCCTTGCGGCCCGCCCACACGCCCTTGGTGCCGTGGCCGCGAGCGGTGGAGAGGACGAGGCCGACCTTCTGACGGCGCGTGAAGGCGGCGGTGACGTGCCCGCGGCGGTTCTTCACGCACCAGCGCGTGGAGCGCCGGCGCTTGCGCAGGATCGGGGACTTGATCGACTTCTCCAGCGCCCGGCGCCGGCGGCCGATTCTCACGCCGGCGAGGCTGGTGCGCCGCGCACGCGAGCGCGAGCCCAGGCAGGTGACGGCCCGGGGCGCCACGCCCATGCGCATGCGCTGGGGGTGGTCGCCGACCTTGAAGCGGGCCACCTCCCGCTCGGTGCGGTAGGAGATCACCGACACGGCATCGTCCCCGCTGTAGGAGACGAAGCAGAGCTTGCCGTCGCCGCTGTTCGTGGACCAGTAGGGCTTCTCGCCATGGGAGGCGATGCCGTGGCGGAAGGTCTGGCGGTCGATGACCGCCGCGTAGTCCGACATGGTTCCGGCCGCGCACAGCTTGGTCCCCTCGGGGTTCATCGACAGCCCGTGATGGGCGGAGTCGAGCAGGTAGGCCTCACGCGGGAGCCGCTTGGCCTCCTCGCTCAGAGGCAGGTGCTTGACCCGCAGGACCTTGTCGCGCTCGAGGTCGTACTCGACGAAGCCATGGAAGAAGGAGAGCTGGAAGTACACCTTCTTCTCGTCCGGCGCCAGGGCCATCGGCCGTACGGCCGAGCTGAAGCCGGGGTACCCCGCTTCGGCCATCTTCGGGCCCATCTCGACGCGCTTGAGGATGCGGTAGTTACGCGCGTCGATGACCTGGAAGTAGCGGTCGCCCTTCGTCGCGTCCAGGGCGGGCTGGTCCGTCGGGGTGTAGACGGTGCCGATGCTCGCGTGGAAGATCTTGGTGCCGTCGGCCGAGAAGTTGTTCTCGTGCGGCTGGTCACCCGACTCGATGCGGTGGAGGATCCGGCCGCTGGCCGTGTCGATGACGTCGATGGTGCGCTCGGTCGAGGCCGACACCAGGACGCGCCTGCTATCCGGGGAGATCGCCATGTGGTCGGCGCGCTGGCCGTCGACCTTCGTCCGCCAGCGGATCGTGCCGGTGGCGACGTCCATCGCGATCACGTCGGCGAAGCTCGGCCTCGATACGTAGATCTCGCGCCCGTCCTTGGACGAGAACATGTCGTCGACGAACTGGTCGTGGCCCTCGCCCACGAGCTGGCGGATGCCGAGGAAGAAGCCGAGCCGCTCCGGGTCCCTGTTGATCTCGGCCAGGCGCTCCTCCTTGTCCGGGATGATGTTCAGGCGCTTGATGCGCGTGAAGTTCTGGACGTTGATCACGTCCGCCGTGCCGTCCCAGTTGTTGCCGACGTAGAGCACCTCCTGCGTGGCGCCCTGCGCAGGGGCGGCGACCGCGAGCAGGGCCGCGAACGCGGTCAGGCAGAGGAGGGCCCGCTTCGGCACGCGGCCATGGTAAAGCTCACCGCGCTAAGCGGCGACAGTCGCCGAGGGCGCAGGCGAACCGCGCGCGCGAGCTCGGAAAACGCTCAGCGGGCTGACGGATTTCTGTGGCCGCGTGCACCAGGCGCTACGGCCCTCCGCCCTCGGCGCGCGCTGCCCACGGCACCGAAGGTACATTCGTGGCCCGGGCCTGTGGAAGCTCGTCGCTGCGCCGCCCGCGTGCGATCAGCCGCCTCGGCCCGAAGTGAGGCTGTAAGCGGGGGCGTGGTGACCGGAGTACCACTGCCCGTTCCAGACCGTGAACCCTTCGCGGCCGAACAGCTCAGCGCGGAACACGTGCGCCGCCAGGTCGGGCGCGCGCGGGTTCAGCACGAGGTAGACCGCCGCCCCCGCCGCGGAGAGGAGCGTGGGGGCGATACGCCACACGCCGACCCCACGTAGTGTCCCCCGGGAGGCGCGCGCCGGCACCGCCCGGCTAGGAGTGCGCAGCGGGCGGCTGCGCCGCGCTAGCTCGCTACGCGACCGAGGCGAACGGCCCGCAGGCCTCGATGTCCGAGGTCAGGCGGTCGGTCGTCTCCGCCTGTACGCGCTCACTCTCCACGAGCCGGTCCATCAGCT
>Ga0126312_10002993_pt1 | contig 11368 bp, 12 predicted proteins | sample Plot104A_FD_92537 | JGI IMG/M metagenome (GOLD analysis project Ga0126312, IMG submission 92537) | Serpentine soil microbial communities from UC McLaughlin Reserve, CA, USA - Plot104A | ecosystem: Environmental > Terrestrial > Soil > Grasslands | place: USA: UC McLaughlin Reserve, Lake County... | reverse complement strand
GCGCCGGATCCGCGCGCCGCCGCCTGGGGCGAAGCAGCTCGACCGCCTCGCCCACGGTGGCCGCGTTCGCGCACAGCTTCGGAAACAGCCCACAGAAGACCCGCGCGCAGGTGAGGGCGTCGGGGAGGGCGCGATGTACCTCGTCCACCTCGATCCCGAGTGAGGCGGCCAGCGCAGCGAGGCCCCGTCGCGTGACGAGCGGCGCGAAGCGGCGCGCCAGGGCGACCGTGCAGAGCACCGGCGGCGCCGGCCAGTCGGCGCCGGCGCGCCCGAACGCCTGGCGGAGCACGCGTACGTCGAAGCCCGAGTTGTGCGCCACCAGCACCCTTCCCTCGAGGCGCGCGGCAAGCTCCGGCAGCACCTGTCCGGGCGGCGGGGCGGCGTCGACCATCCCCTGGGTGATTCCGGTGAAGCGCTCGATTCCGCGCGACAGGGGACGGTCGACGCTGACTAGCGAGTCCCAGCACTCGTGTACCTCTCCCCCGCCGACGAGCACCGCGCCTACCTCGGTCAGCTCACAGAGGTCGCCTCCGAGACCGTTGGTCTCGGTGTCCAGGGCCAGGTACTCGGCGCTCGCCAGCGGGTGATCGGACAACTGCACATACCGAAGCTCAGCCCCCGGGTCGGACGGATGGGGAGAAATCGTCCACCCGCGCCCTTAGCTTTGACGGATGGCCCCTTCGGCAACCGTCTTCGCCTGCTCCTCGTGCGGACACGAGACACCCAAGTGGCACGGGCGCTGCCCTGGCTGCGGCGAGTGGAACACGATCGCCGAGGAGGCCCGGGCGGCTCCCGCCGGTCCCTCCCGGAAGGCCGGGCGGGCGCTGCGTCCGGTGCCGCTCGGCGAGGTGAAGGCCCCCGCGCTGGAGCGACTCGCCACCGGGATAGGAGAGCTCGACCGCGTCCTGGGCGGCGGGCTCGTGCCCGGCTCGCTCGTGCTGATCGGCGGGGCGCCGGGGATCGGCAAGTCGACGCTCACCAGCACCGCCCTCGGCAACCTGGCCGCGGCCGGCCGCAAGGTCCTCTACGTCTCGGGCGAGGAGTCCGCCGCCCAGGTGCGACTGCGGGCCGAGCGCCTCGGCGAGGCGGCGCTGAGCGTGCCGGTGGTCGCGGAGACCGATGCCGACAGCGTGGTCGCCACGATCGAGGCTGAGCGCCCCGACGTCTGCGTGGCCGACTCGGTCCAGGTGCTCTACGACCCGACGCTGTCCGGCTCGCCCGGGTCGGTCGGCCAGGTCCGCGAGGTGGCGGGCCGGCTGATGCGGGTGGCGAAGGAGCGTGGGGTGGCCGTCGTCTTGGTCGGACACGTGACCAAGGAGGGCTCGCTGGCCGGCCCGCGGGTCCTGGAGCACCTGGTGGACTGCGTCCTCAGCTTCGAGGGCGAGCGCGAACGCACCTACCGCACGCTGCGTGCCCTCAAGAACCGCTTCGGCTCGACCAACGAGACCGGTGTCTTCGAGATGCGCGAGCAGGGCCTCGTCGAGGTGGAGGACGCGTCCGAGCGCTTCGTCTCGGAGGCTACGCGCGGTCCGGGCTCGGTCGTCCTATGTGCGATGGAGGGCTCGCGGCCGCTCCTTGTCGAGGTCCAGGCACTCGTGGCGCCTACGGAGCTGGTACCGCCGCGACGGGTCGCCAACGGGGTCGACCGCAACCGCCTGGCCCTCGTCCTGGCCGTACTGGCCCGGCACGCCGGCGTCTCGCTCTCCTCGAGCGACGTGTTCGTATCCGTCGCGGGCGGGGTGAGGGTGGAGGAGCCGGGCGGGGATCTGGCGATCGCGCTGGCGGTCGCCTCGGCCGCCAAAGGACTCGAGCCGGCGGCGCCCGGCGGGGCGCCACTCGCCGCCTTCGGGGAGCTGGGCCTCACAGGCGAGGTCCGCCACGTCGCCCACCCGTACCGGCGGCTCGCAGAAGCCCGCAAGTTCGGACTGACGGACGTGGTGCACCCGGGCGCCGCCGACGGCGTGCGCGCGGCACTGGCCGCCGCCCTGGCGGGGCGGCCCGCCGAGGCCGCCTAAGAGATGTCCCTGCTTGGATGCACGCCCGGATTCGTCATAGATTTAGGCTTCCTAGAGCCTAAAATGCGGCGTATCCAGCGGCTTTCGCGTATCATCGGCGTTGATGCCGTACGCCGGGGATGACGTCGCAGAGCTCGAGGCTCGGCAAGAACCCCGGCTGGTCCGGGCTTTGGAGATGGTCGCCCCGGGCACGGCGATCCGCGAGGGCCTGGACAACATCGTGCAGGCCCAAACCGGCGCCCTGATCTGCATCGGCGAGTCGGAGGAGCTGAGCTTCCTGCTCTCGGGCGGGGTCAAGCTCGACGTGGACTACACCCCGGCGCTGCTCTACCAGCTGGCCAAGATGGACGGGGCCCTCCTGCTGAGCTCGAACGGCACCAAGGTCCTCTGGGCCAACGTGCAGCTGATGCCGGACCCGACGATTCTGTCGCTCGAGACCGGCACCCGGCACCGCACCGCGGAGCGCGTCTCCAAGCAAACCGACGCGCTGGTGATCGCCATCTCCCAGAGCCGGAGCGTCGTCAGCCTCTACCTCGACGGGGCCAAGTACATCCTCGAGGACATCCCGGTGGTGCTTGCCAAGGCCAATCAGGCACTCGCCACGCTCGACAAGTACCGCTCGCGGCTGGACCAGGTCTCGACCCGGTTGACCGCCCTCGAGTTCGAGGGCGGGGTGACGCTGCACGACGTCCTCACGGTGCTCCAGCGCTCGGAGCTCGTGACTCGCATGGCAGTTGAGATCGAGCGCTACATCGTCGAGCTGGGCGCCGAGGGGCGCCTGATCGAGATGCAGCTCGAGGAGACCATGGTCGGGGTGGCCGCCGACAAGTCGGCGCTCGTCCGCGACTACATCGTCGAGCCCACGGAGGAGAGCTTTGCCGTGGTGCTCGACTCCCTGGCACGACTGCCGCACCAGGACCTGCTGGACTTCGGCCGTCTGGCCGAACTGCTCGGCTACGACCGCAAGCTGAATACCCTCGACCACCCCGTCTCGCCGCGGGGCTACCGGATCCTGGGGCGCATTCCGCGTCTGCCCAGGCTGGTGGTCCAGAGCATCGTGGACGAGTTCCCCGGGCTGGACGAGATCCTCGCCGCCTCCGATCCGGAGCTGGAGTCCGTGGAGGGGGTCGGCGACATGCGGGCGAAGGACATTCGCGAGGGCCTTCGCCGGCTGCAGGAGATCAACCTCGTGGACCGATATCTGCAAACCTGAATGAACCCGGCGTCCCGCGCCGCTGACGACCTAGGAGGGAAACCCATTACCGACACGGTGATTGAGCCAGACACCGAGATGGACCTCGTGCTTGACCGCGAGCCCGCCTTTTACAAGGTGGGCGATCACGTGGTCTACCCCCATCATGGGGCGGGCAAGGTCCTCAAGAAGGAGATCAAGGAGGTGCTCGGCGAGAAGCGCGAGTACCTGACGATCAAGATCCTTCACAACGACATGACGGTCATGGTTCCGTGTGAGAACGCGGACCGGGCCGGGCTGCGGCGCGTCATAGGAGAGGAGGCGGTCGCGAAGGTGCTTGCCGTCCTCCGCGACGACGTCAGCCAGATGCCCAAGAACTGGAACCGGCGCTTCAAGCACAATCGCGAGAAGATCAAGACCGGTGACGTCTACGAGCTCGCCGAGGTGGTGCGCAACCTCGCCATCCGAGAGTCCGAGAAGGGCCTCTCGACCGGCGAGAAGCAGATGTATACGCGAGCCAAGAAGATTCTTGCCTCGGAGCTGATGTACGCGTTGGAGATGGAGGAGGACGAGGCGGAGACTCACCTCGAGGAGCTCATCTCGGACTCGCACGCCGGCCGTAACGGGGCTGCCGCGACCGCGTAGCCCAGGCTGTGTCCGTCGTCGGCATCATTGCCGCCGGCGGCAGCGGCGAGCGCCTTGGGGCCGAGGGCCCCAAGGCGTTTGCCGTTCTGGCCGGCCGGCCGATGGTCGAGTGGGCGCTCGAGGGGATTCGAGACCCTTGTGATCGGGTGGTGGTCGCTGTCCCCCCTCACCTGGCAGCCGGCAGCTGGCAGCTGGCAGAGACCGTTCCTGGGGGGGATTCCCGCTCCGCCTCGGTTCGGAATGCCGTCGAGGCCGCGCCGGAGGCCACCGTCTATGTCGTCCATGACGCCGCGCGACCGCTCGTCACTCCCGAGTTGGTCGAGCGCTGCCTTGCCGCCCTCGAGCCCGGGATCGACGGTGCCGTGGCGGGTGCCCGGATGACGGATACCGTCAAGGAGGCGGCTCCCGACGGCCGCGTGCTCCGGACGCTCGACCGCTCCGCACTGTGGAGCATCCAGACACCGCAGGTCTTTCGCGCGGAAATGCTCCGGGAGGCCCTGGATCGCGATCCGGCCGCGCTGGCGGCCGTGACCGACGACGCCGCACTGGTCGAGCAGATAGGCGGCACGGTGCACGTGGTGGAGGCGCCGCCGAGCAACCTGAAGGTCACGAGCACCGCCGACCTCCGGGTGGCGGAGACGCTCCTGGCCCCCTGATGCTCACGGACTACCACGTCCACCTGCGTCCGGACGAGGACGGCACGCCTCCCGAGCGCTACTTCACGCGCGAGAACGTCGAGCGCTACCGGGAGACCGCGCACGAGCGCGGCGTCGCCGAGCTGGGCGTGGCCGAGCACGTGCATCGCTTCGCGCAGGCACTCGAGGTCTGGCAGCACCCCTGGTACAGGCACTGGGCCGGGGACGACCTCGACGCCTACTGCGGCTTCGTCCGCGAGGAGACGGACCTGAGGCTGGGGATCGAGGCGGACTTCCTGCCTGGCCGGGAGGAGCAGACGGCGGATCTGCTCGACGGGAGGGACTGGGACTACGTCCTCGGCTCGATCCACTTCCTCGGCGACGAGGCGCTCGACATCCGCGAGGGACCGTGGGGGGACTTCGACATCTGGCGCGGAGGCGACCCGGAGCAGGTCTGGGCGCGTTACTTCGAGACGCTCGGCGAGGCCGCCGCCAGCGGCCTGTTCGACATCCTCTCCCACCCGGACCTCGTGAAGGTCTGGGGCGGGGACGCGCCGAGTCCCGACGGCGACCTGCGCCGCTTCTACGAGCGGGCGATGGAGGGCATCGCGGGGTCGGACGTGGCGATCGAAGTGTCCACCTCCGGCTTGAGGAAGCCGGTGGGAGAGATCTACCCGGCGCGAGGGCTCCTCGAGCTCTGCCTCGAGGTCGGCCGCCCCGTAGCGCTGTCGAGCGACGCGCACACCCCCGACCACCTGGGCTGGGAGTATGAGCGGGCGGTGGAGTGGCTGCGCGAGATCGGGGTGGACGAGATCGCCGTCTTCGAGCGCCGCAGCCGGCGGATGGAGTCGCTGGGATGAGCGCCCGCGCCGGCATCGGTTGGGACTCGCACCGGCTCGAGTCGGGCGAGAGCCTCGTCATCGGGGGCGTCGAGATTCCCGAGGCCGAGCGGGGTCTCAGCGGCCATTCGGATGCGGACGTGCTCGCGCACGCCTTGATCGACGCGCTGCTCGGCGCCGCGGGGCTGGGCGATATCGGCCAGCACTACCCCGACACGGACGAGCGCTGGCGCGATGCCGACAGCCTGGTCCTGCTGCGCGAGGTGGCCGGGTTCCTGGGCGAGCATGGCTGGATGGTGCGCCACGTGGACGCCACGGTCCTCTGCGAGAGACCACGGCTCGGGCCCCACCGCGACCCCATGCGGGCGCGGCTGGCGGACGCCGTCGGTCTGGTGCCCCTGGAGGTCAACGTCAAGTTCGGCACGGGCGAGGGAATGGGCTTCGTGGGCCGCGGCGAGGGCGTGGCCGCGCTGGCCGTCGCGACCGTGGAGAGGGCCGACTGATGGACCCCGACCAGCTCGCCTTCGCGGGCGCCGCGCGTCAGGCCGAGCTGGTGCGCGCGCGGGAGGTCTCCTCGCGCGAGCTTGTGGAGCTCTACCTGGAGCGGATCGAGCGGCTGGAACCGGAGCTGAACGCCTTCAGGATCGTGCTGGCGGAGCGGGCGCTCGCCGACGCCGATCGGGCCGAGTCGCGCCGCGGGGCCGGCGAGGAGCGCCCACTGCTCGGCGTGCCGATCGCCGTCAAGGACACCCAGGACCTGGCCGGCGAGATCACCGCGCACGGCACCGCCGCCCACGACGCACCCGCGCGCGAGGACTGCGAGGCCGTGAGGCGCCTGCGGGCCGCCGGGGCCGTGATCGTCGGCAAGACGAACACGCCGGAGCTCGCCATTGTCGGCGCGACGGAGGGTCCGGCCTTCGGCGTGACCCGCAACCCCTGGAACACCGGGCGCACCCCGGGCGGCTCGAGCGGTGGGAGCGCGGCGGCGGTGGCGGCCGGACTGGTCGCCGCCGCCACTGCCTCCGACGGCGCCGGGTCGATCCGGATCCCGGCCTCCAACTGTGGCCTGTTCGGCCTCAAGCCGCAGCGCGGCAGGGTCAGTCTGATGCCGCACAGCCAGCACTGGAACGGGATGAGCGTGCTGGGGTTCGAGACGCTGAGCGTCGCCGACACGGCCCTGTTGCTCGACGTCGCGGCCGGGCCCGCGTCGGGGGACGCCCATACGCCGCCGCCTCCTCGGCGGCCGTTCGCGGAGGCGGCCGCGAGGCGGCCCGGCGAGCTTCGCATCGGGGTATCCGCCCGGCCCCTGGTTCCAGCCCTGGTAGACCGGCAGGTCAGGCGCGTACTCGACGAGACCGCGGAGCTGCTGCGATCGCTCGGGCACCGCGTCGAGCGGGCGGACCCCGCCTACGGCGCCACCTCGAACGCCACCACGGTGCGCTACCTGCGGGGGATCAGCGACGACGCCCGGGCGATCCCGCGGCCGGACCGGCTCCAGCGCCGCACGCGCGGCTTCGTACGGATGGGCTCGCTGCTTCCGGACCGGCTGCTGGACTGGGCGCGAGGGCGGGAGGCTGCGGACGCCGCGCGCCTGGGCAGGATCTTCGAGAACCACGACGTTCTCCTGACGCCCGTCGCCGCGCGGCCTCCCGTAGGGGCGACGCGGTGGGAGGGCCTCAGCGCCCCGCGGACGGCCCTCGAGATGAGCGGCGTCTATCCGTACACGATCCAGTGGAACCACACCGGCCAGCCGGCCGCGGCCATCCCCGCCGGGTTCAGCGATGACGGCCTGCCCATAGGCATGCAGCTGGTCGGGCGCCCGAACGACGAGTCCACGCTGCTCTCCCTGGCCGCGCAGGTCGAGGCCGAGCGCGCGTGGGCGGAGCCCCGACCGCCCGTTTCCTAGCGTGCGCCAGGTCCGCATCCACGACACGCTCGGCAGTGCGGCCAAGCCGCTCGAGCCGAGGGAGCCCGGAAAGGTCGGGATCTACGCGTGCGGACCGACCGTCTACGGCCGGGTCCACGTGGGCAACGCGCGCCCGTTCGTGGTCTTCGCGCTGCTCAAGCGCTTCCTCGAGCACGAGGGCTACGAGGTCAGGCTGGTCGAGAACGTCACGGACGTGAACGACAAGATCTACGACGCCGCGCGGGAGGCCGGCGTCCCCAGCGAGCAGCTGGCGCGCGAGATGACCGACCGCTACCTCGAGGACACCGACCGACTGGGCCTCGGTAGACCCGACGCGGAGCCGAAGGCCAGCGAGACGATCGGACCGATCGTCGACCTGATCCAGGATCTGATCGACTCGGGGCACGCCTACGTGGCCGCCGGCGACGTCTACTTCCGCGTCGCGAGCTTCGAGGGCTACGGCAAGCTCTCGCACCGTCCAGTCGAGGAGATGCGGCAGGGCGAGGGCGACGACGCCGCGGAGTTGAAGGAGAGGCCGCAGGACTTCGCTCTCTGGAAGGCGACCAAGGAGGGGGAGGACACATCCTGGGAGGCCCCCTGGGGCCGCGGGCGGCCCGGCTGGCACATCGAGTGCTCGGCGATGGCCGAGGGAATACTCGGCCTCGACTTCGAGATTCACGGCGGCGGCTCGGACCTCGTCTTCCCCCATCACGAGAACGAGGTCGCCCAGACCGAGGCCGCGCGCGGCAAGCCGCTCGCCCGCATCTGGATGCACAACGGCATGGTCCAGATGGGCGACGTGAAGATGGCCAAGTCGGTCGGGAACATCCGCCTGTTACACGGGGCGCTCGAGGAGTTCGGCCGCGACGCGCTGGTCATGTACTTCGTCGGCGGCCATTACCGGCAGCCGCTCGTCTTCTCCGAGGAGGCCCTCGAGGAGTCGCGGGCGGCGGTGGAACGGGTCCGGAACTTCTGCCTGCGGCTCGACCGCGAGGCCCCACCGCCCGCCGGCCTCGACGAGCAGGCGGAGCGCTTCTTCGACGCGCTCGCCGACGACTTCAACACGCCCACGGCGCGCGCCGCGCTCTTCGACTGGGTGCAGGAGGGCAACCGCCGCATGGACGCGGGCGAGCGCGTGGGGATCGGCCGGCTGCCGGAGCTGCTCCACGCCCTGGGCCTGGAGGGCCTGATGGAGGAGCAGGCGGGGCCCGGGGAGGAGGCGGAGCGGCTGGCCGGGGAGCGCGAGGAGGCCCGGCGCGCCGGCGACTTCGGCCGCGCCGACGAGCTTCGGGACCGGCTCGGAGCGATGGGATTCGAGGTGCGCGACACACCCGACGGCCCGCAGCTCGTGCGCCACGCTTGATCGTCTACGGCCGCAACCCGGTGCGGGAGGCCTTGCGCGGGCGGCGCCCGGTCAGGCGCGTATGGGCGGCCGACCGGGAAGACTGGATGCGCGGCGTCCAGGTGGAGCGGACCGACGCCGCCGAGCTCCAGCGCCTCTGCGGGTCCCCGGACCATCAGGGGGTCTGCGCGAAGGCTGATCCCTATCCGTACGCCGACGCCGACCGCCTGCTCGCCGACGAGAGCGCCCTCGTCGTCTGTCTCGACGAAGTACAGGACCCCCACAACCTCGGCGCCGTCTGCCGGGTGGCCGAGGCGGTCGGCGCGACGGGCGTGGTGTTGCCGGAGCGGCGCTCCGCCGAGGTGACGCCGGCCGTCTGCAAGGCGTCGGCCGGGGCGGTCGAGCACCTGGCAGTGGCCCGCGTGCGCAATCTTGCCGACTGGCTGGGCGCCGCCAAGCAGGCCGGGGCCTGGGTGTACGGCGCCGCCGCGGGCGCCGCGACGCCCTACGACCGCCCGGACTACTCAGGCAGGGTCGTGCTGGTGCTGGGATCGGAGGGGCGCGGCCTGCGGCCGCGCGTTGAAGCAACCTGCGACGCGCTCGTCTCGCTGCCGCAGCGTGGCCGGATCGGCTCCCTGAACGTCTCCGCGGCGGCCGCGGCGCTGCTGTACGGGATCTTGCAGGCACGCGACAGACTTGACAGGGATCCATAACTACCGCATACTCCGCCGCCGGAGAGATCAGGCTGAAGTCGAGCTTTAGGGCAAGGCTTCAGAGAACCTGGCGCCAGGGGAGGTAGCGCGCCACCGAGCTTCTAGGACCCACTGCGGGTCCGGAAGGAGCAATCGATGGCAACTTCCACCTCGCCCGGTGCGAACGCTGACCGAAGCACGTCGCGGCCTGCGCCGGCAAGGCCGACCACCCGGAGATCTCAGGCTGAGGGTGAGCTTGATGACCACTACCTGATCGCCCTCGCGAAGCAGGGAAAGCGGGATGCCTACGACCTGATCGTCAAGCGCTACCACGGGTTCGTGCGCCTCAAGGCGTCCTCGTACTTCCTGATCGGCGGCGACTCGGACGATCTGATCCAAGAGGGCCTCGTGGGCCTCTACAAGGCCGTGCGCGACTATCGCACCGACCGCGAGTCGAGCTTCCGGAACTTCGCGGAGCTCTGCATCACGCGTCAGATCATCACGGCGGTCAAGACGTCGACCCGCAACAAGCACACCCCGCTCAACGAGTACGTCTCCTTCTCGCAGACGCCGGCGAGCGGTGGCGACAGCGACCCCACGCTCGACGAGCTGCTGCCCGGCCCCACGGCGCACGACCCGGTCAACCAGGTGATCTCCACGGAGGAATTGCAGAGCCTCGTGGCCTGCCTGTCGAGCGTGCTCTCGGAGCTCGAGGGCGCCGTGCTGTCCCTCTACCTCGACGGCAACTCGTACGAGGCGATAGGCGAGAACCTCGACTGTGACACGAAGACCGTGGACAACGCCCTTCAGCGCGTCAAGCGCAAGGTCGGGGCGCATCTGGAGGCGCGCGCCGTCCCGCTGTAGTGGCCTGGCCGGGTCCGGTTTCCCCCCGTGCGATGCGGGGTACGGCGCTCCGCAGCAGATACCTCGAGGAGGAGCGACAACGTGATCGGTCTGCTCATAACCGTACTGGTGGCCGCCCTTGTATATCTCATCCTGGCGGCCCTAACCGGATCCGCGATCGTGGCGATCGTGGGCGCGATCCTGGTGCTGGTAGCCGGCGTGCCGAGCGGCGGCTTCGGCTTCGGAGGTCGTTGGGGCGGCGGACGAAGGATGATCTGACCCTGCAGAGCCGGAGGTCGGACTCGAACCGACGGCCTGTCGCTTACAAGGCGACTGCTCTACCAGCTGAGCTACTCCGGCGGGCTCCCCCGCCAGTCTATGCAGCGCCCACGGCCGCGTGCTCGATGTTCCCGTGTCCGTTCGAGGACACCGGGACCTCGGGCGGCTCGTAGACGTCGGGCGGATTGAGGCGCCGCTCCAGTTCGCCGAGCACCACGCCGAAGAGCGTGTGGCGCCAGGTCGCCTGGGCGAAGGCACGGCGGTTGCCGCGAAGCGACGTGAGGTTGCGGCGCGCGGGGTGGTAGCGGTCCGACAGGTGGCCGAGCGGCCACAGCGCCAGGTGCTCGGCGAGGGCCGCAACCACGGCGCGGGCCACGGGAGGTCCGGGGATGAAGGGCCGGAGCTGCGAGTAAGCGGCCCCGAATGCCGCTCCCGACTGGACGTGGAGGGCGAAGCCGGCCAGCGGCCAGGAGGAATCGCGTGCCACGAGCTTTCCGAGCAGCTCGAGGTCGTCGTAGCCGGACCGGAACAGGCGCTTGTCGAGCGGCTGCTGAGCCGCCCAGATCGCGGCTGCCACGGCGCCCGCGAGCGCCCCGTTCACGCTGCGCTGGAACTCCACGCCGCGCAGGGTACCGTCCAGGAGTAACGGCGCCGCCGAACCCGGGTAGCAAGACGAGGTGATGGAGGAGGGTCAGGAACTGGACGCGCTCGCGCGTCACCATGAGCGGACGCGGCGGCGCGGGGTGCGCTCCGGCGCCCCGGCTCGCAGCGGCATTCGGGCCGCGTGAGCGGGAGTAGGCTCCCTGTGGGTGGAGGAACCGTCCGACAAGCAGCGGCTCGACCGCGATTTCACGGATCTCTACCGGACCCACCTTCGCGACGTCTACAGCTACGCCTACTACCGGATCGGGAATCACCACGACGCCGAGGACCTGACGGAGCAGACCTTCCTTCAGGCCTACCGGCACTTCGAGCGCGCG
>Ga0126312_10002992_pt1 | contig 11372 bp, 13 predicted proteins | sample Plot104A_FD_92537 | JGI IMG/M metagenome (GOLD analysis project Ga0126312, IMG submission 92537) | Serpentine soil microbial communities from UC McLaughlin Reserve, CA, USA - Plot104A | ecosystem: Environmental > Terrestrial > Soil > Grasslands | place: USA: UC McLaughlin Reserve, Lake County... | reverse complement strand
TCCTCGGCACCCCCTCCGATCTCGGGGTCGGCCTGCCACTCCTCCGTCGCGACGTTGGAAACGAACACACCCGGGTGCACTTCCATCGCAGCCTCCTCGCTTGCGGATCACCAAGGGCCATGGTCCCAGGAATCCCTCGCGCGATCAGCGACTGCCGCTTTGCGCGAGGACGAGCCGTCCGCCTACAGGAGCAAGCCCGCACTCGCCGGCATCGTCGGCGCCCGGCGTGAGTGGACGGCGCTGATCACCTCGGTGTTGTCGATCCCCCGCAGATACACGGACGTGACGCCGAGGTCGGCGTGGCCGAGCTGGCGCTGGATGACGTTCAGCGGCACGCCCTCACGGGCCATCTCGACCGCATGGGCGTGGCGGAGCTGGTGAGGGGCGAAACGGCGTCTGACGCCCGCGGCCAGGGCGAGACGCCGCAGCTGCGTTCGCGCGGCCGGACCGGACCACGGCCGCCCGCAGGTCGGGGCGTTGATGACGCAGAAGAGCGTCCCGATCGGCATCGAAGAGCGATGCTCGAGCCACGGGCGAAGCTGCTCCCAGCCCCAGTCGTCCATCCCGACCTCGCGTCGTTTGCCGCCCTTGCCCAGACGAACCACCAGCGCTCCGCGAACCGGGTCGAGGTCGCGCTCGGCAAGACTCAGCGCCTCGCTGATCCGAAGCCCGGCACGCCAGAGGACGACGGTCAGGCCTCGGAGCCGCGCTCCGTGGATCCCGGGTCCGGCCTGGCGCATGACCGCGAGATTTCCTCCACATGTGGCGGGTCCGCCGGATATCGGATCCCCTTGTTTCGAGGTGGGCGTCCGGCGTGGTACCCGGGCATGGTCGCCGGTGAGCGCGGCCGTCCGGCGTAGTTCGTCGACTCCTTCGTGAGCAGCTCGGTGCGGAAGAACCCAGGGTTGACGATCGTCGTGTGGATGCCGAACGGCTCGACCTCGGGGGCGAGCGACTCCATCCAGCCGTCCACGCCGAACTTCGACGCGGCGTAGGCGGTGCCGTACTCAAAGCCGGCGAACCCCGCCGACGACGAGATCGTCACGACGTGTCCCGAGCGCTGCTTGCGCATGACGGGCAGGACCGCGCGGGTGACGTTCATCGGGCCGACGAGGCTCGTAGTCAGCTGCCGCTCCATTTGCTCGGGCGTGAGCTCCTCGAAGTAGCCGGCGTAAAAGCTGGCGGCGTTGTTGACCAGCACGCCGATGCCGCCGAAGCGGTCGACGGCCGCGTTGAACCGCCGCCTCGGCGTCCTGCGTGCTCGTGACATCGAGCTTGACGGCCAGGAGATCGTCGGCTTCGCCGATCGCCTCCTTCACGCGGTCGGGGTTGCGGCCGGTGCCGACCACGTTGTTGCCGGCGGCGAGCGCGGCCTTGGCGAACTCGACTCCCATCCCACGCCCGGCGCCGGTGATGAACCAGGTCTTCTTGTCGGTCATGTCTCGTTGTCCTTTCGATCAGCTGACTCTGGGGTACCTCCAGGAAAGCACGGGATCGCGCGAGGTGAGAGTCCCTATTGATGGGGGCACTGGCAGGGACCCCCAGCGCCAGCCGGACGGGACTACCCTGATCTCGTGGACGCGAAGAGCGAGATCCGGGAGTTCCTGACCTCCAGGCGGGCCAAGCTCATGCCAGACCAAGTCGATCTGACCTCATACGGGCCCAGGCGGGTTCCGGGGCTGCGCCGGGAGGAAGTCGCGGTCCTCGCCGGAGTCAGCGTCCCGTACTACACGCGGCTTGAGCGCGGGAACCTGAGCGGGGTCTCCGAAAGCGTTCTGGAAGCGGTGGCCCGCGCCCTGCAGCTCGATGACGCCGAGCGGGCGCACCTCTTCGACCTCGCACGCGCGGCCCAGCCGGAGGGGCCGCGGCGTCGCCGCCGAACGCAGCAACGGGTCCGGCCCAGCTCGCAGCGCCTGATCGACGCGATGACGGGTGCCCCAGCGGTGGTGCAGAACGGGCGCTTGGACATCCTCGCCGCCAACATGCTCGCGCGGGGCCTTTACTCGGAGATGTACGTCGACCCGGTGCGGCAGGCGAACCACGCCCGGTTCGTCTTCCTCAGCCCGCGCGCGCGACTTCTACGGCGACTGGGAGCGCGCCGCCGACGACACCGTTTCCATCCTCCGTACCGCAGCCGGCCGCGACCCCTACGACCGCGATCTGTCGGACCTCGTCGGCGAGCTCTCGACTCGCAGCGACGGGTTCCGGTCACGCTGGGCCGCGCACAACGTCCGCATCCACCGGACGGGCACGAAGGACTTCCACCACCCGGTCGTCGGCGACCTCAGCCTGACTTACGAGATGCTGGATCTGTCCGCCGACAGCGGTCTCGCCATCCTCGCGTACACCGCCGAGCCCGGCTCGAAATCTGCCGAGGCGCTCGACCTCCTCGCGAGCTGGACCGCGACGCTCGACGAGGCCGAGGAGGCCGAGACGTCGGAGAGAGCCTGGGCGCGCGCCTCTCCGGCTCGCTCTCGCTTCGCGCGACGACGAGCAGCGCCGGAGTAACGCGGGAGCAGCACTTTCGCGAAACGGGGTCTAGCGCGATACTCGCGCCGACGGCTAACGCGGATTAGGAGGAGCGAGATGGAGGCGACCGTTCATCGGCCTGGTGACGGCGAAAAGATCGGCGGACCGACGACGGTGACGATGAAGGCCACCGGCGCAGAGACGGATGATTCGTTTTATCTCGGCGAAGGCGTGATCGAACCGGGGTTCCCGGGCCCGCCTCCGCATCGACATCAGCGACTGCACGACATGTTCTATGTCCTCGACGGGACGCTGACCATGCGCCTTGGTGATGAGACGCTCGAGCTTGAGCCCGGCAGCTTTGTCTGCGTGCCCCCCGGCGTTGTCCATACGTTCAGCAACCAGAGCGACACTCCGGTCCGGATCCTGAACTTCAACACGCCCGCTGGCTGGGAGAACTACATGCGCGATCTTGCCGCGGCGCTTGCCAGCGGAACCCCGACACAGGAGGCGATCGGTCGGATCGCCTCTCGATACGACTTCGAGGTCGTGTAGCGCACGACGCACTCGGCCAGCCCTCGCTTCCGCTCCTCGCGGAGGCTGTCGCGTAATGGCTCGAAATAGGGGCGCCCCGCAGTGAAACCGGCGCCAGCCGAAAATTGCAGGGGCCTTTCGGCCCCCACTCAGGCTCCGGCGGCCGCCAAGTTGTGCCGGTGGAGCTTCAGGAGGTTGTGGGTGGCGGCAGCCGCCGTCCGCCAGGACCACCTCCGGTCGCTGCTTCACGCCCACTTCCGTGAGCTCCCGCTCCGCCGCCGAGATCATCGGGTCGAGCTGGGCGAAGTCGATGCCGTCGGGGGCGATCTCAGCGGCGACGATGATCTGGTTCTGCGTGGTCGCGGCCTGGGCGTTGTAGCCCTGGACCTAGCCGCGCTAGGCCTTCATGTTCTTCGAGTCGGGGTCGGTGAGGTTGATCTTGCCCTCTGGCTTCTCGGGTGGCGTGTGGGGGGTCTGGCGGCCGGCCGAAGCGGCGGCCGTCCCGCATCAGTCCCCGGGCGCGGTAGGCCTCGTAGTCGGCGTTTGCCCGCTGCTCTTTGCGCCAGTCCTCGACCAGGCGTCTGCGGCAGAGCTCGAGTCGCTTTTGCCTCTCCCGCGGGACCGGCTCGGCCTTTGCCGCTCGCTCGCGCTCGAGTCGCCCCTTCGCCTCTCTGAGCCAGGCCCGCCTGCCCTCGCGAGTGGTCAGCTGCTCGGGCAGCTCATCGCCCCAGGCCTCTCCGTAGACCTCGCCTCGGCGGGGTCGATGCGCCCCGCCTCGGCGAGGATCTCGGCGGCGATCCGCTCGTAGCTTCGGGTCGCGTGGTTGGAGGCCGAGGCTTCGAGCTTCGTCCCGTCGACCGCGAGCACCCCGGTCTCGACGACGGGGGACGCACTAGCCCGACAAATGACGCATCATGGGGTCCGTCAGGCCTTCCTTCCGGGGATCACTGCAGGTGTCACACTCGGGCGCGAGGATCCACACGGGCGCCGGAAATTGAGGACAGATGCCGCCCTCAACAGCGTTTACGGTGCGCCGACTGCCAACCATCGGAAGGGAGAGCACCAGTGGCCGAACGCGACGAGCACATGCCAGGCCTAGTGCCCGAACGCGACGGATACATCCCCGGCGTCCCCTGCGCCGTCGATACGGGCCAGCCCGACCCGGAGGCCGCGGTCGACTTCTACGGCGCTCTTTTCGGCTGGGAGTTCGAGGACGTGATGCCGCCGGAATCGGAGGCCAAGTACTTCGTCGCCCGGCTGCGGGGCAGGGACGTGGCCGCGGTCGGGTCGATCCCCGAAGGCGCGCCGCAGACGGCGACATGGAGAACCTACATCTGGGTCGATAGCGCCGACGAGACCGCGTCCAAGGTCCGCGATGCCGGCGGGAGCGTCGTGATGGAGCCGTTCGACGTCGAGCCGGAGGCCGGCAGGATGGCGGTCTTCACCGATCCCGAGGGAGCCGAGTTCCGCGTCTGGCAGGCGAAGGAGAACAGGGGCGCGCAACTCGTCAACGAGCCGGGCTCATTGAACCTGAACGGCCTAAACACCCGCGACGTCGAGGGCGCGAAGTCGTTCTACGGCTCGGTGTTTGGCTGGGGGACGCTCGCCCTGGACGGCGGGCCCGAGATGTGGACGGCGCTCCGCTTCGGCGACTTTCTCGAGCGCGACAATCCCGACCTCCGGAAGCAAATGGCGGAGGCGGGCGCACCGAAAGGATTCGAGGATGTCGTCGCCAGCATCAATCCGATCGCCGACGACCAGCCCGACACGCCGGCTCATTGGAGCGTGACGTTCGCGGTCGACGACGCCGACGCAACCGCCGCGAAGGCCACCGAGCTGGGCGGAAAGGTGATCGTGCCGCCGTTTGACGCCCCCTGGGTCCGGATCACGGTCATCGGCGACCCGCAGGGCGCGACGTTCATCGCGAGCAAGTTCGTGCCAGAGAACAAGGACGTCGGCAGCGGGGCGGCGGATGCGGCCGTCGGGGCCGACTAGGGAGACGGTCGCCGAAGGCCGACCCGTCCCTACTTCGCGCCCGGCGCGCCCGAGCGCGGCCTACGAGCGCAGCGTCCGTGCGAGCCCGAAGTGTCCGAACAGGGCGGTGTTGGCGAACCAGGTGATCGCTGCAGCCGCATCCCCCTCGAGCGTCAGGACGAACAGTCCGGCGGCACGGGCGATCCCCGCCTGCGCGTCCGGGAGGTAGCAGCCGAAGGCCGGCTGGGTGTTGGCCTGGGTGGGCACGACACGCAGCGGCGTGCCGCGCGCTTCCTCCCGGTAGCTGAGGAAGCCGGCGATCGCCTCGTGTCCCTGGTACTCGAGCGACAGGGGCGGCATCTTGAGCAGGGCATCGTCGGTGAGTAGCGATACCATCCCGTCGACGTCGCCGCTCTGGACCGCGTCGGCGAAGCGCGAGACGAGTTCGCGCTCGCCTGGCGAGCGCGGTAGTGGCGCGCGTTCGCGATCGGCGGGGCGCCGGCTCTCGAGCGTCGCCCGGGCGCGTTGCAGGGCGCTGTTCACCGAGACCTCGCTGCTTTCGAGCATGTCCGCGACCTCTGCCGCGTGGAAGCCGAGCACGTCGCGCAGCACGAGCACCGCCCGCTGTCGGGGCGGGAGGCGCTGGAGAGCCGCGACGAATGCCAGCGTCACCGATTCCTTCGTCTCGTAGCGTGCTTCCGGCCCGGCCGAGGTCTCCGCGATCCCTTCGAGCAGCGCATCGGGGTACGGCTCCAGCCACAGCGGCTCCCCTCGGCGAGTAGGCTCGGGAACCTCGAACGGGAGCTCCGGGGCCTCGCGTGGGCGCCGCCGGCTGTCGCGCAGTGCGTTCAGGCAGCGGTTGGTCGCGATGCGGTACAGCCAGGCGCGCAGCGAGTCCCGCTCCTCGTACTGCTCGAGCCCGCGCCAGGCCGCGAGCAGCGTCTCCTGGAATATGTCCTCCGCGTCCTGCACCGAGCCCATGATCCGGTAGCAGTGGACGTGCAGCTCGCGGCGGTAGGGGTCGGTCAACGTCCGGAACGCGTCGTCGTCTCCCCGACGAGCGAGATTGAGCGTCCTCTCGCTCACCGCACGATCCTCGCACACCCTCTCCCTATCGCTGCCATCGAGAGACCTAGCAAACACCATTCGCGCCGCAAACTCATCGCTGAGTTCCCCTCGCGTGCGGTGTTTCGTCGAGTAGCAGGACAAACACCGAGACGAAGGAGACCGAAAATGGGAAAGATCGTCATCAGCGAGAACGTCACGCTCGACGGAGTCATCGAGGACCCTTCCGGTGACGAGGGTTTCAAGCACGGCGGCTGGGTCGGCAGGGTCACGGACCGCAAAGAGGCCGGCAAGCTCCTGCTCGACGAGGCGCTGGGCACCGAGGCCCTATTGCTGGGTCGGCGGACCTACGAGTTCCTCGCGGCGCGGTGGCCATCCCGGGAGGGCGCGTTGGCGGACAGGTTGAACAGCCTGCCCAAGTACGTCGTGTCCTCGACCCTCGAGGATCCCGACTGGAACAACTCGACGGTTGTAAAGGGCGACGTGGTGAACGAGGTGTCGAAGCTGAAGCAGGAGCTAAACGGGGAAATCAACGTCCCCGGCAGCATCCGACTCGCGCGGACGCTGATCGAGCACGACCTCGTCGACGAGCTGCGGCTGATGGTCTACCCGGTCATGCTCGGAGCCGGCGCGCGCCTCTTCGGCGAGACCAGCGACAAGAAACCCGTGCGCCTGATCGAGTCCCGGACCGTCGACGACCTCGCCCTCCTCACATACGTCCGAGATGCCTAGCGGACGCCGGACGGCGCCCAGCGCTCGGGAAAGCATCCGGCCGCTGTCCGCCGTTGGCATCCGATGGAGCGTCTAGAGGGCAAGCAAGCGACAAGAACAGGCGCACACGGTGCTCAGGCCCGTCTCGCCCGGACTCGCTGAGACGTCATGGCCGCCTCGCTCCCGCTTCGCGCGAGGAGCGGTCGCCTCCTGCAATGCCGGCCCGCTCACTCCTCGATGGTCTCCGCCGCCGCGGACTCCCGCGGCCGGTAGACGTGGATCGCGGTGCCGGTCGGGTAGGTATGCGCCTCGACCAGCTCGAGGTGCAGCGGAGCAGGCAGGTCCTTGAAGAGCGGCAGCCCGGCCCCCAGCGCGGTCGGCTGGATGTTGAGCCGGTACTCGTCGACCAGCCCCAGCCGGGACAGCGCCTGGGCGAAGGTGGCACCGCCGTAGGCGATGACGTCGTTGCCCTCCTCGCGCTTGATCGCGGCGATCTCCTCGCTGAGGTCGCCGGAGGCGATACGCGTCTCGCCCCAGCCGGCATCCTCGAGCGTCTTGGAGAACACGACCTTCGGGATCTCGTTCATCGGGGCCGCGTACTCGCTGGTCGAGGTGGGCCAGAACGCCGCCATGTCCTGGTAGGTGACGCGCCCCATGAGGTGGGCGCCGGCCGCCTGCACGGAGTCGAGCTTCCACCGCTTGGTCGCCGGGTCCTCGCGCTCGTATCCCCACGGGTGCGATCCATCGGGCGCGGCGACGAAGCCGTCGATTGAAACGCCCATCTGCAGTATCAGTCGTCGCATGAGTCCTCCTGTTTCGGGTGCCCTTGTGACCAGCGGCGGCGCCGGAAGTCATCGTTTCCGCACTCTGCCTGGTCAGCGCGCGACACCGCCACGGCCACCGGTCAACTGTTGCGTTCGATGCGTAGGGGCAGCACCCGGCTTCGTATCTCTCGCTGCTCCAATGCGCGAAGACGGGGTCTCAGTCGGCGAGAATCCCGAGTAGATCCCAGCGTTCGCGCCACTTCTCGATCCTGCTCACCAGAACCGCATGATGCGTCGAGTCGGGATTGCGCGCCCGCTGGCCTCTGTGGTTGCGAAGGTACGTCTCGTGCTCGACACGGATCGAGTTCTCGATCCACCACGCCGGGACGACGAAATAGTGCGGGCGGGTGTCCGGGTCGCGTCCAATGTCGACGAAGACCCAGGTCGGTGTCGATGACGCCGGCGCCGCTGCAGGCGCCCTCGGGGTTGGCGCTGAACAGCGTCGGCTTCACGCCGTAGGCCTTCGCGAACGCCTTGCGGATCGGGTCGAGCGGTCCGGTGTCGGTCGCCAGGTTGCTCCGTCGCGAGCCGCGGATCGGGCCCTGGTCGACCGACACCACCGTCCCGGCGCGGCACCGAGCCGTGGATCAGTGAGGCTCAGTCCTCAGCTCACCGCTTTCTTCACGAGCGCGCCGATCTTTTTCTCTTCGGCGGCGGTCAGCCGCTTCAGCGCGAAGGAGGTCGGCCACATGGCGCCTTCGTCGAGGTTCGCCTTGTCGTTGAAGCCGAACGTCGCGTACCTCGTTTTGAACTTCTGCGCGCTTTGGAAGAAGCAGACGACCTGGCCGTCCTTGGCATACGCGGGCATCCCGTACCAGGTTCTCGGCGAGAGGGCTGGTGCGCCAGCTTTGATGATGGCATGTAGCCGCTCGGCCATGGCGCGATCCGGTTCCGGCATCTCGGCGATCTTCGCGAGCACGTCGCTTTCCCCGTCCGCCTTGCCCGCGCGCGGGCCGCGGCGCGCGGCCGCCTTCAGCTCTTGGGCGCGCTCCCTCATCGCGGCTCGTTCCTCGTCCGTGAATCCCTTGGACGCCCTGCCGGTGGTTCTCCTGGTGGACTGCTGCGTGCCCTTCTTTGCGGGTTTCCTCTCGGCCATTGCGAAGCACTCCCTTGCGTGGAACGAGTCCCAGCCGCTTGACCTCCGGGGATGCTAACGGACGAACCGTCCCGAGAACCGAGCTCGCGAGCGAGCCCCGAAGTGGTCGTCGCACCCCCGCCATGAACAGGCTCGCTCGCTCGCCGTCCCGCTCGGCGTCGCCCCTGTAGCTGTGGCCGGCTAAGTCGGCGCTGCCCCTTCGCGCGAAACGGAGAAGTGCCAGCTCTCGGCTACACCTAGTTCCCGCTCGACTCCTCCACTGGGAGCAGCCCACGTGCAAGGCCCGCGTTGATCGCGTACGCGGCACGGGACCCGGCAGCCGCGGCGAGCACGGCCGCCTTCTTGTCGGTCGTCGCGTCGCCGGCGGCAAACACACCCGGGACGCTGGTGCGGCCATCTTCGTCGATGACTATCGCGTCCGACTCGTCGAGGTCGCAATTGAGCTGCGCGGGAAGCGGGCTCCGCGTGAAGCTCGGCAGGAAGAAGAGCCCGGCGCGATCGTCGGTCGAGCCGTCGGCGAAGACGATCCGCGCCAGCTTGCCGTCCTCGGCCTCGAGGCGAGCCACCGGGTCGTCGCGGACGACGACGCCCGCCGAGGAGAGGCGCTCGGCCTGATCGGGCTCGAGGTCGGAGCTGCCGTCGGTGAGCAAGACGACGTCGTCGCTGAGCGAGGTCAAAAGCAGCGCGAGCCCGGCAGCGCCGGTTCCATAGACGGCGAGCGGTCGATCCCGCACCTCCCAGCCGTGACAGTATGGGCAGTGATAAGCGCCCCGGGCCCACACCTCCGCGACGCCCTCGAGAGGCGGCAGCTCACAACCCATCCCGGTGGCTAGCAGCAGGACGCCCGCCTCGCTCATCGTCCCGCCGGCGAGGACGCTGAACCCGCGGAGCGTCGAGTGCGCCTCTTCGACCGAGACCATCCGCACCGTGACGCTCTCATAGGGGTGTAGCTGCTCGCGCGCGATCCGCCGCAGCTCGAGCGGTGGGGTGCCGTCGTGGCCGAAGAGTCCGTGCACGCCGTCGCTCACGCCGTGCGCCGGGTCGTCGGCGTCGAGTAGTAGGACTCGGCGCCGCATCCGGCCCAAGACCAGTGCAGCGGCCAGCCCGGCGGGCCCTCCGCCCACGATCGCGACGTCGAACGGCGGGCCGGTCGCGGGCTCCATCAGGTTGGCAGTCTGGCAGCTCCACCCGGGTCGGCCCGTTCTGAGGAGGTGGCGATAACACGCGCACCGTGCTTCGGCTTCGCGCGACGCCGACGTGTCGCCGGCTCTAGCCCGCCCACGGCCATCTCCTCGCTGAGTGTCGCGCTGACTTTCCGTGCAGTGGATGAGTGGACGCCTATTGCCCGGCGGCCGCTCGTTCTGCCCGCTCCCGCTCAGTGCGACAGGCAGAACCGACGGACGCTGGTTGCGCCAGGGCGCTGAGCCTCACCGTCGGATCCGATGACCCAGGTGTACTACCGCTTTGAAGGAAGCGAGCGTGCGTACCCGGCGCCGCGCCTGACCCACGGTTCGAGCTGGCGTTTGGTTCGCACGCCCTCGGCGTCGATGCGCAACCGTCCCTGCATCGCCCGCCCGCGCATCTCGAACGGTTGCGCGTGCGGCTTGGCGAGAAGCACATCGGTCTTCTCGGGATCGACCCGAACAATCAGGTCGCCCTTACCGCTGGCCGCGACCGCCATCTTGCCGCCGACGAGGAAGACGAGGCCTCCGAACATCGTCTCCTCGCTGACGTCGGGCTCGCTGGCGATCAGCTCACGAATTCGGTTGGCGAGATCTTCGTCGTATGCCACGCCGGGATCATCGTCTAACAACGACCGAAACGCCGCCCGGGGCTTCCGCTCCGCGCGACGAGGAGGCGCCGGCTATAGAAGCAGTCCGGCACTCGCGGGCATCGTCGGCGCTGGCGGGAGTGGACGGCGGTGATCACCTCGGTGTTGTCGATTCCCTGCAGATACACCGACGTGACGCCGAGGTCGGCGTGGCCGAGCTGGCGCTGGATGACGTTCAGGGGCACGCCGGTCATAGCGCTTGACGGCTTCGGTAGCGAACTCCGGGAGGGCCTCACGAACCTTGTGTCCCACGGTCGTGAACTCGCGCTCGGAATCCGCACGCCACAGCAGCGCGTCCGCGTCGGCCCATTTCGCATACGCCTTCGGGTATTCTGCGCTGAACCTCTCGGAATCCAGGAATCGCCGGAGCTCCGATTCCTGCCGCGCGGCTGGCTCGCCCTCGCGCGTCTTCGCCTAGTACTCGTGGCCCTCAGGCGTTAGGACGTAGGGCGGGTTCCCCTGTTGCGGGCTACACCATCCGGGCGCCCTCTCTAGTCCCATCACGAGTTGCGGGATCGGGAGCGGTCTGAGGATCGCATGCATTCTCTTTCCCCTCCGAGGGCCACCGTGGCTAGAACCTCGGCATCGCGCGGCACGGACATCGACCCCAGCCTGCGCGGAGCACGGTCGGAGCCATCTGGCGCCGTAACGTGCGGACGAGCGCCCCACAACTCGGACCGGAACGGTGGCCGCACTCTGTGAGCACGCGAGGACCGCGATGCTCGACCCACCCTGGTGCCTCCGCTCTGCGCGACGAGCGGCATCTGACGGCCGATCGCGATGCCGACGCGCGGGGCGTAGATTCGGCGCGTGCGCGACGAGCTCGTCAGCAGTCGATCGAGCTGCCGAGCGGTGAGCTCCGACTGCT
>Ga0126312_10002991_pt1 | contig 11375 bp, 10 predicted proteins | sample Plot104A_FD_92537 | JGI IMG/M metagenome (GOLD analysis project Ga0126312, IMG submission 92537) | Serpentine soil microbial communities from UC McLaughlin Reserve, CA, USA - Plot104A | ecosystem: Environmental > Terrestrial > Soil > Grasslands | place: USA: UC McLaughlin Reserve, Lake County... | reverse complement strand
TGGTGATCACCGCCCCGCCGTAGGCCTTGCGCAAGATCACCGTGACCTTGGGGACTCGGGCTCCCGCGAACGCGCGAAGAAGCGAGGCGCCGTGGCGGATGACTCCACCGGCCTCCTGGCGTGTTCCGGGCATGAATCCCGGCGTATCCACGAGTACTACCAGGGGGAGCCCGAACCGATCGCACGCGTCCACGAAGATCGCCGCCTTCTCGGCCGCGACCGCGTCGATCACGCCGCCCAGGCTGCGCGGCTGGTTCGCGAGGAGGCCCACCGGCCTGCCGTCGAGGCGCGCGAGCGCGGTGACCATGTTCGTCGCCCAAGAGCGTGAGAGCTCGAGGACGGACCCCTCGTCGACGATCGCGCGGGCCACGTCGCGGACGTCGTAGACCTTGCGGGCCTCGGAGGGCACCGGTGCATCGGGCGCGACACCGGGGGGCGGGGCCGCGGGCGCGAGCGGCGGTGGACCGTCGCCGAAGCGCTGCGGCAGCATCCCCAGGAGCTGGCGCGCAGCCGACATCGCTGCCGGGAGATCCGGCGCGACCAGATGGCATACGCCGTTGTGCGAGTGAACCCTCGGGCCGCCCAGCTCCTCCATCGAGACCTGCTCGCCGAGCGCCTCCTGGACGATCTGAGGCCCGGTGAGGAACATCCGCGCCTCGTCGGTCATGACCACGAAGTCGGTGAGGGCGGGCGAGTACGCGCCGCCACCGGCCGAGACGCCGGTCACGATGGAGATCTGAGGCGCTCGCGACGAGAGCTCCACGCTGGCGCGGAAGATCCGGCCGTACCCGGCGAGGGCACCGTGCCCCTCCTGTAGCCGGGCGCCTCCGGACTCGATGAGGCCGACCACAGGGGCGCCGGCGCGCGCGGCGAGCTGCAGCACCCGCACGATCGAGTCCGCGTGGGCGATTCCCAGCGAGCCGCCCATCACGGCCGGATTCTGCGCATAGCAGAAGACCGGCCGGCCCCCCACTCGGCCTGCGCCCGCCACGACTCCGTCGCCGGGACCAGCTCGCCCGCCGATGTGCGGCGAACGCACCGCCGTCCGAACCGGCGCGAAAGACCCCGGATCGCACAGCCGCTCCAGACGCTCGCGCGGCTCTAGGGCCCGATCGACCGCAGACTCTTCCCTGAGCGCGAGCGTGGTCATGCCGCCAGGCAGAGCACCGCGTTGTGGCCCCCGAATCCGAATGAGTTCGAGAGCCCGGTCAGGTTCCCGCGCCCGTTCCCGTTCCCCCGGTGCTCGAGCGGCCGCGCCTGGCCCGGGACGTAATCGAGGTCGAGGTCCGGATCGCGCTCCTCCCAGCCGACCGTGGGCGGCGCCAGCTCCCGCCTCAGCGTCTCGACCGTGGCGATCGCCTCCACCGCGCCCGCCGCGCCCAGCAGGTGACCAATCGCGGACTTGGTCGACGAGACCGGGATCCGGTGCGCCTCCTCGCCCAGCGCGATCTTGAGCGCTTCCGTCTCGCTGCGGTCGTTGAGGGGGGTGGAGGTGCCGTGGGCGTTGATGTAGTCGACGTCGTCGGGGTCAAGCCCGGCGTCGCCCAGCGCCAGCTCGATCGCACGTGCCGCGTCGCGGCCCGAGGGCTCCGGCGCGGTCAGGTGATGGGCATCGGAGCTCGCCGCGTACCCCAGGATCTCCCCAAGGGGCTCGGCCCCGCGCTCCTGCGCCCGTTCGGCATCCTCGAGCACCAGGACGCCGGCGCCTTCACCCATCACGAATCCGTCGCGGCGCGCGTCGAAGGGCCGCGACATGCCAGTCGGCGACGTTGCGCCCATCGCCGCGAAGGCGGCAACGGCCACACCCGCGATCGCCGACTCGGAACCCCCGGCGACTACGGCGTCGGCCTCGCCGGCCTCGATCATCCGAAGCGCCGCGCCGATCGCGTGCGCTCCGGCGGCGCAGGCCGAGATCACGGCGAACGAGGATCCGTGGAGGCCGTGGCGCATGGATACGGCCGCGGGCGCCGCGTTGCCCATGAGCAGCGGCACCGCGAGCGGCGACACCGCCTTCGGCCCGCGCTCGCGCAGGATGTCTTGCTGGTGCTCCAGCGACCCGAGGCCCCCGATTCCGGTGCCGATCACGCAGCCGATCCGCTCGGGCTCGTACGGCAGGCCCTCGGGCCAGGCGGTGGACAGCGCCTCGTCGGCGGCGACCATGGCGAAGTGGGTGAAGCGATCGGTTCGCCTCGCCTCCTTGCGCGTCAGGAACTCCGTCGGCTCGAAGTCCTGGCAGCGGGCGAGGCCGTCCTCGATCGCGCATTCGCCCTCGCTCCAGCGCCCATAGAGCGCGTCCACCCCCACCCCGAGCGGGGTGACCGCGCCCATTCCGGTGATGACGACGGACGGGGTCATTGCGAGCGGGCCACCACCAGATCGATCACCTGGCCGACGGTGGTGAGGTCCTTGACGTCCTCGCCTTGGAGCTCGACGCCAAACTCGTCCTCGACGATCTGGGCGACCTCCACGAGGTCAAGCGAATCGACATCGAGCTCCTCGAAGCTCGAGTCCCTCGAGATCTCCCCCTCGGCGCCGACCTCCTTCAGGCCATTGAATATGACCTGCTCGACACTCTCGGCTGTGGCTTGTGCTGGCATTTGCGTGTCTCCTTTCGTTTGTCCAGCTGGTTCCGCGTCAGGCGCTGAGGCCGCCGTCGACGGTCAGGGTCGTACCCGTGACGTAAGAGGCGTCCTCGGAGGCCAGGAAGCGAACGCAGGAGGCGATCTCCTCGGCGGTCCCCGGCCTGCGCGCCGGGATCGACTCCAGGAGGCCGTTGTTGCCGACGCCGTCCGTGAGCTGCGTCTCGACGAAGCCGGGGGCGACGGCATTGACCGTGACCCCGCGCCTTGCGACCTCCACGGCCACCGTTTTGGTGAAGCCGATCAGTCCCGCCTTCGAGGCCGCGTAGTTCGCCTGGCCGGCGTTGGCGCGAAGGCCGACCACCGAGGCGATGTTCACCACACGGCCGAAGCGGGCGCGGATCATCGGCTTCAGCGCGCGGCGGGTCACCCGAAAGGCGGCGGAGAGATTGGTCTCCAGCACGCGCTCCCATTCATCGTCGCCCAGCTGCGGGGCAAGGCCGTCGGCCCGCATCCCGGCGTTGTTGATCAACACCAGCACGGGACCGAAGCGCTCCTCGGCCGCACGGAAGAGCTCGCCGACCGCGTCGGGATCGCAGACGTCCGCCTGGATCGCAACCGCCTCGCCCCCGGCAGCGCCGATCGCCTCTGCGACGCCCTCCGCCCCGCCGGCATCGCTCCGGTAGTTGATCGCCACGGGCCAACCGGATTCGGCAAGGGCCATCGCGCTCGCCGCCCCGATGCCCCGGGCGCTCCCGGTCACCAGTGCGCATCCCTCAGCCATTGCCGTCGCCTCCCCACTCGACCACGGTCGCTCCCCACGCCAACCCGGCTCCGAACGCCGAGAGCAGCACCACCGCGCCCCGGTGCAGGCGCCCCTCCTCCTCGGCAAGGGTCAGCGCCATCGGGATCGTTGCCGCCGACGTGTTTCCATAACCGGCGAGGTAGTCGACCGTGCGCTCCTCCGGCAATCCCAGCTCCACGCCGACCGCCCGGATGATCCTGCTGTTCGCTTGGTGGTAGACGAACAGGTCGACCTCGTCGATTGTGCGTTCGGACAGGGCCAGGGCTTGGAGGGTGGCCTGCGACATGCGCGCGACCGCGTGCTTGAAGGTGTCGTGACCCCTCATGTGGAGCAAGCGCTCGGCGTGGCTCGCGGTTATGAGCGCCGAATGGGCGCCGTCGGCACCAAGCACGACGGGCCCGATTCGCCCGGGCGAATCCTCAGCCCGGACGACGGCGGCCCCGGCCCCGTCGGCCAGGAGACCGGCCGTCGAACGGTCGTCGGGATCGGTCAGGCGACTGAGGAGATCGGCGCCCACAACCAGCACGTTCTCGGCACGCCGGGACTCGATCTGGGCCGTGGCCAGGCTGAGCGCGGAAAGGAAGCCGGTGCATGCGGCTCCTACGTCCATCGCTCCCGCCCGCGTCGCCCCCAGCTCCGCCGCCACGAGCGGCGCGGTATTAGGCGTCAGCTCGTCGGGTGACATCGTCGCGACAAGGACCAGATCGAGTTCCACAGCGGGAAGGTCGGCGTGCTCGAGGGCGATGTCGGCGGCCTCGGTAGCGAAGGCACTGAGGCGTTCCTCCGGCCAGGCGATCCGCCGCTCCCGCACCCCGGTCCGCTTGGCAATCCAGTTTGCGTCGATTTCAAGCCGCTCGGTGATCTCCGCGTTCGCGACGACGCGATCGGGGACGCACATCGCAACCGACGCGATGCCGGCCCCGCGGGTCGGGGCCCCGCGCCCCACTGCGGTCCTTTCGAGCGGCTGACTGGCGAGCTCAGGCATGAGCCGCCTCCCGCTCGGACAGGATCCCGGCCTCAAGGTCTGGGAGCGTGCGGCGGACCAGGCCCTTGAGGACCGTCCCCGGTCCGACCTCGACGAAGCGCTTGACGCCACGGTCGCGGAGGGCGAGCAGCGTCTCCCGCCAGAGCACCGGGCGCACGAGCGCCCGCGCGAGCTCGTCCCTCACATCGGCGAAGGGCCGTGCGGTGATGCTGGAGAACACGGGGACGCTGGGTGGCTGGACGGGGGTCCGCTCGAGCGCCGCGCGGAACTCGGTCAGCGCCGGAGCCATGGCCTCGGTGTGAAACGCGCCCCTGACCGCGAGCGGCATCGCCTTCAGCCGCTCGCCCTTCGCCTCGGCCGCCGCCGCCTCGAGGTCGGCCTTGGGCCCCGACACGACCAGCTGGCCGGGGGCGTTGTCGTTGGCGACCGTCAGGTCATGCGTGGCAGCGATCCGGCGCGACGTCTCCTCGTCGCCGAGCAGAGCCAACATCCCCCCGACCGGCTGCTTGGCCGCAACCTCCTGCATCACCCGCCCACGGCGAGCGGCGAGCCACAGGCCGTCCTCCACTGAGAGCGACCCCCCGGCGACGAGCGCGCCCACCTCGCCCAGCGAGTGCCCCGCGACGAAGTCGGCGTCCGGCGAGCCCGCCCGGATCCACAGCGCGACGCTCGCACAATACAGGGCGGGCTGGGCGAACCGGGTCCCGTCGCCTACCCGGTCGAACGGGTCCTCGCCGACCGCTTCTGCGGCGCGCTCGAGAAGCTCCGGAGAGACTTCCTCCACCACGTCGCGCATGTCCGCGGTCTGGCTGCCCTGGCCTGGGAAGAGGAGCGCAGTTGCCATAGCCCCGATGACTACCCGTCGCCCGGGGGAAGGTGAAGCCGTTCCCCGCCTCGACCCCCCATACCGGGGGGTCACGACCGTGAGTCGGGGGGATCAGGGCCATGCGAACCGCACGATTCCCCTCCGCGACCTCAGCTGATCAGGCCCAGACTCTGGGCTCGCTTCACCGCCTCGGCGCGGTTGCGGACGCCGAGCTTTCGGTACAGGCCGCTCGTGTACTCCTTGACCGTGTGGGGAGAGAGGTAGAGCTCCTCCGCGATCTCCCGGTTGGTTGAGCCGGCCGCGATGAGGCTCACCACCTCGCGCTCGCGGTCCGACAGCGGCGTCTGCGCCGCCGGCGGTGCGGGCTCGAACACGTCCATGCCCAGGCCGACCATCCGGATCGCCTTCAGCACGTCCGGTGCACCCCAGTCCTTGGAGACGAAGCCGGAAGCCCCGGCGGCGCGTGCGGCGGCCGGCGAGATTCTCCCGGCCCCCGAGATCAGCAGGATCTTCGTCTGGGGCGAGGCGGCCCGGAGCTCGTTGCAGATCTCGGCCCCGGAGTGCCTGCCGAGGAAGAGGTCGACGAGCGCGACCTGCGGCTTGGCTTCGCGAACGAGCGCCAGCGCCTCCTCGGCGTCGCGCGCCGCCAGGCAGCGCTCCACCCACGGCTGGCGCTCGAGCAGCAGCCGAAACCCCCACTGGACGACGTCATGATCGTCGACGACCAGCACGCGGATGCGGCGATCATCCTCAGTCATTGCCGGTTGGAACCACCAGCCGGACGTGCCAGCGATCCGGCGGCAGAGGTCCGAATTCGACGATGCCGCTGTGTTGAAGCGCCTCCAGCGATGCCATTCGCAGGCCAAGCCCGGCTCCAAGCCCTGCCGCCCCCACCCCATCGTTTATGACCTCGAGCACGAATGCCTCGTCGTTGGATTCGACCGTGATCGAGACGTTTCCGGCCGCGGCGTGCTTCTCGGCGTTGCGCAGCGCCTCGAGAAGGACGGACTGCGCAAGCGGCTCGACGCCGGCCGGAACGTCGGTCCCCTCGTCCCACGTGACCGTCAGCCCCTCCTGATAGGCGGCAACCCGGTCGACGATCTGGCGAACGCTGGCCTTTCCGTGCTTGGCCGGCGGTGACAGCGAGCCGCCTAGCGCCGTGCGGAGCTCGTGCAGCACATCTCGCACCTCGTCGTGGCACATCGCCCGCTGCTCGCTGGACAGGGCCTCCTCGGACCCCAGCGCCAGGAGGAGTCCGAAGAGCCGCTGGATCACCCGCTCGTGAATCTGCTGGACGAGCGAGATCCGGTCGGAAAGACGCCGCGCAGCCTCGCGCTGGTTCGTCGCCCGCTCGACGCTGGCGGCGAGCGCGGCGAGCTTGCCGAGCGTCCACATCGACTGGCGCTCCTCGTCGGTTAGCCGAAAGCGCCCTCCGCCCCGGTCGGCGAAGATCACCCCGAACCACCGGCCGCTGGCCGAAACGGGCGTGCAGGTCAGCGTCGTGATCCCGGCGAAGCGGGCGTAGCGCGCCGGAACTTCACGCTCCAGCGCCTCGGAGGCCTCGACGACCCTGTCCTCGGCCAGGGCGCGCTGCGCGACCGGCGTCTCCTCGAGCGTCCCCTCCACCCCCTCGAGCAGGTCGGGGTCGACTCCCGCGGACCCCACCGCGAGCACGATCCGCAGCGTGCGGTCATAGAGGAACAGGCCGGCCCGCTCCATGGAGGTCAGGCGGCACAGGCCCTCGCATACACGGTCGTAGAAGTCGTCGGCCTCCGCCGCCGCGTCGATCTCGGCCAGGAGCTCGACGAGGACGTCAACGGTGTCAGCGCTGGGAGATCGCGACAAGGTCTCGATGTCCTGATGTAACCACCCCGCGGCTCTCAGTTACCGGGTTCACCCCTCAATTGGGGGGTTGAGCACTCACATGCAGGTTCGGACCATCGCCAGGGGACAGGCCGGACCGACGCAGCGTCTTCGGCGCGCAGCCGCCGTCGGCTTCGCGCTGAGTTAGCTAGTCTCGCGGGCGTGCCGGGATCACGCACCGACGGGCTTCGTCGCGGCATCGAGCGGGCCATGCCGGACCGCCCATTCACGATCGAGCTCTGGGACGGCTCGCACGTACCGTCGACGCGCCACGGGCCGACCGTCACCGTCCACTCTCCACGCGCGATTGGTCATCTGATCCGCGCGCCCGGCGAGCTCGGGCTCGGCCGCGCCTATGTGTGCGGCGAGGTCGACGTCGACGACCTGGACGGCATCGTCGCGCTGCTCGGCCGCTGGCAGCCGCCGCGCCTTGGGTTCCCCAGGCGCCTGCGCTTGAGTCTCTCCGCGCTGCGGGCGGCCGGACTTCGACCGCTGCCTCCACCCCCCGCCGCGGAGCTTCGGCCATCCCGGCGCCGGCACACCAAGCGCCGCGACGCCGCGGCCGTCCGGCATCACTACGACGTTTCCAACGACTTCTTCGCCCTGTTCCTGGATGAGACCATGACCTACAGCTGCGCGCTGTTCGACGAGGGAACGGAGACGCTAAAGGACGCCCAGCGGGCAAAGCTCGACCTCATCTGCCGCAAGCTCGATCTCAGGCCCGGGATGCGAATGCTCGACATCGGCTGTGGCTGGGGCAGCCTGGCGATTCACGCGGCGCGGGTGCATGGCGCGTCGGTATGGGGCATAACGCTTTCCGAGCCCCAGGCCGAGCTGGCGCGAGAGCGGGCCCGCGATGCCGGCGTGGAGAACCTCGTCGAGATCCGGGTCATGGACTACCGCGACCTCCGTGAGGAGCGCTTCGACGCGGTCGCGAGCATTGGCATGGTCGAGCACGTCGGCGTCGCGCAGATCGACGACTACGCGAACCGCATCGCCGCGGTGCTGGAGCCCGGCGGCCGCGTTCTGAACCACGGCATCACCAGGATCCCCTTCGAGCCAGAGGGCGTTCACCTGTCCGGCGACTTCTCCAACCGCTACGTGTTTCCCGACGGCGAACTGCTGAACCTGTGGCGGATGGTGCAGGCGTTCGAGCACGCCGGCTTCGAGCCGCTGAACGTCGAGAACCTGCACACCGACTATGCCGAGACGCTGCGCCACTGGACCGTGCGGTTCGAGGAGCACCTCGCAGAGGCCGAGGCGCTCGCGGGAACTGAGCGCACGCGGGTGTGGCGGCTCTACCTGCGCGCGGCGCGCAACGCGTTCGAGACGGCCCAGAACGCCGTCTACCAACTGCTTTGCAGCGCGCCTCTCACCGAGAGTCCGGCGCCGGCCCCGACCGGCCAGCGACACGGCGCAGCGCCTCGGCGGGTCCCGCCGGTACGCGTTCCCGCGTAGAGCTAGACCTTCACCTCGCAGTCGACCGGGTAGAGCGGCGGATCCTGCGAACAGTGGGAGAGGTCGATTCGCACGCGCGCCTTGTCGACCTCGCCGCTCTTTCTGGCGCGAAGCTTCACGTTCGCGAATCCCCGCGCATGCAGCGACTTGTGGACCAGACGGACGACATCGCCGCCACCCTTCTTGCGGTCGGGTTCCCAAGGATGCTTCGCCTTCCGCCCGTGGAGGTCGGTGTCGGTGACGTTGGAGTCATACTTGCCCGGAGCGCTGGCCCGCTGGCCCTTGTAGGTCGTCGCGAAGTGCATCCCGTGCGTGTGGCGAGCAAACGCCTCGAGCCTTCGATCCGCTCCCTGGTCCCCCGAGGACTCGCTGTAGCTCAGCTGGATGATGTCCGGTGACCCCTTGCCGCGATTGGCACCCGCGAACGGCGCCGAGACGATGCCGACGGCCACCATGGCCAGGATCACGCCAAAGGTCACCCCGACGGCTGACGTCCTTCCACCGATCCGCATCTGCGGGGTAGCTTCTCACCTATGTCAAAGCCTGTCCACATCGGCTGCTCGGGTTGGAACTATCGCGACTGGCGCGGCAGGATCTATCCCGAGAAGCTCCCCGCGCGGCTGTGGCTCGAGCACTATGCGGAGCTCTTCGACACCGTCGAGATCAACAACACCTTCTACCGGCTGCCCTCCGAGTCGGCAGTCAAGGGGTGGGTGGAGCAGACGCCGCGCCGATTCCGGTTCGCGGTCAAGGCGAGTCGTTACCTGACGCACGTCAAGCGTCTACGCGAGATGCGCCGCGGCGCCAAGCGATTCTTCGACGCCATCAAGCCGCTGGCGGACACGCCGAAGCTGGGACCCGTCCTGTGGCAGCTGCCGGCGAACTTCCAACGCGACGACGAGCGACTGAGCTCGGTGCTGGAGGAGCTCCCCAAGGGCCGCCATTGCTTCGAGTTCCGGCATGAGAGCTGGTTCGTCCCCGACGTCTACAAGCTCCTTCGCCGCCATCGGGTCGCCCTGGTGATCGGCGATGACCCAGAGCGTCCGTTTCAGGCCCACGAGCTCACCGCGAGCTGGACGTACATCCGCTTTCACCGCGGCAACCGGGGTCGCCGCGGCAACTACTCCAAGCGGGAGCTCGAGCAGTGGCGGCGCCGAATCGCCTCGTGGCGCTCCGACGTCGAGGTCTACGCCTACTTCAATAACGACTGGGAGGGCTTCGCGCCGCAGAACGCGCGCTGGCTGGTCGAGCACCTGAGCGATTGACGACCAGGACCGCGCTTTTCGCCGGAACCGCTCTCGCACTCGCGGGGCGCGATGAAGCGGCGCGGCGACTAGGACCCGGCTACTGGAGCCGTCTCCCGGAGCGCGGCAAGGACGCGGTCCGCGACCCCCTCTCCGGTGAAGCCGACCTCCTCGCGCAACAGCGCCGGCTTGCCGTGTGTGACGTAGCGGTCGGGCAGCCCCACGCGGAGCACTCGGGCCCGGGCCTGCGGGTCCCTGAACGCGTCCTCCAGGTGCTCCAGCACCGCCGATCCGAAGCCGCCGGGCAGGACGTTCTCCTCAACCGTGACGATGAGCTCGTGCTCGCGGGCGAGGCGACGGATCAGCTCGGCGTCGAGCGGCTTGGCGAAGCGGCCATCGGCCACCGTCACCTGGTGGCCGTGCTCGCCCAGGATGCCCGCCGCGCGCAGCGCAACCTGCACGCCGTAGCCGTAGCCGAGCAGCGCTACGCGCTCGCCCTGGGTCAGGAGCTCGCCCTTCCCGATCGGGATCTCCTTGGCACGATCCGGGGGCGCGGCGCCCTCCGCCGCCCCTCGCGGGTACCGGAGCGCGATCGGCCCCTCGTCGTATGCCAGTGCCGTTCGAAGCATATGGACGAGCATCGCCTCGTCGCGCGGCGCCATCAGGACCACGTTCGGAAGCGGGCGGAAGTAGGAAACGTCGAAGGCGCCGTGGTGTGTCGGGCCGTCATCGCCGACCAGGCCGGCGCGATCCATCGCGAACACGACGTTCAGGCTCTGGAGGCAGACGTCGTGGACGAGCTGGTCGAAGGCCCGCTGTAGGAAGGTCGAGTAGATGGCGCACACCGGCTTGGCGCCCTGGAGCGAGAGGCCCGCGGCGAACAGCACCGCATCCTGCTCGGCGATCCCGACGTCGTAGTACTGCTCGGGAACCTCCTTGCAGAGCTTGTTGAGCCCGGTCCCCCCGGCCATCGCGGCGGTGATCCCGATCACTCGCCGGTCGCGGTTGGCCTCGGCGACCATCGCGTCGGCGAAGACCGCCGTGTACTGCGGCGGCGAGGGCGGCGGCGGCTTCTCCAGCTTCTCGATCGCCTCCGGCGAATCGGATTCCTTGATCGGTACCACGGGCTTGGCGTCGGCCGGCTGGCGGTTCACGATGGACTTCGGCTTCGCCGCGTGCCACTTCTCCATGCCCTCCAGGCCGCCCTCCTCGGCGGGGGCGAAGCCCTTGCCCTTGACGGTGTGGATGTGGACGACCACGGGACGCTGCGCCTTGAGCGCGTTGCGAATCGCCCGCCGCAGGGCGCCCACGTCGTGGCCGTCGATGATGCCGACGTAGGCGAGGTCGAGCTCCTCGAACATCGGACCCGGCGCGGCGTAGGCCTTGATCGCGGACTTCAGCTCGGGGCCAACGCGCTCGAGGCGCGAGCCGAGGCCAAGCGGCAGCTTCGTGAGCGCCTCCTCCACGTCCTCGCGGGCGTGATAGAGCTTCGGGTTCAGGCGGACGCGCTGGAAGTACCGGGCGAGGGCGCCGACGTTCGGCGAGATGGACATCCCGTTGTCGTTCAGGATGATCACGATCGGCGTCTCGAGCCCACCGGCGTTGTGCAGGGCCT
>Ga0126312_10002989_pt1 | contig 11376 bp, 10 predicted proteins | sample Plot104A_FD_92537 | JGI IMG/M metagenome (GOLD analysis project Ga0126312, IMG submission 92537) | Serpentine soil microbial communities from UC McLaughlin Reserve, CA, USA - Plot104A | ecosystem: Environmental > Terrestrial > Soil > Grasslands | place: USA: UC McLaughlin Reserve, Lake County... | reverse complement strand
GCGCCTCAGCGCGGCAGCACCGCCCACACGAGCAGAGCCGCGACCACGGCGAGGGCGGCGACGACGACGACGATGTCGGAGGATCGCCGGACCTGCTTGCGGAACGGGTTGAAGCCCACGGCGCTACGGTAGCGGCCGCATGGAGACGCTCATCGTCGATCGCGCGGACGGCGTCGTCACGGTCACGCTCAACCGCCCCGACAAGAAGAACGCCATCAACGGTCCGATGTGGCGCGAGCTCATCGAGGTGTTCGACGAAGTCGCCGATACTCCCGGCGACCGTGTGCTCGTGATCACCGGCGCCGGCGACGGATTCTGCTCCGGGGCCGACCTCAGCCCGGGTGACAACCCGGACCTCGAGATCGACGCCGGCGGGATCGGCTCCACCTTCCGGCAGATGCGCGTCGTCGGCCGGGCCGCGTTGCGACTCCACCACCTGCCGCAGCCCACGATCGCCGCCGTCAACGGCGTCGCCGCCGGTGCGGGCCTGAACCTCGCGCTGGGCTGCGACCTCATCGTCGCCTCCGAGCGCGCCCGCTTCTCGGAGATCTTCTCCAAGCGGGCCCTCAACGTCGACTTCGGCGGCTCGTGGCTGTTGCCGCGTCTCGTCGGCCTCCACAAGGCGAAGGAGCTCGTGTTCTTCGCCGACATCATCGACGCCGCCGAGGCCGAGCGGATCGGCATCGTGAACCGGGTCGTGCCCGCCGACGACCTCGCGAAGATCTCGGGGGAGCTCGCGGTGCGGCTCGCCGCCCTGCCCCCGATCCAGCTGTCGATCTCGAAGCGCTTGCTCAACCAGTCGTTCTCGGTGTCGATGGCCGAGGCGCTCGAGTTCGAGGACACGGCGCAGGCGATGAACTTCGCGTCGAAGGACACCGCCGAGGCGATGGTCGCGTTCCTCCAGAAGCGCGAGCCGAAGTTCTCGGGCGAGTAGCGCGCGCATCATCGGGGCCACCACCAGCCTCGCCGGTGCTCGACCCATCCCTGGCGTTCGAGGGCGCGCAACGCGACCGTGACCGCCTCCGGTGGTAGCCGGGTGCGGCTGACGAGCTGGTCGACGGTGGCGGCTTCGCCCGCGCACGCCTCGAGGACGCGGGCGCCGTCCGGCTCGGGCGTGGCGCGCGGTGGCGGGGCGCCCCATCCGCGCCGGGAGCCCGGCGTCAGCCCGAGGGCGACCAGCACGTCGTCGGGATCGAGGAGCGGCTGCGCACCGTCGGCCAGCAACGCGTTGCACCCTTCGGCGGACGGATTGCGGCGCGAGCCGGGGACGACCAGAACGGGCCGGCCGTACTCGAGCCCGTAGTCGGCGGTGATGCGCGCGCCCCCGCGCAGCGTCGCCTCCACGACCACGACGACGTCGGCGAGCGCGGCGATGATGCGGTTGCGAACGGGGAAACGGAAACGGTTGGCCTGCGCGCCGAAACCGGCTTCGCTCAAGAGCACCCCCGCCGCGCGCACGCGCTCGAAGAGCACGACGTGTCGGCGGGGATAGACGACGTCGAGACCGGTCGCGACGACCCCCGCCACCCCACCGCCGGCGTCGAGCGCCCCGAGGTGGGCGGCACCGTCGATCCCGATGGCAAGGCCGCTGACGACGGTGATGCCGCGCCGGGCGAGGAACGCGCCCAGCTCGCGTGCGTCGGCGAGCCCGTGCACCGATGCCGAGCGGGTTCCCACGATCGCGACACGCGGCCGGCGCAGGACGTCCGACGCTGCTCCCTCGACGAGTAGCACCGCAGGGCGGTCGGGAATCTCGTCGCCGATCGGGTAGTCGGGGTGGCCGTCCCGCACGACCGCCGTGCCCCGCCGGGCCAGCTCCGGCGCGAGGTCGAGCGCGCGTGCCGCGCGCGCCCAGCTGCGGGCCAGGGCGTCGCGTTCGTGAGTACGAACGAGTCGCGCGTCCGGCGCGAGCGCGGCACCCGCCTTGCCGTCGCGCACCGCGGCCAGCGCCGTGACGGGATCGGGCCACCGAGCGAGCACGGCGCGCAGTCGCCGCGGGCCCATGTCGGGTAGGCAGACGAGCGTGGCCGCGGCGACCTCTGTGGCCGCCAGCCGCGGTCGGGTCGCGTTCACGGCACGTCTTCGCGGAGGGCGGCGGCGAGTGTGACATGGCGTTCGCAGACTTCGGCGCTTCCCTCGAGGTCGGCGAGCGTGCGGGCGACGCGTCGCACCCGCGCCGCGCCGCGGCCTGTGAGCGCGTCGTGCCCGATCGCCCATCGCCATGCGTCGTCGGCGTCCTTGGATAACGGGATCACCTGCGCCAATGCCCCCGCAGGGACCCGCGAGTTCCGCCGCCACGGCCAGCGGGTGTAGCGAGCCTGCTGGCGGGCGACGGCCTCGGCGACGCGCTCGCGCACTGCGGAGGACGGCTCACCTGGCCCGTCGCCCGGCTCGGGTGGATGCACTTCGAGGCGCAGGTCGAAGCGGTCGAGCAGCGGCGCCGACAGGCGGCGGCGGTACCGGCCCCGCTGCGTCTCCGTGCATTCGCAGCTCGGCCCACCCCGACCGCACGGGCACGGGTTCGAGCACGCGACGAGGAGGAATTCGGAGGGGAACACGACCGCCATCGCCTGGCGCGAGATCCGCACCACATGCTCCTCGATCGGCTGGCGCAGCGCGTCGAGCGCGTGCGGCGGGAACTCGCCCAGCTCGTCCAGGAACAAGACCCCGCGATGAGCAAGCGTCACTTCCCCGGGTCGGAGCCGGTTCGAGCCGCCGCCGACGAGGGCGGCGGTCGACGCCGTGTGATGTGGGGCGCGGAACGGGCGCCGGCGCGCCAGACCGTGCCGGGGTGCATGACCGGCGGCGGAGTGGATGCGCGTCACCTCGAGCGCCTCGTCGGGATCGAGAGGCGACAGGATGGTCGGCAGCCGTCGGGCGAGCATCGTCTTTCCGGTGCCGGGCGGACCCGTGAGCAGGACGTGATGCCCGCCTGCGGCGGCGACCTCCAGCGCGCGTCGCGCGCGCGGGAGCCCACGCACGTCGGCGAGATCGACGGGCTCGTCGTCGACGTCGAGCGCGCCGGGCTCGCCGGCGGTGGACGGCGGGTGTTCCGGCCATTCGGCTTCACCCTTCAGGCAGGCGCGCAGCTCCGCGACCGAGCGCGCCGATCGCACCTCCATCCCGTGCACGAGCGAGGCCTCGGCGACGTCGGTCGCGGGCACGATCACCGAGCCCGTCCCGGCGGCGCGGAGTGCGTCGACGAGCGCCAGCACGCCCGGCACCGGGCGGACCGATCCGTCGAGCCCCAGCTCGCCGAGCACGCCGACCTCGTCGAGCACGCCGTCCGCGAGCTGGCCTGTGGCGGCGATGAGGCCGAGGGCGACGGCGAGCTCGAATCCGGCGCCGGTCTTGCGAACGCCACCGGGCGCGAGGTTGACCGTGATCCGCTGCTGCGGGAACTCGAGATGCGACGACAACAGTGCCGCGCGCACGCGCTCGCGCGATTCGCGGACCGCGGCGTCCGGCAGCCCGACGACGTGATAGCTGGGGAGGCCGGTCGATACGTGGACCTCGACGGTCACGACGTGACCGTCGACGCCCGTGAGAGTGGCGCTGCGAACCGAGGCGAGCACGGCGGACCTCCCGAAAAAGCGTGGTGGAGGAGGGCCGTGACCGCGGCGACCTCGACGGCACGAGCACGGTACCGCGGGCGTATGACGACTACACCTGGTTGCGTATGGCGCGGACGGCGCCTTGACCGTTGGTAACGTGCGTGCGCGGGTGGGGAGAGGTCCGAGGTGTGGTGTGAGCTGGGCGGTCGACGAGTTCGTCGCTTCCCTGGCAGGGGCGAGCGGCCACACGGCTGAGGCCTACGAGCGCGACGTGCGACAGTTCGTCGCCTGGGCCGAGCGCGGCGGCTGCCCGTCGCCCGACCAGCTCGATCACACCACCCTGCGCCGGTACCTCGCGTTCCTCACGACGCGTCAGTTCGCCCGCCGGTCGATGGCCCGCAAGGCGGCTGCGCTGCGGGCGTTTCTCCGGTACCTCCACCGCCAGGGGATCATCGCGACGGATCCGGGCCGGTCGCTGCGGGCGCCGAAGGGCGAGGCGCGCCTGCCCCGAGTGCCCCGTCAGGCCGAAGCCGTGGCCCTGCTCGACGCCGCCTCCGCCGCCGAGCTCGAGGACGACGACGCTGCCGGGGCGGCGACGGCGTGGCGGGACCTCGCCGTGCTCGAGGTGCTGTACGGGGCGGGATTGCGGGTCAGCGAATGCTGCGGGCTCACGCTCGAGGCCGTCGACACGAACCGCGGGTTCCTGACCGTGCTGGGCAAGGGATCGAAGGAGCGCCGCCTGCCGCTCGGCGAGCCGGCGAAGGCGGCCTTGCGCGGGTACCTCGCGCACGGCCGACCCGAGTTGGTGACCGAGCGGACTCCGCCCGACGCGGTGTTCCTCAACGCCCGGGGCCGGCGTCTCACCACCCGCGACGCGCGGCGGATCGTCGCCCGCCATCCGCTGCCCGACGGGCAGGCACTGCATCCGCACGCGCTCCGCCACGCGTTCGCGACCCACTTGCTCGAACGCGGCGCCGACCTGCGCGCCGTCCAGGAGTTGCTCGGGCACACGGACCTCGCCACCACGCAGATCTACACGCACCTGACGCGCGAGCGCCTGCGCGCGGTCTACGACGCGACCCATCCGCGCGCCTGAGGACACCGACGACCCGGTCGCGCTGTGGGGTGCTCAGGCGCGTGCCATCGCCCACGCGTATTCGAAGCTCGGTGAACCGGAAGAAGGCCGGGTCCGGTGATGCCCTTCTCGTCGCCGCCGCCGGCTCCGGCTCTTCGTCGACGGTCGGCAAAGCCGCCGTCGCCGCGGGTCTTTTCATTGTCGTAGCCGGCCGGTACGATCCGGCCCGTCACGTCGAGCTTCGCTCCGTGACGCCTTCCCCGGCGCTTCCCCGAGCCGTGTCGTGCTCGACCCACGGGAGCGTCCATGCACCTCCAACCTCCGCGCCGCGAGGCGACGGTCTGCCTTCTCGTCTGTCTCGCCGCGTCGTCGTTGCTCGTCGGGCGCGACACGGGCGGGGCAGGCGCCGCCTCGCCCGAACCCGGGGGCTGCGGCGTGTGGCTGCCGCCCGTCGACGGGCCGGTCGGTCGGGCCTTCCAGGCGCCGGCCTTCGCATACGGCCCCGGTCATCGCGGCATCGACTTCGCGGTGCCGCCGGGCACGCCCGTGCGGGCATCCAGCGACGGCGTGGTCGCGTTCGCCGGCCCCGTCGCCGGCTCCCTGCACGTCGTCGTCGCCCACGAGGGCAATCTCCGCACGACGTACGCGTTCCTCGCCGGCATCGGCGTGCGCGCCGGGGACCGCGTCGTGCGGGGCCAGGTCGTCGGAGCCGCCGGCAGCTCCGGCCCGGAGCACGACGCCGGCGGGCTCCACTTCGGCGTCCGCCTGGGCGACCGCTACCTCGACCCGCAGCGCCTCTTCGACGTCTGCGATCTCACGCAACTGGTCCGACTCATCCCTGCCGACGAGCTGCCGGCCGAGCCGTGGGATGCCCGGCGCGTGATCTCCGGGTCGCTCGCCTCCGGAGGATCGGGCGTGGCAGCTGTGGCGGGCGATCTCGCCGGCGCGCTCGGCAATGCCGCCGGGGCGGCCGTCGACACCGGGCGCAGCGGTTGGGACGCCATGAGCGGCGCGGTCGGGGCGGCGGCGCGCGGCGCTCGCGCGGTCGCGGAAGCCGGCGCCAGCGCCGCGCGAGGGCTGGCGGGCGTTGTGGGCGCGGCGTTCGGGCATTCCCCGGCCGGGATCGTCGCGCCGGTGGCAATGGACGTCGCCGCCGGGGCCGCCGACTGGTGGCATCACCGCCAGGAGTGCTCCGACGGCAGGGCCGCCGCCGACGGCACCGGCGGATCCGGCCACCTTCTCATGGCCGTGGGCGGCATCGACACCGCCGGCGCGCCCCACGACCCGACGTTCGGTCTCGACACGCGAGCCCTCGGCTACCGCGACGACGAGGTGACGTACTTCTCGTACGCGCCCGACGGTGGTGCATACCGCGCCGACCAGACGCACGGTGATCTGCAGCGAGCCGGGCTCCACCTCGCCGAGCAGCTCAAGCGGGCCCAGCGCGAGCATCCGGGCCGCGAGGTCGACCTCATCGCCCACTCGCAAGGCGGAGTCGTGGTCGACGTCTTCCTCCAGGACTACTACGACGCCGCCGATCCCGAGTACCCACCCATCGGGACGGTCGTGACGCTGTCGTCGCCGCACGAGGGCGCGCCGCTCGCGACGGCAGCCGCCGACTGGCGAGCCAGTCCCGTCGGGAAGGAGCTCATCGAAGCGGCGGAGGAGCGTCTGCCGGTGCCGCCGGCGTCGGCGCCGTCGGTCCGTCAGCTCGACGAGCATTCACGCTTCCTGCGCAACCTGTGGGACGACCGCCTGCCCGAGCACGTCGACTTCACGACGATCGGCGCGACCGACGACATCATCGTGCCGGCGACGCAGGTCGACGTGCCCGACGCGACGAAGGTCGTCGTCGGTGTGAGTGGCGGATCGCTCGACGACCACGCGAACATCCCGCGCGACCCGGGCGCGCTCGGCGTCGTGCGTGCCGCGCTCGAGGGTCGGGCGCCGCCGTGCGTCGGCGTCGTCGAGGGATTGCGCGGCGTCGTGCTGCCCACACTGATCACGCGGATCGAGCACGGGCTGGGTGACCTGCCGGTGGCGTCTCGATGAGCGCGCGACGGGTGCTCGCAGTCGCGGTTGTCCTCGTGGCCGTCGCCGGCTGCGCGCAGGCGGGCGAGTCGGCCAAAGGGAGCGAGAACCGTTCCGGGCGTGCCGGGACGTGGTCGACCGAGGTCGGCTGGCCGTTCTCGCTCGGCGTCCACGGGCGTGACGCCGTCGTCACCATCAGTCGCAATCAGGTCGTGGCTCTCGACAGCGCGACCGGGCGCGAACGCTGGCGCACCGACGTGAACCAGGTGACCCACTACGAGAGTGCGTTCGACGGCCGGACGGTGCTGGTGAGCGCGGACGACCGGTTCATCGCACTGGAGCGCGCGTCGGGCGCGCATCGTTGGGAGGCGCCGGTCGGCGAGCACGCGGGCGGGGGCGTCTTGACGCGGGTCGGCTCCGAGCCGATCGCTCTCGTGACCACCGAGCGCGGCCTCGTCGCCGCCCTCGACGGTCGCACGGGGGAGGCGCGTTGGTCCGAGCAGCTGCCCGGCGACATCTGGGCCCTGCCCGCCGCCGACGCGACCGCAGCCGTGGGGGCCGTGCTCTGGACCGGGGCCGACGGCGAAGCGGTGAACCGCCTGCGCGTCTTCGATCTCGCCTCCGGCGCCGTGCGGTGGGAGTCGGTTGTCGAGGCGGGAGCGTCGGCGCCCGTGATCCACGACGGCCTGGTCGTGGTGGGCGAAGGCAACGGCAACTTCGCCGCTCGAGTGGTCGCCCGCGACCTCGTGTCCGGCGCCGAACGATGGTCGGTTCCCGCCCCGGCGTCATTCGAATCGGGCGTCACGCCCGGCGCCGCCGGGGGCGATGTGGTCGTGTCCGACCACTTCGGGACGGTCACGCTCGTCGACGCACGCGCGGGCACGGCGCGGTGGCAGACCGCGATCCGCGAGCCGATTCTCGACACGCGGGTGGTGCTCGGCGCACACGCCGTCGTCATCCGGACGTACAGCGGCCGGGTGGTCGTCCTCGATCGGGCGTCGGGACGGATCGTCCGGCGGCTCGATCCGGATGGGTTCCCGGTCGGGATCGGCACCAGCGCCGGTCGCCTCATCTTCGCCGTCCGTCTCGCTCGCCCCGACCGGGTGGAGGCCGTTGCCATGCCCTGACCTACACTGAGCCCAACTCGGGCGCAGGGTCCGTCCCGGCTCGAGAATTCGCACGCCCGCCACCCACGGTCGTTCCGTCCTCACGGACGGGCGCGGCGGGCCGAGGTCACAACCGAGGGAGAGACCCCGTGGCTGTCGTCACCATGAAGCAGCTGCTGGAGGCCGGCGTCCACTTCGGCCACCAGACGCGCCGTTGGAACCCGAAGATGCGCCGTTTCATCTTCGGCGAGCGCAACGGCATCTACATCATCGACCTGCAACAGACCCTCGAGCGGATCGACGGCGCGTACCGGTTCATCCGCAGCGCTGTCGAGGACGGCGGGACGGTCCTGTTCGTCGGTACCAAGAAGCAGGCCCAGGAGCCGATCCAGGATCAGGCCCAGCGCAGCGGCATGCCGTACGTCAACTACCGCTGGTTGGGCGGGTCGCTCACGAACTTCCAGACCGTCCACTCGCGGGTCTCCCAGCTGCGCGAGCTGGAACGTCTCGTCCAGTCGGGCGAGACCGCGCAGATGCCAAAGAAGGAAGCGCTGAAGATCACGCGGGACCTCACGAAGCTCCAGCGCAACCTCGGCGGCATCCGCAACCTCGAGAAGCTGCCGAACGCGATCTTCGTGATCGACACGAAGAAGGAGCACATCGCGGTCACGGAGGCCAACCGGCTCGGCATCCCGGTCGTCGCCGTGGTCGACACGAACTGCGACCCCGACGTCATCGACTACGTGATTCCCGGCAACGACGACGCCATCCGTTCCGCCGCGCTCATGAGCCGCGTCGTCGCCGACGCCGTCGAGGAAGGTCGCGTGCTCGCCCAGAAGAAGGGCGGGAAGCCCGCCGCCAAGGCCGAGGAGCAGGCGCCGCCGCCCGATCCCGAGGAGGAGCGCCGCAAGGCCGACTTGCAGCGCCGCGCCCGGGGTGAGGCCGCCAAGGCGCAGGAGCAACGCGAGGCGCGTCTTCGCGACGCGAAGCGGAAGCCGCCGCCGCCTCCTCCGGACACCGCCGGCGATGGGACCTCCGACGCCGCGCCGCCAGCCGAGGCGCCCGTCGAGGCCACGAGCGAGAGCGGAGCCGGGAACGATGGCTGAGATCTCGGCCAACGACATCGCCGCGCTGCGCAAGCAGACCGGCGCGGGAGTGCTCGACTGCAGGACCGCGCTGCAGGAGACGGGCGGCGACATCGAGGCGGCCAAGGACTGGCTCCGCACCCAGGGGCTGGCCGGCGCGGCGAAGCGCGCCGGGCGCGAGGCGCAGGACGGCGCCGTCGAGGTGATCGTCGAAGGCGGCGTGGGCGCGATGGTCGAGCTGAACTGTGAGACCGACTTCGTCGCCAAAGGGGCCGACTTCCGTAGCATGCTCGCCGCGCTCACGAAGATCGTGGCCGAGCAGGGCGACGACGACCTCGAGAGCCGTTCGTACGACGGCGGTACCGTCGGCGACGCGGTCAAGCAACTCGGGGCCACGCTGGGCGAGAACGTCGCGATTGGTCGCGTTGCGCGCGTCGAGTCCGCCGACGGGATCGTCGACGGGTACAAGCACATCCAGAGCGAGCGCGGGACCATCGGCGTCCTCGTCGAGGTTGGCGGCGTCGACGCCTCCGACGCGCGCGCCCGGGGGGTCGCGCACGACATCGCGCTGCACATCGCGTCGGCCGCACCGCAGTACGTCACGCGCGACGATGTCCCTGCCGATGTCGTCGAGAAGGAGCGGACGGTGCTCGAGGAGCTCACCCGCAACGAGGGGAAGCCCGAGCAAGCCGTCCCGAAGATCGTCGAGGGTCGGTTGAACGGTTTCTACAAGAGCACCGTCCTCGTCGAGCAACCGTTCATCCGCGAACCGAAGACCACAGTCGGCAAGCTCCTCGGCGAGCTCGGCAAAGCTGCCACCGTCCGCAGGTTTGTTCGGATCCAGGTCGGCGCCGAATAGGCGGCGGACCTCACAGCGAAGAGAAAGCGGGAAGACGCGTTGGGGGAGGCGTCCCGGTACGACCGGGTGATCCTGAAGCTCTCGGGTGAGGTGTTCGCCGACGCGGCGACGGGCTCGGGCATCGACGCCTCCGTCGTCCAGCGCATCGCCGAAGAGGTCGCCGCCGCGAACACGGAGCTCGGCGTCGAGATCGCCGTCGTCGTCGGCGGAGGGAACATCTTCCGTGGCATGCCCGGCGCCGAGCGAGGCATGGACCGGGCGCGGGCCGATTACATGGGGATGCTGGCGACCGTCATCAACGCGCTCGCGTTGCAGGACGCGCTCGAAGGCGTGGGACAGCCGACGCGCGTCCAGACCGCGATCACAATGGCTCAGGTCGCCGAGCCGTACATCCCGCGGCGCGCCATCCGCCATCTCGAGAAGGGCCGAGTGGTCGTGTTCGCCGCCGGGACCGGCAACCCGTATTTCACGACCGACACCACCGCCGCGCTGCGGGCGGCCGAGATCGGCGCTGCCGCGATCCTCAAGGGCACGCATTCCGGCGTCGACGGCGTCTACAGCGCCGACCCGCGCCGTGATCCCGCGGCGGTGAAGCTCACCAAGGTCAGCCACTTCGAGGTGTTGAACCGCCGCCTCCAGGTCATGGACTCGACCGCGATCACGTTCTGCATGGACAACCAGCTGCCGATCATGGTGTTCGACGTGAGCGCGCCCGGGAACATCCACCGGGCGCTGCTCGGCGAGCCGATCGGGACGTTGGTCAGCTCCGAGACCGCAGAGGCCCGACCATAAGACGAACGGATGAGGCGCGACGATGAGGCGCGATGAGTGACACCGGAGACGACCTACGCACGCTCGTGTTCGACGAGTGCCGCGAGAAAATGCGCAAGGCGGTCGCACACCTGCAAGAGGAGTTCGGCGGGATCCGCACCGGCCGCGCCACTCCCGGCCTCGTCGAGAAGCTCAAGGTCGACGCGTACGGCGCCGAGGTCCCGCTCCAACAGATCGCCGGCATCAGCGTCCCCGAGCCGCGCGTGCTCGCCATCTCGCCCTACGACAAGGGATCGATGAAGGCGATCGAGAAGGCGATCCAGGTGAGCGATCTCGGCATCAACCCGTCCAACGACGGGCAAGTCGTACGACTGGTGTTCCCGCCGCTGACCGAGGAGCGGCGACGGGATCTCGTGAAGGTCGTGAGGAACCGGGCCGAGGAGGGTCGGGTGGCGGTGCGCAATATCCGCCGGCAGACGCGTCACGACCTCGAAGCACTCGAGAAGGACGGCGACCTCTCGAAGAACGACCTCGACCGGGCGGAGAAGGAGCTCGAGAAGGTCACGCACTCAACCGTTGAGGAGATCGACCAGATGCTCGAGCACAAGGAGCGCGAGCTCCTCGAAGTCTGATTGTCGCCGTCGCAAGCTCCGGCTTTGCGGCGGCGGTCGGCAAAGCCGCCGCCCCCGCGGTTTGATCCCGGCCGCCCCGGCGAGCTCGGCCCCGGTGGCGGCGTCGAGGCGTCGAGCCCGCGGCAGGGCGACGGGCATCGCGTGCATACGCGACCCCGGGGGGACCAGGGTCTAGCCTGGTCTCGGACCGGAAGGGGTGCCGTGTCCGATTGGCGCGACGATCACGAGCACGATCAGCTCGGTTTTGAAGACGATGAGGCTGT
>Ga0126312_10002988_pt1 | contig 11377 bp, 10 predicted proteins | sample Plot104A_FD_92537 | JGI IMG/M metagenome (GOLD analysis project Ga0126312, IMG submission 92537) | Serpentine soil microbial communities from UC McLaughlin Reserve, CA, USA - Plot104A | ecosystem: Environmental > Terrestrial > Soil > Grasslands | place: USA: UC McLaughlin Reserve, Lake County... | reverse complement strand
GCGGGTGCCGCGTCAGCAGATGGCCGCCGCAGACCTTGCACCACTGCCGATAGCTCCGCTCGTTCTCGTGGTACTCGCCGATCTGGTCCTCTCCCTTGGTCACCCTGATCGCCTCGGGCTTCCAGAGCGTGAAGGCGTTGACGGGGCTGGCGGACCAGCTCCGACAGTTGGCGCAATGACAGTAGCCGGCGCCCTCCGGATCGCCGGTCACTTCAATCGTGACAGCGCCGCAGAAGCACTGCCCTTCGTAGGTCTTTTCAGCCTCGCTCATGAGCTCTCCCTTCGCTTCGAGAGCGTCGAGATTATCGGTCGTTCGGCGCGAGATTCTGCGGGGACGATGCCGGGGGAGAAAGTCGAGGTGGTGCGCCGCCATAACGAAGCCTGAAACCGGCGCGACTTGACGGCTGAGGAGGGCCGACTCCGGTCGGCTGGAATCGGCGCCGCCGTGACGCGCATGCTGCATTCGCCGCCGTAGTTAGGGCACCCTAATTTGATCTGTTACTGTGCCGCCTCGTGTCGCCGAGCGAACGAGAGCGCAGCAATTACACCCGCCTGGCCTGGTGGTTCAGCGGTCTGGCCGTGGTGGCCGGCCTGGTCTTTCTGATGGCCATGGCCAATACCGGCCCCACCGACCCGACCGACTCGGCGAAGCCGATGAGTCACGCCACGGTGGTCTTCAACTCGGGAATGATCGTATTCCGGGAGGGACTCGAGGCGATCCTGATCTTCGCCGCCGTCACCGCCAGCTTCCTGGGCGCCAACAAGTCGAAGCGGCGCACGGTCACGATCGGCGCGGCGATCGCCTTCGGCGCCACCGTCGTCACGTGGTTTGTGGTGCAGGCCATCCTCGATGCGGCGTCCCCGCTCGGGCCCAAGCTCGAGGCGATCACGGGCTTCATCGCGATCGTCGTGCTGCTGGTGGTGCTGAACTGGTTCGTCCACCGCGTCTACTGGACCGATTGGATTGGTCGCCACCACCGGCGCCGCCGGAGGCTGCTTACCCAGACCGGCGCCGCCGCCCTGATCGGCTTGGTCCTACTCGGCTTCACCACCGTCTACCGCGAGGGGTTCGAGGTCGTCCTATTCCTCCAGAACCTGCAGCTTCAGAGCGGCACCTCGACGGTGCTCGAGGGCGTGGCGATCGGGCTTGCCTTGACTGCGGCCGTCGGCGCGCTCACCTTCTGGCTTCACCGAAAGCTCCGCTATCGCCGCATGCTGATCCTGACCGGCGCTTTGGTCGCGCTTGTGCTGATGGTGATGATCGGCGGCACCGCGCTGTCGTTCATGGACCTTGGCTGGATTCCCAGCCACCCGACGCCGTTCTCCGTGCCGGAATGGATGGGCACCTGGTTCGAGATCTATCCGTACTGGGAGACGATCGGTGCACAGCTGCTCGCCGGAGCCCTGGTGGTCGGCTCCTACCTGGTCGCCGAGCACGTCAAGGAGCACCGTCGCGTCAAGCGCGGCGAGCAGCCGGCGATCCGAGCCGAGGCCCCGCCTGCTGCAGTGGCGCGAGCCCAAAGCACCTAAGAAGCTGCCACATTCAGCCTCTCTTGGCCAGCTTCTTTAGCTGATGGGTCAGGAGGCGCGGAAGCAATCGCGGGCCGGGCAAGACAACCAGTCCAAGTTGCTGAAGAAGGCTGAGGGCGTCGAGGTGGAACCAGTGCTCGGCGACTCGTCCATCCACGAAGCCGTTGAGCTCCAGGCCGGAGAAGGAGACTTTCCTTTGGGTCGGTGGAAGCCCTTGAAACTCCCCCGTGTGGGTGCCTTCAAAGTGGACACGCTGTGCAACGAGGTCCCCCTCCCCCACCGCGTCCTCCACGGTGATGCGAAGATCAGAGAAACCCTCGACGAATCCGGAGAGGAACGGGTCCACGCCTCGGGGTCCAGCGGCGCAGGCTCCAAACTCGCGGGACCATGGGCGACGTAATCCGGTCCACGGACGTCGGCCTCCGCCGCATCGTCGCGCTCATTGAACACCTGGATCCACCGGCGCGAGACGGCCTTGTTGTGTTCTACTGACGCGGGGCCACTCGGCTCGGTTTGATCGCCGGTGGTTGCATCTGGCGTCGATTCGTTGGTCACGCTGTGGCCCTCCTCCTGAGTGATGTTCGCGGACAGCGGCTGCCGTCGCATTCTCTGGCACCGTATTACGCGCCGCACATGGCATCGGAATGGCAAGGTGCTCGCTGCCTTGCGGTTCGGCCGGAAGGCGCTAGCCGATGAAGCGGGCACTTCCGCACGCCCGCTAGGCATCGGGCCCAACCAGGATCGCGAGGATCTGCTCCGGGAGAGCGTCCCGATTCGCGCGCGTCACCCGCAGCACCTCGACATCCTCCCGCCGCTTCAGCGCATCGGTGAACGGGTGACGGTGCGCGTGCACCGTGGCGACGATGGGGGTTTCCGCGTCAAAGAGCGCCCCAACCGCGTCCCGAAACCGGTTGGAGGCAAGCTCCATCTTGCCCAGCTCGTCGATCACCAGCACGCTCCCTGCCGGGATGTCCTCGAGCGCCGGAAGCGCGATGCGCTCGAACGCCTCGAGGTCCACGCCATACCGGCCGACCCGCGGCCCGCCCCGGTGACCGACCTGAGCCAGGGTGCCCTCTTCTCCGGCCACGGTCTCAATCCGAAACCCCGTCCGGCGTCGGCCCTCGCGTACCTCGCGGGTCAGGAAGCCCGAAACGGTGACGTCGGCGTCGCGGAGCAACGCGATCAACCGGTCGGCGACGGTGCTCTTGCCGACGCCGGGGCGTCCCTCGAGGAGCAGGCGCGCCGCGCTCAGCGCGAATACGTGCCCATGTGCTCGCCGGCGGCGAGTGCATGGCCTTCGATCGCCGCCTCCGGCTCTTTCTTCGAAGCCGCCAGCTTGAGCATCCAATCGCCGTGCCGAAACGATTGGCTTGCGACGGTTAATTCGGCCACGATTTCCCCGATACCCTACTCGGCGACCGGTACCGGGATCATGGCAAAGCGCATCGAGCTCAGGCGCCATACGGACAACGACGGGGACGTCCTCACCGACGAGGGCACGAGGGCGGCGCTGGCCATCGGATCGAGTCTGCGCGGCGGGCTACGCGTTGCTCGTCTCGACCGGGGCCCAGCGCGCCACGCAGACGCTTGCCTGCTTTGCATGCGCTCTCCGGGATCCGATCCCCGGTGGGGCGGTCGTCGAGCCAGGCCTCCGCTCCGAACGCGAGGATCGGTGGCGCGATGCCTACGGGAAGGCTGGAAGCGCGCGGCTCGAGGACCTGCGCTCGGCGGACCCGGAACTGGTCGAGTCGGACTCGCGCATCCTCGGCGAGGCCCTCATCCGGGTCCTCGAGCGGCTGGCCGACGACGAGACTGCGCTCGTCGTCGGCCACAGCCCCACCAACGAGGCGGCGGTACTCGGGCTCACCGGCGAGATCGTCGGCCCGATGTCGAAGGGATCCGGCGTCCTCGTGACCGCAGATGGGGACGGGTTCAGCGTCGAGCGACTCGACTGACATGCCGGTCGTTCCGCGGGTGTTGGGGCCGGAACGCTCAACTACGAGGGCACGACCTGCCACTTCTGCTCGTTGGAGTGCGCCAGCGAGTTATCCGAGGCACCCACGAGGTACCTCGACTGAGTGCTCCAAGTCCTTTATGGCTACTGACGAATCGGCTCGGCCGATGCCGAGCGCCGCCCGGCAAGACCCCGGCGAACTCGACCGATCCGAGCACCCATGATCGCCCGACCCATCTGCGCGACCTTCATTCGCGGCTGATAATCCGTCAGGACCTGCATCGCGAGGCGCTTTGTATCGGCATCGGCCTTCTCCAGCGAGCCCGAGTCGAAGGGCGGCCGCGGGTCGTACTCGATGACCAGCTGAAGCGCCCTGGCCAAGTCGGCTCCGTGAACCCGCTCCGTCAGGGTCAGGGCCATGTCGATCCCGGCCGAAACCCCGGCCGCGCTGATGTGATTGCCCTGCCAGACCACGCGCTCGGGGACCACCTCGACGCCGTATGCCTTGACAACGTCGCGAAAGCCCCAGTGCGTAGAGGTCTTCTTGCCCTCGAGCAGCCCAGCGGCGGCGTAGAGGCCGGCTCCCGTGCAAACCGAGGCCGTCCAGTGGCAACTCGGAGCCGTGGCGGCAAGCCAGTCGAGCAACACCCTGTCCTCGAGTACCGGCAGTGGATTGCCGCTACCCAGGACGACGATCAGATCGGGATCCGTGAGCGTCTCCGGGGTATCGGTCGGAAGCACGGTCAGACCGCAGTCGGTTCGCACCGGGCCTGACGCGCTGGAAAGAAAGTGGATCTCGGCGCCGGGCCAGCGGCTGATGACCTCGTACGGGCCGACCAGGTCGAGGGCGGTGAAGTCGGGATAGACGACGTATGCGATCTTCATTCGTCGACCTCGAAGCTGAACATCATCCCGCTCTCGTGGTGCTCGGCGATATGGCAGTGGGCCATCCAGCGGCCGGGGTTGGTCACGTCGAGGAGGATGTCGACGGTCTGGCCGGCTGGAATCAGGACGGTGTCCTTCCAGACCAGGTTCTCCTCGACCTCGCCGTCGCGGCTTAGGACCAGAAAGCGGCCGGCGCCGTGGATATGGAACGGGTGATGCATCGGATGGTCGCCGGCCAACTCGTTTAGGAGGCGGATCTTGACCTGGTCGCCAACGCGAAAGCGCCAGTTGATGGCCGCGTTCTCGGCGTCGGCATCGCGGTCGATCAGCTTCCAGCGCATGTTTGCCGGCGTTGTCAGGCGATTGACCTCGACCATGTCGTCTTCCCATTCGATGCCCTCGGTCGTTGCATGGTCGTGATCGTGATCCTGCCCATGTCCGTGGTCGTGCCCGGCGGCGGTCTCGGCTACGAGCTGCGCTGGCAGGAGCTTCATTCCACATTCGGGGCAATGACCCGGCTCCTCGCGCACGACCTCAGGATGCATCGGGCAGGTGTAGGTGGTCTCTGGAGCCTCCACGGCGACGAGCTTCATCCCGCACTGCGGGCAGTGATCGGGCTCGGCGCTGACAACCTCGGGATGCATCGGACAGGCATAGATGACATCGCCCTCCGGCTCGCCCATGTCCATCTCAGCGAGGAAGGCGAGCCTCTTATCCGGTTCGGCCTCGAGGTAAGGGGCGATCCGTTCGCGAACGGCGACGACGTCCTCGTTGGTTCGCAGAGTCTCGAACTCGTCCCGTAGCGACGGCTCGACGCCTTCTTCGCTGACGTTGATACGAGCCAGCGGATAGGTCCGGCCCGGCGTGCGGTGCTCGAGCGTCAGCTCGCCCGGCTGGTCAAAGAGGACATCGACAACGACTCGCTCCGATGGCGCAAGGATGGCGCTATCGATGAACTCTTCGTGTTCGACGTGGCCGCTGTCGCCACCGACGAGCTTCATCCGCGCCCCTGGAATGGCGACGTTGAAGACGCGGGTGTTGGCGGTGTTGGTGAAGTAGAAGCGAACCACCTCGGCCCGTTGCGCCGAAAGCGATAGGTCGGTCTCGCCGCCGACGAGCATCAGATCGCCGAAGCGGCCCATCGCCGAGTGCGTGGTCTCGGCGCGACTGAACGGTGCGACCTTGCCGTCCTCGAGCAGGATGTCGTCGAGGGTGATGGCCAGCTCGCGGTTGACCGGCGCCCAGTAGTCAGAGTGTGCGGGCTCGACGAGGATGTTCCCGTAAAGGCCCATCTCCTGGCCGTAGTCCTCGCGGACGTGCGGGTGGTACCAGTAGACGCCTGGATCGGGGAACTGGCAGCGGACACCGAAGCTCTCGCCGACCTCGATCAGTGGCTGCGTCTCGTGAGTGCCGTCGTAGCGGTTGTCTAGCCGCAGGCCATGCCAGTGCACGGTCGTTGCGTGATCGCCTTGGTTCTCGATATTGACGACGATCTCCGAGCCCTCCTTGACCCTGAGGACGGGGCCGGGGACCGATCCGTTGTAGGCCAGCATCCGCGCCTTGGCTCCGGCAAGGTCCTTCACCATCGGGGCAATGCGCAGGTCGAACTCGTCGCCATCGCCGAGCTCGACGAGCTCAGTGGAGTGGGCCTCAGGAAGCCCCGCGATCTCGGTTGGAAAGTGCTCTGATGTGCGGCTCATTCCTCCTCCCTCCCATCAAGCGATCAGCTGCGGCGACTTAGCGCCCGCCGTGGATGCAGAGCCCGGCGAGCCCGTCGCACTGAACTCATCGATTTTCTGCGCGAGATACCGAGCATCGTCGTTGACCCAGCCCAGTAGCGCAGAACCGCGCGTGTACTGCCACGTGGGGCCGAGGAAGTGGAGGCCCGGCGACTCGGTGACGCCGCGACGGTGCACGGGCGCGCGGCTCGCATCGAAAACGGGCACGTCGATCCATGAGTAATCACTCCTAAATCCCGTCGCCCAGATCACGGCGCCAATATGGAGCTTGGCGCCGTCGCTGAAGGTCACCGTCGATCGCTCAGCCGAGACGGCGCGCGGGTGAATCTCGACTCCTCTGCGCCTGATGCGGCGCGGCGTCGAGCCGATCAGGGTGTCTCGCCCCGACAGACGCTGTCCAATCCGCGAGTCCAAGTTCTTGTGGATGAGGCCCGTCCGCTCGAGATACCAGAACAGATCTCGGCCCAGTAGGCGCTGTGGCAGCGGGGTTTGCCTAGATCCGATCGCAAGATGGACCTCGTGCGAGGCCGCCAGCTCCTCGGCGATCTGGAAGCCGGAGTTGCCTCCGCCGACGACGAGAGCCGGGCCCTCGGGAAGGTCGTCGGGATTGCGGTACGCGCTGCTGTGCAGTTGGACGACGTGCGGGTCGAGCTGGTCGGCAATCAGCGGCACGCGAGGGGTCTGAAACGGACCTGTGGCCACAACGACTTGCTCGGCCTCGTAGGTGCGTTCGTCGGTTTCGAGGACGTAGGCGTCGTCTGCTCGGCGGAGCGAGCGCACTCGACTACCGAGCTGGATGGGCAGGTCGAGCTCGCGGGCGTACTTGGCGAGGTACGTCGCCACCTCGTCTCGCGTCGGATAGCGGTCACCGTCGCCGGGAACTGGCAGTCCGGGAAGGGCGCTGTAGCGCGCTGGGGTGAATAGCTTCAGCGAATCCCAGCGGTCGCGCCAGGCGGCGGCGGGCTGATCGGCTGCTTCGAGAATCGTGAAATCGCGCCCCTGCTCGCGCAGGAAATAGCCCATGGCCAAGCCGGCCTGGCCACCGCCGACCACGATCACCTCGTGGCGACTTGTCACGTCTCGCATCTACGACTCCCGTGGTTGTGATGTCCCGCCGGGCACCACAGTGCCGGCTCTACTCAAGCACCGGCCTGCGGCATCTCCCTGCCGACCATGCCATCGGCGCGATCGAGGATAGCGGCGAGGAGGCCCTGATTCCGCGGCCCATTCTTAGACCGGCGCGCTCGCGGCAGCCTCGGCGTGGCCAGGACGCCGGTCTTGTCGAGCGCCTGCCAGGAGCCGTTAGTGAGTGACGCTGGTCTTGACCCGCTTGCGCTCGTCCTGGCTTACGGCTCCCTTCCGCTCGAGCGTCTCGATCGCCGCGGCCAGGTCATCCGCGAGCTTGTCGACGAGCGAGCTACCCAGCGTGAGCTTGACCAGCGCACGCATCATCTTCACGTCCTGTGCGTTCGGCGGCATCGTGTAAGCGGGGACCATCCAACCGCGCTCGGCGCTCAGCTGGAAAGCGATGTCGAACTCGTCGTAGGGTTGTTCGGAGGCGAGGTTGAACGCCACGAGCGGCAGCCTCTCCTCGCCCTTCCCGATGATCTGAAACGGGCCGATGCCCTCGATGTCGTTGGCCAGCGACCTGGCGTTCTCCCGCATGATCTCCATGATCCGCCGGTACCCCGCCTTGCCGTAGCGGATGAGGTTGTAGTACTGGGCGAGGACCATCGAGGAGCCGGTAGAGAAGTTGAGGGTGAAGGTCGCGTCGGTCTTGCCGAGGTAGTTCTCGTAGAAGACCAGGTCCTCGGCGAGGTCTGACTTCTCGCGGAAGATCAGCCAACCGATCCCGGGGTAGACGAGGCCGAACTTGTGCCCGGAGGCGTTGATCGAGCGCACCTGCTCGAGGCGGAAGTCCCACTCCGAGTCCGGATAGAGGAATGGCCAGACGAAAGCGCCGCTGGCGCCGTCGATGTGAAGCGGGACATCCAGGCCCTGCTTGTCCTTGAGCTGGAGCAGGAAGTCATTGATGCCGACCACGTCGTCGGTATGACCGGTGAAGGTTGTGCCGACGACCGCGGCGACGCCGATCGTGTTCTCGTCGACGTGCGGCTCGATGTCATCGGGGCCGATCGTGTACTTGCCCGGCGCAAGAGGAACGATCCGCGGCTCCACGTCGAAGTAGCGACAGAACTTCTCCCACACGACGTGGACGTCGCCGCCGAAGACGAGGTTGGGTGAGTTGGTCGGCTTGCCGTCGGCCTCGCGGCGCTGGCGCCACTTCCACTTCAACGACAGGGCACCCAGCATGATCGCCTCCGAGGAACCCTGCGTGCTGGTTCCGGTCGTCTCGCCCGGCGCGTGGAAGAGCTCGGCGAGCATCCGGATGCAGCGTTGCTGGATCTCGAAGGTCTGCGGGTATTCGGCGTGGTCGATGAAGTTCCGGTGCAGGTTCTCGTCGATCACCACCCGCGCTTCGGGCTCCATCCAGGTGGTGACGAACGTGGCCAGGTTGCGCTCCGGAATGCCCTCCACCGCCAGCTCCTGATTGACCAGGCGCATGGCGGCGATCGGCGTCATCGGGTGCTCGGGGATCGCCTGATCGGGCGCGCGCTCGGTTAGCCAGGTTCCCGTCTCCTTCAGCTGAAGATAATCCGGGGTGTCGTTCAAGTGGCCCTCCTGGTCTCGCTCCGACGATCGATGCCGCAGGGATCAAATCACGCCGCGGCTCTCGTTCGTTCGGACGCCTCGAGGGCCAGCGGACGCCAGCGGAAGAGCGGCTCATCCTGACGGCGTCGGTCGATCGACTGCATAATCCCGCGCGTGAGAAGAGCGGAGCCTGGGCTCTCCATCGTGCCCGCCAGCGAGGCGAGATGGGACGATCTGCAGACCATCTTCGGGACGCGCGGTCCGGCGTCGAGGTGCCAGTGCCAGCGGTACAAGCTCCGGCCGCGGGAGTCATTCGCCTCTTTTCCCGCCGAGGAGCGCGCCGCCCGGCTGCGCCAGCAGACCGCCTGCGGTGATCCTGAATCACGTACGACCAGCGGTCTCATCGCTTACCTCGACGGCGAGCCCGTCGGTTGGTGCGCAGTTGAGCCGCGCGCCGCGTATACCGGCCTGGTGCGAAACAACCAGGTCCCCTGGGCAGATCGCGCCGAGGACAGGTCCGACGGCAGCGTCTGGGCGGTGACCTGCTTTTTCACCCGTGCGGGCTTTCGCAGGCGCGGCGTCAGCCAGGCCCTCGCGAGCGCCGCGGTGAGGTTTGCCCGCGAGCGGGGCGCGCGCGCCATAGAGGGCTACCCGATGACGACGACGGCGGCGATCTCGGAGGAACTGCACGTCGGCGCGGAGGGAGTATTCGCCAACGCCGGCTTTGCCGAGGTCAGCCGTCCGACGAAGCGACGTGCCGTGATGCGGATCGACTTCTGACACAGTCCGTATGTGGGTGCGAGGAGGCTCTTCGACGAGGGATCCCGGCGGTCATGGGTCCCATTGCTGCTGTCAGTCCTCGCGCTCGTTGTCCCTGCGCGCGATGCCTTCGGTGCTGGTCTGCGCATTTCGCATGTAACGCGCATCTCGTCGATAACTCCCTTCCCAGGGCCGTGTGGTCGCGATTCGCCAATCGTTACGGTCGGCGCGGAGGTCGAGCCGTACATCGCCGTCGACCCGTCTGATCCGCGCCGTCTCGCCGTCACCTGGATGCAGGACAGCGGCCGGTCCAATGTCGTCCTCTCCTCGCGTGACCGAGGAACGACCTGGACTCGTGCCTTCGTGCCAGGGCTTTCGCAATGCACGGGTGGCATCGAGCCGACGGCAGCGGACCCCTGGCTGTCGTTCGGCGGCGACGGGCGCCTCTACCTCGGTTCGGTTGTGGGGACGATCTCGAAGTCGGCCAATCCCGTGACCGCGATGGTCGCCTCGCGTTCGAGCGATGGCGGGCGCTCTTGGAGGGTCCCCCGGTACGTCCAGCCGAAGACCGGCGGCTTCTGGGACAAGCCTACGATCACCGCCGATCCTCGCCGTCCCGGCCGTGCCTACTTCGTCTTCGATCGGATCACGGGAGCGAACTCGACCACGGGGCTCAGCTTCATCTCGCATACGCGGGATCGAGGCAAGACGTGGTCTGCACGCCGCATCGTCCTCGACCCCCGAACGGACGACTCTTGGCCGGCATCGAACATCCTCTCGGTGTTGGGTAACGGAACACTCCTCAACGTCGGCTTCCTCTACGGCCTTGAGACCAAGCGGGTGGAGTTCCTGTCGCAGCAGTCACGTGATCACGGCGCCACCTGGTCGCCCCCGACGAAGATCGCGGGCGCTCCCAATCGCCAACCCGAGAGCCCCACGGGAGCCGTCGTCAGCGCCCTCGCGCTCCCTTCGACGGCGCTCGCCCCTAACGGGACGGTCGACGTGAGCTGGGCGGTCCTTCGCCCCGACCGCACCTCGTCGATCCGCATCTCCCGTTCCACCGACGGCGGCAGGAGCTGGTCGATCCCTCGAGACGTTGCGGACGTCGATGGCGAGGCATTCCTTCCGACAATTGCCGTCGCCGGGGACGGCACCGTGGGCGTGCTCTACTACGGGACTCAGCGCGACCGAGCCGGCGACGCTGAGTGGACGACGGACGTCTGGTTCTCGTACTCGCGCGACGGCGGCCGGCACTGGCGGGCCAAGCGAATAGCGGGTCCATTCGACATGACCACCGCCGAGAGTCACGGTGGAGAGCTGTTTCTCGGCGACTACGAGGGCCTTGCCGGTCTTCCACATGGGTTCGCGGCGGCTTTCGCGCAGGCACGGCCGAAAGCCAACCAGGGCCCCTCTGACATCTTCTTTACGCGTCTCCACGTGACGCGCTGAGAGTTTGGTGGGCGCCTTAGCTTCGCCAGCAGGTTCTCTTTCACGCGAGGGAGTCGCACAAAACGCCGGTGTGCATCACGCCACGCTGAGCCGCTGCGCCGGGCGCTATGGGCGCCTCAGCTGCCTTCCAGATTGATTCTGAAGAGCGTCGAGGAACGGGTACCCTTGCAGTGGTTCCCGAGGTGAGGAGGAAACCATGGGAGAGGTGCCGACCGGAGGGCCAAAACCGGACCAACGAGCCGCGAAGCCTGATCCCAAAGCCGCATCCCGCGCTCTTGAGCGCGAGGACGGTCGTCATCCTCCAGGTGGGGCTCGACCGCGTGCTCCAGCTCAGGCCGTGCCGTGATCCTGTACTCCCCCGCTCTGCAACCCCGATTCAACGCTCGCCCCTGAAGGAGTAGGGTGGTCG
>Ga0126312_10002987_pt1 | contig 11377 bp, 11 predicted proteins | sample Plot104A_FD_92537 | JGI IMG/M metagenome (GOLD analysis project Ga0126312, IMG submission 92537) | Serpentine soil microbial communities from UC McLaughlin Reserve, CA, USA - Plot104A | ecosystem: Environmental > Terrestrial > Soil > Grasslands | place: USA: UC McLaughlin Reserve, Lake County... | reverse complement strand
TCGGGACTTGGCGGTATCGCGCTGACCCGGGTGGATCAATTTGGCGGCGTAGGCCGGCGAGGTCCAGTAGCTCCGGGTTTCAGCCGGGGAATTCGCTGCGTCGCCGAAGGTCGTACCGCCGTTCGGCGTAGGCAAGATCATCGATCCACAGCTTCCGCGCCGTACGACGAATACCGGGCCTTAAGACCGGCGCCATCCACCGCGCGACAGCGAAACCGGACCGGTCCGAGTATGCGATTGTCGCCTCCGTGACCATCGTCAGCGGTCGGCCCTCGGCATCGACGCCCAGCGGGGTGGCATGTGTTTCCACCACGCTGCCGCTGCCCTCGCCGTCTACGATCCGCATCATGATCGTCCGGGTGTCGGGGCAGCTGAATTCCGCCCGTACCGGGACTCCCCAGGTCCGGCTCAGCCGAAAGGTGACATGTACGACCAGGACATGATCAGTGGAGGCTCGGTCGTCGACCACCAGGTGGCTGAAGGCGTAAGGGTGGAACCAGGAACCGTGCCACGGGTCCAGCCGGTTGGCGATCACATCCTGGGGTTCGCAGACGCCGGGCTTGGCGATCACCGCCGTCACGGAGTCGTCGAGCGGCGGTCGGGGCGGCAATGCCGGCCGGTCGGTTACGGTCTCGCCCTGCGTCGGCAGCCCGACCCAGATCAGTACGCCGTCGTCGTAGGCCCGGTACGGTCGCCAGGTCGAGTCGCCCTGTTGGGTTAGAGCCATGCCATGCCAGCGGCAGTACATCGTCCCATCCATCACCGGGCAGCGGTCCATCAGCGCACCGAGGTGGGGGCACGCTCCAGGACCGGCTACCAAACCACCCGAGGAGTTGCGCCAGAAGACGACCTCACGGCCGGCGATCGTTCGGGCAACGGATTCTTTGCGGCCGACATCGCTGCTTGCTCCGGCGACGAACCAGCCACCCGACTCTTGCTCCTGTGCTACGGCGAGGGCCGCCGCGATTCTGCCGGGTTTCGCCAGCCGCCAAGTCGGCACCATCCGATCCTCCCGAGGCTGCGGTACCCGAGAGATCGGAATTCGCGACCGCGGCGCCGGTCCTGGAGCGACGGGAGCCGGCAACGGGTCAGGACGCGTCCGAAGTGACATGGCTGCTGCTCCTTGCTCGGTCCTCGGCCGGACCCCGGGCGGCCCGGGGTCCAGTCACCATGATGCGTGCCGTGGTCAGCGCCTTCCGCCAGGTGGGTACCCGTACCCTGCCGGAGAAGACGTCATAACCCTTTTGCTCAATGCGGTCCAAGATCTGTGAGTAGAGGATCCGGGCGTTGCCCACGCAGCGCGCCGACCGCGGCGGCAGCATTCCGATGCCGGTGTCGGCAAAGTCGTAAAGCGCGCGATTGCGCTCGATCTCGTACGCCATCAGCGCCCGGAACTCAGCAGTGGCTCGGCGACAGCCAAGATCAACACCGAACCGCCGCAGATCCGCCTGAGGTAGATAGACCCGGCCTCGGTCGAGGTCTTCATCGACGTCGCGCAGGAAGTTGGTCAGCTGGAAAGCCAGCCCGAGCGCCCGGGCCGGACCCTTCGCCGCAGGATCTCGTGGCTCCAGCACGGGCAGCATCATCTCGCCGATAACCGCAGCCGATCCTTCCATGTAGCCGCAAAGGTCGTCCCAGGTCTCGTACGAGCTGACGGTCAGGTCCATCGCCATTGCGCCGAAGAATCGGTCGAAGCACTCCGGTTCGATGCCGCAGGTGATCACCGTATGCGCGATGGCCGCGATCACCGGATCGGTGCTGGTCCGCTCCACCAATGCGGTGCGGAACGTGTCGGCGAAGACCTGGAGCCGGTCCCCGACCACACCGCGGTCGGGGCCTGTCGAAGACCAGCTCTCAACAAGTCCAGGGCTCGTCGTGTCGGGTAGGTCGACGATGTCGTCCGCCAACCGGCAGAGCGCGTAGATCGCGTATACGTGCCGCCGACGATCGCGGGGAAGCAGCGCCGCGCCCCAGAAGTAAGTGGTGCCGTACTGCCAAGTCAGCCGGGAGCACCGCCGGTAACCATCCTCGAGGTGCGGGTTCAAGGGGGCATACCGCCTCATCAACTCGCTCCCGGCAGGTAGTCGGCGACTCGCTGCGCGGCGAGCTTTCCAGAGATCAACACCATCGGCACACCGACGCCGGGGACGGTGCTCGAGCCGGCAAAGAACAGACCTGGGAGCCGCCGCTCCACATTCGCTGGCCGGAATGGGCCTGTCTGGGAGAAGTTGTGGGCGAGCGCAAATGGCGTGCCGGTGGCCATGCCCTGCCGCTGCCAATCCAGCGGCGTCACGAGCTCATCTGTGATGACATCGCTCGGATAACCGTGAGAGGCAAGGAAATGGTGCAATCGTTCCCGGATGAGCGGGCCCTCCCGCGACCAGTCGATCTTGCCCGTCAGGTTTGGTACCGGCTCCAGCACATAGAGCGCCGAGCAGTGCCTCGGCGCCAAAGTGGCGTCGTCCAGGGAGGGCACAGTCACCAATATTGAGGGGTCGGGCATGAGTCGACCCTGCTTGAGAAGGGCATCGAACGCATCGCGCCAAGCAGCGCCGAAGTGGATGTTGTGATGTGCCACATGCCCGTCGGGCAGCCCTTGCGCACCGACGTGCCAGACCACCGCCGAGGGGGAGTAATGCCCACGAATGGCGGCACGCGGTGGCCTGAGATCTGGCAGCAGTGTCTCGTAGGCCGTCCGCAGGTCAATCGTGCAGACCACCGCGTCGGCACGCAGCTGAGCGCCGGAGGCCAGCCGGACACCTGCCACCCGGCCGGTCGGCGAACGCAGGACGGCCTCGACCGGATCCCCGTACCGAAACGCCGCCCCGGCCTTCGCAGCAGCGCTGGCCATGGCCACCGGCACGCTGTGCATGCCGCCGTCGGGGAACCAGACGCCGTTGATGCTGTCCATGTAAGTGATCACCGCGTAGACGGCCAGCGCGGCATCCGGCGCAAGTCCGGCGTACATGGCCTGGAAGCTGAACAACCGATGCAGCCTGGGATCACGGAAACGCTTGCGGATCGCGGCACCCAGCCGGCTGAAAGCCCCTAGCCGGATCAGCTTGGCGACAGCTGCGGGGGAGCGCGCCAAGCCCAGTGGGGAGTCGTAGTTCGCGTCTATGAAATGGGGCATCTCGACGAGGTACAGCTTGCGCAGCCAGCCAACGAACTCGTCGAACGCGGCGGCGTCAAGGCTGCCGCAGGTACGGGCGATCTCCTCTCGCATGGCTTCGTGGCCATAGCGAACATCGATAGTGCTGCCGTCGGCAAACCAGGCTCGGTACGCCGGGTCCAACCGCTGGAGGCGTAGCAACTCGGTCAGTTCGGCCCCGACCGCGCGAAGGGGGTCGGCAATCAGGTCCGGCATGGTGAGCACGGTGGGTCCAGTGTCGAACGTGAAGCCGTGCTGGGTCAGCCGCCCAGCCCGACCTCCTGGGAGGGTCTCACGCTCGACGACGGTGACCTCATAGCCCTGTCCGGTCAAGTAGCAGGCAGCCGAGAGCCCGGACAAGCCAGCCCCCACGATCACGACTCTGGCCATCTCTTAGTGATCCCGCCAGGCAATCCGATTTGCCAGCTGGGTTAGCCCGGCGATTCCGCGCGCGCCCAAAAGCCGCGGATCCAGGGCGTCAAGTGCCGCGTGCACATGGCTGCTGATCATGGACTCGACCTTGTCCACAATGCCGCAAGCTCGCAGCTCCTCCTGCAGCAACTCCACGTCCGCTTCGCTGAACTCGGTAGTCCCGACTCGATCCCGGGCTTCCCGAGCGGGACCGCGGAGTCGGCCGCGTGACAATGCCAGGATTACCGTCGGCTTGCCCGAAATCAGGTCGTCGCCGGCCGGCTTGCCGGTCACCTTGGGATTGCCCCAGACGCCCAGCAGATCGTCTCGAAGGGCGAAGGCCTCACCGAGCTCCTTGCCGTACTGGGTCAAGGCGGCTACGACAGCAGGGCCGGCTGCAGCGGCGGCTGCCCCCAGCTGCAGTGGACGCTCGATGGTGTAGGAACCGGATTTCATCCGAGCCACCCGGCGGGCGTGCGGAAGGTCGCGGCGGCCGGCGGCACTGCCGATAATGTCGCGGCTCTGCCCGTACACCAGCTCGATGACCAGGCGCCGAAAGATGTCTCGCATAGGCAGCGGCAATCCGGCGATCAAATTGTCGGCCTCGGCGTGGGCTAGATCACCGACCAGCACGGCGATGCTCTCCCCGAAGCGCTGGGCGCTGCCGCGCGCTCGGCTCAGCAGGTGAAGCTGAGTGGCCAGGGTGTGTACCGAGGGCTGGCCTCGTCGGGACGCGGACTCATCCATAACATCGTCGTGAATCAGCGCGAAGACATGCAGCAGCTCCAGCGCGGTGCCGGCCTCGACGACGTTGGTTAGGCTGTCGGCGCCGTGCCCGCCTGCTGCCAGCCATCCCCAATAGCACATACGCGGACGGATGCGTTTGCCCGTGCTAGTCAGCGAACGCAGAAGCTCCGGCAGGTCACGATCAGTCAAGACGTCAACCCATCGAGCGCCTTCTGTAGGCCATACGTCCGCAAGTGCCTCCAGCACAGCAGTCAGTCGACTGTCGACCGACTTCAGAAAATCGGCGGTCTCCTCGGCCGAACGGCCCGGTAGCGCGACCACGGTGAGGTGAGACGCGACGGGCGACCGATCTGCACTAGTCAGCGTCGGCTGGACCGGTTCGCTCACGCCTGCGCCGCCATCGTCGGTGCCTGGGCCAACCTGGAACGACGCAGACCGCTCACTGCGATTGGTTGCGGGTGTCGTCGAGCTGGCCAATCTGCGTGACAGCCCACGGGCTGAAGGCAAACGGCGTCAACTGTACGGCTCGCGTCAAGTCGTCCCATGGCACCCATTTCCAATCCATCACCTCGTCTGGATTCGGATGAATGTCTGGCTGCGGATGCAGTAGCCGCCCTTCGTACACGGGGCAAATTTCGTTCTCGACGATGCCGCTTACGTCAGTAGCGGTGTAGGCGAAATCCGGGAGCAGACAGCTGAGGTTCGAGGACTCGAGTCCCAGCTCAAGTCCCAACCGGCGGCGTACAGCATCGAGCATCGGTTCGCCGGGCATCGGATGTCCACAGCAGGTGTTGGTCCATACCCCTGGCCAAGTTCGCTTGCTGAGCGCCCGCCGGGTCATCAAAACGCGGTTTCGATCGTCCGACAGATAGAGAGAGAAAGCCAAGTGGAGCGGTGTCCGAGTCCCGTGGACTTCGGCTTTGAGACTCTGGCCAATGTGCTGGCCAGCGGCATTTACCAGCACGACCAGTTCTTCGCAGGTTACGCTCGCGGAGGTCAGAGCGGACTCCTCACAGTCAGCACGCGTGAACTATAACGATGCTTCGTGCTCAAGCCCCGCCCTGGATGACCTTAATTCCGTTCACTCAGCGAGGATTTGTCAATCACAATGTCAGAGGGCGTCTTCTCGATCCTCGCGGTCTGCACTGGAAATGTCTGCCGGTCACCAGCCGTTGAGCGGCTGTTGGCAACCAAACTCGGCCCCACAGTCACCGTTAGCTCTGCTGGCACGCATGCGCTCGTCGGCCATCCCATTTCCGAACCCATGGCTGCGCTGCTGCATGACAGGGGTGTCGAGACCAATCGATTCGAGGCCCGCCGCCTCTCCGAGCAGATGCTCAAGGAGGCGGACCTCATCCTTTCAATGACCCGTGCCCAACGCGGCCTCGTCGTCGAGCTGTGGCCAGCAGCGGTTCGCCGCACCTTCACCCTGCGAGAGTTCGCTCGGCTGCTCGATCGGGTTGATGTATCTGTCCTGCGTGCCAGCTCGCCTGCGGACCGGCTGCAGGCAGCAATCCCGTTGGTGGCAGCCGAGAGAGGCCGAGTACACACGTCACCAGATGATGACGACGTTATCGATCCGTTCCGCCTCAGCAACGAGGTGTATGCCCAGTCATTGGCCCAGATCACTTCTGCTGTAGATGTCATCATCGATAACCTGCTAGCTACTTCGACCCGAAGAAGTCGAGGCGTGTCGCGACTCTAAGACCGGCTCGGCCCGGCGAGCTCCCTCCTCGTAGTCGAGACATGACCCGAGCCCCAAGGTGACTCGTCGGACGTTAGGCTGCTAATGCTCCCGGGCGCATACCCGGGGACCAGCCCGGGGGAACAATGACCGATCTAAAGCCGATCTCTAGGGATGGCGCTGACAACCCAAACGGCACCCAAGGCGGATTCCGGCCGGCAAATATCGAACCGGCCCAACCAACCGCCGCTCAGACTGCGCCAATCGAGAGGAGTCGGACCGGCATTAACGCTCAAGCTGCTGCTCCTACCAAGCCGGCTCAGACAAACGCCGCCCATACTGCAGACCCTCCGAAACCCGACCCCGCAGTAAAGCAACCGGCCCCGCTTCAGCGGCGTGACACCGCCCCTGCTGCTGGGCTAACGGCAGTCACTCGGATGATGGCCTGTACCCAGCCAGGGTGTACCGGCACAATCATCGATGATTACTGCGACGTCTGCGGCAGTCCAGTGAACGCACACGCGTTCGTTTCCGTAGAAGCAGCGGCGACAGTCCCTGCCAAACCGGCAGAGCCAGGCGCCGCCCAGATGGCAGTCACAACCAAACCCAGTCCGCCGAGTGCACAGGCTGCTTCCCCCAGCGAGCCGAGCGTGCCTGTTAAGCACGCTCGGGCCGCGGTGGGAAGCCTGCCGAGCCCTGCAGACGGCGAGCGCGTTGCCACTTCGGGCAAGCGCCGCCGCGTACTGTCGATAGTCCTGGCCAGCGTGGTGTCAACCTTGGTGGTGGTTCTGGCCGTTGCGGCAATCTCTATTTATCGGGTTGATCGCAGCCTGAGTCAAAGTCTCGACCGGGAGGACCTCATGCCAACCGACTCGAGCACGGCTCTTCACCCGAGCAAGGCTCAAACGGCTCCTCGTCCGACCAAGGGTCAAGGGGCCGCCGATGCGCTCAATTTCGTCCTCATCGGCTACGACAGTCGTGATGCAGGTGCCGGTCGCTCAGGTTCGCTGATGATCTTGCACCTGAACGCCAAGCGCGACCAGGCGTACGTCGTCTCCTTTTCAGCCGACACATGGGTGTCTATGCCCGGGCATGGCAATAACAAGATGAGTGCGGCCTATGGCATGGGCGGCTCCAAGCTCACAGTGTCAACATTGGAGGCCCTCACCGAGACTCGGATGGACCACGCCGCATTGGTCGATTTTCAGGGGTTTGCCCGGCTGACCGATGAACTCGGCGGAGTGACCGTCTACAACAAGACCGCCTTCTCCTCCCATGGCTTCAACTACCCGAAGGGCAACATCACGGTCTCAGGTGAGCGGGCAGTCTACTTCGTTGGAGAAAGCAGAGCTCTGCCCCGCGGCGATTTCGACCGGGCCGCGAACGAGCGCAACCTCGTCAGGGCCATCATCGCCAAGACGTTGTCCCCCAGAGTCATTACTGACGTAGGAAGACTTGTCTCCGTCGTCAGTGGAGCTGCCGAGCACCTCACCGTCGATAACGGCCTGACCAATTCCAAAATCCACAGCACGCTCCTCTCCCTCCGCCTGACCGACAACGACGTCCACATAATGAAGGCCCCTGTGTCCGGCAAAGCCACCAGGAAAGGCCAGCGCGTTGACATCGTTGACATGGCAAAGCTAGCCGAGCTGCGCACCGCCATGAGAGAAGACAGGGTCAACGAGTACCTCGCGAGGTATCCGCAAGGCTGACGCTAGAGGCGAGCTTTGTTGTGAGCTTCGTCCGGAGCCTCCGCAGCAGCGCTTTCTAGGCCGGTGTTGTGGAGGCCGTGGGCTCCTGGGTAGTGGTGGTCACTCCGTCGGAGAGTTCGAGCACCGTCAGCCGCGTAAGCGGTTGATCGGTAATCACTCGCTCCGTAATAGCTCAGGCGCTGGCAGCAGAGCGCCGTATGTCGTTCCGTTCTCGCGCTGCTCATCCATCTCGTCGCGCTCGGCGGACTAAGGCGTCCCGAAGTGCACACCATCAAAGGAGAAGGCAAGCGCTACAGGCGCATCTGCGTTGCCCTGCCAGTACGTCGCTACACTCGTCGCCGGCCGGGTATGGGCGACGGTGGTGGCGTCAGTGACTGACAGCACCACCGGCTCCGACCGCGTGGCCACGTGGCGAGGTACCGAGGCTTCGGCGGAGTGCACGGCGACAAGGCTGGGGCCGGTGAGGCCGACGACAAAGACGAGGACTAGCAGATCCAAGTCGAGGCCGACCTGCCGCAGACTGCTGCCGAGCTCCGGCGCGAGGGCGGCCAGCCGGCCGGCCAGGAGCCAGCCCTGCTCGACCGCGGGCGGCAGGGCGGCGAAGCCCGGGCCCGCAGCCTCTGCACCGCGCCGCCCTCGTGGTCGGTCGATCCACCGCCGGGGAGCGGCCGCCAGCCAGCGGCTCGTCACCGCCGCGGTCTCCGGCGAGCGGACGGTCGGAGCGGCTGGCCAGGAAGACCCCGCCGACGCCCTGCACGCCAGCTCGACGCCCCCGTCCCCGTCGATGTCGGGGAAGCGCACCCCGACGAGGAACAGCTGCAGGACCTGCGGCCGCCGGTCCAGTCTGGCGAGGACTGCCTCGACCCGCGCGGCGAGCGGGTCGAGGTCGCCATCGGGCTCCCCGCCGGAGGCGGACATCGGGGTGGTCCCTCCGGAGCGGACGTCGGACCCGCCCCACCGGAGCCCGAGCTGCCGCGGAGCAGGAGGGCGGTGAGGACGGCGAGGACTGGGCGGGAAGGGGAGCGCATCCGCTTAATTGTCCGCCCCAGGTGGGCGTCCGAGAGGGGTGTGGCACGGCGAGCGGAGGCAAGACCGATAGGATCGTCCGGGCCGGCGACCCACGGCTGTGAACCGCTGGATGGTCGTGCTCCGGCCGCCTTCGGGGCAGTCTGCGGGGTCGCCAGGAGGTCCCTCGGTGATCGACCTGCGGTGCCGTTGACGACGCTCATAGGCACTACGACGAGTCAGCCGTAGCAAGACCTACAGTCGAGCGAGTCGCTCGTGGGCCTCTCGGAGGAGGCCGGCTAAGGCCGGCAGCGGGTCCGCGGGGTCCACTGTCGACCGCGTGTCGGCCCGCGCTGCCCAGAGCGCCCAACGCCCCACGCCCATCCCGGTCTCTCTCGCAGCCAGCACGTCCCGCTCGAGCTGGCACCAGGTGACACCGGGACGCGCGACCCGACGTGGGAGGGGCGCGAGTCCCAGCAGCTCCCGCCAGACCGACTCCGGGATGTTGACGCCCGCGGCGGCCCCCAGGTGGTGCCACAGGTTGAAACGCGGATTCACCTCGAGCAGCCACAGGCAGCCGTCCGGGTCCCGCTTGAAGTCGAACTTGGCGACGCCACGGAGGCCGATTCGCTCTGTGAGCTCACGGCCGAGCCGCCTCACGTCAGGCTCGTCGGTCGTCGTGAGCGCCGTCGAGTGACCCATGGCAGCCGGGTGTGTCCGGACCTTGCGGCCGGTGAACTCGGCACGGACTGTGCCCCCGGCGTCCACGTGGACGTGGTAGCTCTCGATCCGGCTCTCCGGGCCCGGGACGATCTCCTGAGCAATCACCTGCGGGTGGTCGTGCGCGAGCAAGTCCACGATGCGAGGCAGGGCGTCCCGGTCGTCGACCACCACGGCCTTCCCTGCGACGGCGGCAGTCCAGGACGCTTCACGCCGGGTGGGCTTGAGCAGCACCGGCAGCTGGAGGTCGGAGACGGCATCCGAGCCCGACGTCAGGTCGAGGACGTGCGTGGGTGGAACGGGCAGGCCAGTGCGGACCGCCAGTGCCTGGAAGGCGGCCTTGTCGACCAGTTGCTCGACGAGGTCAGGCGGCGGGAGGGCGACCAGCAGCCCTCGGGACAGCTCCTCCCGGCGTCGTGAGGCGAACAAGAGGTCGTCGTCGAACTGGTAGAAGAGCGCCGCCGGCCCAGGCTGGCTGGCCGCCCGGTCCAGCAGCGCCGAGACGAGCGCGTCCTCATCGGGACGAGGGTCCTCCAGCCAGTCGTCGACGAAGCGTGACCAGCGAACGGCGACCGTCCGCTCACCGACCGCGGTCACCGACGCGCCTGCAGCGGACAGGGCCACAGCCAGGTTGCGGTCACCGAGCAGCAGCGCCCTCCCGCCGGCCGTCCGCACAGCCTGTCGGCGCCGGCCCCTGCGCCGCCTCGTCACACTCATGGCGTCGAGTGCCCCGGAGACCCGGCCGGGGCCGGAAGGCCTCACGGCAGCCGGCTCCAGACGGTGGCCAGGACGTCGGACGCGACCTCGGCCTCCGACCTGCCGGCGTCCACGTCGATCGCCCCCACCTCCGGCGCCAGGGTGCCGTAGATGTGCCAGAAGGCCCGGAACTCCTCGAGGTCCCACTCGTCCCGGCGCCGGGCGTAGTTGATCTCCGGTGTCACCGTCAACACGGCCGTGACGTCGGCACGAGGCGACAGTAGGCCGAAGAGCCGACGCTCCACCGTGATGTCCAGCCCGCGCCGGTGGTCGTACCAGTAGACCAGCTTGGCGTCCGCGTCCAGGACAAACCGATCGAGCACCAGGACTTCCCGTCTGCGGTGCTGCCACACCGGTCGCCACATCGCACGGGCGTTAGAGACGGCAGCGCTGGTGATCCACAGGTGCTCGGCCAGCCGAAGTACAACCGGCCCGCCGCGGGTCGCTGCGCCAGCTGCACGAGCCGCTGCGCCACCAGCCGGAGCCGCTGACTGCAAGACGGTGGTCGGACCCCCCGGGGAAGACGCCGGCCGCTGCTGCGCGCGCTGCTTGACCGCCTGCAGGACTCCGGGGAGGCGTGGCCGCAACGTAGTGGGGACCCAGGCGGAGGCGGCATCCACGCCGACGGCCCGCAGCGCCTCTGTCAACCGGGCAGCCTGGGTCGACTTCCCACTGCCGTCGGGTCCGGACAGTGAGACGAGCAGCGGCCTCGTGCGGTGGGGTGCCAGCTGACGCGCCATTGGCAGCAGGGTCGACGGTGACCCTTCCATCAGCACCCGGGCAATCGCCGCCACTCGGCGCGGCCGTGTCCAGTGGTCTTGCTCCAAAAGACGCCGAAGCGCCTTGAGTGGCCCCGTGAGCTGGAGTTTCACAGCGATGTCTGTGGCCTCGTGCCAGATTTCGACTCCCCCGTCCTGCACGGCTGCCTCGGCGCGACGTCGCTTGGCGGTCGGGAGTGAACCGCGCCGGACCAACAGACTCTGTGCGACCAGCACCAGCTGCACGGCAGGCCCAGGACGCATGAGGTGACGAAAGCCGTCGACCGGTCGGGCGTTCCGGAACAGTTCGTCGCCGTCATGATCCCGCCCTGATCCCCAGCCCGCCGCCGCCGAGAGCTGCACAGCCAGCGGTGGGTCGGTGTCGAAGCGGGCCCACGTCCGGCGCCACCGTCGGAACCCGGTGCCCTCGAGG
>Ga0126312_10002985_pt1 | contig 11379 bp, 9 predicted proteins | sample Plot104A_FD_92537 | JGI IMG/M metagenome (GOLD analysis project Ga0126312, IMG submission 92537) | Serpentine soil microbial communities from UC McLaughlin Reserve, CA, USA - Plot104A | ecosystem: Environmental > Terrestrial > Soil > Grasslands | place: USA: UC McLaughlin Reserve, Lake County... | reverse complement strand
TCGCAGAGGTAGTACGTAGTGATTATGGTATCGTCCATCGTGTCCTCCCGGTTCGGAGAAGGTTTTAGGCGGCCTTCGGATCGGGAGGATATTGTTTACCTGGATAGGGGGCAACTTGGGTTAGCTATCAGCTTTCAGCTGTCGGCCATCCTCGTCTTACTCTTCTTTGTCGTGCTCGGCGGCGGGCTGCTCATCGTTGCCGTTTCCAGCGCCAGGACGGCCCCGAGCCCGGACCATGGCGGCGGTGGAGGGTAAGCGAGGAGCCTGTTCCCGGCGAGGGCGCTGTGCGTGGTCGGGATGAGCCTCGCCGTGGTGGGAGCGTTCTTCGTCTCCATAGCGACCGATGTCCTTGGCATGGTCCTGGGGATGGTGGGGTACTTCCTGGGGGCCCGCGTCCTCGGGACCGTGGTGGTCATCCTTTCCATCGCGACGTTCCTCATCGGGCTCCTGGGGGGTCCGGCCGCGCTACCGGGCTCCTATGACCAGCCGACACACGGGACCGAACGTCCTTCGTCGGACTAGTAAGGTGACGAAGGAGGGCTCCACGCTCTTGGTCGGTTTTGCGGCTTCGGGGTCGGGGGTAAAGAGCAGCGGAGGTCCAGGCGGCTGACAGGAGGAGAAGGAATGCCCATCGTCGATACGCGGGAGTTGCTCCTGCACGAGTTGCGCGAGCTCTACGATGCCGAGCACCGCTTTCTCGAGGGGCAGGTGCAGATGGTTCACAGGGCCACGGACCCCGAGCTCCAGAGGTCCATCGAGGACCACATCTACCAGACCCGGCGGCACATCCAGAACCTGGAGCGGTTCTTCGGGGAGCTCGGCCAGGAACCCCGGCGAGAGACGAACGAGGCGGCAGTAGGGCTGGTGAGAGAAGCCCGCCAGGGCCTCGAGGAGGCCCGGAGCGACGCTCTACGCGATTGCGAGATCAACGCTGCGGTAATCAAGGTCGAGCACCTGGAGATAGCAAGCTACCGGGGCCTGCTCACCGGGGCGCGGCTGATGATGGGGCAGTCCTTAGCCGTGGATAACCTGCTCCAGACGAATCTCCGGCAAGAGGAGGAGACGGCTCGCACGGCCGAGCAAAGCGCCGGGGAACTGTTCCAGAAAGCCATGCAGGCGGAGCAGCCGGAGGGCGAAGGGCTGATAGACAAGGTAAAGAGGCTCAAGGACAGATTCTAGGCCAATCTACGGATTGGCGAGCCGGGCCTCAAGAAGGATCGGTCGGGATTGCGCGACGTTCCCTAATCCTCTTTAACCGTGAGCGTGCCCTTCATGCCCTCCTCTTTGTGGTGGCCTACCGGGCAGAAGATCTCGTAGGTGCCGGGGCCGAGGTCCACGTTGAACTCCGGGGAGCTCTCGCCGGGAGGCAGGTCTTCGGTCCTCACCGATCCCTCCCCGTAATCGATCTTCGCACCCCCCGTGCTCCTGATCTCGAGGGCGTGCGCGACGTCGTCAGAGACGTTCTTGACCCGGAAGGTATAAGTTCCGGGCCGGTCCAAGGTGATCTCGCTCGGCTCCAGTCTGCGGGCGCCGACCAGGTCCACCTCGACGGTATCCAGAGGTTTGCGATACTCCAGCTCGGTGTAGCCGCCACAGCCGGCCCCGATCAGGGACACCAGCAGCAGACAACTCAAGAGGACGACGAGCCTGGCCCTCACGAATTCACCTCCTCCACCCGACAACAGAGCTGACTGCTGAAAGCTAGAATCCCAGGTCCACGTACTTTTCTTCGCGCGCGGTCGGGTCTGTGTCTCCGAGCCGGGCTACGAAGCCCTCGGCGTTAGGCAGGACACCGAAGTTGACCTTCCCTTCTCTGGCCTCGCCGGGCTGGAGAAGGCTTAGCTCGTTGAACAGTATGTTGTACCTGGGCTGCACGAAGGAGGAGTTGCGATCCGCCTCGGGCAGGTACTCGGTCCCCGCCGCATCGTAGAGGGTGATCGTCTCATCGGTGAGCGTGACGGGCCGATCGGAGACGTTCTCGACGGTGAAATTCAGACGCACGAAGCTGTCGCGTATGGTCTCTGGAGGGAAGGTGTACTTGCTCACCTCATCCTTTGGATAGGCATCGGTCACGGTCCAGGACACGTCCCCGGCTTTCACGGTCTCTCCGACGGAGGCCGCTTGCTCGGCTCGCCGGTTCTTGGTCTCTATCGTGGCTCCTTGCCCTGCGGAGACGCTGGCTCCCAAGGGGGCTTTCGGGCCAAAGAATCCGAAGGTCGCGAGCATACCGAGCGCTATGGCAGCGAACAACCCGATGATCCCCAACACGCCAGCGGCATTTCTCATCACGGCTTTACCCGCCTCTCCTCGAGGCCGGCGAAGGTTCCTACGAGCGATCGTGGATGCGTCTCTCCGAACGAGATGCTTCCTTGCTCCTGCTTTTCAGGTGGTGGCGGCTGGTAATCGCCCTTGCCGACCACGGCGATCAAGAAGGTGACCACTATGAGCAGCATGCCTATCAGGATCAGGTACGCCATACGCTCCCGCATGTCGCCCTCCTTGTTGCAGACATCAGCGGCAGTCATTCTACTAGAACACCAGCGACAGGGGACGATACCCCGATGTCTCGGGCGATTCGGTGGTATAAGGGTTGCGCAAAAGAAAACCGGTCGGTTACGGGTCCCCGAAAAATGGCTCGGGACTCGTCCGGCTCGGAAAGGAGTGGGCGAAATGAGCGGCAACACGTTCTTGCTGATGGTCATTTTGATAATGATACTGCTCTTCTGCCTGATCTCCCTCGGTCCCCTCATCTCCTTCTAGGCCCCGCAGGCCGAAGCACGATCAACCAGAGCTTGTCTCCCTGCAAGACACTAACCGAACCTTTATACGCCCTTTACCGAACCTGGAGAAAGCTGTAATAGCATCGAGTGAGGATGAGCCAGGCTGAAACATCTTCGTCTACGTCCTCATGCCCGAAACCAAGGAGCGCAGCTTGGAAGAGATAGAGGCCGACCTGCGCAAGAGAGCCACCGCCTAAGAGTACTTGCGCTCGGGTAAGAACGTCGAACGCGAACGGAAAGGAAGGATCATCGTGGCAAAAAACACCGCGCAGTTCATGCTGGAGCGTCTCAGTGAGTGGGGGATAAAGCGCATCTACGGCTACCCCGGCGATGGCATCAACGGCCTCTTGGGTGCTTTCCACGAGGTCGGCGATAAGGTCGAGTTCACCCAGACGGCCCACGAGGAGATAGCCTCCTTCGCGGCCTGCGCACACGCTAAGTTCACCGGCGAGGTCGGGGTGTGCATGGCAACCTCGGGACCGGGTGCGATACATCTCCTCAACGGTCTCTACGATGCCAAGCTCGACCACCAGCCCGTCGTGGCTATAGTGGGCCAGCAGAAGCGGATGGGTCTTGGAGGTCACTTCCAACAGGAGGTGGACCTGATCAGCCTCTACAAGGACGTGGCGAGCGAGTACGTCCACGTCTGCATGGTCCCTTCTCAGGCGGCGCACCTGATCGACCGCGCCATCCGCATCGCCAAGGCTACCCGCTCCGTGACCTGCATCATCGTTCCCGACGACGTGGCGGAGATGGACCATGAAGACCCGCCCCGCGCCCACGGTGCGACCTTCTCCGGGGAGGGAATGCCTAACCCGCCGCTCGTGGTCCCCCAAGAGCCAGACATCAGGCGCGCCGCCGAGATCCTAAACGAGGGCCAGAAGGTGGCCATGCTCATCGGAGCCGGCGCCTACGGCGCCGAAGAGGAAGTAAAGGAGGTCGCCGACATCCTCGGTTGCGGGGTCGCGAAAGCCCTCAACGGCCGGGCTGTGCTGCCTGACGACCTGCCGTACGTAACAGGCTCGATAGGACTTCTGGGGACCAAACCATCGAACGACATGATCGAGAACTGTGACACCTTCTTTATGGTCGGCTCCAGCTTCCCCTACTCGGAGTGGCTGCCCGAGCCCGGCCAGGCCCGCGGAGTCCAGATCGACATCGACGGCACCATGATCGGCATCCGCTACCCGATGGAGGTCAACCTCATAGGCGACGCCAAGGAGACCTTGAGGGCGCTCATCCCTCACCTCTCGCGCAAGGAGGACCGCTCCTGGCAAAACGACATAGAGGAGAACGTCTCCCGGTGGTGGGAGATCCTGGAAGACAGGGCGATGGAGGACGCCGAGCCCCTGAACCCCCAGAGGGTCTTCTACGAGCTGAGTTCCCGGCTGCCGGAGCGTTGCATAACCACCGGGGATTCGGGTTCGGCCACCAACTGGTGGGCGCGGCATCTCAAGCTCAGGGAGGGCATGATGGCGGCGCTCTCGGGCAACCTGGCGACGATGTGTCCGGGAGTTCCGTACGCTCTGGCGGCCAAGTTCGCCTACCCGGACAGGCCGGTCATCGCCTGTGTGGGCGACGGGGCGATGCAGATGATCGGCAACAACACGCTCATAGACGTCGCCAAGTACTGGCACCGCTGGAGCGATCCGCGTCTGATCGTGCTCGTCCTCAACAACCAGGACCTCAACCAGGTTACCTGGGAGCAGCGTGTGCTGGCCGGCGACCCCAAGCTCGAAGCCTCCCAGAACATCCCCGACTTCCCCTTCGCCCGCTACGCGGAGATGCTCGGCTTCAAGGGTATAAGGGTGGACAATCCTGACGAGGTCGCCGGAGCGTGGGACGAGGCGCTCTCATCCGACCGTCCCGTGGTCTACGAGGCCGTAACGGACCCCGAGATCCCGCCGCTGCCGCCGCACATCCGCTTCGAGCAGGCCCAGGGCATGGCATCCGCGCTCGCGAAGGGCGACCCGAGTGAGATCCGGATCGCCTGGAACTCGCTCCGGGGCAAGCTGGAAGAGTTCACCAACCGCTAGGGCGTCGAGGTGGGCGAGAGGATCTCCGTCGAGAGGATCGAAGTCTCCGCTTACGCGGTACCTACCGACTCCCCAGAGTCTGACGGCACCCTCCGGTGGGACTCGACGACGATGGTGCTCGTCGAGGCGATCGGCGGCGGAACACGCGGCCTCGGCTACACCTACGGCGACGTCTCCGTCGGGAAATTCGTCGAGTCGAAGCTCGCGAGCACCGTCGAGGGCGCCGACGCCATGAGCCCGCCAGCGGCGTGGGCGGCGATGCAACATGCTATTCGCAACTCCGGCCGCCCCGGCGTCGGCGCCATGGCGGTCTCGGCCGTGGACATCGCGCTGTGGGACCTGAAGGCCCGGCTTCTGGGTGTAGCGCTCGCCGACGCCCTGCCGCGCTTCCACGCAGCCGTGCCGGTCTACGGCAGCGGGGGCTTTACCTCCTACTCCGACGATCGGCTCCGGGAGCAGCTCGGCGGCTGGGCCTCGGAAGGCTTCCCGCGTGTCAAGATGAAGGTCGGGCGCGAACCCGGGAAGGACCCGGGGAGGGTCCAGGCCGTCCGGGAGGCCATCGGCGACGAGGTCGAGCTGATGGTCGACGCCAACGGCGCCTACACGCGTAAGCAGGCCCTTTACTGGGCGGAACACTTCGCTGAAGAAGGGATCACCTACCTCGAAGAGCCCGTTAGCTCGGAGGACCGCGAGGGCTTGCGCCTCCTGCGCGACCGGGGTCCCGGTGGCCTCGCCATCGCCGCCGGCGAGTACGAGTGGACACTCCCGCAGCTCGCCGACCTGGCCGGATGCGTGGACGTCCAGCAAGCCGACGTAACCCGCTGCGCCGGGATCACTAATCTGCTGCGGGTCGATGGGATCTGCAAGGGGCGCCAGATCCCCTTCTCGGCCCACTGCGCGCCTGCGGTCTCGGCGCACGCCTGCTGCGCGATGGAGACGCTCGCGCACCTCGAATACTTCCACGACCACGTGCGCGTCGAAGGCATGCTCTTCGAGGGAGTTCTTCGGCCTGAGGAGGGTGGTTACCTCCGTCCCGACCCCACACGGCCGGGCCTCGGACTAGAGCTCAAGCGCTCGGAACTCGAGCGATTCGCCGCCTAGAGAACGCAAATAGAGGGAGAGAGTAGATGATGGACACCACGCGGGACGGCAGCTACCGGCTTACCGACCGCCAGCGCATGAACTTGGGCGCCCTGGCGCTACAATCCGACCTCCGCGAGAAGGTCAAAGGAGAGGTGCGCTTCGACTCAGGCACGCGAGCCATCTACGCCCACGACTCCTCCAACTACCGGCAGGTCCCCTTCGGGGTCGTCATCCCGGAGGACGCCGAGGATGTGGTGGAGGCCGTGAAGGTCTGTGCAAAGCACGGCGCGCCGGTCCTGCCGCGCGGGTGCGGCACCAGCCTCTCGGGGGAGACGACCAACGTCGCCGTGATCATCGACACCTCCAAGAAGATGCGTGAGATCCTGGAGATAAACCCCGAAGAGGGCTACGCTTGGGTGCAGCCCGGCGTGATCCGCGACCAGCTCTCGAACATGACCGAGGAGGAGTACAACCTCACCTTCGCCCCCGACACCTCCACCCACGGATGGGCGACCTTCGGCGGCATGATCGGCAACAACTCCTGCGGCGTCCACTCCGTAGTGGCCGGAAGGACCTCGGATAACGTCTACGAGCTCGACGTCGTGCTGCACGACGGCGCCAGGATGACCGTGGGCGAGACGAGCGATGAGGAGTTCGAGCGGATAATCCGGGAAGGCGGCAGGAAGGGCGAGATCTACGGGAAGTTAAGGGAACTGCGTGATAAGTACGCCGGCCTTATCAGGGAGCGCTACCCCGACATCCCGCGCCGCGTCTCGGGCTACAACCTCGACGACCTACTGCCCGAGAAGGGCTTCAACGTCGCCCGCGCCCTCGTCGGTAGCGAAGGGACGCTGTGCACCATCCTCCGGGCGAAGGTGCGGCTGGTGCACAGCCCGCCGTCCCGCTCGCTCCTCCTGCTCGGCTACCCGACGGTGTACGAGGCCGGGGACCACGTCACCGAGATCCTTGAGCACGGCCCCGTGGGCCTCGAAGGCCTCGACATACAGCTCATCAAGGACATGCAGGAACTGGGGATGCACTCCAGGGACATCCCGCTGCTGCCCGAGGGCGGCGGCTGGCTGCTTGTCGAGTTCGGTGGCGAGACGGGCGAGGAGAGCCACGACAAGGCCCAGAGGCTGATGGACGCCCTGAAAGACGACGAGAACGCGCCGGACATACAGCTGTTCGACAAGATCGACGAGGCCGAGAAGATGTGGGCCATACGCGAGGACGGCCTCGGGGCGACGGCCTACATCCCCGGCGAGGGTGACCACTGGCCCGGCTGGGAGGACTCCGCCGTGCCGCCGGATAAAGTCGGCGACTACCTGCGCGACCTGCGCGACCTCTTCGACAAGCACGGCTACGACGCCGCCGTCTACGGGCACTTCGGCGACGGCTGCATCCACTGCCGCATCAGCTTCGACCTGAAAACGGCCGAGGGCCTCGCGAACTGGCAATCGTTCATGGAAGAGGCTGCCGACCTTGTCGTCTCCTACGGCGGCTCGCTCTCGGGCGAGCACGGCGACGGCCAGCAGCGGGCCGAGTTCCTCCCCAAGATGTACGGTGAGGAACTGATGCAAGCATTCCGGGAGTTCAAGCGGATCTTCGACCCCGAGTGGAATATGAACCCTGGCAAGGTCATCGATGCAAATCCCATGCTCTCAGATCTCCGTCTCGGCAAGGACTACAACCCGCGTAACCCCGACAAGCTCTACTTCTCCTACCCCGACGATAACGGCTCTTTCGCCCACGCCACCATGCGCTGCGTCGGGGTGGGCAAGTGCCACGACACCGAGAGCGGCACGATGTGCCCGAGCTACATGGTGACGCTCGATGAGAAGCACACCACGCGCGGGCGGGCCCGCATCATGCACGAGATGCTCAGGGGCGAGGGTCCCGTCGAGGACGGCTTCAAGAGCCAGGAGGTCTTCGACGCCCTCGACCTGTGCCTCTCGTGCAAGGGCTGCAAGGGTGACTGCCCGGTAAACGTCGACATGGCCACCTACAAGGCGGAGTTCCTCTCCAAGTTCTACAAGGGGAAGCTCAGACCCCGCTACGCTTACACCATGGGCCTCATAATGCTCCACGCCCGCCTCGCCCAGTACGCGCCGCGTCTAGCCAACTGGGCCACGCACGCTCCGGTGCTCAAAGAGTTTGTCAAGAAGGCCGGCGGCCTGACTACGGAGCGCGAGATGCCGCCCTTCGCCCACCAGAGCTTCAAGGCCTGGTTCGAGGAGCGCGGCGAGAGGAACGAGGGCGGGCAGCCGGTCGTGCTCTTCCCTGACACCTTCAACAATTACCTCCACCCCGAAACGGCCAAGGCGACGGTCGAGGTGCTTGAAGCGGCCGGCTACCGGGTCATCGTGCCTCAGGAGGCCCTGTGCTGCGGGCGTCCGCTCTTCGACTACGGGATGCTGGATACCGCGAAGGTCTTCATGAACCGCCTGGTCGAGGGGCTCGCACCCTACGTGCGAGAGGGGATCAAGGTGGTCGGCGCGGAGCCTAGCTGCATCGCCGCCTTCCGCGACGAGTTGCCGGACATGATGCCCCACGATGAGGACGCAAGACGCCTCAGCAAGAGCACTCTGACGCTCGCCGAGTTCCTCGTAGACGAGGCCGAGGACTACGAGCCGCCACGTCTGGAGCGCAAGGCTCTCGTACACGGCCACTGCCACCAGAAGGCCACCGTGGGCCTCGGCGCCGAGCAGGAGCTCTACGAGAAGATGGGCCTGGACTTCGAGGTGCTCGACTCCGGATGCTGCGGGCTCGCCGGCTCGTGGGGCTTCGAAGAGGACAAGTACGAGCTCTCGATGAAGATCGGCGAGAGGCGGCTCCTGCCCGCCGCCCGAAACGCCGAGGGAGACACCATCATCATGAGCGACGGGTTCTCGTGCAAGACCCAGGTAGAGCAGGGCGCCTCAGGCGGCCGCCGCGCTCTGCACACAGCCCAGGTCATAAAGATGGCCCTCGACCACGGCACGGGGGGCGCCCCCAGGGACGAGCATCCCGAGTCGGAGTACCCCGACGTGGTGCTCGACGGCAAGAGTCCCGACCTCAAGACGGCGGCGGCTTTGGCCGGCATGGTGGTGGTAGGTGCCCTGGCGTGGAGGCTTAGAAGGAAGGGGACATGATAGGCGACCCGTGTTGATGGACGAGGGGAGCTAAATTGAGAATCGGCTCCTTCCTTGCCTGCGTGTATAGATCCCACGAAAGGAAAGCCTCATGAACAAACCGTCTCGGAACCGTGCCGTGGATGACGACAGGACGCCGCAGCCGGTGAGGGGGAGCGCCGGAGCGACTGACACCGGCCCGCGCAACGTCGAGCGCGACCGCCAGAACCCGGACATGCTGGTTCCGCCGGAGACCGATTCAGGCACTATCCCCAACCTGAAGTTCTCCTTCTCCGACGCCCACAACCGGCTGCAGGAGGGCGGCTGGGCGCGGCAGGTGACGGCGCGCGAGCTGCCGGTGGCGACGACGCTGGCGGGCGTGAACATGCGCCTGACGCCGGGCGGGGTGCGCGAGATGCACTGGCATAAAGAGGCCGAGTGGGCTTACATGCTCTATGGTCGAGCCCGGATCACCGCGATAGACTCGGCGGGGCGCAATTTTATGGACGACGTCGGCGTGGGCGACCTGTGGTACTTCCCCTCCGGCATCCCACACTCCATCCAGGGCCTCGAAGAGGGCGCCGAGTTCATCCTGGTCTTCGACGACGGCGACTTCTCCGAGAACAGCACATTCTCGATAACCGACTGGTTCGCCCACACCCCACCGGACGTGCTGGCCGCGAACTTCGACATCCCGGAGAGGGCACTCTCCGGCATTCCCTCAGGCGAGCGGTACATCTTCCAGGGCGAGGTTCCCGGTCCGCTCGAAGAAGACGAAGTCTCCAACCCGAACGGCGCCGTGCCCGAGAGCTTCAGACACCGGATGCTGGAACAAGAGCCGATCCGGACCGGAGGCGGACAGGTACGCATCGCCGACTCTACCAACTTCCCCGTCTCGACCACCGTGGCGGCGGCGCTGGTGGAGGTCGAGCCTGGTGGGATGCGCGAGCTTCACTGGCATCCCAACGCCGACGAGTGGATGTACTTCATCGAGGGCCAGGGACGCATGACCTTGTTCGCAGCCGAAGGCCACGCCCGCACCTTCGACTACCAGGCGGGCGATGTGGGCTACGTGCCCTTCGCCATGGGCCACTACATTCAGAACATCGGCGAGGAGCCGCTGCGCCTTTTGGAGATGTTCAAGAGCGACCACTTCGCCGACATCTCGCTCAACCAATGGATGGCCCTGCTCCCGCCCGGCCTCGTGCGGGACCACCTGCATGCGGACCGCGCGCTGATGGACGCGCTGCATAAAGACAAGAGGCCGGTCGTCGGGTAGATCTGGATAGGAGAGCGATGGCGCCAACCACGTCGGACCTGATCGTCGAGCGACTCCTCGAGTGGGGAGTGGACCGGAGTTCGTCAGGATCTCACCGGGCTTGCGAGCGGCCAAAGACGACATCGAGCAGGCGGTGAACGACGGCAGTAGCGTGGGCATGGGGAGAGGAGGACGCAACATGAACATCAGGCAGGAGGTAAAGATCGGGAGAAAGCCATCCGGGCTCGGCGCTCAGACACCGTCACTGGACGCCCTCGAATCCGATCTGTGTGCCAGCGTCGAAGGCGAAGTCCGCTTTAGCGCCGGAGACAGGGCTCTCTATGCGAACGACGCCTCCATCTACCGGCAGGACCCGATCGGGGTCGTGGTTCCGAAAAGCGTTGGTGACGTCGTCGCCACTGTCGCGGCCTGCCGGCGTCACGGCGTCCCGATCTTCGGTCGCGGAACCGGGACCGGGCTCGCCGGCCAGAGCGTGAACGCCGCCGTCCTCATAGACTTCACCAAGTACATGAACCGCATCCTGGAGCTCGATCCCGAGAACGGGTTCGCCCGGGTCCAGCCCGGTATCATCCTCGACACTTTGCGCGATGCGGCGGAGGAGCACGACCTCACCTTCGGCCCCGACCCGGCCACCCACAGCCGATGCACCCTGGGAGGCATGATCGGCAACAACTCCTGCGGGACGCACTCGATCCTCGCCGGCCTCACCGCCGACAACATCGAAGCATTGGATGTCCTTCTCTACGACGGAACCCGCCTCACCGTCGAGTCCGAGGTGAGTGAGGAAGAGCTCGAACAGATAATCCGGGAAGGCGGTCGGAAGGGTGAGATCTACGCGAAGCTACGCGACCTGCGCCAACGCTACGCCGACCTCATCCGGGAACGCTACCCTCAGATCCCGCGCCGGGTCTCCGGCTACAACCTCGACGCGCTGCTCCCCGAGAAGGGCTTCAACGTCGCAGCAGCGCTGGTCGGCACCGAGTCCACCTGCGCCCTCACCCTGGAGGCGCGCTGCAAGCTGATACCAAGCCCCCAGTACCGTTCGCTCGTGGTGCTCGGCTACGAGGACGGGCCCGCCGCCGGCGACCACG
>Ga0126312_10002984_pt1 | contig 11381 bp, 10 predicted proteins | sample Plot104A_FD_92537 | JGI IMG/M metagenome (GOLD analysis project Ga0126312, IMG submission 92537) | Serpentine soil microbial communities from UC McLaughlin Reserve, CA, USA - Plot104A | ecosystem: Environmental > Terrestrial > Soil > Grasslands | place: USA: UC McLaughlin Reserve, Lake County... | reverse complement strand
TCCTTCAGCAGCCGGTCGATCGCGTCGACGCGGTAGCCGGCGGCGCCGCGGTCGATCCAGAACCCGAGCGCATCCTGCATCGCGGCGATGACCTCCGGGTTGCGCCAGTCGAGGTCCGGCTGCTCGGGATAGAACGAGTGCAGGTAGTAGCGCCCGTTCCGCTTGCTCCAGGCGGACCCGCCGAACGCGGACAGCCAGTTGTTGGGCTCGTCCGCCCAGATGTACCAGTCGGGGTGCTCGCTGAACCAGGGGTGCTCGATCGACGTATGGCACGGCACGAGGTCGAGCAGGACGCGCAGCCCGCGCTCGCGCGCGGCCGCGACCAGCGCGTCGAAGTCCTCGAGCGTGCCGAAGACCCGGTCGACCGCCTTGTAGTCCGACACGTCGTAGCCGAAGTCGTGCATCGGCGACGGGTAGAAGGGCGACAGCCAGAGCGCGTCGACGCCGAGCCAGGCGAGGTGGTCGAGGCGCTGGGCGATCCCGCGCAGGTCTCCGACTCCGTCGCCGTCAGAGTCCTGAAACGAGCGCGGGTAGACCTGGTAGACGACGGCGTTCTCCCACCACATGAGCGGCGAGGCTAGCGCTCGCCGCCCTAACGACGAGCACTGAGGAGACCGACAATCCTGTCCTAGGGTTGCCAGGCAACACTTAAGCAGGACGGTCCGCGAGACCCGGCCCCTTCACCGCTGCCGTTTACGCGCTGTCAGCCCTTGACGGCGCCGGCCGTCAGCCCGGCCACGATCCGCTTCTGGAAGATGATCACCGCTGCCACGAGCGGGATCGTGATCACCACGGACGCCGCGCTGATCGTCCCGAGCGGGATCTCGAACTTCTGGCTCCCGGTGAAGTTCGCCACCGACACCGGGACCGTGAACGCGTTCGGCGAGCTGGTCAGCGTCACGGCGAGCAGGAACTCGTTCCAGACGAAAAAGGCCGTGAGCAGGCCGGCCGTCACGAGCCCCGGCGCCGCCAGCGGCAGGATCACCTTGCGGAACGCCTGGAAGTAGGTCGCCCCATCCACGAGCGCCGCCTCCTCCAGCTCCTTCGGAATCTCCTTGAAGAACGAGGTGAGGATGTAGATCGCGAGCGGCAGCGCGAACGCCAGGTACGGCAGGATCAGGCCAACACGCGTGTCGTAGAGGCCCCAGTCCCTCCAGAGCTGGAAGATCGGCGCGGCGATCGCGATCGCCGGGAACGTCGAGATCGACAGGATGAGCGCCAGCACAAGGAACTTGTGCCTGAAGCGGAGCCGCGCCAGCGCGTAGGCGGCGAACGAGCCCACGATCAGCGCGAGGACCGTCGTCACGGTGGTGACGATCACGGAGTTCTTGAGCGCCGACGTGAAGTCGTTGTTCTTGAAGATCGAGTCGTAGTTGTCGAGCGTCGGCGATGGCGGGAACAGGTCCGACTGGGCCAGGTCCGAGCCGGTCTTCAGCGACACGTTGATCAGCCAGTAGAAGGGAAACAGGCAGAAGATGCAGATGGCGATAACCGCCAGCCACAACAGCAGCGGCCGCACCCAGTTCCGCTGAGGCCCGCGCCGGGCGGCCGCGCGGGCCTCCTCGCGCTCCTTCTCCTCCTCGCGAACGCCGGTGCCGGGTGTGACTACTCCGCCAGAGGCCTCCATATCACTCCTCCGCCAGCGACCTGATGTTGCCGCCGACCGTCCGGATGTACAGGAACGAGACGGCCATGACGATCACGAACGTGAGCACGGACAGCGCGGAGCCGTAGCCGATCAACCGGTTGGTGGTCAGCTCCTGGTGGGCGATCAGCGACAGCGTCGTCGTGCCGTTGGCACCGCCGGTGAGCACATAGGGGAGGTCGAAGATCCGGAGCGCATCGAGCGTCCGGAAGATCAATGCCACCAGGATCGCCGGCATCAGCAGCGGGATAGTGATGCGGCGGAAGCGCTGCCACGTGGTCGCACCGTCGACCTTGGCGGCGTCGTAGACGTCGTCGGGGATCACCTGGAGCCCGGCCAACAGGAGCAGCGCCATGAACGGGGCCGTCTTCCAGACGTCCGCCAGGACCATCACCGCCATGGCGTAGCCCTCCTGGCCGAGCCAGACGACGTTACCCGCTATCCCGATCTTGTCGAGGATCACGGGCGCGAGCCCGAGGTCCGGCTCGAACAGCGTGCGCCAGGTGATCGCGCTGACCACCGTGAGCACCGCCCACGGGACGAGGACCACGGTCCGCAGGAGGCCGCGCCCCTTGAACGCCGCGTGCATCGCGAGCGCCATCCCGAGCCCGATGGCGAGCTCGAGCGAGACGGAGATGCCGGTGAAGATGAACGTGTTCTTGACCGAGTCCCAGAACTCGCTCGTCCCGAACGCCTTGGTGTAGTTGTCGAAGCCGACGAACCGCCACTTGCCGGGTACGCGGACGCTGTACTCGGTCAGCGACAGCCAGATCGCGTACCCGATCGGGTACGCCGCCACGAGGGCGATGACCGCCAGGGCCGGCGTGAGGAGCAGCCTCGCGAGACGCCGCTCCTCGGTGCCGTAGCTCCTCCCGCGGCGCTTCCGGCCGCGCCCGAGTCTCGCCGTAGCGGCTTCCATGCCGCTAGAACGTCTCGAGTGCTTTCTGGATCTCGTCGTTCATCTTGCTCGCTGCCTCGTCCGGCGGCGCCTTCCCCTGGAGTGCGTCGTAGACGTTGTTGTAGATCGCCTCGCTGATCTGCGGATAGACCGGCGACACCGGCCGCGGCTGCGCCTGCTCGATCGCGGTGCGCAGCTCCTCGGCGAACGGCATCGCCTTCTTGACCGCCGGGTCGTCATAGACGTCGCTGACGGTCGGCGGCAGCGACGCCTCCTTGGCCATCAGCGCCTGCTGATCGGGCTCGGTGGCGAACTCGGCAAACGCAAGCGAGCCCTCGGGGTTCTTCGAGTACGCCGAGATCCCGAGGTTGTAGCCGCCGAGCACGCCGGCGCCCTCGTTGCCCGCGAAGCCGGGGAAGTTGGCGATGTCGAACTTGTCGGCGATCTTCGAGTCCTTGCCGAGCGCGTAGGCGTACGGCCAGTTGCGCATGAAGGTGGCGTTGCCGGACTCGAAAGCCCGTCGCGACTCCTCCTCCTTGTAGGTCGTGACCGCCTTCGGGACGGCGCCGTTCTTGATGCCGTCGGCCATGAACTTGAGGACGTCCTTGACCTCCTGCGAGTCGGCATTGGCGCTCTTGCCGTCCTCCGACACAACGCTGCCGCCGGCGCTGTAGAGCAACTCGAGGAAGTTGACGGTCAGGCCCTCGTAGCGGAAGCCCTGGTAGACGACCCCGTTGCCCTTCTCGGCCTCGCTGTAGAGGTCCTCCCAGGTGTCCGGCGCCTTGTCGACCTCATCGGTCCGGTAGTAGATGAAGCCCGCGTTGGAGTTGAACGGGACACCCCAGTTCTTGCCCTCGAATTCCGTGGTGTCCACGGTCGACTTGATGAACTTGTCGCCGTTCTTCGAGATGAAGTCCGAGACGTCGAGCAGCCAGCTCTGCGCCGCGTACTCGGCGGTCCAGATCACGTCCATTCCGAGCACGTCGCACTCGGACGACTTGGCCTGGAGTCGCTGGATCTGAAGCCGGCGCTGCTCGACGGCGTCCTCGGGCAGCTCGAGCAGCTTGACCTTCGCATTCGGGTTCGCCTTGTTGAAGTTGTCGACGACCGTCCCGAACGCACCGGTGGTGTCCTTGCCGATGCACCACGTGACGTTTCCGGACGCCTTGGCCTGTGTGGCCTTCTGGGCGTTCTCTCCGCCGCTGTCATCGTCGCCGCCGCCTCCGCATCCGGCGACAGCGAACACTGCGGTAGCGGCCAGCGCGGCAAAGAAGCGCGGCGTCTTCATCATCGAGTTCCCTCCTCCTCGGGCATCCACGAGGTCGTTACCCGCTGATCGTGGAGATCACACTCACGCCTGGCGCGATCACACTCGCGCGTGGCGGCCTTCGCAGATCTCCTCGGCCATCTTGTCGCAGAAGGCCGGCAGGTCGTCCGGCTTGCGGCTTGTCACGAGGCCGTTGTCCACCACGACCTCCTCGTCGACCCAGTTGCCCCCGGCGTTCCTGATATCGGTCCGGAGCGTCGGCCATGAGGTGAGCTTGCGGTCGCGCACGACGTCCGCCTCCACCATCGTCCAGGGCGCGTGGCAGATGGCCGCGACCGGCTTCTGCGCGTCGAAGAAGGAGCGCACGAAGGCGACGGCGGCGTCGTCGCCCCGGAGGAAGTCGGGATTCGCCACGCCGCCCGGCAGCACCAGGCCGTCGTAGTCGCTCTCGCTCGCCTCCCTGACGGTCGTGTCGACCTGGAACGTGTCCGCCTTGTCGAGGTGGTCGAAGCCCTGGATCTCACCGCTCTCGAGCGAGACGAGCTCGGGCGTGCCGCCCTCCTCCTCGACCTTCTTCCAGGGCTCGGTGAGCTCGATCTGCTCGACGCCGTGGGTGGCCAGAAACGCGATCTTCTTGTCGTCAAGTCTTCCCATGCCGGGGCTCGTACCCGGCTACAGGACCTCAACCACCCGCGCCGCGGCAGCCTCGCCCGAGCGCAGCGCGCCGTCCATGTAGCCGTTCCAGACGTGCGCGTACTCCGCGCCGGCCCAGTGGAGGGGCCCGACCGGCGCGTGCAGGGCCGGCCCGTAGTTGGTCCAAGCCCCGGTCGGCATGTGGCAGCCGTAGCAGCCGCGCGTCCACTCCTCCTCCGCCCAGAGGCGCTCCACGTACTCGTCGGGACTGGCTGCACGCGGCCCGAACATGCGCGCGAAGCAGTCGATCACCGCCGTGCGGCGCTCCTCGGGGGCGAGTCGGCCCAGCTCGCGGGCGCGCCGGCCCTCGAGGAAGCCGAGAAGGACGCCGGGCGACCCGTCCGGCGGCGAGTTGTCGAACATCAGACGCACCGGCCCACGGTCGCTCATGGCCTGGCCGGACAGGCCCTCGGAGCGCCAGAACGGCTCGGTGTAGATCGCCATGCACTTCGCGACGGTCCCGAGCGGCATGCGCTGCGTGAGCTGGTCGCGGTAGCCGGGCAGCGGGGGGTCGTAGGCGATCCGTCCTGCGAGCGTGGGCGCGAGCGCGACGATCGCGCGGCGGCCGCGGGCGAGCGCGCCGTCCGCATGGACGCTGACCCCGTCCGGGCCGTGCTCGATCCGGCGCACCGGCGCGCCGAGCACAAGCCGCTCATCGCCGAGCTGCTCAGCCATCCGGATGGGGATCAGCTGGGAGCCGCCGGCGAAGCGGTCCTGCTGCGCGCCGCCCTCGGTGTCGAAGAGCAGCTCCAGGCTGCCCGCGGAGTGGATGTAGAAGAGCACGTGGAGCAGCGACATGTCCTCGGGCTGCACGGCCCAGACGGCCTCTATGCCCAGCTCGAGCAGCATGCGGCCCGACCTCGTGACCAGGTTGCGGCGCATCCAGGTGGCGGCGGTCTGGCCGTCGAGCCGGGCCGCCCGCGGAGCCTCCCAGGGCGCCTCGAGCGGCACCCGGCGCGCCAGGCGGTTGAGTCGGCGCTGGGCGCGCTCCACGTCGACCAGCACGGCCGGGTTGATCCGCGGGATCGTGCCGGTGTAGCGGCGGACGCTCCCGCCGTAGTCGAGCAGGTTGAAGCCCTGGGCATGCGTGGGGAAGGTCTCGACCCCGAGCTCCCGTGCCAGCGCTGCCAGGCGGTCCTGGGTCGGGCCGATCCACTGGCCGCCCACCTCGACCACCTTGCCGTCGCCGATGTCGTGGTTCTCGACGCGCCCGCCGACCCGCTCGCGCGCCTCGAGCACCACGACCGAAGCGCCCCGGGCGACCAGCGCGCGGGCCGCGGCAAGTCCCGCCAGCCCGGCGCCGACCACTACGACGTCGGCCTCGTGCGTCCCCGAGTCCGCCACGGCACGCGAAGCCTACCCTCGCTACTCTCACGCGTTCGCATGCCTCCCGCCCCCGCGTCAGCCGAGCGCGAGGAGGAGCGCCGCCTCAAGACGCGGACGCTGACGATCGCAAGCGTCGCGTCGGCCTCGGCGGCAGCCGTCACCTCGCAGCTGTGGATCGCCGGCACATGGATCGCCGCGGCGGTCACCCCTGTGCTCGTCACGCTGATCACCGAGGCGATGCACCGCCCGACGGAGCGGATCGCGCGCGCGTGGTCCTCTGAGCGCGACACGGCACGCGTCTCGCGCGCCCAATCCCCGACGCGGCAGGAGCCCGCGGCGGTGACGGGCACGCCCGGCCCCGTTCGCGTCTACAGGCAGACCGAGCGCGGCAGCACCCTGTCCCCGCGGCGCCCGCAGCTTTCGCGGCGCAGGATCGCGATCGGCGGCGTGGTCCTGACGGCCGCGATCGCCTTCGTAATCGGGATCGCCGCCCTCACCACCGCGGACCTGGTGAGCGGCGGGTCCGTCGGCAAGGGATCGGGCCGCACGACGCTGCTGGGCGGCAAGAGCGGCACCGAAGCGAAGGACTCGCAGCAGGACGCGACGCCGCAGAAGCAGAAGCAGGAGGAGCAGCAGGAGCGGCAGACGACCACACCCGACGAGCGGACGACCACCTCCCCCGCCCCGGAGACCCCGCCATCCGACACGGCGCCGACGCCCACCACTCCCCCAGCGCCGGGCGAGCCGCCGCCGGATACGACGCCGTAGCGTCTGCGGTCGGCGCGCGCGGCTTGCGGCGCCCGCGCCGCTTCCGGCGCCCGCGCGGCTTCCGGCGCGCGCGCGGCTTCCGGCGCCTGTGCGGCTTCCAGCGCCTGCGCGGCTTCCAGCGCCTGCGCGGCTTCCAGCGCCCGCGCGGCTTCCAGCGCTCCTTCTGGCGCCGGCGAACGGCGGGCATTGAGGGGGTGGCTCGTGGGGGCTTCGGAACTTAGCCGCGTATTACGCGGTCAAGTTGCGGAGGTTCCGGACTTTGTGCGTCCTAGGGACGCATAACTCGCGGAGGACCCCCTTCAATGCCCGTCGTTGGCCGACGGGGGCGACTGCTACGACTCGCAAAGCTCGCGGCAACCGCGCCCAGCCTGGGTGCGGGTCTGCCATTCGAGCCACCAGCCGACATGGAGGAGCGCGGCGAGGCCGAGGCCTATGCCCTTGATCGCTGCCTCTCTGGCGCCACCCATGCGGCCGCGTTACCCGCCTATGCTCAGGACAAACTGGCCATGCACGACCACGAGCGCGAGCACACGCACGTCCAGACCGACGACGCACGGCGCCTGACGCTCGCGCTCGCGCTGATCCTCGGGCTGATGGTGGCCGAGGTCGTGGCGGGAATCCTGGCCGACTCGCTCGCGCTGCTCTCGGACGCCGGGCACATGCTCACCGACGCCGGCGCGATCGCGCTCGCCCTGTTCGCCGCGCAGCTCGCCCGCCGGCCCGCCGAGGGCGTCTTCACGTTCGGCTTCCGGCGCGCCGAGATCCTGTCGGCGCAGCTGAACGGGGCGACGCTGGTGGCGCTCGCCGTCGTGATCGTGGTCGAGGGCTCCCGGCGGCTCGTGCACCCGCCCGATGTCGAGGGTGCGGTCGTGCTCGCCGTGGCGCTCGCCGGGATCGTCGTGAACCTGGCCGCGACGCTCGTGCTGTCCGGCGCGGAGCGCCGCAGCCTCAATGTCGAGGGCGCCTTCCAGCACGTGCTCACGGACCTGTTCGCGTTCATCGCGACGGCCGTCGCGGGCGCGGTCGTCATCGCCACCGACTTCACGCGCGCGGACGGCATCGCCGCGCTCGTCATCGCCGCGCTGATGCTCCGCTCGGGCTTCGGCCTGCTGCGCGACTCGGGGCGAGTGCTCTTGGAGGCGGCGCCGCGAGACCTCGACCCGGAGGAGATCGGCAGGGCGCTCGCGGCGCAGAACCACGTCGTCGAGGTGCACGACCTGCACGTGTGGGAGGTCTCCTCCGGCTTTCCCGCCATCTCGGCGCACGTGATGGTCGGCGCCGGCTGCGACACACAGGCGCACCGCCGCCAGCTCGCGGAGCTGCTCAGCGAGCGCTTCGGCGTCACGCACTCGACGCTCCAGGTCGAGACGCGTCACGAGGGGCCGCTGTCGATCGAGCCGCTGCACCGGGAAAGCGAGGTGTGAGATGCCCCGCTACGTGATCCAGCAGCACCACGCGACGAGCATGCACTACGACTTCCGGCTCGAGGTCGCGGGCGCGTTCCGGTCGTGGGCGGTGCCGAAGGGACCATCGCTCGACCCGCGCGACAAGCGCCTCGCGATGGCGGTCGACGACCACTCGCTCTCCTGGGGCGACTTCGAGGGCGTCATCCCGGCGGGGGACTACGGCGCCGGCCCGGTGATCGTCTGGGACCGCGGCACCTACGAGAACCTGCGCGAGGAGCCGATGGAGGAGGCGCTCGACGCTGGACACGCGTCGTTCCGCCTCGATGGCGAGAAGCTCCACGGCGGCTGGTCGCTGCGGAGGATCGAGGGCCGCCGCTGGCTGCTCGTGAAGCGGCGCGACGACGAGGCGGACGGAGGCGACCCCGTCGCCGAGCGGCCCGAGTCAGTCGTGAGCGGGCGCACCATCGAGGAGGTCGGCGAGTGATCGAGCCCATGAAGGCGGTGCTCGCCGGTACGCCCTTCTCAGACCCGGACTGGATCTTCGAGCGCAAGCTCGACGGAATCCGCTGCCTGGCGATCAGGGACGGCTCGGGCGTAAGCCTGATGTCGCGCACCGCCCGCCGGATGAACGAGCAGTTCCCCGAGCTCGGGGAGGCGCTGGAGCGAGAGCCCTCGCGCGACTTCATCCTCGACGGGGAGATCGTGGCGTTCGAGGACGGCGTCACGAGCTTCGCCCGCCTCCAGCAGCGCGCCCGCCAGCATGTGCCCGTGTTCCTGTACGTCTTCGACCTGCCCCGCCACGAGGGCGAGGACCTGCGCGACCTGCCGCTGCGCGAGCGGAAGGCGCGTCTGCGACGGGCGCTCGACTTCAAGGGCCCGGTCCGCTTCAACCCGCACCGGAACGGCGAGCACGGCGAGGAGCTCTACCGCGAGGCCTGCGCGAAGAGGCTCGAGGGCGTGATCGCGAAGCGCGCCGACAGCCCCTACCGCGGCGGGCGCTCGCGCGACTGGCTGAAGCTGAAGTGCCACGCCGAGCAGGAGCTCGTGATCGGCGGGTTCACCGCCCCGAAGGGGTCGCGCACCGAGTTCGGCGCGTTGCTCGTGGGCTACAACGAGAACGGCGCGCTCCGCTACGCCGGCAAGGTCGGCACCGGCTTCGACCACGCCACGCTGCGTAGCCTCGGCGAGCGGATGCGCAAGCTGGAGCAACCCGACGCACCCTTCGAGCCCTTCAAGCCGGTCCCGCCGGGAACCCGCTGGGTGCGACCCGAGCTCGTCGCTCAGGTGGGCTTCGCGGAGTGGACGCGCGACGGCCGCCTGCGCCACCCGCGCTACATCGGCCTGCGCGACGACAAGCCGGCGCGCGAGGTGGTACGCGAGGTGCCGTCGTGAGAACGGTCGAGATCACCCACCCCGACAAGGTGCTCTTCCCGGAGGACGGGTTCACCAAGGCCGACCTCGCGAACTACTACGAGCGCGTGTCCGGGTGGATGCTGCCGCACGTGAGCTTCCGGCCGGTGAGCATGCAGCGCTTCCCCGACGGGGTCGAGGCGAAGGGCTTCTTCCACAAGGACATCCCCGACTACTTCCCCGGCTGGATCCGCCGCGTCGAGGTGCCGAAGTCCGGCGGCTCCGTCACGCACGTGATCGTGTGCGACTCGGACACGCTCGTGTACCTCGTCGGGCAGAACACGATCACCCCGCACGTCTGGCTGTCGCGCGCGGACCGCCTCTGGCAGCCCGACCGCATGGTGATCGACCTCGACCCGGCGCCGGGCAGCGACTTCCACGCGGTCCGCAAGGCCGCGCGCGCGACGGGCGAGCTGCTGCGCGAGCTCGGCTTCACGCCGTTCGCGCAGGTCACAGGCTCGAAGGGCATCCACGTGTGGACGCCGCTGCGGCGGCGCGCCCGCCACGACGAGGTGCGCGCCCTGGCGGGCGACATCGGCCGCGTGCTGGCCGCCCGCCACCCCGACGAGCTGACCACCGAGTTCCGCAAGGCGAAGCGCGACGGCCGGATACTCGTGGACACCGCGCGCAACACCTACGCCCAGACCGCCGTGCCGCCCTACGCGGTGCGCCCGCGCCCCGGCGCCCCGGTTGCCACCCCGATCGACTGGGACGAGCTGTCCGACTCGCGGCTCCGCCCGGACCGCTGGACCGTCGGGAACGTGCTGAGGCGGCTCGCCGCGAAGGGCGACCCCTGGGCGGACATCGCCTCGTACGCGCGCGGCATCTCGCGCGCTCGCCGCCGGATCGACTCGCTTCTCCGCGTGGCGTAGAGTCGCCCGCCATGAAGAGCCTCGTGCGCGTGGCCGGCCGTCGTCGCGGCCGTCTCCGTCCTGCCCACCGCGTCCGCTCTGGCGGCGAACACCTCGGTCATCAGCGACCCGTATACGAATGCCTCGAGCCAGCACGACACCGCGGTCGAGCCCGACACGTTCGCGTTCGGGTCGACGCTCGTCGTGACCGCCCAGGTCGGGCGCTTCTTCGACGGCGGCGCGTCGGGGACCGCGTTCGCCACCTCGACGAACGGCGGCGCGAGCTTCACCTCCGGCGCCTTGCCGGGCCTCACGAACCAGGCGCCGATCGGGGGAGGCTCCTTCGACCGGACGACCGACCCGGTCGTCGCGTACGACGCCAAGCACGGCATCTGGATGATCTCGTCGCTCGGCCTCACCGACCCGGGCCGGCTTGGCGCAGCGGTCGTCGTGAACCGCTCCGCGGACGGGAAGAACTGGGGCAATCCGGACACCGTGTCGGCCGCCCCGCCCGGCGCGGACTACGACAAGAACTGGGTGGCCTGCGACAACACCGCTACGAGCCCGTTCTACGGCAACTGCTACCACACCTGGGACGACTTTGGCGACGGCGACCGGATCCTGATGAGCACGTCGAGCGACGGCGGGCTCACCTGGAGCGCGCCCATCAAGACCGAGAAGCGCGTCTACGGGCTCGGCGGGCAGCCGCTCGTGCAACCGAACGGCACGGTGATCATCCCCGCGGCCAACGCGTTCGAGACATCCATCATCGCCTTCCGCTCCACGGACGGAGGCACGAGCTGGGGCGACGAGGTGATCGTCTCGCACGTGCGCGAGCACGGCGAGCCCGGGAATCTTCGTGACGGGCCTCTGCCGAGCTCCGAGCCCGGGAATCTTCGTGACGGGCCTCTGCCGAGCTCCGAGATCGGCTCGAACGGCCGCGTGTACACCGTCTGGAACGACTGCCGCTTCTCGAAGGGGTGCAAGACGAACGCCATCGTGATGGCGACGAGCGACGACGGCGTCGCGTGGTCGGACGCCCGGCGGGTGCCGATCGACGACGGCGGCGACCAGTTCATCCCCGGCCTCGGCGTGAAGCCGGACACCACGGGGCAGC
>Ga0126312_10002983_pt1 | contig 11384 bp, 12 predicted proteins | sample Plot104A_FD_92537 | JGI IMG/M metagenome (GOLD analysis project Ga0126312, IMG submission 92537) | Serpentine soil microbial communities from UC McLaughlin Reserve, CA, USA - Plot104A | ecosystem: Environmental > Terrestrial > Soil > Grasslands | place: USA: UC McLaughlin Reserve, Lake County... | reverse complement strand
GTCGTGCAACGCGATGGCGTCGTAGATGATCCGGACGTGGTCGACGAGATCGCCAGCGCACCGCTCCTGCAGGGTGATGTTCGTGACGTCCGGCCCCGAGAGGAACGCCGACGTGTACGGCGTCACCACCGTGTCGTACTTGGTCTCGATGACGGTGTAGCTCGGGCCGGGCACGGTGTCGCCGTGCTGGCTCCAGCCGCCGCCGCCGGGAGAGCGATGTAGGACACCGCCACGACGACCGCCCCCGCGACGAGCACGCCGCGAAGCCTCGGGCCTTCTCGACGCTTCTTCGGACTGCCGGGATCCTAACGACGACCGCCTCGTGCAGCCTCAGATCGTCAGGACGGTCACGAACCACACCAGCACGAGCACGCCCACGATCGCGATCCCGACCCAGCCGAGCACGATCCCGGCGATGGCCATCCCCCGTCCACGCTTCGCGCCGCCGGAGTTCTCGATGCTCTCGAGGGCGAGATGGCCGAGGACGATCGAGACGATCCCCGGGATCACCCAACACCAGAAGAACAGCCCGGTAACGAGCGACGCGATCGCCAGACCGCTGGTCTGTGTCCCCGTGGCACCCGGGTACGCGGGAGTGCCGGCGCCCGGGTAGATCGTCCCGGGTGGCGGGCCGCCCCACCCGGCCGGCGCCGTCGGCGGCGGCTGACTCACAACTTGGCGGCGACCTCGGCCATGATCGAGCCGATCTCGCTCGGGTTCTGGGCGATGAGGCAACCCGCGCCTTCCAGGGCCTCGATCTTCGCCGCCGCCGTCCCCTTGCTGCCGGAGATGATCGCCCCCGCGTGGCCCATCTTCTTGCCCGATGGGGCAGTGAGGCCGGCGATGTACGCCACGACCGGCTTCTTCATCTGCTGCTTCATGAACTCGGCTGCTTCCTCCTCGGCCGAGCCGCCGATCTCGCCGATCATGATCACCGCGCCGGTTTCGGGATCGGCCTCGAAGGCCGCGAGGGCGTCGATGAAGCTCGTCCCCGGCACGGGGTCACCACCGATCCCCACGCAGGTGGTCTGCCCGATCCCCCGCTGCGTCATCTCGTGCAGCGCCTGGTACGTCAACGTGCCCGACCGGCTCACGATCCCGACCGGGCCGCCGCCCATGGCGATCCCGCCGGCGGTGATGCCGATGTTGCACTTGCCGGGCGAGATGACCCCCGGGCAGTTGGGGCCGAGCAGTCGGGTGCCGGGGTAATCATGCTCGAGGCGATTGAAGAAGTACGCCTCGTCGTGGGCGGGAACGCCTTCGGTGATCACGACGACGACCTCGGTGCCGGCTTCGGCCGCCTCGAGGACCGCGTCCGAGACGCCCGGCGCAGGAATGAACACGCACGACGCGTTGGCTCCCGTCTCCGCCACCGCCTCCTTCACGGTCGCGAACACGGGGATCCCGTCGACGTCCGTCCCCGCCTTCTTCGGGTTCGTGCCGGCGACGACGTTCGTGCCGTAGTCCCGGTTGCGCAGCCCGTAGAAACGGCCCTGGGACCCCGTCAGGCCCTGGTACACGACCCGCGTGGTCTCGTCGACGAAGATGCTCACGAGGCGCCCGCCAGCTCGACCGCCTTGCGGGCGGCGTCGATCATGGTCGGCTGCGACACGAGGCGGTCCGACTCGTGCTCGGCCAGGATCGCCCGCCCCTCGTCTGCGTTCGTCCCGTCGAGGCGGATGACGATCGGCGACCGGATATCGACCCGTCCCAGCGCCTGCACGATCCCGTTCGCGACCTCCTCGCCCTTGGTGATCCCGCCGAAGATGTTGATGAAGATGGACTTCACATCGCCGTCGTTGTTGATGACCTCGAGCGCGTTCGCCATCACGTCGGCGTTGGCGCCGCCCCCGATGTCGAGGAAGTTCGCGGGATCCCCGTCCACCTGGCTCACGATGTCGACCGTGCTCATGGCGAGCCCGGCCCCGTTGGCGATGATGCCCACGTACCCGTCGAGCCCGACGTACTGGAGGCCCTTGGCATGGGCGGCCGCCTCCCGCTCGTCGCGCTCCTGGGTCACCTCGTACTCCGACCACTCGTGCCGGAAGGCGGCGTTGTCGTCGAGCGTCACCTTGGCGTCGAGGGCGTGCACGCGCCCGTCGCTCGTCAGGATCAGCGGGTTGATCTCGACCAGGTCGGCGTCCCCGTCGACGTAGGCCCGGTACAGCTTCATGAGAACGTCGACCGTGCCGTCGGTGGCGGCGGGATTCAGCTTCGCCCGGCCGACCCACTCCCGGGCGGCGGCCTCGCTCAGGCCGTCGACCGGGTCGACCTGCAGGCGGGCGATCGCCTCCGGCGCCTCCGCCGCCACCTGCTCGATGTCGACGCCCCCGCGCGCGGACAGCATCCCCAGGTGCAGCTTGGCCGACCGGTCGAGCGTGAACGACGCGTAGTACTCCTCGGCGATGTCGCTCGCCCGCTCGATCCACAGCGTCCCGACGACGTGACCTCGGATGTCCATCCCGAGGATGTGGTCGGCGTGCGTGCGGACGGAAGCGGGGTCCGACGCCAGCTGGATGCCGCCCGCCTTGCCGCGTCCACCCACGTGCACTTGAGCTTTGACGACGACGGGGTAACCGATGCGGTCGGCGGCCTCGACGGCCTCTTGGACGGTGAACGCGGCGTGACCCGGCGACACCGGGATGCCGTACTCCGCGAACAGCTGCTTGCCCTGGTACTCCAGGAGATCCATTACTCGACTCGTTCGGCTCGGGGAGTCACGAGGCCTTCTGCGCCTCGCGCGCGTCGAGCGTCTGCTCAAGCCACCCGACGATCTCGGACAGCGGGGAGCCGGGGGTGAACACGGCAGCAACACCCGCCTCGCGCAGGCCCGCGATCTCGTCGGCGGGGATGATCCCGCCCCCGAACACGAGCACGTCCCCCACGCCCTTCTCGCGCAGGAGCGAGACGATGCGCGGGAACAACGTGTTGTGCGCGCCCGAGAGCACCGAGAGACCGACGGCGTCGGCGTCCTCCTGCAGCGCGGTCTCCGCCACCTGCTCGGGCGTCTGGTGCAGCCCCGTGTAGATGACCTCGAAGCCGGCGTCGCGCAGGGCGCGGGCGATGACCTTCGCGCCCCGGTCGTGACCGTCGAGGCCGGGCTTGGCGATCACGACGCGGTAGCGCCGCTTCATGACATGAACCCCCGCATGGCGCCGGTCACGATAGCTTCCGCCCCGACTGGACTCCGATCCGACGGCAACGTTCACTGGGGTCGTGCCCCCGGAACGGAGCGACACTCGACTCCTCATCGGCGCCGGCGCGGCCGCCGTGCTGGGTGGCGTGCTCGTGGCAGTCGTGCTGTTGCTGGCCACGAGCCGGGCCGACTCGCCCAAGAAGTACAGGCCGTTCCCCGCCGGCCCCGAGACCCAGTTGCGCAGCGAGCTGCGCAAGGGTGGTCCCTTCTACTATCCCGACGCGTTCGGCGGGAAGCGCAGCATCCTGTTCGCGCTCGAAGGCGACCGGGTGGTGGCGCTCATGACTCATACCCCGGGCGACGAGGAGTGTCGGGTTCGGTGGCGCGGCAGCGTCGACAGCTTCGTCGACTGCCGCGGGACCCGGCTGCGCAGCGACCAGGTCGGCCGCTACCAGACGACCATCTCGAACCAGCGGGGCACCGGAGACGTCGTCGTCGTCGATTTGCGCAAGGAGCTCCCGCCACCTGCGCCCGCGGGGGCGCCCGGGAACTGACGCGGCGCGTCGAGCGCGCCATCAGGATCCGAGCTTCTGGAGCGGCGCCCACGCCAGGAGGAGCCGCTTCTCGCCGGCGTCACGAAACCGGATCACCGCCTCGGCCTTCTCGCCCTCGCCGATGACGTCGAGGACGACGCCCTCGCCGAAGGTGTCGTGCCCGACGTCGTCGCCGACGCGCAGGCCGGGCACCCGCGCCGCCCGCCCCGCGTTGCTCGCGAGAGCCGCTGACACGACCGCTTCTCGATGCGCGCCCCGCCCGCCTCCGACGGGACGCTCCTCGCCGAGCACCTCGACCAGCTCTTCGGGGATCTCGGAGAGGAAACGGCTGGGCGGGTAGAAGTCCGTGCGCCCGAACAGCATGCGGCTCCACGCGTGGCAGAGATAGAGCCGCTCTCGTGCGCGCGTGATGCCCACGTAGCAGAGCCGGCGTTCCTCTTCGAGCTCGTCCGGATCGCCCAGGCTCCGCATGTGCGGAAACACGCCGTCCTCCAGGCCGGTCAGGAACACGACCGGGAACTCGAGCCCCTTGGCGGAGTGCAGCGTCATCAGGGTGATGGCGCGCTTCTCGCCTTCGATGTCGTCGAGATCGGTGACGAGCGACACCGCTTCGAGGAACGCCTGGACCCGATCGAGCCCCCGAGGGACGGCGGCGGCCTCGCCGTCGGCGCTGCCGCTCGCGATGCCGGCCAAGCCGGCGACGTCACCGGCCTCGAGCGCGTCGTCGAACTCGCGACAGACGCCTACCAGCTCCTGGAGGTTCTCGAGGCGCGCCTCGGCCTCGATCGAGCGCTCGGCCTCGAGCTCGGCGAGGTAGCCGGTGTCCTCGAGCACGGCCTGCACCACTGGCGCGACACCGACGCCGGCGGCGCCTTCGACCTCGGCGAGGATGTCGAGGAGGTCGCGGATGCCACCCAACGCCTTCCCACTCACCCCGGCGGCGTCGGCCCGGTGCAGCGCGTCACGGAAGGTCATTCCGTGCTCCTGGGCGTACGCGCTCACCTTGCCCACCGACGTGTCGCCGACGCCGCGCTTGGGCACATTGACGATCCGGCGCCAGCTCACCTCGTCGTCGGGGTTCACGAGCGCTCGAAGGTACGCGAGCGTGTCCTTCACCTCGCGGCGGTCGTAGAAGCGCACGCCGCCGACCACGCGATACGGGTGCCCGGCCCGCACGAGCGTCTCCTCGATGACGCGGCTCTGCGCGTTGGTGCGGTAGAAGACGGCGACGTCGGAGAAGCTGTGCCCCTCGCTGTCGGTGAGGCGTGCGATCTCGTGGGCGAGGTATGCGGCCTCGTCGTGCTCGTCCTGGGCGTGATATCGGGTGATGAGCTCGCCGCCGACCTGCTCGGTCCACAGATGCTTGGGGCGTCGCGCCGCGTTGTTGAGGATGACCGCGTTGGCAGCGTCGAGGATCCGCTGCGTCGACCGGTAGTTCTGCTCGAGGACGATGACGGTCGCGTCCGGGAATGCCTCCTCGAACCGCATGAGGTTGCGGAAGTCAGCCCCGCGGAAGCGGTAGACGCTCTGATCCTGGTCGCCGACGACCATGACGCTGCGGTGCTCCTCGGTGAGCAGCCGCACGAGCTCCCACTGCGCACCGTTCGTGTCCTGGAACTCGTCGACGAGCACCTGGCGGAAGCGCTTCCGCCACTGGTCGAGCACGTCGGGGTGCTCGCGGAACAGTCGCACCGCCAGGAGCAGGAGGTCGTCGAAGTCGGCCGCCGACCCCTCGAGCAGTCGCCGCTGGTACTCGCGATACACCTCGGCGACGCGCCGCTCGGCGGGACCGGCCGCGCGGTCGAGGGCCTGGTCGGCGGTCACGAGCTCGTTCTTCAGCGCCGAGATCTGCGATGCCAGGCGGCGGGACGGGAAACGCTTCGGGTCGAGGTTGAGGTCGCGGCGCACGTAGTCGACGAGCCGTACCGAGTCGGACTGGTCGTAGATCGAGAACGACGAGCGGATGCCCAGGTGACTGGCCTCGCGCCGCAGGATGCGCGCGCAGGCGGAGTGGAACGTCGACACCCACATGCGATGGGCGACGGGGCCGACGAGCGCACCGACGCGCTCCTTCATCTCGCCCGCGGCCTTGTTCGTGAAGGTGATCGCGAGGAGCGCGAACGGCGGCACCCGCTGGTCGCCGATCAGCCAGGCGACCCGGTGCGTGAGCACGCGTGTCTTGCCCGACCCGGCGCCCGCGACCACGAGCAGGGGCACCTCGGGCGGCGCCGTCACCGCCTCGCGCTGCACGGGGTTGAGGCCCGCGAGCAGCTCAGAGGTTTGTTCGGCGGCGCTCATGACGCCAGCCAGAGTATCGGCGGCCCGTTAGACCTCGGTGCTGGGTTCGAGACTGAGCTCGCCCGTCGTGCCGTCCCGGACGGGAACGTTGTCGCGCCATGCGCGCAGCAACCGCGTGCGGTCCTCGTTCAACGCGACGGTGAACGCCCCGGTGTCGTGATCGACGTCGAGTGCGAAGTACGGCTCCCAGTCGCTGTCGAGCGACGGTGAGTCCGCGTCCGTGCCCTTGGGGACGCGCCGAAAGCGCATCCGCTCGGCGTCGAACAACCAGATGCTGTGAGTCGATTCGATTCGTTCCATACGCGCGACCGCCCGTGGGGGAAAGGAAAGGGTACTGCGCATCGGCAGATCTTGCCCGGGTCAACGTCAGGCGAAACCGAACATTCCGTCAGGTCTCGATGAAAAGCGTCACCGGCCCGTCGTTGACCAGCTCGACCTGCATTCGGGCTGCAAATTGGCCGGTGGCGACGGGTGCGCCGAGGTCGCGCAGGCCCTGCGCGAACGCCTCGACGAGGCCCTCGGCCCGCTCGGGGGGCGCGGCGGCGGCCCACGACGGGCGCCGGCCGCGCCGGGTGTCGCCGTAGAGGGTGAACTGGCTCACGACGAGGGCACCGCCGCCGGTCGTGCCCAATGGCACGTTCATCAACCCGTCGGCGTCGTCGAAGACGCGCAGGTGCCAGACCTTCTCGGCCAGTTTCCGGGCCGAGTCCTCGGTGTCGTCGTGGGTGACGCCTACGAGCACGCACAGGCCCGGTCCGATCTCGCCGATGACGTCTCCGTCGACGCGCACACGGGCCTCGGTCACGCGTTGCACGAGCGCCCGCATCACAACGCGACGGTCAACCGCCCGACGCCGCCTTGGCCTCCCGGTACTCCTTCAACGCGCGCCGGTGTCCGTTCGCGCCCGAGCCGACGACGCCGCCGTCGCGTACTTCCTTGACGACCTCCTCGAGTTCCTTCAGCCGGTCGTAGACGTCGTCCTCGGGCCCGGCCGAGACCACGCGATCGAACGCGGTGTGGATCCGGTCGAACTTCCGGCGCACCTGCCCGTACTCGTCGTCGAGCTTCTTCTTCGCGTCCTCGATGGTCTTCGCCATCAGGCCGCTCGCTCCATGTCGGGCGAGTACTTGCCGGAGCGGGCGACGCTGTTCATCTTCGCCCGGTGGTAGAAGGCGCGCTGGGCGGCATCGCGGTTGGAGGCGTCGCCCTTCCACGCCTGCTGTGCCGCGCCTTGGAGCGCGCGGCCGTAGGAGAAGCTGAGCTCCCACGGGTGCGGGCCCATACGGTTCATCGCGTCGAGCCGAGCGGTCGCCTGCTCGTCGGACTGGCCGCCGGACAGGAACACGATGCCCGGCACCGCCGCCGGCACAACCCACCGGTAGCACCGCACGCTGGACTCGGCGATCTCCTCGTCGGACACCTGCTTCGGCGAGTCGTACCCCGGAAGCACCATGTTGGGCTTCAGCAGCAATCCTTCGTACGTGCACCGCTGCTCGTACAGGGCATGGAAGACGGCTACGAGCACCGCCGCGGTCACATCGCTCGCCCGCTCGATCGTGTGCGCGCCGTCCATCAGCACCTCGGGCTCGACGATCGGCACGATCCCCGCCTCCTGGCACAGCGCCGCGTAGCGCGCGAGGGCGTCGGCGTTCACGTCGATCGTGTACTGCGAGGGGAGCTCGTCGGTGATCGTGTAGGTCGCACGCCACTTGGCGAAGCGCGCGCCGAGGTCCCGGTACTCCGTCAGCCGCTCCCGGAGCCCGTCGAGGCCCTCGGTGACGGTCTCACCCTCGGCGGCAAACGCGAGCGGCTTGGCACCCTTGTCGACCTTGATCCCGGGGATGATGCCCTTGTCGGCGAGCACCTTCGGGAACGGGACGCCGTCGCTCGTCGACTGGCGGATCGTCTCGTCGAACAGGATCACGCCGCTGATGAACTCCTCGACGCCGTCGGTGGTGAAGAGGAGGTCGCGGTAGGCGCGCCGGTTCTCCTCGGTGGACTCGACGCCGATCTTGTCGAACCGCTTCTTGATCGTGCCCGTGCTCTCGTCGGCGGCGAGGATGCCCTTGCCGGGGGCGACGATCGCCCGGGCGGTGGCTGCGAGCTCGTTCATGGAGGCTCTCCCGCTCTCGTTCACTCCCATTCGATGGTTCCGGGTGGCTTGCTCGTGATGTCGTAGGCGACCCGGTTGACACCGGGGACCTCGTTGATGATCCGCGACGAGATCCGCTCCAGGACCTCGGCCGGGAGGCGAGCCCAGTCGGCGGTCATGGCGTCGTCGGAGGTTACCGCCCGCACCACGATCGGGTACTCGTAGGTCCGGCCGTCGCCCATCACACCGACCGTGCGCACGACCGGGAGCACGGCGAAGCTCTGCCAGATCTGCCGGTACAGCCCGGCCCGCTTGATCTCCTCGACCACGATCGCGTCGGCGCGCCGGAGGACGTCGAGACGCTCGGTCGTGATCGTGCCCACGACCCGCACCGCCAGGCCGGGGCCCGGGAACGGCTGGCGCCACACGATCTCCTCGGGCAGACCGAGCTCCTCGCCGACGGCGCGCACCTCGTCCTTGAACAGGTTGCGCAACGGCTCGACCAGCTCGAACTGCATGTCGTCGGGAAGACCGCCCACGTTGTGGTGCGACTTGATGATCGCGTTCTCCGAGCCGCCCGACTCGACGATGTCGGGATACAGCGTGCCCTGCACGAGGAAGTGCGCGTCCTCCACGTCGCGCGCCACCTCCTCGAAGACGCGGATGAACGTCTCGCCGATGATCTTGCGCTTGCGCTCCGGGTCGGCGATGTCGTTCAGGGCGGCCAGGAACCGGTCGGCTGCCTTCACGTGGATCAGGTCGACGTGGAACTGACCGCGGAACGTCTCCGTGACCTGCTCGGCTTCGCCTTCACGCATGAGACCGGTGTCGACGAACACGCACGTGAGCTGGTCGCCGATGGCCTTGTGCACGACGGCGGCGGCAACTGCCGAATCGACGCCGCCGGAGAGACCGCACAGCACACGCTCGCCGCCTACCTGCTCCCGGACCTCGCTCACCGCCTGCTCGATGATCGACGTGTTGGTCCACGACGGCCGGCAGCCGCACACGTCGTACAGGAACGCCTTGAGGACCTCCTGGCCGCGTTCGGTGTGCGCCACCTCGGGATGGAACTGCACGCCGTACACGGCCCGGTCGCGGTCCTCGAGCGCGGCGACCGGTGCGCCGGGCGTCGCCGCGGTGACGCGAAAGCCGTCGGGCGCGGTCGTGATCGCATCGCCGTGGCTCATCCACACGACCTGCTCGTCGGACAACGCGCCGAACAGCGCCGACGCGTCGCCGGTGAGACGGAGCTGGGTGGCGCCGTACTCGCCGCCGCCGGTGTGGCGCACCTCGCCACCGAGCTGCTGGGCGACGAGCTGCGCCCCGTAGCAGATGCCGAGCACCGGCACGCCGGCGTCGTACAGGGCGGCGTCGATCGACGGCGCGTGGTCGACATGGACCGACGCCGGCCCGCCCGAGAGGATGATCCCTCGCGGCCGCCGGGCGAGCATCTCGTCCAACGGCATCGTGCGGGGAACGATTTCCGAGTACACGTGCGCCTCGCGCACGCGTCGGGCGATCAGCTGCGCGTACTGCGCCCCGAAGTCGACGACGAGCACGGCGTCGAAGTGGGACGGGTCCACCGCTACCTCTCGATCCGTGCACGGTGTTCGCTGAGCGGGCTCAGTGAACGCATCGTGCTAGCGGCCCATGCCGACGCCCTGGCTGCGCTGGAGGCTCTTGCCTTCGGTCTGCAACGAGGGGGCCACCATGACCTCGGCCTTCTGGAACTCTTTGACCGACTCGTAGCCGGTGGTGGCCATCGAGGTGCGCAGGGCGCCGAACAGGTTGAGCGTCCCGTCGTTCTCGTGGGCGGGGCCGATGAGGATCTCGTCGAGCGTGCCCCGCTGACCGGCGTGGACGCGTGTGCCGCGGGGAAGGTCGGGATGGAACGTCGACATCCCCCAGTTGAACCCGCGGCCCGGCGCTTCGTACGCGCCGGCGAGCGTGGTGCCGAGCATCACCGCGTCGGCGCCGCAGGCGATCGCCTTGGCGATGTCGCCGCCGGTCCGCATGCCGCCGTCCGCGATCACGTGCACGTAGACGCCGGTCTCGTCGAGGTGGCGGATGCGGGCGCCGGCGGCGTCGGCGATCGCGGTCGCCTGCGGCACGCCGACTCCGAGGACGCCGCGGGTAGTGCACTGATGGCCGGGACCCACGCCGACGAGAATGCCGACCGCGCCCGTCCGCATGAGGTGCAGCGCGGTCGAGTACGACGCGCAGCCGCCGACAATGATCGGCAGATCGAACTCGCGGATGAACTTCTTGAGGTTCAGCGGCTCGGTGGTCTTGGAGACGTGCTCGGCGGACACCACCGTCCCCTGGATGACCAGGACGTCGAGCTCGGCGTCGAGAACGAGCTTGGCGTAGCGCTCGACCCGCTGCGGCGTCAGGGATCCGCACGTGACCACGCCCGCCGACTTGACCTCCTGGATGCGGGCGCCGATCAGCTCTTCCTTGATCGGCTCCGCGTAGATCTCCTGGAGGCGGCGGGTGGCCTTGTCTGGATCCAGCGACGAGATCTCCTCGAAGAGCTGTTCCGGATCCTCGTACCGCGTCCACAGGCCCTCGAGGTTGAGGCAGGCCAGGCCGCCCAGCTCCCCCAGACGGATCGAGGTCGCAGGCGACGTGACACCGTCCATCGCCGCTGCCATGAGGGGAAGCTCGAAGTGGAACGCGTCGAGCTCCCAGGTGACGTCGATGTCCTCGGGATCTCGCGTCCGGCGGCTGGGGACGATGGCGATGTCGTCGAACCCGTAGGCCCGGCGCCCCGACTTGCCGATCCCGATCTCGACTTCCACATTGCCTCCTGCTCGGTTCACCCTGTCGCCGTCGCAAGCTCCGGCTTTGCGGCGACGGTCGGCAAAGCCGCCGTCGCCGCCGGAAAGGAAAAGAGTACCGCCCGCCTCCGGGCGCTCAGAGCGATGCCGTGAGATGGGAGAGGAACCCGACCAGAACGCGCGCGGTCGCGCCCCACACCGTCTCGCCGGGCAGCTCGAAGAAGGAGATGGCCCGGTCGGGTGACCCCCAGAACTCCTCGTGGAACGCGCCGTCCTCGAGCAGCGCGGAGAGCGGCACCTCGAGGACCTTCACGACCTCGCCGGGATGGGGAACGAGCCGCGGCAACGGATCGACGAGCCCGACGAACGGCGTGATCGTGAAGCGGGAGCCGACCGTGGCCAGGGTGTCGAGCTCGGCGACGATCTCCACCGCCGCCGGCGGCAGGCCGATCTCCTCCTCGGTCTCGCGCAGTGCGGCGTCGAGGGGGGTCGCATCGACGCCGGCGCGCATACCGCCGCCC